>_15_pt1 | contig 14774 bp, 12 predicted proteins | sample MGYA00084035_6733316 | MGnify analysis MGYA00084035 | reverse complement strand
CACTGATAAAATTCACGCACAGCCTCCGCTGCACTTAGGCGGAGGGCCGGGTGAATGCCTCAGTGGGCCGCCCGTTAATCGCTGTAAACCATTGATCTTAGGGTGCATGCCTTCTTGGGCCGCCCGGATCAGCAAGCCCCTGAGGACCCAATGAACGTCACTTTGCTGAAGTCCAAGCTGCATCGCGGCTGCGTCACTCACGCCGAGCTCGACTACGACGGCTCCTGCGCCATTGATTCCAGGCTGTTGGACGCCGCCGGGATCATGGAGTTCGAGCAGATCCAGATCTACAACATCACCAACGGCGAGCGGTTCACGACCTACGCCATCCGCGCCGAAAAAGGCTCACGCATGATCTCGGTGAATGGCGCCGCCGCCCACAAGGCAAAGGCCGGCGATCTCGTCATCATCTGCGCCTACGCGCAATACACCTCAGCCGAACTGCTCAACTTCAAGCCGCGCATGGTTTATTTTGGCGAAGGCAACGTGGTCTCCCACACCGCCAACGCCATCCCGGTGCAGGTCGCCTGATACCGGCTGCCTGATCACCGTCTGAAAACGCCCGCCCTCTGCGGGCGTTTTTATTAGCGCCCTCATCGGCAGCAATAGCAGGCGATTTGTGTCGCCTGTTACAGCCCCTGCCTTGAGCAGCCCTCTTCTTTCAGGGAAAGTATGGCTCCCCGCCGGCCACACTGGCAGCCTTCTCCACGATCGACGCGCCCAGCCAAGGAGTCCTGTGATGAGCGAAGTCCACCTGTACCCCGTTCCGGAATCCTTCCAGCGCACCACCTTGATGACCCGTGAGAAGTACGACCTCTGGTACAAGGAATCCATCGAACATCCGGAGAAATTCTGGGCGGCGCGCGCCACTGAATTCCTCACGTTTTTCAAACCCTGGACTACCGTGGTCAGCGCCGACTTCCACAAGGCCGAGGCCCGCTGGTTTGCGGGAGCCGAGCTCAACGTCAGTTACAACTGCCTCGATCGGCATCTGGAAAAACGCGCAGATCAGGTCGCGATTATTTGGGAAGGCGACGAGCCCGGCGACGACGCGAAGATCACCTACCGTCAGCTGCACGAAAAAGTCTGCCGCCTCGCCAATGTGCTGAAGGCACGCGGCGTAAAAAAAGGCGATCGCGTCTGCATCTACATGCCTATGGTGCCGGAAGCAGCCGTCGCCATGCTGGCCTGTACACGCATCGGCGCCATTCATTCGGTGGTGTTCGGCGGTTTCTCGCCGGAATCACTGAAGGACCGCATCCTTGATGCTGATTGCCGCGTGGTGATTACCGCCGACGAAGGTTTACGCGGCGGCAAAAAGGTGCCACTGAAAGCCAATACTGACGCGGCGTTGCTGCAATGCCCGGACGTACATACCGTGATCGTACTCAAACGTACCGGCGGCAACATTGCCTGGTACCCGGAACGCGATATCTGGTACCACGAGCACAGCGCACAGGCATCCGTCGTTTGCGCGCCGGAACACATGCAGGCAGAAGACCCCCTGTTTATTCTGTATACCTCTGGTTCCACCGGGAAACCCAAGGGCGTTCTGCATACCACCGCCGGCTATTTGCTGCAGGCGACAATGACGTACAAGTACATCTTCGATTATCACGAGGGTGAAGTTTTCTGGTGTACGGCCGATGTCGGCTGGGTCACCGGCCACTCGTATATCGTCTACGGACCGCTGGCCAACGGCGCCATCACGCTGATGTTTGAAGGCGTGCCAACTTATCCGGATGCCTCACGTTTCTGGCAGGTGATCGACAAATACCAGGTAAATATTTTCTATACCGCACCCACGGCATTGCGCGCACTGATGGCACTCGGCGATGAGCCGGTGAAAAAAACAAAGCGCTCGTCACTGCGATTGATCGGTTCGGTCGGTGAGCCGATCAATCCGGAGGCCTGGGAGTGGTATCACCGTGTAGTCGGTGATGGCCGCTGCCCCATTGTCGATACCTGGTGGCAAACGGAAACCGGCAGCGCGATGATCGCGCCGCTTCCGGGGGCCTTCACGCTGAAGCCCGGCTCGGCCACGCTGCCGTTTTTCGGCGTCAAACCCGAACTGGTCGACGGCGAAGGCAATATTTTGCACGGCGCAGTCAGCGGCAATCTGGTCATTACCGCCAGTTGGCCGGGACAAATCCGCAGTGTGTACGGCGATCACCAACGCTGCATCGACACCTATTTCTCCACCTACAAGGGGAAATATTTCACCGGCGACGGAGCCCGCCGCGACGAAGACGGTTACTGGTGGATCACCGGCCGGGTCGATGATGTGTTGAATGTCTCCGGTCATCGCCTAGGCACGGCGGAAGTGGAAAGTGCGCTGGTACTGCATCCCAATGTCGCCGAGGCCGCCGTCGTCGGCTACCCGCACAACATCAAAGGCCAGGGAATCTACTGTTATGTCACCCTGATGAAAGGCGTTGTCGTTACAGATGAATTGCGCAAGGAGCTTGCCGCGTTCGTGGCGAAGGAAATCGGTGCCATCGCCAGACCCGACATCATCCAGTTTGCACCCGGCCTGCCAAAAACGCGTTCCGGAAAAATAATGCGGCGAATTCTGCGCAAGATCGCCGCCAATGAAATTGATGCGCTGGGCGACACGTCCACACTGGCAGACCCGTCGGTGGTCAGTGACCTGATCGAGCAGCGGCTGAACAAGTGAGGATCAGACCATGAAGCAACTATTTGCCGTCGCGCTCATTCTCGGCGCGAGCATGGGCGCCAGCGCCGAGCCACTGAACTACGACGTCGTCAATCTGCAGGCCGATGCCCGTACCGAAGTGGCGAACGATCTGCTTACAGCGACACTGTTCATTGAGACAAGCAATGCGAATGCCGCCACGCTCGCTGCCGAGGTAAACCACACGTTGAATCAGGGCGTCCGGCTCGTGCACGAATTCCCCGGTGTGAAGATCGAAAGCGGAGCACAGTCAACCTGGCCAATTTATGATGTCAAAAACAAACTGACCGGCTGGCGTACCCGCGCCGAACTGCGGGTCGAAAGCAAGGATTTCGAGGCCGCCTCCCGGGCCATTGCAAAAATTACCGGCAGCATGCAGCTCGCCGGTATCGGTTTCGTGCCGTCACCAGACACGATAACCGCCACCGAGAATCGTCTGATTGATGCCGCACTCAAGGCATTCCGTACCCGCGCCGACATCATCACCAAATCGATGGGCGCGCGAACATGGAAATCAGTCAATCTCAATATCAACACAGGCGGCGGCGGGCCGATGCCCATGCCGAAGTATCGCGCGGCATCTATGGCGATGGCTGTTGATGCGGTGCCGGCACAGGAGCTTGCGGCCGGCAACAGTGAAATCACGGTGTCGGTGAACGGGGCAATCCAGTTGCAGCCTTGAGGGTTGCCGGCAACGCGCCATCGGCAGCGTGCAGGCAAAACGCGCGGGCAAAAAAGGGGCCTTGCGGCCCCTTTCCATCACCCAATACCAGCAAGAAAAAGCGCCCGAGCTTATGCCTCCTTCGCTTCCTTCATCGACAGTTTGATGCGGCCGCGGTTGTCCACGTCCAGTACCTTCACTTTCACCATCTGGCCTTCCGAGAGAAAATCGGTAACGGCATTGACCCGCTCGTCGGAAATCTGCGAGATGTGCAGCAAGCCATCAACACCCGGCATGATCTGCACGAAAGCGCCGAAATCGACAATCCGCACCACCTTGCCTTCGTAGATCGCGCCGATCTCGGCTTCCGCCGTCACGCCTTCAACGCGCTTGACCGCAGCATCGGCTGATTCTTTGGTCTCGCCGTAAATGCGCACGGTGCCATCGTCGTTGATATCGATGGTGGCGCCGGTTTCTTCGCAGATTGCGCGGATGGTCGCACCACCCTTGCCAATCACATCGCGAATCTTGTCGGGATTGATCTTCATCTGCACGAAGGTGGGTGCGTTGGCACTCAGTTCGGCGCGCGGGCTCGCCAGCACTTTGTTCATCTCGCCCAGAATGTGGATCCGACCTTCGCGTGCCTGATTAAGCGCAACTTCCATGATCTCTTCGGTGATGCCGGTGATCTTGATGTCCATCTGCAGGGCGGTAACGCCCCGGGTGGTGCCGGCCACCTTGAAGTCCATGTCGCCGAGGTGATCTTCATCACCGAGAATGTCGGAGAGTACCGCGAAGCGCTCGCCTTCCTTCACCAGGCCCATGGCAATGCCGGCTACCGGTGCCTTCAGCGGCACACCCGCATCCATCAGCGCCAGCGATGAACCGCAGATCGACGCCATCGACGACGAACCGTTCGACTCGGTGATCTCGGATACCACGCGGATAGCGTACGGAAAGACATCTTCAGCCGGCAGCACAGCGGCAACACCGCGCCGGGCGAGACGACCATGACCGATTTCGCGACGCTTCGGCGTGCCGACACGGCCGGTTTCGCCTACCGAGTACGGAGGGAAGTTGTAATGCAGCATGAAGCGATCGTTACGCGTGCCGGCAAGCCCTTCGATCATCTGCGCATCACGCATCGAACCGAGCGTGGCAACAACGATGGCCTGCGTTTCACCGCGGGTGAATATCGCCGAGCCGTGCGCCCTGCCAAGCGAGCCGGCCTCAATGAAGATGCGGCGAACGGTCTTGCTGTCACGGCCGTCGATACGCGGCTTGGCGTCGAGAATGTTGCGGCGAACCATGGTGTATTCCAGGTTGCCAAACACTTCCTTCACGTCGTCGGCCTTCGGTTTGCCTTCTTCCTCACCGGAGAACTGCGCGATAGCCTGCGTACGCAATACGCCGAGGGTTTCGTAGCGCTTCTGCTTGTCGGTGATCAGGTACGCAGCAGAAATCGCGGCGGCAAAATTGGAATCAATCTGGGCCTTCAGCGTTTCGTTTTCTGCCGGCGCCTGCCAGTTCCACTTCGGTCTGGCGGCCTGGGCGGCCAGCTCATTGATCGCCTTGATCGCGACCTGCATTTCCGTATGACCGAACAGCACGGCGCCAAGCATTTCGTCTTCGCTCAGCTCTTTGGCTTCCGATTCAACCATCAGTACTGCGTCGGCAGTGCCGGCAACGACAAGGTCAAGATCGGATTCAGCCAGTTGCGTGTATGTCGGGTTGAGGATGTACTCACCGTTGCGGTAACCAACGCGCGCGGCACCGATCGGGCCCTGGAAAGGGATGCCGGCCAGCGTCAGCGCCGCAGAGGCGCCCAGCAACGCGGCGATATCCGGGTCGTTGTCCTTGTCGGCAGACATCACCGTGGCAATAACCTGGACTTCATTCTTGAAGCCCTCCGGGAACAGCGGGCGAATCGGGCGATCAATCAAGCGGGAGGTGAGCGTTTCCTTCTCGGTCGGACGCCCTTCGCGCTTGAAGAAACCGCCCGGAATACGGCCGGCAGCGTAGGTACGCTCCTGGTAGTCAACGGTCAGCGGAAAGAAATCCTGGCCGGGCTTCGCTTCCTTCTTCGCCACGACCGTCACCAGCACGGTGGTATCACCGATGGTGGTCATCACCGCCGCCGTTGCCTGGCGGGCGATATAACCGGTTTCCAGGACGACTTTTTGTGCGCCGTACTGAAACTCCTTGCGGACTTTGTTGAACATTGCTTTTTCTTCCTTCATTTCACTTTTGGGATATCGTGGTGACAATCACGTCGTCAGGCGACAGACAGAAAAGAAAAAGGGCGCGGGCTTTTCCACAGGTTGGAAAAGCGCTCGCGCCCTGATCCTGTCGCTACTGCGTTCGAGCGAACGCAGTCCTCAACGGCGCAAGCCGAGCGTCTGGATGAGTTTCTGGTAACTGGCCTCGTCGGTGCGCGCCAGATAATCAAGCAGCTTGCGGCGCTGGTTGACCATGCGGATCAGACCACGACGTGAGTGGTGATCCTTGACGTGATCCTTGAAGTGACCCTGGAGGTGGTCGATCTGCGCTGACAGCAGCGCAACCTGCACTTCCGGTGACCCAGTGTCGCCGTCCTTGCGTTGAAACTGCTGGACGACCTTTGCTTTTGCTTCTGCAGTAAGAGACATGCTGTTGCTCCGTCGATGCACATGTTTTAAACCGTACTGCCGCGCATCACTGCAGCAGCCGGCACTTTTGTTACCCGGTATTCACCAAACGACGGGGCGCTACGTGTCCGTCGTCACTGATTTCACCAACTCCGAGGAAAATCCTGCGCCCCTCACCTGAATTCTCATACATGGCCACTTTCGTGCCCGGAGAAATGAGCGGCTCTTCCGCCCGGACCGCCTGACCGCGGCGCATATAGTACGCGCTTTCCGGTGACAGCGTGACTGCCGGCCATCCATCCAGGGCCGCTTCGGGCGCCAGCAACAACCGGTCCAACCCCTCTTCGCCCGCTGCCCCGGCCACCCGCTCTACATCTGCGAGGGTTATCGCCTGCGCCAACGTGAATTGGCCGGCTGCCAACCGCCGCAACGCCGTCACATGCGCACCACAGCCGAGCGCCTGGCCAATGTCCTCGGCCAGACTGCGGATATAGGTGCCCTTGCTGACGTGCGCCTCGATGGTGAATGTCTGCGCATCGAACGCCTCAAGAACCAGCCGACTCACATGCACCCTGCGCGCCTCACGCGCAACCGTCACACCCTGTCGCGCCAGCTCATACAGTGGCCGGCCATTTTGCTTCAGCGCCGAAAACATCGAGGGCACCTGCGATATCTCGCCGGTAAATTGTCTTAACAGCACTTCAAATGCCACCCGCTCGATCGCCGGCACCGGATGCTCGGCGATCACCTTGCCGTCGGCATCACCGCTGTCTGTGACGATGCCCAGGCGCGCTGTGGCGCGATAAACCTTGTCGGCATCAAGCAGGTATTGCGAAAACTTGGTGGCCTCCCCGAAGCACAGCGGCAACACGCCGGTGGCAAGCGGATCGAGGCTACCGGTATGCCCGGCCTTCGCGGCACCGAACAACCACTTGACGCGTTGCAGCGCCGCATTGGAGGTCATGCCCGCAGGCTTATCCAATACCAGCACGCCATTTACCGGGCGACGGCGGCGACGCGGTTGAGCGTCAGTCGTCACCATCGTAAACCGGTTTTGTCTTGGCCGATTCCGTGCTGTCGACGGCATCGTCATCATGCCGCGCAACGATCTGACGATCCTCCGCGCGCGCCTTGTCGATCAGCTCTGACATGGCAATGCCACGGGATGGCGCCTCATCGAAGCGAAACCGCAGGTGCGGCGTCATCCGGAATTTGATCGCACGGCCGATCTGCGTCCGCAGAAAACCCGCCGCGCTGTCCAATGCCTTCTGTGAATTTTCCGGCTCACCCTTGAGTACGGTGTACCAGACATCGGCGTAGGAAAGGTCTTTCGCCACCTCAACACTGGTGATCGTGACCATGCCAAGCCGCGGATCCTTGACCTCAAACTGCAGCAACCGCGCGAGCTCTCTTTGCACCTCGTCGCCGACGCGTTGCGGGCGACTGGAACCGGGGCGCTGGAGGAAGTCGTGGGTCATGATTCAACTCGCGGATCAGCTCGAAGAAATGGCATGCATGACATCGCCGCCATTACAGTGTCCGGGCAATTTCCTTGACTTCATACACTTCGATCTTGTCGCCAGCGCGAACATCGTTGTAACCGCGCACGGCGATACCGCAATCCATACCGGCACGCACTTCGGCAACATCATCCTTGAAGCGGCGCAGCGACTCAAGCGCGCCCTGGAAGACCACAACATCCTGACGCAATACGCGAATCGGTCGATTGCGGTACACCATACCCTCGACCACCATGCAGCCGGCGACATCGCCGAACTTCGAGGATCGGAACACTTCGCGCACCTCGGCAATACCGAGAATCGTCTCACGCCGCTCCGGTGCCAGCAGACCACTCATGGCTGCCTTGACGTCGTCAATCATCTCGTAGATGACGCTGTAATAGCGCAGATCGATGCCTTCACGCTCACACAGCTTCTTGGCGGTACTGTCGGCGCGCACATTGAAGGCAAGTACGACAGCACGGGAAGTTATCGCCAGATTGACGTCGGACTCGGTAATCGGACCCACACCGCTAGAAACGATGTTGACCTTCACCTCATCAGTGCCAAGATCGTGCATCGCGCCCATCAGCGCCTCAAGTGAACCACGCACGTCCGTCTTCAGCACGATATTGACGGTCGGCTTCTCGGCTACACCCATGTTGGCAAAAATATTCTCGAGCTTGGACGACTGCTGGCGTGCCATGCGCGACGTCCGATCCTTCTCGATGCGGTGCTGCGCCACTTCGCGCGCGCGCCGCTCGTCCGGCACCACCATCATCTTGTCACCCGCCTCCGGCACGCCGGCGAGGCCGAGTATTTCCACCGGGATCGACGGGCCGGCCACCTTCAGCGGGCGACCGTGTTCGTCATTCATAGCGCGCACACGGCCGTAATACTGCCCGGCGAGCACCATGTCGCCGGGATGCAATTCGCCCTGTTGAATCAACAGCGATGCGACCGGACCACGACCCTTGTCGAGACGCGATTCGACCACGACGCCTTCGGCCGGCCCAACCGGCACGGCTTTCAGCTCGAGCACTTCAGCCTGGATCAGGATGGCGTCGAGCAGCTTATCGATGCCGGCGCCCGTATGTGCAGAAACCGGCACAAACTGCGTATCGCCGCCCCACTCTTCGGACACAACGCTCTGCTGCGTCAACTCGGAGCGCACCCGCTCCGGATCGGCGGAAGGTTTATCCATCTTGTTGATGGCAACGATCAACGGCACGCCAGCAGCACGGGCATGGTTGATTGCCTCAATCGTCTGCGGCATGACGCCATCGTCAGCAGCAACAACAATGATGACGATATCCGTTGCCGATGCCCCACGCGCGCGCATCGCGGTAAACGCAGCATGACCCGGCGTATCGAGGAAAGTGATCATGCCGTGGCCGGTATCAACGTGGTAGGCGCCAATATGTTGTGTGATGCCACCCGCTTCGCCAGCCGCCACCTTCGTGCGGCGAATGTAATCGAGCAGTGAAGTCTTGCCGTGATCGACATGACCCATGATAGTAACCACCGGCGCGCGCGGCATCGGTGCCGCTTCACGGTTGATCGATTCGACGAGCGCTTCCTCGACTGCGTTGGCACTGACAAGCTTCGCCTTGTGGCCAAGCTCCTCGACAACGAGGACGGCAGTTGCCTGATCAAGAATATGGTTGACGGTGACCATCTCGCCCATTTTCATCAGGGCCTTGATCAACTCGCCCACCTTCATTGACAACTTTTGTGCGAGCTCGCCAACTGTGATCGCCTCACCAATTTCGACTTCGTAAACCATTTTCGCTGTCGGCTTCTCGAATGCATGCCCCTTATGGAAGGAGCTCTTGAGCGTTCCTTCGAACGCCATTTTCTGCGTCTGTTTGCGGCGCTTGCCAATCAGCTTGCTCTTGTTGTCCTTCTTGAGATTGTGCGCCTCCTCCTCGATGCTCTGCTCGAAGGCTCGCGCGACAATGCCGGCAGCAATCGTCGAGGACTCCTCGTCACCCGGAGCCGGTGCCACATCAGTGCGGTGCGCCAATTCCTCGGCAAGACGCTGGGCACGCTCAACCGTTTCCTTGGCCGCCTTCTCCTCGGCCTCTTTCAGCACACCGGCATTCTGGCGCCGACGCACCTCGACTTCTTCCCGCTTCTTGCGCTCTTCGGCTTCCAGCTTTGCCGCCTTTTCAGTGGCCTGACGGGCGGCTTCAGTTGTGTGGTGCGGAACCTTGATCACCTTGTGGCGATGCGCGACCTCGACCGTGTCGAGACTCGCGGGCGCCGATGACTTGCGGCGACGATCATCCTCGTCGCGACGCGCCTTCTCTTCGGCATCACGCCTGGCCTTTTCTTCGGCATCCCGCGCCGAGTGCTCCGCCGCAAGCCGAGCCTCCTCTTCGGCGATGCGTTGCGCCTCTTCGCTGGCAGCTTTCGTCTCCAGATCACCGCGCTTGATGTAGGTGCGGGTTTTCTTGACCTGAACCTCAACCGTCTTGGTCCGACCAGTCGACGCACTCGCAGTCTTGATGGTGGTGTTTTCCTTGCGCTTCAGCGTGATGCGCCTGGATTCCCCCTCATCCTTGCCGTGGGCGCGCTTGAGATACCCCAGCAACTGCTCCTTCTCGGTATCGGACACACCCTCGTCAGCCGAGGAATGCGAAAGGCCGGCGTCGCGCATCTGCGTCAACAGCGTTTCCGCCGCGACGTTCAGCTTATCTGCCAGCTGCCTGACGGTTACCTCTGCCATACCGATGCTCAATCTCCGTTCGTCATGCCATCACCGCGACAAATTTGCCGTCGGCGTCTCATCAACAGCGATATCTCTGTGCCACCGACGCCTTAACCTTGCTGCGCAGCAAACCAGGGCTTGCGCGCTTCCATGATCAGGGAGGCGGCGCGCTCTTCAGTCATGGACTCGACATCACGAATATCGTCGATCGCCTGCTCGGCCAACTCTTCCATCGTGCGTACGCCCCTTGCGGCAAGGGCAAACGCCATCGCGCGATCCATACCCGGCATAGAGAGCAGATCCTCGGCCGGCTCAGAGCCTTCAAGCTTTTCTTCGGAGGCCAGCGCGCGGGTGATCAGCGCATCCTTGGCACGCTGACGCAACTCGTTGACGATATCCTCGTCGAAGCCCTCAATGGCGAGCATTTCCTCGAGCGGCACATAGGCAATTTCTTCCAGTGTGCTGAAACCTTCCTCGGCGAGCACCTGGGCGACTTCCTCATCGACATCCAGATCCTTCATGAACACCTGAACCACCGACTCGGATTCGGTTGCCTGCTTGGCGTTGGCGTCATCGAGTGTCATCACATTCAATTCCCAACCCGTCATCTCGCTGGCGAGGCGGATATTCTGGCCGCCGCGACCAATGGCCTGGGCGAGCTGATCTTCTTCCACGGCGATATCCATCGCGTGGCGATCCTCATCAACGACAATAGAGGAAACCTCGGCCGGCGACATGGCGTTGATAACAAACTGTGCCGGATTGTCGTCCCACAGCACGATATCGACACGCTCGCCGCCAAGCTCGCTGGAAACAGCCTGGACGCGCGAACCACGCATGCCAATACATGCACCCTGAGGGTCGATGCGCTGATCATTGGATTTCACGGCGATCTTGGCGCGCACGCCCGGATCGCGCGCAGCGCCCTTGATCTCGATGAGCTCTTCGCCGATTTCCGGCACCTCAATCTTGAACAGCTCAACCAGCATTTGCGGATTGGTGCGCGAAATCATCAACTGCGGGCCGCGATTTTCGGTATTGATCGCGTAAAGGACGGCCCGCACACGATCATTGGTACGGAACACTTCGCGGGGCAACATCTCGGTACGGGGCATCAGCGCCTCGGCATTGGAGCCAAGATCGAGAATGACGTTGTCGCGTGTCACCTTCTTGACAGTACCGATCACCAGCGTGCCGATGCGATTGCGGAACTGCTCGACAATCTGGGCTCGCTCAGCCTCGCGCACCTTCTGCACGATCACCTGCTTGGCGGTCTGGGCACCGATGCGGCCGAACTCGACCGACTCGATTTCCTCTTCCCAGATGTCGCCGATCTTCAGCGCCGGATCCTTTTCGTGGGCTTCGTCCAGCGTCAACTGATGGCCGAACTCAAACAGCTCCTCATCGACAACGACGCGCCAGACGCGATAAGACTTGTACTCGCCCGTCTTCCGGTCGATCGCCACGCGAATTTCGACGTCTGCCTCGCGGAAGCGCTTTTTCGTGGCCGCCGCAAGGGCTGCCTCAATGGCTTCGAAGATGACGTCACGGTCGACGCCTTTCTCGTTGGAGACGGTTTCAGCTACGAGGAGAATCTCTTTGCCCATCGCCTTGTGCCCATCGCTATCGTTGTTTCCGGCAATGCCTTCCCGGCATTACCGCTTGTTATTGGGAAACTCCGGCTCGATCTGCGCCTTGTCGATACCCGCGAAGGCAAATGCCTGTTCGCCGCCATCATCAAGCGCCAGCACGACGCCTTCATCACTCACCGAAACCAGGCGGCCGCGGAAACGGCGGCGTCCTGAAACCGGAGCCTGTAGCCGCAACACGAGCAGGCCGCCGACATAACGGGCGTATTGCGCCGGCTCGAACAGTACACGGTCGAGACCGGGCGAGGAGACTTCCAGCGTGTATTCGCCATCAATCGGATCCTCGACGTCCAGCACGCCACTTACCTGATGGCTCACCGCTGCACAATCATCGACCGTTACGCCCTCGGGCCCATCGATGTATATCCGCAGCAGACGATGCCGACCGCGGACCAGGTACTCAATCCCCCACAACTCGAACCCGAGCACACCCACGGCCGGCTCGAGCAGGGTCTTGAGGTCGCGCTTGCTGGTCAACCGCTGCTCCTGCGCCTTGCCCGGCGCATCAAATTCCAGACCGCACTGCATCCCAGGCCATAAAAAACAAAAAAAAAGGGCCTGCAAGGCCCATTTCGCGAACGAAGCCTGAAGGTGGACCGCTACGCGAAACCACCTGGCAAAAAACCCCGCAGGGGGGCTTTTCCTGCACAACGTGCAGCGGATCTTTGCCAAGACCCAGGTTGGTAGCGGGGGCTGGATTTGAACCAACGACCTTCGGGTTATGAGCCCGACGAGCTACCAGGCTGCTCCACCCCGCATCAAAACCGGGCGCCGACTATAGGGTGGCACCCCCTTACTGTCAACGCGGGAAACACCGCAAAAATACGAAAAATGCATGGTGCCCAGGGTCGGACTTGAACCGACACGGCTTGCGCCACTACCCCCTCAAAGTAGCGTGTCTACCAATTTCACCACCTGGGCTTAAAAACGCTTATTTACCGGTCTGCTTGTCCGTCGGTGCCGAATTCGTAGCCGGTGCGGCAGGCACATCGGCGGCCGGCACAGCAAGGGCCGGCGAGGAAGCCGGGGCCGCCGGCACGTCGCCGGTTGCCGCAGCCGGTGCGGACACCTCCGAAACGAGGGCGCCATTCTGCGCTTCCGAAGCGACCCTCGCAAGGTAAGCCAACCCCAGACTGGTGGAGAAGAAAAAAATCGCCAGCCATTTCGTGGTGCGCGTGAGGAATGTTGCCGAACCGGCAGCGCCAAAAACAGTCTGCGACGCGCCGGAACCGAATGACGCGCCCGCATCAGCACCCTTGCCCTGCTGCAGGAGAATCAAGCCGATGAGGGCCAAGGACAAAAGTACATGCACAACCAGAATCGCAACTTCCATCTTCAATTACCTGTTAGCGCGCGGATGCGCAAATTTCGAGAAACTCGCGGGCATCCAGCGACGCACCGCCCACCAAACCACCATCAATATCCGGCATCTCGAATAACACCCGTGCGTTACTCGCCCTCACGCTGCCGCCGTAAATGATCCGGGTCGCAGCGGCAAGTCCTGCATCCTGTTGCGCAAGCCGGGCACGCAGCAATGCGTGAACTTCCTGCGCCTGCATGGGCGCCGCATTGCGCCCGGTGCCAATCGCCCAGATCGGCTCATAGGCAACCACGGCACCGGCAAAATCTTCTGCTCCAACCCGTAACAACACCGCATCCAATTGGCGGATAACCACCGCAGCAGTAACGCCGGCATCCCGCTCTGCCAGTGTCTCGCCGACACAAAGTATCGGTACAAGCTGCGCCGCACGCGCGGCAACAAATTTACTGGCAACCTGCACATCGGTCTCGCCTGCATGTGCGCGACGCTCGGAGTGGCCAACGATCACCGCTGCGCAACCGGCGTCATGCAGCATCGCCGCCGATATCTGGCCCGTGAACGCACCGGCAGAGTGTTCGCTGACATCTTGGGACGCAACGCCTATCGACGATCCGCGTAATATTTCCGCAACCGCCGGAATGTGCAGGCACGGCGGCGCGACCAGAACATCACAGGTCAGGCCGGCCGAGCCGGCCAGCAGCATCCGGACCCGGCTCCGGGCCTGCGCTTCACTGCCATGCATTTTCCAGTTGCCGGCCACCAGCGGGCGGCGCGTACCTTGCTGCACCATAATCCCCCTGGCCAATCACCCCGAAGGACACCTCAAAAGAAGCGCCCCAAAAAGGGAGCGCAATGTTAGCCGGTACCCTGCAGGAAGCCAACCGCGCTGCACAGACTCAGGCCGATTCGGCCACCCTGCCTGCCAGCCAGCGGGCGAGCTCCTCGACCAGAACCCCGTCCTCACCCTCGACCATGACCCGCACCACGGGTTCGGTGCCGGAAGGGCGCAGCAATACCCGGCCGCGCCCGGCGAGCCTGGCCTCCACCTCGGCAACTCCCGACTGCACGGCGGCCCGACTGGCCGCATCACGCGGAGCCCGGACATTGATCATCACCTGCGGCAGCTTGTGCATGCCGCGCCGGGCCTCGTCGAGCGTCTGGCCACTGCGCGTCAACGCCGCCAGGACCTGCAATGCCGAGACCGTGCCGTCACCGGTACTCGTCTTGTCGAGACAAACAATGTGGCCACTGGATTCGCCGCCCAACAACCAGCCGCGCGATTCCAATTCCGCCATCACATAACGATCGCCGACATTGGCGCGCACGAAAGATACGCCGAGCGCACGCATTGCCAGTTCAAATCCGAAGTTGCTCATCAACGTGCCAACCACGCCGCCGCCGAGTACGCCGCGTGCGTGCCTGTCATGCGCAATGATGTAAAGCAGCTCGTCGCCATCGACCACCTCGCCATGACGATCAACCATGATCAAGCGATCGCCATCGCCATCCAGCGCAATGCCGAGATCGGCACCGGTCTCACGCACTTTTGCCTGCAGGGCAGCCGGATACGTTGAGCCGCAATCGCGATTGATGTTGAAGCCGTCGGGAT
>_14_pt1 | contig 15135 bp, 8 predicted proteins | sample MGYA00084035_6733316 | MGnify analysis MGYA00084035 | reverse complement strand
CTGGCGGGGCCGCCGAGCAGGGCGCTGGCGGTCTGCGCGGTTACCTGGGTGTCGGCGGCGCGCTGCTGGTGGCGATCGCGCTGGCCATCTTCGGCGTGGTTTACACGCAATCTGCCGGCGTTACCGACGCAGTACGGGACGCATCCGAGTTGCGCGTGCTGTCGCAGAACCTTGCGAAGAATGCCCTGGAGGCGGCTGCCGGCAACCCGGCTGCGTTCGGAGCGTTGGGCGAGGCGCGCGCGGAATTCGATGCTAAGTGGCAATCACTCAAGAACTCTTCCGCTGCGGCCAACATCGAAGAGATGAAGAAGCTTGATGAGGTGTGGGCGCGGGTAGGCCCGAACACCGACACCATCCTCGCCGGTGAAGACACGGTGATCGATCTGCACGACGTGGCCAAAACGCTTGCCGAAACGATCCCGAAATTGCAGGCCGAGTACGAAACGGTGGTCGATACGCTGGTGGAGGCGGAGGCGTCGGCCGATCAGGTCGCCATCGCCCAGCGCCAGAGTTGGCTGGCTGAGCGTATCGTTCGCTCAATTTCAAAGGTGCTTGAGGGCGGCGCTGGCGCTGTGGTGGCCGCTGATGCGTTCGGTCGCGACGCCAATCTCTTCGACCGCGTCCTGAAGGGCATGATCAACGGCGACAAGGCCCTCGAGATCGAGAAGGTACGCGACGAGGACGCCATCGATTCCCTGTCCGAAATTGCGGATCTGTTCAGTGAGTACGTGCAGGGTTCGGTCGATGAGATCCTCCAGACCTCACCGGAATTGTTCCAGGTGCGTGACGCGGCTGGCAAGATCTATACCGAATCGCAGGCACTGCTCGACTCCGCCACGATCGTCTCCCAGGAGGCCGCCAACAAACAGGCTGGTGGTCTCTGGGTGTATGTGGGCGCATTCTGTATGTTGCTTGGCCTCGCGATGTTTGCGGCCCTGTTCTTAATGCAGCGCGGCGAAGACCGTAACCGTCGCGAGTCGGTTGAAACGGAAAACCAGCGCAACCAGCAGGCCATTTTGCGACTGCTCGACGAGCTGGGCGACCTTGCCGACGGTGACCTTACCGTTGCCGCGACGGTATCCGAAGACTTCACCGGCGCAATCGCCGACTCGATCAACTTCGCTATCGACCAGCTGCGCAGTCTGGTGTCCACCATCAACCAGACAGCCCTGCAGGTGTCATCTGCAGCCCAGGAAACGCAGTCCACCGCCATGCACCTGGCCGAGGCTGCCGAGCATCAGGCGCAGGAAATCGCCGGCGCCTCTGCCGCCATCAACGAAATGGCGGTATCCATTGACCAGGTATCCGCGAACGCATCCGAATCGGCTGCGGTAGCAGAACGCTCGGTAGCGATCGCCAACAAGGGTGCCGAAGTGGTACAGGCAACGATCCGCGGCATGGACACCATCCGCGAACAGATTCAGGAGACTTCGAAGCGGATCAAGCGACTTGGTGAATCGTCGCAGGAGATCGGTGACATCGTCTCGCTGATTACCGACATTGCCGACCAGACCAACATTCTTGCTCTGAACGCGGCGATTCAGGCGTCGATGGCCGGCGATGCGGGCCGCGGCTTCGCGGTCGTAGCCGACGAAGTACAGCGTCTTGCCGAGCGCTCGTCTGCTGCTGCAAAGCAGATCGAAACGCTGGTTAAAACAATTCAGACCGACACCAATGAAGCTGTTATCTCTATGGAGCAAACGACTTCGGAAGTAGTACGCGGTGCGCGTCTCGCGCAGGACGCAGGTGTCGCGCTTGAAGAGATTGAGAACGTATCGGAAACGCTTGCCGAGCTGATTCAGAATATTTCGAACGCTGCGCGCCAGCAGGCGGCTTCAGCCGGCCATATCTCCAACACGATGAACGTCATCCAGGAGATCACGTCACAAACGTCTGCCGGTACAACAGCTACTGCGAAGTCGATCGGCAATCTTGCCGAGATGGCGGCCGAACTGCGTAATTCGGTGGCCGGCTTCAAGCTACCGGAATACATGTAATGCCGGCGACGCATTACGTTGCCGATTGACAAGAGAGTGGTGACGCGCTGTGGCCCAGCATTGGTCGATGCGCAATCTGCCGGAAATGGACGGCGAACAGTTCCGTCTGTGGCAGGCGTTGCTTGAAGATCGCACCGGCATGGCGCTCGCGGTCGAACGCAAGAGTTTTCTGGAGACCAGTCTCGCCATCCGTACGCGCGAGCTTGGCCTGCAGACATACGAGGCATATTACGAGCAACTCGTAAACCGCGCGCCGGCCGACTCCATTATGGAGTGGTCAATTTTGATCGACCGCTTGACGGTCCAGGAAACAAGTTTTTTCCGGCATCGCAGCTCTTACGAACTCGTTGAGAAATATGTCCGCGACCGTGTTGTTACAGGCAAAACGCCGAAGAATTTCAATGTCTGGTCGGTTGGCTGTTCCTCCGGAGAGGAGCCGTACTCGCTGGCCATGCTTCTCACCGAAATGTTTGCCACGCTCAACGTCGCGCCGTACTGGGGTATCACCGCCACCGATATCAGCCTGCCGGTGCTGGCCAAGGCGCGTCGGGGCGTCTACGGTGCCCGCAAGGTGGATCTGCTTGATGCGGCGCTCAAGGAGCGCTACTTCCAGAAAATAAGCGACCGGGAATACGAGATATCCGCCGAACTGAAGACACGCATCTGTTTTGCGCGTGTTAACGTGCTGGAATTGCACAAAGTGCCGTTTCAGGATATCGACCTGATTTACTGCCAGAACATGCTGATTTACTTCCGCCGCTGGCGTAAGCGCGAGATTGTCACTCGCCTTGCCGATCGACTGGCCCCGGGCGGACTGCTGGTTCTCGGTCTTGGTGAAGTGGTCGACTGGCAGCACCCGAATATGGATAAGGTCCGGTTCGATGACTCCCTGGCATTCATGCGGCGCGCGCACTGAAGATGCTGTGCCGGAGTGGATGTCTTGAACGCAGGTATCCCGCACGGAAAATAGAGACGCAGTGATGGCTGAGACGCACGATTTCCTCGCGCTCGACTGGGTCAAGGGAGAGATCGAGGAAACCCTGAAGCAGGCACAGCAGGCTCTGGAGGCTCACGTTGAGAATCCGGAGGATCAGACGCGCCTGCGATTCTGTCTGACCTATCTGCATCAGGTGTACGGCACCCTGCAAATGGTCGAGTTCTACGGTGCTGCGTTGCTCGCCGAAGAAATGGAGAAGCTTACTCAGGCACTGTTGAACGGAAAAGTGCCGCGTGTAGCTGATGCCCAGGAAACGCTGATGCGTGGCATGCTCCAGTTGCCTGCGTATCTCGATCGCATCAAGGCCAGCCGGCGCGACATGCCGGTCATATTGTTACCGCTGCTTAACGATCTGCGTGCCGCACGCGGCGAAAAATTTCTCTCCGAGGGCTCGCTGTTCAAGCCAGACATGACGGGCGCTGGCGGCGATGGCGAAGTGCACGTCGCCGTGGCTGCAGATCCGAATCTCGCCGAGTTGTTGCGCAAGATTCGGCAGATGTTCCAGATCGCGCTGGTCGGATTCATTCGTGGCGAGAATCTGCCGGTCAATATCGGCCATATGGCCAAGGTTTCGGCGAAGCTGGTAAAGGTTGCCGGAGACTCCGCGATCGCACCGCTGTGGAAAGTCACCGGCGCCATTGCCGAAGGGCTCGCCAGCGGATCGATAGAAGGTGGCACCGCGATCAAACTCCTGCTTGGTCAGGTTGATCGACAGATCAAGTTGCTGGTCGAGCAGGGCGCGCCGGGTTTTGCGCAGAAGCCTGCGCCGGATCTGCTCAAGAATCTGCTCTTTTATGTTGCGCGCAGCGAAGCCGATTCGCCGTTGATTGCGCAGGTGCGCAAGATCTACAAGCTGGATGAGGCGTTGCCATCGGACGAGACCATCGATGCGGAGCGCTTGAAGCTTGCCGGCCCTGACCGGCAGACGATGACAACTGTCGCGCGGGCGATTTCCGAAGAATTGGCACGTGTGAAGGAAGCTCTGGACATCTTCATGCGCGGCGGCCCGCAGAGCAAGGTTACGGACCTCGCCCCGCATATCAGCACACTCAAGCAGGTTTCCGACACCATCGCCATGCTGGGTCTGGGCCAGCAACGCAAGCTGGTGGAGGAGCAGCACGACATCCTTGAACAGATCATCAAGGACGGCAAGCTGGAGAATCCCGCTCTGTTGATGGATGTCGCTGGCGCCCTGCTTTATGTCGAGGCGACGCTGTCTGGCGGGGACGATCGGCCGCAGGCACGGGTGCCGGCGACACCGCAGGACGCTCTTGCCCAGGATGGGCTTGCGAAAGCGCGTGAGGCAGTCGTGCGCGAATGCCGTGCCGGTCTTGAGTTCACCAAAGACAAGATCGTCGAGTACATTGCGTCGCAATGGGATCGGGCTCATATCCAGGATGTCCCGGACACGCTGAACACGGTGCGCGGCGGCCTGCAGATGATTGGGCTGGATCGTGCCGCAATGGTGCTCGTGCAAGCGGCGAATTTTTTCCGCGCGGAATTGTTTGGCGAAGATGCGCAGCCGGACTGGAAGCGCATGGACACGCTTGCTGATGCCATCAGCTCGGTCGAGTATTTTCTTGAGCGGATCCTCGAAGATCCGGAAAGTGGCGAGCATATTCTCGAGATTGCAGAAAAATCCGCCGCAGATCTCGGCTACCCGGTATCTGAAGTTTCAAAACCAATCATGGAGTTCGACATCCCTGCAGTTGTCATGAAGCAGGAGCCGGATGCGCTTGCTCCTGATGCCGACGAAGAGATCGAGGCGCACGCGAAAGATGGGATACCAGCCGTCATTTTCAGCAATGAGTTGAGCGACGAGCTGGTTGCCGAGCCGACGCTTGATGTACCAATGACAGCAGCCCAGGAAGGCAAGACCTCGTTCGCCGACGAGGAAGCGCCGCTGATTGATGAAGACATGCTGGTACTTGCAGGCTTGATGGATGAGGGCTCCGCTCCAGGCGAGCATGCGAAGGTGATACCGGCTGGGGAGATTGTTGCGGCAGATATCCTTCCGGTTGCCGATCAAGGGATTGAGGACGCCTCTGTCGATGCCGAAATTGTCGAAATTTTCGTCGAGGAAGTCGGCGAAGTTATGGAGAAGCTTGACGAGTACTTTCCGCAGTGGGTTGCCAATCAGCAGGATGAGGTGTCGCTCAAGGAGTTCCGCCGCGCTTTCCACACGCTCAAGGGTAGCGGCCGGATGGTTGGCGCAAAATATGTCGGTGAATTGGCGTGGTCTGTCGAAAACATGCTCAACCGTGTTATCGACAAGACAATCCTGCCAACACCGGTGATGGTCGATCTGATCCGCACGGTCAAGGAGATTGTCCCCGACCTGGTCCAGGCCTTTGCGCAACGGCGCAAGCCGCCGCACGCTGTTGAGGCGCTGATGGCGTGCGCAAGCGCATTTGCGCGCGGCGAGAGTCCAGCTCTCGTGCCATCGCTTGCTCAGCACGACGCCCTGCCGGCAGCAGAAAGTGCAGTAGTCGACGCCTTGCCGGCGATATCGACCGAAGAAGAGATATTTGCGCCGTCGTCAGTTGCTGGGGAGGATTTCCCAGCGCCTGAGGACGAGGTGCCTGAGGACGAGGTGAAGGCCGAATACGACATGGCGTTGCTTGAGGTGTTCACCAGTGAGGCCGAGCAGCACATCGCCACGCTCGACGCATATCTGGCAAGCCTTGATCCGGATATTGCATATCACCCGATTACAGACGAGTTGCTGCGCGCATTGCATACGCTCAAGGGTAGCGCTCGCATGGCGGGCATCATGCCTGTTGCCGAGGTGGCCGGGCCCACCGAGAAATTCTGTAAAGAATTGCGCAACGACGGCGAACTTGCTGACGCCGACGTGATTGCGCTGGTGCGCGAGGCGACGGATCTGGTACGGCTGCGGGTGAGATACTTGTTGCCGGATCCGTACGCGCCGATTCCTGGTGCCCAATCCTATCTTGAGATGCTGTCCGCAATCCAGGATGCGCGGCATGCGCCGCGCGCAGCCACGGTTCCGGTTGATGCACCGGAAAAGCATGCCGTGCAGCCACGTCCCGGCATGATCAACGCGTTGCTTGCCGAGGGCATTGATCATGTGCTCGATGGTGGCGATTACGCCGCGCAATGGTCGCAGCAGGGTGTGGTTGGGCAGGATCTTGATGCGATGTGCGACCAGTTGCGGCGGTTGCACAATACCGCCACGAGCGGCGGTCTTGTGCCTATTGCGGATATTGCCCGGCGACTGAGTCGAGTTTATGACGCGATTCATGATGGCCACCTGATGCTCGCCAATAATGTGCTGGATGCCCTGCAGCAGGGTCATGAGGCGGTCATCGGAATGATGGACTGCATGGCCGCGCACCAGAGCATCTGGCCGGCGACAGAAGTCGAGCAGTTGCTTGATGCGGTTACTGCGGGTTTGCCGAGTGATGCTTCATGCGGTGATCAGGCGCTGTCCGGGCATACGCCGGCACGCATACCGTCGGATACGGAACAAGTATCTTTGTATGACGAAGAGGTGTTGTTCTCTGCTGACGAGTTTGCTGTTTCGGAAGCGGAGGTGATTGCAGCTACGGGCACGGTTGAGCCGGAAGATGCATTCGACGATGTCGAGCTCTCCGCCGCCGACGTGAGTCTCTCTGAGGAGGAAGTGCTCCGGCTGACCGGCAGTGTCGAACCGTCTAGCCCGGCGCCGGAAGGCGCGCTGGCTGAGGACATCGTGGCGGGTGACGGCGAGGGCCCTATCAGTGTGCCGGAGCGTGACCCGGAGCTGGTCGAAATTTTTCTGGAGGAAGCCGGCGAGCTCGTCGAGAGCTCGGGCGAATCCTTGTCGATATGGCTGCAAAATGTCGACAATCTGATTGAAGTCCAGAAACTTCAGCGCGACCTGCATACGCTTAAGGGCGGTGCACGGATGGCGGAAATTGCGGAACTGGGCGATCTGGCGCACGAACTTGAAAACCTGTACGAAGGCCTCAGTCAGGGTACGCTGCCCGTGCGGCCGGTGCTGTTCGAATTGCTCAATCGCTGCCATGACCGCATCGCGGACATGGTGGACGATATTCGTACCAAGGGCTGGTGCAAGGACGGCAGGCAATTGATCGCGCAGATCCATGCGTATATCAAGAATCCGGAACAGTTCAGCATGGAGGCCCCGGCGGCGTCACTCAAGCCGGCAATCATACCCGTGCCCGTGATGGAAGGGCAGGCTCCGGCTGCAAGCGAAGTGCCGCGCATGATTCTCCCGGCAGCACGGCCTGCGGAAGAAAGTGAGCCGGTCGTCGATGCCGACATTCTGGAGATATTCCTTGAGGAAGCCGAGGATCTCACGGCACAACTCGATGCGGCGATCAGTGGTTGGCAATCCGAGCCGGGCAATAGCGCGCATGCCGATCAGATCAAGCGGGTTTTGCACACGCTGAAGGGTGGTGCGCGACTCGCAGGTCTTAAGCGTCTTGGTGATGTCAGCCACGAATTCGAGACGCGAGTGATCGACCTTGTTCCGCGGACACCGGACGCGGCATTCTTCGCTGCTATCGTGGCGTATCACGACGATATTTCTGCGCAGGTCGAACGCATTCGTGCCGGCGGTGCTGCGGCAGCAGCAGCGACCAATGTTGCCGGTGTCACCGCGAAAGCGGCGGCACCCGTTGCGCCGGCCGCTGCTGCGTTGCCGCCGGAACAGCCGGCTGCAGAGCCGGCCACCGGCCTCGTTCCACATCGCCGCAAGGAAGATCAGGATGAGGAGCGCCGCGGGCCGGTGCAAACGGCAGCGCGGCAGGCGCAGCCGCAGGAAATGGTCAAGGTGCCGTCCGATTTGCTGGAGAAACTCGTTAACCTCGCGGGTGAAACCTCCATCAACCGCAGCCGTATCGAAACGCAGGTGACCGATTTCCGCTACACGCTGGGCGAGATGGGGTCAACAATCTCGCGGCTTGCCGCGCAGTTGCGTCGTCTTGATGCGGAAGCAGATTCGCAAGTCAAGGCGAACTGGGAGAAGGGTGTTGCCGAGGGCAAATACTCCGGCGAGTTCGATCCACTGGAGATGGATCAGTACTCTGCGCTGCATCAACTGACCAAACAGTTGTTCGAATCGGCGTCTGACCTGCTCGACATCCGCGACACGCTGACCAGCAAGTCGCGTGATACCGAAACGCTGTTGCTGCAACAGTCGCGCGTCAATACCGAACTGCAGGAAGGCCTGATGCGCTCGCGCATGGTGCCCTTCTCGCGGCTGATCCCGCGCTTGCGCCGCATTGTCCGCCAGGTGTCCGGCGAACTGAAGAAGCAAGTCGATATCGACTTCATTAATCCGGAAGGTGAAATGGATCGAGCGTTGCTCGAGCGTATCGTCGCGCCGCTTGAGCACATGCTGCGTAATGCCTGCGACCATGGCGTGGAGAGTCCGCAGGTACGTGTTGCCGCCGGCAAGCCGGCGATGGGTCGTATTCGCCTTGCGCTGACGCGTGAGGGTGGTGAGGTCGTGCTGAGTATTTCCGACGATGGCAAGGGCATCAATGTCGACGCCGTGCGCAAGAAAGCGATGGAACGCGGCTTGATGGATGCGACTTCCGAATTGTCCGATCAGGAAGTGATGCAGTTCATCCTCGAGGCCGGGTTCTCTACTGCCGAGAAAGTGACGCAGATTTCCGGGCGCGGTGTCGGTATGGACGTCGTGTCCAGCGAGATCAGGCAGATGGGCGGGGTATTGACGATCCGCTCTGAAGTCAATCAGGGCACGGCTTTCGAGATTCGTCTGCCATTCACTGTGTCGGTGAATCGTGCGCTGATGGTGCGCGTCGGCGAGGACCAGTTCGCCATCCCTCTGGTGCAGATCGAGGGTATCGTGCGCGTGTCGCCTTACGAACTTGAAACCTATTACCAGCCGAACGCGCCGGCTTTCGAATATGCCGGGGAGTCATATCGACTTGATTATCTCGGTGGTTTTGTGCACGGCGTTGCCGCGCCGGATCTGCGTGGAGCGGCAATGCCATTGCCAGTGCTGCTGGTGCGCGGTTCCGAACACACCGTTGCCGTGCAGGTCGACCAGTTGATCGGTTCGCGCGAAGTGGTGGTGAAAGCGGTTGGGCCGCAGTTGTCCACAGTGGCCGGCATTTCCGGCGCAACGATCCTCGGCGATGGCCGGGTGGTGATCATTCTCGATTTGTTGTCGCTGATTCGTGCTGCGCACCTGCAGCATGAGATGGCGCTTGCTACACAGCGCCGTCTTGTGACGCGGCGCGGTGAGACAACGGGTGTTGGCGGTCTGGCTGCATCCGTGCGCGAAACGCCACTCATCATGGTGACAGACGACTCGGTGACGGTGCGCAAGGTTACTGGCCGTTTCCTTGAGCGCCAGGGTTTTGATGTTATTACCGCGAAAGATGGTATGGATGCAGTTGCGCAACTTGCCGATATCAAGCCGGATATCATGCTGCTCGATATCGAGATGCCGCGCATGGACGGTTTCGAGGTGGCATCACACTGCCGCCACGACAGCCGCCTCAAGGATTTGCCGATCATCATGATTACGTCACGCACCGGTGAGAAGCACCGTGAGCGTGCGATGGAGCTCGGGGTCAACGCCTATCTTGGCAAGCCCTTCCAGGAAAACGAATTGCTGGCGAAGATCCATGAATTGTTGGCAGAGCGGCGCGCGCAAGCGTCGCTCTGAGGGTTGGCTCGCAGTATGGGAGAAGAAGTTAACCCTCGTCTTGGTGTCATCTCCGACACGCTCCTGCAAGGCAGTTTGCTGGCCAATGCGGCGAAGGCACTGGGCTATGACGTGGTTGTCAATACCCAGCCGGGCAATCTCGATACTGTCAAATGGGTCGACAAGGGCGTCGTCGAGTGCTGGCTGATCGATCTGCACGATCAGGAGAAATGGGCGGAATTTCTTGATCTTCTGCTCGATCAGACGGATGCGCCGCTGATTTTTGGCGATGGTGCCGCGCCGCCGAAAAGTCACGAGGAGTATCCGCGCTGGGAGCGCCGTCTGTTTCAGACCCTGATCAAAAGCGTTGGCCGGCCGGTGATTGCAAAAGTAAATCTGAATGTGCCGGAGAAAACGCAGGCCAAGCCGCGCTCCATGCTCGTTATTCCGGAGGAGTTCAAGGATCCGTCGCTCACCGCAGGCAGGCCACAGCGCGTGTGGGTTCTCGGTGCGTCGGCGGGTGGTCCGGCAGCGGTGAAGTTGTTTCTCGATTCATTGCCGAAAGAGTTGCCGGTGGCATTTGTGCTTGCCCAGCACATTGATCCGAAAATGCTCGAAGGTCTGACGCAATCGCTTATCCGGCATAACTGGTTCAAGATGCGTATTGGTCGTTCCGGCGAGCCGTTGCGCTATGGCGATATCGTTGTTGCGCCCTGCGATGCCGAGATTGCATTTGATGAGACCGATTGCATCGTTCAAACCGGCAAGCCCTGGGAAGGGCCCTATGCGCCATCAATTGACCAGGTGATGGCCAACGTATCGTCGCGCTATGGCAGGCAGGCCGGTGCCATCCTGTTCTCGGGCATGGGCAACGATGGCTCCATTGCCGGGCCGATGATGGCCGCGCGTGGTGGTACCGTATGGGCGCAATCCGCCGAAACCTGTACGGTCAGCTCGCAGCCCGACTCGGTGCGCGATACCGGTTGCGTGAGTTACAGTGGGTCGCCGGAATTTCTTGCGCAACAGTTGATAGAAAGTGTACGTCAGCAACTCAAGAACAGGCCCAAGCCGCCCGGTGAGGCGCTTGCCTCCTGACCCGACACATCCTGCACGCCAGACTGGATGACGCCCCCATGAGCCAGATGATCCCGCGCGCCCCCGCTTCGAAAACACCGGTCCCGCAGGCCGAAGTGCCGAGCCTGATGGTGCCGCAACAGGGGCGCCCGTTGCTGGTACCGAATATCGCGGTGGCGGAAATCGTGCCGTTCAGTGCGCCATTACCGGAAGCCGGCAAACCGCAGTGGTTTCTCGGCCACATCATGTGGCGTGGCGAGAAGGTGCCGGTGATATCTGTAGTGCAGTTGCGCGGCGAAGAAGAGGACATCCCGGCCGAAGCGCGGATCGCGGTATTCAACGGGCTGGGGGGCGCGCTGCGGTTCTATGGCGTGATCACCCACGGGATTCCGCGGCTGGTGCGTGTGCGTGCACAGGACATCGAGAGTACCGACGGCATGTACACATCGGTCGATGACGCTTTCGTTGCTGTTGGCGGGGAACTTGCGGTCATTCCCAACCTCATTCAGATCGAGACGATGATTGCCGCTGTGTGAGTCCGCCAGACCATGACATGTTCAATAAATCATGTGCAACTCGCGGCATTGCGCGCGGAAAGACGGCACCATGGCGAGAACTGGTTCCGCAACAATTACAACAGGGATCGTCGCGGTGTTGCCGACTTCATACGCTGGATGCGTGACAAGCGCGGTTTGTGGCCGGCGCCAAAACGGTTTCCTGTTGATCGTCCGGACAGCAACTGGCTCGCTGCCAATCGCAGCGACAGTACACTGACCTGGATCGGCCACGTCACCTTTCTTTTTCAGCATCGCGGCCTGAATGTACTCACCGATCCGGTATTCAGTGAGCGCGCCTCACCATTGTCTTTCGTTGGGCCAAAACGCTATACGCCGCCGGCGATGCATGTCGATCATCTGCCACCGATTGATATCGTGCTGATTTCACACAACCACTACGACCATCTTGATCGCGATGCGGTGCGCCACATCGCCAGGCGCAACGAAGGCCGCACGCGTTTCCTTGTGCCGCTGAAGCTCGCCGGCTGGTTTCGGCGCGAAGGGATCGACAACGTTGTTGAGCTGGATTGGTGGGATGAAGCGCTTCCGCTGAGCGAAAAACCAGGAAGTGCCGAGCACAGCAAGGTACATGCCTGGTTTGTACCGGCACAACATTTCAGCGGTCGCGGCGTGAATGACCGCAATGCGACGTTGTGGGGTGGCTGGGTACTGGAGATCGACGGGTTCCGCCTGTATTTCGCCGGTGACACCGGTTATGGGAAAGATTTTGCCGATATTGGCGCGGTATTTGGCGGCTTCGATTTATCCTTGATTCCGATTGGCGCCTATGAACCGCAATGGTTGATGGGTTCGGTGCATGTGAATCCTGAAGATGCCGTGCGTATCCATCGCGACGTAAAATCGAAACATTCGATTGGTATGCATTGGGGCACGTTTATTCTTACCGACGAACCGGTTGACGAGCCGCCACGCCGTCTTGCGCGTGCGCGCAGCGATCAGGGCCTCGCCGACGGTGAATTCGTTGTGATGCGGCACGGTGAAATGCGGCGCTGGTCGCCGGGCTGCATGCCGGGCTAAAATCCTGTAGCACTTTGATCAGGCAACAGATGGAAAGACACCATGAATATGAATATGACCAACACTAACAATCGTTGGGGGCTCATCGCCCAGGGCTTTCACTGGCTGATGTTCTTGTTGATCATCGGCGCCTGGTTTGCAGTTGAGACGCGTGAAGATTTCCCGAAGGGCAGCCCGGAACGTGACGCCTGGATGCTGCTGCACAAATCGTTAGGTCTTAGCATATTTTTCCTGGTGTGGTTGCGCATCGGGGTACGGTTCACGCAGGTGACGCCGGCCGATATTGGCGCGGGTTGGCAGCAGAAAGCAGCGAAGCTGATTCACCTTGGTCTCTATGCTGTGATGATCGCCATGCCGATTACCGGCATGCTTGCCAGTCAGTTCTTCGGCAAGCCAGTCAGTTGGTTTGGTGTGTTCGAGCTGCCGATGCTGGTCAGCGAAAGCAAGGATCTTGGCGAAGTATTAGAGGAAGTGCACGAAACCGGCTTTATCGCGCTGCTTGTGCTGCTCACAGCACATGTCGGCGCTGCGCTTTACCATCACTTCATACTCAAGGACGACGTGCTGAAGCGTATGTTGCCGTGGGGTAAATAACGCGGCAGATGGCGCTAGCCAAAATCCCCATAACGCACCTGCAGCACGGCGAGTGCCGCCGCCGGCGCGGTTTCCGTGCGCAGCACGCGTGGGCCGAGGGTGAAGGTGATAAAGCCCTTGCCCTGCGCAGCAGCAACTTCTTCCGGCGTCAACCCACCTTCCGGCCCGATCAGCAAGGCGCTGCTTCGGCATTTTTCCGGCAGCACTGATTTGCCATTGCCGGGATGCAGCACCAGTTTCAGTTGCGCCTCGACCTTCGCAATCCATTTCAAAAGATCCACCGGCGGATGAACTTCCGGTACGCGCACGCGCCCCGATTGTTCGCAGGCTGCGGCCGCGACCATCTGCAGGTGCTCGCGTTTTTTCTCAAAGCGATCGCCATCAAGTTTCACGTCGCAACGGCTACTGGAAAGGAGTGTAATTTCAGTAACACCCAATTCTGTGGCTTTTTGCACCGCGTACTCCATGCGGTCGCCCTTGCTCATCACCTGACCCAGATGCGTGAGCAACGACGACTCGGTCGCAGGCTCGCGCCGGGCCATGATCCGGACAATGGCCTCGCGCTTGCCGGCACTGATGATTTGCGCAGCGTACTCGCTGCCGTTCCCGTTGAAGATGCAGAAGGCATCTCCTGGCGCCATGCGCAGTACGCGCACCAGGTGTTGCTGGTTGCGTTCGCCGAGGGCAATTTCGGCGTCGGTGGCGAGTTCCTGCTGTTCAAAAATGCGCGTGGCCATGCTCAATCTCCCGGCTCAATCGCGGGTCGCTATATCAATGCTCTCGGCCGCGATCTGTGCCAACAGGTCGATCTGCTCCGGCGTGATCACGTAGGGTGGCATGAAATAAACCACATTGCCCAGCGGTCTGAGCAGGGCGCCGCGTTGTAGCGCGTGCTGGTAAACGCGCAAGCCGCGGCGCTCGGTCCAGTCGTACGGCGTTTGCGCGGCCCTGTCCTTCACCAGTTCGATGGCGGCGATCATGCCGGTCTGGCGCACTTCCGCCACGTGCGGGTGGTCAACAAATGGCGCCAGTGCCACGCCCATGCGGGCAGCGAGCACGCGGTTGTTTGCCAGCACATCGTCATCCGCGAAGATTTTGAGCGTGGCAAGCGCAGCAGTGCAGGCCAGCGCATTGCCGGTATAGCTGTGCGAATGCAGAAAAGCGCGCAATGTTGTGTAGTCCGCGTAGAAGGCGTCGTAAACCTTGTCGGTGGTGAGCACGACTGACAGCGGCAGATAGCCGCCGGTCAATCCTTTGGAAAGACAGAGAAAATCCGGCGTGATGCCGGCCTGCTCGCAGGCGAACAGCGTGCCGGTGCGGCCAAAGCCGACGGCAATTTCGTCGGCAATCAGGTGGACATTGTGCTTGTTGCACGCTGCGCGCAGCAGCTTCAGGTAGACCGGGTGATACATGCGCATGTTGCCGGCACACTGCACCAATGGCTCAACGATCACCGCGCAGGCGCTTTGCGCGTGTTGTGCCAAGGTTGCTTCCATGTGCGCAAACATTTTGCGGGTGTGCTGCTCCCATGTTTCGCCGGAGGTGCGATAAAAGCAGTCCGGCGACGGTACAGTGATCGCCTGCATCAACAGCGGCGCATAGGTGTCCTTGTACAGGGCGACATCCCCAACGGCGAGTGCACCCAGCGTTTCGCCGTGGTAGCTGTTGGACAACGTAATAAATTTTGTTTTTTTCGGCAGGCCGATATTTTTCCAGTAGTGAAAGCTCATCTTCAACGCCACTTCGATGGCGCTGGAGCCATTGTCGGCATAAAAGCATTTATTAAGGCCCGGCGGCGTCATTGCCACCAATGCTTCCGAGAGCTCAACCACCGGTTCGTGGGTAAAGCCGCCGAGAATCACGTGTTCCAGTTTGTCGATCTGCGCCTTCAGCGCCGCGTTGATGCGCGGATTGGCGTGGCCGAACAGATTCACCCACCAACTGGATACCGCGTCGATGTAGCGGTTGCCGTCGAAATCGTGCAGCCAGACGCCTTCGCCGCGCGCGATCGGGATCAGTGGCAACTGCTCGTGATCCTTCATCTGCGTGCAGGGGTGCCACAGAACCGCGAGGTCGCGACGCATCAGGTCGGTGTTGCTGCTCATGGCGTCTATTCTGGCACGGCCCGAACCCGGGCGTCAGAAGGCGTTGCTGGACTGGATGACATGGTTCGGGCGGGCCTTGGATGCGTTGGCTCGTATCGGGCCACAGAATAGCAATAGCAGTGTG
>_12_pt1 | contig 15462 bp, 17 predicted proteins | sample MGYA00084035_6733316 | MGnify analysis MGYA00084035 | reverse complement strand
CCAGATACGGCCACTGCAGCTGCGCCGCCACTTTCGCCGCGCGTGTCGCCGGCAATTCGGCCGCGAGCGCACGCAGCAGGGCCTGTTCGTCGAGCGCCGCCACACATCGTGCACCCTCCTGCACACCCTCAACCAGCAGCACGATCTCACCACGTTGCTGGTCCGGATCCGCTGCAACAAACGCCAGCAGCTGCGCGAGCGAACCCCGACGCACCGTCTCGAAGGTCTTCGTCAACTCACGCGCCAGCGCACCTGCGCGCTGGCCACCAAATACTTCGACCAATGAGGTCAGCGTATCGAGCACCCGGTGCGGCGCCTCATAAAAGATCAAGGTGCCACGCTGACTACCCAGCACATCAAGACGCGCCCGCCGCGCCACGTTCGTCGCCGGCAGGAAACCTTCGAAAAAAAATCGGTCGCAGGGCAGACCTGCCGCTGACAACGCGGCAATCGCTGCACAGGCGCCCGGCACGGGACTTACCCGAATGCCTGCCTCATGCGCTGCCCGCACAAGACGAAAACCCGGATCACTGACCAACGGTGTGCCGGCATCGGATACCAACGCAACGGATCGACCGCCCGCCAGGGCGGACAACAGCGACGGCACTCGCTCGGTTTCGTTGTGATCGTGCAGCGATACCAGTTTGGCGCTGTCGATACCCAGATGAGCCAGCAAACGGGAACTGTGCCGCGTATCCTCAGCGGCTATAATGTCCGCCGCGCGCAGGGTTGATACTGCACGCACCGAGATGTCGTCCAGATTTCCAATCGGTGTCGCCACCACATGCAACACGCCGCCTCTTATTACTGCGGGCTTGTCTACTGCGGGATTATCAGACATATGCGAATGCTCGCCTTGCTCGGACGTGTGTGTTTTGCCGTACTGCTCGTCGTGCACAGCACCGGCTGCCAGTCCGGCAGCATGGCCGCCTCGTCCCTGGACGACACGCCGGCCACGGAACGCATCCAGCGTGCCGACGCCCTGCTTGGCGATCTTTCCGGCGCGGGCACGACGCAACAGCAACGCCTGCTGACGGCGGCAATGATGTACGCGTCGGGGCAAGCCTACGCGAAGGCGCAGGACACCCTCAACCGGATTGATCAGGCACTGCTGCCACGGAACCGGTACGGCGACTTTCTGGTGACGGCGGTTGATGCCGCGCTGGGCCTGGGCGACCTGCCCGGTGCCCAGGCAATCGTTGCGCACGACGCGAGCGCACGCTACAGAATGATTGACGCCCTCGGTCCAGTCGACTTCGCCCGCGTTGCCGAACGCCGCGCCATGGTGCTCGAGAAGCGCAACCTGCTGCCGGAAGCAGCTCGCGAACGTGCCGTTGTAAACCGGCAACTGCCGCCACAATACCGCCAGGCCAATGAGGACGCACTGTGGCCGCTGCTGATGCGGATCGGACGCGACCCGCTGCGCCAACTCGCTGAAAGTGACAATAGCGATACTGCCGGCTGGGCATCGCTGGCGCTGCTGTATCGCGACGGCAATGCCAATCCTGCGCAACTTGCCGGCCAAATTGAGGCCTGGACAACGACGCATCGCGACCATCCTGCCGCCGAGCGGCCACCGGCCGCGATAGCGAAGGCGCGCACCGCACCACGGTTAGATGGCCCCACACACATCGCCGTGCTGCTGCCACTGCACGGCAAACTCGCGTCGGCCGGTGTCGCGCTGCAGCGGGGGATTCTTGCCGCATGGTTCGAGGCACGCGACAGCGGCATCAAGGTGCCAGTGATCCGCTTCTTCGACTCGTCGCGCAGCGACTTTCTCGCCACATACGACACTGCCGTTCACGCCGGCGCGCAACTGGTCATCGGGCCACTCGAAAAAGAAAACCTGCGGCTGCTGCAGTTGCGCGACAGCCTGCCCGTCACCACCATCGCGCTGAACTATCCAGACGCGCCTGCCCCGGACGCACCGGGCGGCCCGGCCACACTTTATTTCTTCGGGCTGGCGGGCGAAGACGAAGCAAGCCAGATTGCCGATGCGGCGGTGGCACAGAACCTGCGCCGGGCCGCATTGCTCTATCCGGCCGGCGAGTGGGGGCAGCGCATCGCACAGCAACTAACGCAAACCCTGCAGCAACAGGGCGCGACGGTACGTACGCAAGCCGCCTATCAAGGCAATGGCGACTACAACGATGTGGTGCGCAACCTGCTCGATATCGGCAGCAGCGAAGCACGTCACGGCCGGCTGGAGCAATTGCTGCGCATACAGCTCGGCTTCCAGCCGCGCCGCCGACAGGATATCGACTCCCTGTTCATTATCGGCAACACCCTGCAAGCCACCCAGATCGCACCTGCGGTGCAGTACTACTACGCCACCGGCTTGCCGACCTTCGCCACCTCGCATGTCAACGGACAACCCACCGCAACGTCCGCCATTGACCTGAGCGGCATCCGCTTCGTGGAAATGCCCTGGATTGCCGACCCCGAACAACCGCTGCGGCAACGCGTCGCTGCAACGTGGAAAGACAGTGATGAGCGCGCGCTTCGCCTGTACGCACTGGGCATCGATGCTTGGCGGCTCAGCCAACAATTACCACTGCTGATGCAATCGGCAAGCACCCGCATTGACGGCATGACCGGCCTGTTAGCCATGGACAACAACCGACTCATCCACCGCCAACTCGTCTGGATGATCTATCGTGATGGCCATGCCCAACGTCTCACAGAAGAACAATGACCGGCGCCAGCGCGGCCAGGATGGCGAGCGGCGAGCCCGACTGCACCTTGAACAGCACGGTCTGCGCTGTCTCGACGCCGGCTGGCGCTGTCGCCTCGGCGAACTGGATCTGGTGATGCGTGACAACGATGCACTCATTTTCGTGGAAGTACGCGCCCGGCAGACCGGCAGTCTGGTCGGTGCAATCGAAAGTGTTGATCACCGCAAACAACAACGATTTGTGCGCGCCGCGCGCGCCTGGCTTGCCTGTCATCCTGTAGAGGCGAGACTGCCGGCGCGCTTCGACGTGATCGCCGTCATCGACGACGAAATACGCTGGTTACACAACGCCTTCGATGTCGCGCCGCACTGAACCTGCGCACCAACATTCAACTGGAATGAATATGGATCCGGAAGACACCGTACGCAAGAGCATCGGCGCGCATATCGAAGCGGCCACAGCCTTGCTTGAAGCGCAAGTTCCATCGTTGGTCGCCGGCGCACAGCGCTTCGTTCGTTGCCTGCTTGATGAGGGCCGCCTGTTCGTGTGCGGCAGCGGCGGCTCTGCGGCCAATGCCCAGCATTTCGCCGTCAAGATGCTCGGGCGGTTTGAGCGCGAACGGCCCGGCTTGCCGGTGTTCTGCCTTGCCGACAGCGTGCCGCTGGTGACATCCCTCACAGAGAATTACGGTGCTGCCGACGTTTTTGCGCGCCAGTTACGCGCCCTGGGCCAACCGGGCGATGTCCTGTTGGCACTGTCGGCGACCGGCATGTCCACCAATACCGTGCAGGCCATCGTCAGTGCCCATGATCGCGGGATGGATGTCGTGGTGCTAACCGGACATGATGGCGGCGACGTTACCCTCGTCCTCGGCCCGGACGATATCGGGATCCACGTCCCGGTGTCGTCGCCGATTCGTGCCGAAGAAATTCACCTGTTGCTTATCAATGTGCTCTGCGATCTGCTGGAGCGCGAATTGTTCGGAGACAGCCTGTGACTGCCATCGCAAGAATTTTCCTCGCCACGCTTGCCGCACTCACCCTCGCCGGGTGCGTTTCCTGGATTGCCCCGCTTTCCGACAAGCAAGTTGATCGCCATCACGGCACCCGCACACTGGGCAGCAAGATCGAAGATGCCGCTATCGAACGCAAGGTTTGGCTGAATATTGTTCGCGGTGAACCCACCATGCAGAAAGCGCGTCTGGTCGTGACAAGCTGGAACGGGCAAGTGCTGTTAGCCGGCCAGGTACCGACCGATGCCATCAAACAACGCGCTGCAGCCATTGCCGGCCAGGTGCGGCATGTACTGCATGTGCATAACGAACTGGAAGTGGGCACACCCATTGCCTTCATCGCCCGGATGAGCGACGGCTGGATCACCACGCGCGTCAAAACGCGACTGCTGTTCGGGCCCGACGTTCCCGGGCGACGCGTGAAAGTTGTGACAGAAAACGGCGTCGTCTATCTGCTGGGTCTGCTGACCCGGGAAGAAGCCGAATTGGTAGTCACTGCGGCGCGCGCCGTGTACGGCGTGCAGAAGATCGTGAAAATATTTGAGTACATCGACGCCGAGCAGGCCGGCCGCTGATCACGGTTGCGACAACGCTCACTTCACCAAACGCAACGCAGGGCGCCCGCCACGCGGCGTCTCGGATGCCGCATCGGAAGGACCCGGCCGCGGCTCTTCACCACCCTCTTCGTCGCTGAAAAACATGCCCTGCCCGTTCTCACGGGCGTAAATCGCCATGATTGAGGCCAGTGGCAAATAGATCGCCCGGGGGGTGCCGGCAAAACGGGCGCTGAAACGCACACTGGCGACGCCCAGTTCCAGATCGGTAACGGCGGCCGGGGCAATGTTGAGCACGATACGGCCGTCACGCACATGGGCGGTCGGCACGGAGACGCCATCGACTTCCGCATCAACCAGCAGATAGGGCGTCAGTCCGTTGTCGAGGATCCAGTCGTAGAACGCACGGACAAGGTAGGGACGTGTAGGGGTCATGAGGGTGGACTCTCAGGGACACGACGGGAACGTCGATGCCGGGGGGAAAGTGTACTCAATATGGCTGGCGGATTTCCCGCTCCCGGTCGGACAAACTGGCCTGAAACCCGTCGCGACGGAACAAGCGCTCGCAGTATTTGAGTAACCCCCGGGCCTGCTTGGGCGGCAACTCGATACCCAACAGCGGCAGCCGCCAGAGAATCGGGGCCATCGCGCAATCGACAATGGTGAACTCGTCGTTCATGAAGAACGGCTTTTGCTCGAATATCGGTGACAGCGCCATCAGGCTGTCCCGCAGCTCCTTGCGCAGACGGGCGGTGGTCGCTTCCTTCTCGGTACGCGCCAGGATCGTGTCGATCTGGCCGCACCAGTCGCGCTCGATGCGGTAGAGCCACAGGCGGCTCTGGGCCCGAGCCACCGGATAAACCGGCAACAAGGGCGGGTGCGGGAAGCGCTCGTCGAGATACTCCATCATCACATTCGGCTCATAAAGAACCAGGTCGCGATCGACCAGTGTAGGCACTTCGTTGTACGGATTGAGATCCGTCACTTCTTCAGGAATATTCGCCGAATCAACATCGACAACGTCCACCGCCACGCCCTTTTCGGCGAGCACGATGCGTACCCGGTGGCTGTAGTGATCAAGCCCGTCCGAGAAGAACACCATCGTCGATCTCTTGGTGGCGATACTTATGTTCATCGGCCCCTCATCCTTTGACGCGAAAAGGGTAGCTGATCACTCAGGCACCCTTTTCGTTGCATTCGGCCTTCATCGGCGACGCTCAGTGCACGTCCTTCCAGAACTCCCGCTTCATCAGCCAGGCAAAAATCAGCAGCACGAGCAGAAAGCCAATCACAAACCCGCCCATGACCATCCGGGTGACTTGCACCGGCTCGGCGGTGTACTCGAGGAATGCGGTGATGTCAGCCATGCGAGCCTTGAACTCATCCTCCGGCAAAGATCGCTGCATGTCGCCCATTACGTTCGGCATGCCCACATTAGGGAACACGTGGTTGTTGACGCCCCAGGGCCGGCTCGGGTCTGCGTAAAAGTTTGTCAGATACGAATAGACCCAGTCAGCGCCACGCAGTTTCGCCTCCAGCGAGAGATCCGGCGGCGATACGCCAAACCACTTCTTGGCTTGAGCCGGGTCGAGGGCATTGACCATCGGGCTGCCGATCTTGTCGGTATTGAACATCAGGTTGCCGGCCAGCAGATCGACGGGGATATCCAAGTCGTTGGCCATGCGCTCATAGCGCACATACTTCAGCGAGTGACAGCCGTAGCAATAGTTCATGAACAACTGCGCGCCGCGCTGCATCTGCGCCTTGTCGGTCAGCGAGATGGGCGCCTCGACAATATAGGCCGACTCAGCACCGCCGCTCGCCTGAACCGACAGCGGCAGGAGTAACGCAAGGAGAACGAAGGCAAGGTTTTTCATGGTCGTTCTCCTGCTCAGCCCGTCACACGATCAGGCACGGGTTTCGCCGACTCGAACTTGTGAATGAACAGGAGCGAGATAAAGAAAATGAAGTAATAGGCCGTACCGAAGCGGGCGAGCATGGTGTACAGATCCGATGTCGGCTGCGTACCCAGCCAAGTCAGCATCAGAAACACCGCCGCAAACAGCATCATCGCAACCTTGGTCAACATACCCTTGTAGCGAATGGACTTGATCGGATTGCGATCCAGCCACGGCAGCACGAACAGGATGCCGATGGCGGCAAACATGACAATGACACCACTGAGCTTGTGCGGAATCGCGCGCAACATCGCGTAGTAGGCGCCGTAGTACCAGACCGGGGCGATATGCAGCGGCGTCTTCAGCGGATCAGCCGGCTCGAAATTCGGCGACTCGATGAGATAACCGCCACCGGTCGGGAAGTAGAAGATCACGATGGCGAAGCCGATCAGGAACACAATCGTGCCGACGGTATCTTTCACTGAGTAATACGGGTGAAACGCAATGCCGTCGAGCGGGATGCCCTGCGCATTCTTCTTTTTCTTGATCTCAACGCCGTCCGGGTTGTTTGATCCGACTTCGTGCAGCGCGAGAATGTGCAGCACAACCAGCGCCAGCAGCACGATCGGGATCGCAACCACATGCAGTGCAAAGAAACGATTGAGCGAAGCGCCGGACAACAGGTAGTCACCGCGTATCCATACCGTGAGATCTTCGCCAATGTACGGAATCGCGCCAAACAGCGAGATGATTACCTGCGCGCCCCAATAGGACATATTGCCCCAGGGCAGCACGTAGCCCATGAAACCCTCGGCCATGAGCGCAACGTAAATCAGCACGCCGAAAATCCAGACCAGCTCGCGCGGTGCCTTGTAGGAACCGTACAGCAGGGCGCGGAACATGTGCAGGTAGATGACCAGGAAGAATGCCGAAGCGCCGACTGAATGCATGTAGCGGATCAGCCAGCCATACTCGACATCACGCATGATGTACTCGATGGAAGAGAAGGGCTCGCTGGGCGTGTAGAACATCGTCAGCCAGATGCCGGTCAACATCTGGTTGACCAGCACCACCATCGACAGGACACCGAAGTAGTACCAGAAATTGAAGTTTTTCGGAGCGTAGTACTCCGACATGTGCTTGCGATAAGCCTCAGTGACTGGCAAGCGGGCATCGACCCACGCCATCAGGTCCGTGGCTACACCCGTCATGTACTTGATCATTACGCAGCCCCCTTGTCTTCACCGACAACGACCACGTTCTCGGACAGGTAGAAGTGCGGCGGCACCGCGAGGTTCGTCGGCGCCGGGACGCCTTTGTAGACGCGGCCGGCCAAATCGAATTTGGAGCCATGGCACGGGCAGTAGAAACCGCCGAATTTCAGCTCAACCGAGGGTTCCTTGTTGTATTTCGGCGAGCAGCCAAGGTGGGTGCAGACGCCAAGCAGCACAAGAATTTCCGGCTTGATTGACCGCACTGCATTCCTTGCATAGGCAGGCTGCTGCCCCTCCTCCTCGGATTGCGGATCACGCAGATCACCGTCCTGTTGCGCAAGGGCATCGAGCATTTCCTTGGTACGACGCAGGATCCACACCGGTTTGCCGCGCCATTCGTTGACGACGAAGCCACCCGCTTCAACTTTGCTGATGTCGATGGTGATGGGGGAACCTGCCGCCCTGGCTTTCGCGCTGGGCGTCCAGGACATCACGAAAGGAACCGCCGCAGCGGCCGCACCCAGCGCACCCACGCCAGCCGTCAGGCCGACCAGGAAAGTACGCCTGCTGTTGTCTACACCGTCAGTGCTCATCAAGAGTCTCCAGCATCCCCGTCACAACTGCGACGGACCCCGAAAAAGGGGCTCAAATGTTAAAGAAAAGGCCCTGTATTAACAACACAAAACACGAGGGAAACGACACTAAGGGTGATATGCATCAGCACATGAAAAAACGCCCAAACCTCTCGGCTTGGGCGTTCTGCTGTGCTGGCGCGAAGCGATCAACGCTTCGAGTATTGCGGACGCCGGCGCGCTTTGCGCAGACCGATCTTCTTGCGTTCGACCTCACGGGCATCGCGCGTGACAAAGCCAGCCTTGCGCAGCGAGGGCCGCAGCGTCTCGTCATAACGCAGCAGGGCGCGGGTGATGCCATGACGGATAGCGCCGGCCTGGCCGCTCGCGCCGCCGCCAATCACGCGCACAACGATGTCAAACTTGTCGCTGGCTTCGATCAGCTCCAGCGGCTGGCGAACCACCATGCGGCTGGTCTGGCGACCAAAGTATTGCTCAAGGGACTTGCCATTGATGACGATGACGCCCTTGCCCGGACGAATCGTGACGCGGGCAGTCGCGGTCTTGCGGCGACCAGTACCAATATTTTTTTCCACGGATTTCTTGTCCACAAATACCTCAGCCTACGTTCAGTTCCTGGGGCTGCTGGGCCGTATGCGGATGCTCTGCACCCGGATATACCTTCAGCTTGCGCAGCATGGCGCGACCCAGGGGATTGTGCGGGAGCATGCCCTTGACGGCCGTCTCGATTACCTGCTCCGGCTTGCGGGCAAGCAACTTTTCGAAGGTTTCCTGGCGAATGCCGCCCGGATATCCGGTGTGCCGGTAATAAATCTTGTCGGTGGTCTTATTGCCGGTAACGCGCACCTTGCCGGCATTGACGACGACAATATAGTCGCCGGTATCAACGTGCGGGGTGTACTCGACCTTGTGCTTGCCGCGCAGGCGACGGGCAATCTCGGTCGCCATGCGGCCAAGCGTTTTGCCATCGGCGTCGATGACAAACCAGTCGCGCTTCACTTCATGCGGCTTCGCGCTGAACGTTTTCATGATCTTCTTGCCTCAAAAAACTGCGGCAGGGCGAGGAGTTGCGCCGAAAAACACAACCCCGCCCGCAAAGGAGGGCGCATTCTACTCAAGCACCCTCCCTTTGACAATGTTGTGTCCACGCCAGCCCTGATGCCCCGAACCGCCCCGCCCTGTTACCATCTGCGCTCGACGCACCCGCGAACAACCCTTTAAATTCAGTCGGTTAGAGGTCAGACCATGGATATCCGCGAACTTGGCGGCACCGGCATCAAGGTCAGTTCCCTCTGCCTGGGCACCATGACCTGGGGCGAACAGAACAACCAGGACGAGGGCTTTGCCCAGATGGACCTGGCCTGCGACCGGGGCATCACCTTCTTTGACACAGCCGAAATGTACGCAGTACCCGCCACTGCAAAAACCTACGGCAGTACGGAAACAATCATCGGCAACTGGTTTCGCGCCCGCCCGGGAATGCGGCAGAAAATCGTCCTCGCCAGCAAGGTATGCGGCCAGGCCAACTGGTTACCGCATGTCCGCGACGGCAAGCCGCTTCTGAACCGCAAACACATCGAGGAAGCCATCAACGGCAGCCTTGCCCGACTGCAGACTGACTACCTCGATCTGTACCAACTGCACTGGCCTGACCGGAACACCAACTATTTCGGCAAGCTCGGCTATCAACACGAGCAAAACGAAACAGCAACGCCCATCGAAGAAACACTCGCTGTGCTGGCTGATCTGGTGAAGGCCGGCAAGATTCGTCAGGTCGGCATTTCCAACGAAACGCCCTGGGGCACGATGCGTTATCTCGCCGCCGCACAAGCGCAAGGGCTGCCTCGCATTGTGAGCATCCAGAATCCGTACAATTTACTGAACCGTAGTTTTGAAATTGGTCTTGCGGAAATTTCCCATCGCGAGCGCGTTGGCCTGCTCGCGTACTCTCCGCTGGCGTTCGGCGCACTGTCGGGGAAATACCTCAACGGTGCCAGACCGCAAGGCGCGCGAATCACGCTCTTCAAGCGCTTCTCCCGCTACACCAATCCCCAAGCCGAAGCCGCCACCGCAAAATACATCGCATTGGCAACAAAACACGGTATCGACCCGGTGCAGATGGCATTGCAGTTCGTGACCACGCGCCCGTTTCTCACCAGCAACATCATTGGCGCGACGTCCATTGCGCAGCTAAAAACAAATCTGGACAGCGTGAATGTGCCGCTGAACGACGAAATACTCAAAGGCATCGAGGAAATCCATACGGGTCAACCCAATCCCGCCCCGTAACAACCAGCCTCATTGCCGCTGCCGTGACCCTGCCCCGGCGCGGGCAGGGTCACGCGCAATGCATCAGGCAAGCAATGCTCTTGATACCACCAGCTTCATGATCTCATTCGTGCCGCCATAAATGCGCTGCACGCGAGCATCGGCCCACATCCGCGCCACCGGGTATTCCCACATGTACCCGTAGCCGCCGAACAACTGCACGCACTCATCGAGAACTTCGCACTGCAGGTCGGTGATGATGTATTTCGCAGCAGAAGCCGTCGGCGCATCGAGTTTTTTGTGCAGGTGCAACTCCAGGCAACGATCGACGTAGGCGCGACCCATTTCCACTTTCGTGTGCAATTCGGCCAGCTTGAACTGGGTATTCTGGAAATCGGCGATACGCTTGCCGAACGCCTTGCGCTCCTTTACGTAGTCGAGCGTCAACCGGAACGCACCTTCAGCCATGGCAATCCCGTTGACAGCAATCCCGAGGCGCTCCTGCGGCAACTCGGTCATCAGGTAGACAAAGCCCATACCTTCCTTGCCGAGCAAATTCGCCTTCGGCACCTTCACGTCATTGAAGAACAGCTCGGAAGTGTCCTGCGCCTTCATGCCCACTTTGTCCAGATTGCGGCCGCGCGCGAAGCCGGCCATCCCGCGCTCGACCAGCAGCAACGAGATGCCTTTGGCACCAGCGGCCGGGTCGGTCTTGGCGACGACAATGATGACGTCGGCGTTCTGGCCGTTGGTGATGAAAGTCTTGGAACCGTTCAACAGGTAATGATCGCCCTTGTCCACGGCCGTGGTCTTGACGCCCTGCAGATCGGAACCGGCACCCGGCTCGCTCATGGCAATGGCGCCGATGCACTCGCCGCTGATCATCTTCGGCAGGAATTTCTGTTTCTGCGCTTCGCTGCCATGGTGTTCGATATACGGCGCAACGATATCGGTATGCAGCCCCCAACCCAGACCCGTCAGACCCAGGCGCGATACCTCCTCCATCACGATAACGCTGTACAGGTAATCAGCACCGGCGCCGCCGTAATTCGGCGCCACGCACGGGCACAGAAAGCCCTGCTCACCGGCCTTGACCCACACGTCGCGTGACACCTGCCCATCTTCTTCCCACTGCGCATGGAACGGCACCACTTCCTTGTCGAGAAACTTGCGCAGGGAATCACGAAACATTTCGTGATCGGAATTGAACAGGGTGCGTGGAATCATCGTCTTTACTCCTTAGCTGGTGGCTGTTGCTGACACGTTTGCAGGCCACTATGGACGCCTGCGGGAAATCAGGGGCGATGCGGCCGCGCCAGATATTCGTGCGACTGCATCTCCAGCAAACGGCTTTGCGTCCGCCGGAATTCAAAGGCCAGACGCCCGCCCGCATAAAGATACTCAATCGGCACTTCGGCGGAGAGAATCAGCTTCACGTTACGATCGTAGAACTCATCGACCATGTTGATAAAGCGGCGCACCGCGTCGTCCTGCGAGACATCCATGCGCGGCACATTGCTGAGCAATACAGCGTGGAACTGCCGGGCGATCTCGATGTAATCAGCGGCACTGCGTGGGCTCACACACATCGGGATGAAATCGAACCAGGCAACATCGTCGGCGAGCTTGCGGGCAGGAATGTTGCGCTCGTTGATGCTGATCTGGCAATTGTTCTCACAAAGACCCATCGCCGGCGCCAACTCGCGGAAACTGCGGTCGAGGCTCTGATCAGCAGTCGCGTCAAGCGGCTGATGGTAGATCTCCGCTTTCTCGAGTACGCGCAGCCGATAATCGATACCACTGTCTACGTTAATAACCTGCACATGGCGCTTGAGCACTTCAATTGCCGGCAGAAATCGCTCGCGCTGCAGGCCATCCTTGTAGAGATCATCCGGCACAATGTTCGAGGTGGCGACCAGCGTCACGCCCTGTGCGAACAACTTTTCAAACAAACTGCCAAGAATCATCGCGTCGGTGATGTCCGAGACGAAAAATTCGTCGAAACAGATCACCAGCGCTTCTTTCGCAAAACGGCTCGCGACAACATCGAGCGGGTTCTTTTCGCCCACAAGTGTGCGCAGTTCGGCGTGTACCCGCTGCATGAAGCGATGGAAGTGACTGCGCATCTTCCGCCGAAACGGCAGACTCTCGTAGAAGACATCCATCAGATAGGTTTTGCCGCGACCAACCCCGCCCCACAGGTACAGGCCACGCACCGGCGCGCGACCACCCATGCGGCGCGATATGCGGTTGAGTACCGAGCCGCGCTCGGCATGCCAGCGCTCAACCAGCTCCCGGTGCAGCGTCTGCAGGCAATCGACGGCATGCCGCTGCGCCGGATCCGCCTGGAACCCGGCGCGCTGCAGATCCTGCTGGTAGCGTGTACGCGGCGTCGGCCGCGCGCTTCTTGATGGGGGTGTCATTGGCCCGGCAATTTACCCGGCACTCGCTGTGGGGGAAAGGGGCGCGAGGATATCCCGTAGCCAGCGGGTGGTTTCATCTTTCACCGCCGGCAGGCTGCCGTGAAAGAAATGCCCGGTCGGCAAGCTGAGCAGCTGTGCCTGTGGCTGACCGGCGCCACACCAATCAGCGACTGCACGCGGATCAACAACCTCATCGTCATCCCCCTGAATCACCAGCAACGGCAACGCAAACGGCGGCAGGCTGGCGAACCCGGGGTACTGCACCGGCGGCGCAACCAGCAACAGCGCCCGTGGCGCGCGACCGGCTGCCTGCAAGCGCACCGCGCCTGCGGCTGCGACCCAAGCCCCGAAAGAAAACCCGGCAAGCACCAGCGCGCGTCCCGGTACCGCGTGCGTACAACCTGCAACGATGGCCAGCAAGTCGTCTACTTCCCCGCGCCCGTCGTCATGGGTGCCGGCGCTGCCGCCGACACCGCGAAAATTGAAGCGCACCGCGCGCAGCCCGATATCGCGCGCCGCGCGGGCGAGCGTATGGACAACCTTGTTCTCGAGCGTGCCACCGTGCAGCGGATGAGGGTGGCAAATAACGAGGTCGATACCCAAGTCCAACCCGCGCGGCACGTCGATACGCACTTCCAGCGGCCCGACAGGGCCGTCCATCCGAGCTGTGCCTGCGGTTGCGGAGAGTACGTGCATACAATGGCGCGCCGTCGCGGGAATATAAGGCGCGGATTTTACGCGTCGCGACGACCAGCCTCCAGCCATTCCCTGCGGATCGCACCCATGCTCATCGTTACTGTGTTGCTCGCCTTCGTTGCCGGCCTCGCCTGTGGCCTGGCGCTGCGGCCGGGTATTGATCGCCGCCTGCGCCTGCGCCGGCTGCTGAAGAGCGCGCGGGCCCGGCGCACGACGGTGGATTCCGAGGAGACAATCGCGACACAAAGCGAGCATGTATTGCCGCGCGACTACTATCTGGCGGGCAAGAAGGAGCGCGGCTCGCTGGCTGAGGGCTTCGGGCTGAAGACAGCACCGGCAGCCACCACAGGCACCGAGCCGGATGCGGCGAAAATCCCGATGCCACGCGACTACTACGAGCGCGACACGCCGGAAGATGCAGGCACGCTTTCCGAGAGTTTCGGCCTGAAGCCGCGCGGCGAAGACCCGGCCTGAGACGCTTGGGAAGCAGGGCAAAAAGGCCGCGCATGACGCGGCCTTTTTATCGGTTCAGCCAGGGGCCGGCCGCCGTCAGCCAAGACCGAGCCGACGCAGATCGGCCAGATACCAGTCGACTGTAACGGCGAGCGCATCCTCGAAACGACTCGCCGGCCGCCACGCGAGTTCGCGGCCGATGAAGGCGATATCGACCGCGTAGCGCCAGTCGTGCCCTGGCCGGTCGGTGACAAAAGTCACCAGCTTCTTGTGCGGCGCACCCTGCGGACGGCGTGCGTCCATCAGTCGACACAACGTCTCGACGATGTCGAGGTTGCGACACTCGTTGTCGCCGCCAACGTTATAGGTTTCTCCGATCCTGCCGGCGGTAAGTACCCGCCAGATCGCGTCGCAGTGATCGTCGACAAACAACCAGTCGCGGATGTTGCTGCCGTCGCCATAGACCGGTATCGGCTTGCCTTCGACGCAACTGCGGATAATTGTCGGGATGAGTTTCTCCGGATGCTGGCGCGGACCGTAATTGTTGGAGCAGTTGGTCGCAGTGACTGGCAGCCCGTAGGTGTGATGATAGGCACGCACAAAATGATCCGATGCGGCCTTGCTCGCCGAATACGGCGAATTCGGCGCATAGGGCGTGGTCTCCCGGAACGCCGGATCGTTTGCACCCAGCGTACCAAACACTTCGTCGGTCGAGATGTGGTGAAAGCGGCGCGCGGCGGCCAGCGACTCGCCTTTCAGGCCCTGCGCGTCGATCCAGTAGCCACGCACCGATTCAAGCAGCGTGAAGGTGCCGATGACATTGGTACGCACGAATTCGCCAGGGCCGGAAATCGAACGGTCGACATGCGACTCGGCGGCGAAATGCACGACGGTGTCGATGGCGTGCTCGCGCAGCAACCGGTCGACGAGTGCGCGATCACAAATGTCGCCCTGCACGAAGACATGGCGCGACGGATCGGCGAGACCGTCGAGCTTGTCGAGTGAGCCGGCGTAGGTCAGCAGGTCGAGATTGACGATACGCACGCCCGGATCGCGCGCGAGTACCTGGCGCACAAAATTGGCACCGATGAAGCCGGCACCGCCGGTCACCAGAATATTGCGGGGCGAATACTGCGCCATCTTGTTCTCCTCAAATGCCGTGCGGCTGCGTGGCAGCCCGGTTCAGCGGTCAAAGCGTACGCCGGCGCGACGCCAGCCGGCGAGCACGCGGCGCAGGCCGACGCGCCAGTCGCTGGCGACGATGCCCAGTGCCTGCGTGGTTTCGCTCATGTCGAGCACCGAATTCGCCGGCCGGCGGGTCGGCGTCGGGAACTCATGCGTAGCGATCGCCTGCACCGGCGTGCGGCGCGCCAGCAGGCCAATCGCGACCGCTTCATCGACGATGGTGCAAGCGAATTCGTACCAGCTGGTGGCTGGAGCACCGGCGTAATGCCAAGTGCCCCATGCCAGCGACTCGCCATCAAGATGACGTACTGCAAGCGCCAGCAGTTCCGCAGCGATGTCGCCGGTCCAGGTGGGGCCGCCGCGCTGATCGCCAACCACGCGCAGGACCTCGCGCGTCGCCGCGAGCCGCACCATGGTGCGGACAAAATTGTTGCCGTGCTGGCCGAATACCCAACTGGTGCGCAACACGAGATGACGTTCACAGGCGAACC
>_11_pt1 | contig 16217 bp, 14 predicted proteins | sample MGYA00084035_6733316 | MGnify analysis MGYA00084035 | reverse complement strand
GTTGGTAGGCGCGATTGGACTCGAACCAACGACCCCCACCATGTCAAGGTGGTGCTCTAACCAGCTGAGCTACGCGCCTGCAGAGGTCGCAAACAATACAGAAATCATCGGCTCAAGGCAAGCGCCAGAAATCGTCGCGTTAGCGCCACTTCGCTGGGCGCACCTCAATTTGCGTGCCGCCATTACTGACCCAGGCGATGCCATCCTGGATGCTGACTTGCAAATCCATGCCGCGGTTGATCAGCGTCGTTAGTGCGTCGGTTGTTTTCGACGATAGGTGGAGCACGCTGAGGTTATCGAACCGAGTCAGATTGTTGCGGATTTTCTCCCACCAGATCGGCGGTGCACGATCGCCGTACGTAACAACGGTCACTTGTTTTGACCGGTTGCAGCCTTTGCGGATGCGCGATTCGTCCGGCATGCCCAGCTCGATCCAGTGCAGAACGTCGCCGGTTAAATCTCTGCGCCAGATATCCGGCTCGTCGTCACTGCTGAGCCCTCGGGTAAATTGCATATCTTCGTTGGCGAAGAGCGCAAAGGCGACAATCCGGACGATTAATCGCTCTTCGGTCTCCGAGGGATGGCAGGCGAGGGTGAGGCTGTGATCGGCATAATATTCGCGATCCATGTCGGCGATATTGAGCTTAACCTTATAGATGGTAGATTTCGCAGCCATGTTTAGTGCCCTAACCTGCGCGCCTTGAAGCGACGCCCCTTAATGCCTGCTTCGGTGATGCGACGTAGTGCTGCTGTCGCCACGTCGCGATTAACCGCTACGTAGGTGTGGACGTCAAAGATATCGATTTTGCCGACTTGATCGCCGGGAATGCCGTCTTCGCCCGTCAAGGCGCCGAGGATGTCGCCCGGTCGCAGCTTGTCTTTACGCCCGCCAGCAATCTGCAAGGTTACGCGGGCCGGCGTCGGAATTTGCTGCTGAGAATCGATAGTCGGCAGATCCTTCCAGTTCAGCTTGATCTTCTGATAGTCCTCGATGGCATTGGCGCGGTGTACCTCGGCCGGTGCGCACAGGCTGAGCGCCAAACCCACCTGGCCGGCTCGCCCGGTGCGGCCGATGCGATGAATATGCACTTCGGGGTCAAACGCTAGCTCGACATTAATCACAGCCGCGAGATCTTTGATATCCAGCCCGCGCGCCGCGACGTCGGTGGCGACTAACAGTGGGCAGCTCTGGTTGGAGAATTGCACCAGCACCTGATCACGGTCGCGCTGCTCCAGGTCGCCGTGCAGAGCCGCCACATGAAAGCCGTGTGTTCGCAGTGCCTGGGCAACATCATCGCAATACTGTTTGGTGTTGCAGAACATCACTGCAGTGGCCGGTTTGTAGTGGCGCAGCAAGGCATTTAGCGCCTGCGGCCGGGCTTTACTGTCGACTTCAAAGAAAGTCTGCTCGATCTGCGTATCGGCGTGCAGCGAATCGACGGTGATCGCCACCGGGTTCTGCTGAAAGCTGGCGCTGAGACTGCGCACCTCATCCGAATAAGTCGCCGAGAACAGCAGAGTTTGTCGTTGCTTTGGTATAAAACCGGTGATCTCGATCATGCTGTCGTGAAAACCCATGTCGAGCATGCGGTCGGCCTCATCAAGCACCAGCGTCTTTAGGTCAGTCAAATTTAACGAGCCGTTGTCGAGATGTTTGAGTATGCGTCCGGGTGTGCCGACGACAACGTGCGCGCCGAACTCCAGCGAGCTTAGCTGCGGACCCATCGCCGTGCCACCGCATAGCGTCAGGATTTTGATATTGCTCAGAGTTCGAGCTAATCGTCGCAGCTCTTTGGTGACCTGATCGGCCAGCTCGCGGGTTGGGCACAGAATTAACGCTTGTGTCGCCAGATTGCGCACATCCAACTGACTTAGCAGACCGATGCCGAAAGCGGCGGTCTTGCCGCTGCCTGTTTTGGCCTGGGCGATGACGTCGCGGCCAGTCAGTACCGAAGGCAGGCTTTCGGCCTGGATCGGCGTCATGGTTTGATAACCGAGCTCGGTCAGATTGGCAAGCATGGCGGCCGATAAGGGCAACGTGGAAAAGGCAGCAACACCAGTAGTCATAAGCCAAAAACCTGAGCGAAACGGGGGGGTATAGTAGCACTGTTGGTTGGTGTTTGAGCTAGGTGAATAGCCCCCGCTTTTGTAGACACTTACGAGTCCGTCAATGTGTGCCGCCTTTCAAACTCTACCGGAGAGACTCCTTGGTTGCTACCGTGTCGTCGGATCGGGTTATAGAACATCTCGATGTAATCGAAGATATCGGCTCTGGCGTGTTCGCGAGTTAAATAGATTTTTCGTTTGACGCGCTCGCGTTTGAGTAATTGAAAAAAGCTTTCGGCCACCGCGTTGTCGTGACAATTGCCGCGTCGACTCATGCGGCATACCCTGTCATGCGCTTTGAGAAACGATTGCCAATCGCTGCCGGTGAATTGACTGCCTTGATCGGAAGGAATCATCACACCCGCTTTGGGTTGGCGTCGCCACACGGCCATCAACAAGGCATTCATTACTAAATCACTGCTCATTTGCGAATGCATCGACCAGCCCACAATCTGGCGAGAGAATAAATCCAAGACCACCGCTAAATACAGCCAGCCTTCGTACGTACGGATATACGTAATATCGGTGACCCAGTGCGTGTTCGGCGCTACCGCATAAAACTGCCGGTTTAAAGCATTGGGGGCAATGACGCTGACCGAATCGGCATAGGCCCGGGGTCGTGCTTTGCGATAGCCGTACACCGTGCCACGGCTTAACCAGGCGTGTTTGATCAATCCTGTCAGACGTTGATCTTCTTTCGCTCGTGCACTCATGGGTTGCTTTAACCAAGCGTAGTAACCGCGGATAGGCACCCGCAATACTTTGGCCATTGTCCGTAGTCGAAATTCCTTGGCATGTTCTTGCATAAACCCGTACTTCACTCGGACAGCTTGGCAAAGTACGTTGCGGCCTTTTTTAGGATGTCGCGCTCCTCGGTGACGCGTTTAAGCTCAGAACGTAAACGGCGGACTTCGAGGGCATCGGCCGTCGCATTCATCGCCGCGGAGGGACTGAACTGCTTCATCCACTCGTACAAACTGTGTTTGTTAATCCCCAAACGACGTGCCGCTTCGGCAATCGATAATTGATGCTCGGTGACGTGCCGAACCGCCTCTTGCTTGAACTCATCGGTGTAGCGTTTGTTGCTCATGAAACCTCCATACTAATTAAGAAAAGTATGGACTCCAAAACGTCTACGATACTAGGGGCTATTCAAACAACGCCACGCTAACCCCCAGTAATTCTTGGTTTTCCCGAACGCTTATCGGACTGTCGTCATTGTGAGACACTGGCCGACACGTTACTAATTTTATTAATACACTGTCAAGCGCACCGAGATGACCGTGTAAGTTGGCCCGCCTTTCTTTTGTTAAACAATCCGTCAAGCGTTAACATAACGCTTCGCCCATTTGAGCCAGGCGTTTATGGCACAAACCGACGGGGTACAGCGAGCAGATGTCTGAGAAGCATAATTTTTCCAGGCTAGGGCGTTTATTGATCTGTCTCGTTTGTGCGGGATTTTTCGGGCGGTCATTTGCCGAGCCGGTGCAGGATTTGTATACCGTTGTTGTGCCGGTTACTGATCAAAGCGAAACCACGCGGGCGACTGCTATCGCGACGGCCCTGGCAGAGGTTCTGCCCAAGCTGGGCGGCGTGGCCGCAGAAGCGCCGCTTACCGCGATGGCCGATCCGCAAAATTACGTTACCCAGTATCAATATCGAATCAAGCCGGGGCTTGGGTTATCGCTGGTGGTGGAATTTAATCAGAAGTCTTTGGCGGATCTGTTGCAGCGCCAGGGTGTTACGGTATGGAGTGAGGAGCGGCCGCTCAGTTACCTTTGGATTGCTTATTTGGCGGCGGATGGGACGCGAGGCGTTATCCACGGTGATCCGGCCAACGATGCCAAAGATTCCCCGGCGCTGAGGGCGGTAAAAGCCGTTGGCCAACGTTACGCTATGCCGCTGCGCTGGCCAGAGCAAGCGGAGGATGCTGAGTCCGCCTATCCTGATATCGTCGTCAATCTGCATGATGTGCTTTTGACCAAAGCGCAGCAGCCGGGTGTGAGTAGTGTGGTGATTGCTTATCTGCACGAGCCGGTTGTTGGGCAATGGGAAGGTCGTTGGACGTTGATTCGAAACGGCACGTCGCAGCCGTGGAGCGCGACGGGTGATAGCTTGAGCCAGACCATCGATTTTGGTTTGCGCTCACTGCGGGATATCTACCTGTCAGAGGTGGTCAAGCAACCCCCCGCTCCTGAGCCCCGATCATTAAACTTGGTGGTGCGCGGCGTGGTCAGTTTACCGGCCTACGCTGATGTGTTGCGTCATCTGGAATCACACAAAGAAATCACGCAAATTCAAGTCTTGGGTATGGAGGGAGATCGGTTGGTTTTGCGGATCACCGTCCAGGCCGAACCGGCGGCTTTGCGACAATTACTAACGACAGACAGATTATTAGAAAGTCTGCCGGGGGTATCGGGCTCACCGGAAATGGACACTTCGCTGGAGCTTCAGTTGCATTCCCCGAGCTTGCCATGAGTCACGAGGGAAGCAAAAAATCCTCGGCCCCGGGTTGGGGTGCGCAGTTACCCTTGGGTGTACGGCTGACCAGTTTTGCCAGCTTTGATAATTACGTGCCTGGCCCCAATGGCTTGGCCGTGGATAGTTTACTGGCAACGCTGGGCACGTCTTCGACGGGGCCGGGTGTTTATTTGTCGGGGGGCCAGGATAGCGGAAAATCCCACCTGTTGCAGTCACTCTGCCGGGCGGCGAGTTATCAGCAGACGCGGCGCAGTCGCGCGGCCTATTTGCCGCTGACGTTATTGGCGGCGCAGGGCCCCGCTTGTTTGGAGGGGCTGGATCAACAGGATCTGGTCTGCATTGATGATTTGCAGGTGGTCGCCGGCGATTTAAGCTGGGAAGAGGCGCTGTTTAATTTGTATAACCGGCTGCAGAGTGCGGATGTTCCCATGGTGGTATCCGCCTTGGTGACGCCGCAGGGGTTGAGTTTGCGGTTGCCGGATTTGCGCTCGCGATTATCCGCATTGACGGTATGCGTGTTGCAGCCTTTAATGGACGAGGATCGCATTACCGCGCTACGCATGAAAGCAGATCAACTGGGTCTGGAATTACCCGAGGTAACGGCCCGTTATCTGCTGAGTCGCCAGCCGCGGGCGCTGAGCGAACTGATGGAATTGCTTGATTATCTGGATAGGGTATCGTTAGTCGCGCAGCGCCGCCTGACGGTGCCCTTTGTCCAGGAAGTACTCAGGAACCTCTGAACAAATCGAACTCATATATCAACCAGGCAAGCAAGCAATGGTAACAACGGTTTTCCAAATCCTACTTTGGGCATTACTGGCCTATTTGATTTATGTGATTGGTTTTATGGTTTGGGTGGAAACTCAAAAACGGGGTGATCGCTACTTTGCCCGGCCTCTGGCAGAGCGCGAACAATTCATCGCTTTGCTAAAACGCCACGCGTTGGTTATTCGCCCCCTTTTCGAGGCCATTGCCAACGTTATCCAACTCAAGCGAATGCCAACGATACGCTACCAGGGGGTGACTGGCCCTGCGATAATGTGCAGCAAAAAATCATACGCCGCTACTCAACAGTACCAGCCCAGGCCAGAAGATATCTTTATCGCCACGCAGATGAAATGCGGCACCACCTGGATGCAGCAAATCGTTTTTGAAATTTTGCATGGCGGTGAAGGTGATTTGTCGGATACGGGCTACCATCATCTGTACGCAATGAGTCCATGGATAGAAACCAGCCCCACTTCCAGCGTGTCGATGGAAAACGCCCTGCTGGTGGGTAAGCGCCAGAATCGCCTCATCAAAACGCATATGCCGGCTCAGTTTATCCAGCAAACGGCCGTGGCCAAATACATTTACGTCACCCGTCATCCGGTCAGTTGTTTTGCAAGTTGCGTTGATTTCATACGCTTGCTGGGTGGACCATTAGTGCCAAAGCGGAAAGATCTGCTGGATTGGTATTGCAGCGACGACATGTGGTGGATGTCCTGGCCAGATCATGTGGAGGGCTGGTGGCAGCGCAGTCAACAACACAGCAATGTCCTGTTTGTTCACTACGAAGAGCTCAAGCGCGATTTGCCTGGGATGACAAGAAAAATAGCCCGCTTTTTAGAGGTCGATTTGACTGACCAGGCGCTGCAGAAGGTCGTCAATAGGTCCAGCTTTGAATACATGCGCGCCCATGAGAATCACTTTGAAATGCTGTCACCCAACGTGTTCAGTGTCTCCAATCGTGATATCCGTTTTATGCAGTCCGGGGCATTGGATCGGCATAAAGACACGCAAGCCGATGAGCGTGAGCGGATATGCGCGTTCACTCGATCCAAGCTGGCTAAGGCCAGCTATCCCTTGGATCAATATTATCCCGATGTGCTGCAAACCCCGCCCAAGGCGGGTTAACCCGCTGATCATGCCTAGATATTGATTAATGGGCGGCTTGGCGGCGGGCGACCTTTGGGTACAGGACACAGGCAGTAAATAGCCACAACGACAGCAGGGCGGCGACCAGGGCGTAGTGGCGATGGGTTGGGCTGGCGACAGCTTCGGATAGGGTAAAGGCAAAATAGAACAACACCAGCAGGCTCATCCAGGAATGGGTGTATACGACGCCCTGCAACAAGCCCGGCGCGGCGAGCAATAGCGGGCATACCAACAGGGCGGCCAACGCCCAGGCCGGCATCATCGTCGGATTAATGGCCAATGCCCCTATCGCCAACCAGGCAACCAGACCCAAATAACTGGCTATCACCGATACCCGCAGTATTTTATACATTCGCTTTCCCTAACGTTAATAATTTGGCCGTGGTGGCGACCCGTTTGCCTAAGGCTTTGCAGAGTGCTTTTTCGTCGTCACTCAAGGGGCGGTCGCTGTTGGCGCCGGCATGGTGGCTTGCGCCGTAGGGTGTTCCCCCCGTGGTGGTGGTAGAAATTTGCGGCTCGCTGTAGGGCAACCCCACGATCAGCATGCCGTGATGCAGTAAGGGCAGGGCCATCGACAGTAAGGTGGTTTCCTGGCCGCCATGCAGGCTGGCTGTCGATGTAAACAAGCCGGCGGGCTTGCCAATCATCGCGCCACTTAGCCAGAGGCTGCCGGTTTGATCGAGGAAATATTTCAACGGTGCGGCCATGTTGCCAAAACGAGTGGGGCTGCCCAGAACAAGGCCGGTACATTCCTTCAGATCGTCCGTGCTGGCGTAGGGCGCGCCTTCGTCCGGGATGGCGGGAGCAACCGCCTCACACACGGCTGAGATCGCCGGCACCGTGCGCAAGCGTGCGCTGACGCCTTCGACTTCGTCCACGCCTCGGGCGATTAACTGAGCCATCTTGGCAGTGGCGCCGTAGCGGCTGTAGTAAAGCACAAGAATTTCTGTCTTCATTTGAGCAGCTCCTGGATGCGTTCTGGTGGTCGATTAATGGAACGCTATTCTACATGCCATGCAAGCGTATTTGGGAAACGTGCCATAATTCGAGCTGGTTTCTCACCCCCTAGTTGGAGCGATGGCTAAATCATGTCTCAACCTGCCGAACAAGAAGCCGTTGCCCGGACATTAGCTAAACCTGGCGATCTTAAATCGATACGCCGCTTAGGGTCATTTCTGCGGCCTTATCGCGGCCGCATTGCGATGGCCGCTGTTGCCCTGGTAATCGCCGCCAGTGGAATTCTGGGGATAGGGCAGGCGGTGCGCTGGGTCGCCAATACCGGGTTCCATAGCGGTAGCGACGCGATGCTCAATCGCATGTTGCTAGCCGCCATGGCCGTTATTGTCGTGGTTGCCATAGCCACCGCCGTACGGTTCTATTTTGTGTCGTGGATTGGCGAGCGTCTGGCGGCGGATTTGCGCCTGGCCGCTTTTAATCATGCCGTGGGCTTGGACCCTGGCTATTTTGAAGCGCGGCGAGTGGGTGATCTGGCCTCGCGCATCATGACCGACACTACGCTGCTGGAAACGCTGTTTGGCTCTTCGTTGTCGATGTTCGTGCGTAACGTGTTTCTGCTGATCGGCGGCGTGATCATGATGTTCATCACCAGCCCGAAGTTGACCACCTTGGTGTTGCTGGGCATGCCGCCCATTGTGGGCGTCATCCTGTTTTATGGCCGCCGCGTGCGCACCTTGTCGCGTGCCAGTCAGGATCGTCTGGCCGACGTCAACAGCTATGTCGATGAGACTCTTCATGCCATCCGCACTGTGCAGGCTTTTGGGCACGAGCCCTTGGATCGGCAACGATTCCGGGTGCATGTCGATCATGCGTTCGCCACGGCTGCCCAGCGGATACGCAAGCGCGCTACACTGACCGGTATGGCCATTTTGCTGGCATTCGGGGCTGTGGGCGTTATCTTGTGGGTGGGTGGCAAGGATGTGCTAACGGGGCAGTTGCAGTCGGGTGACTTGGCGGCTTTTTTGTTTTACTCGATGCTGGTTGCCGGTGCGTTGGGTGCGATTAGTGAGGTGATGGGGGATTTGTTGCGGGGTGTGGGTGCCGCCGAGCGATTATTCGAGCTGCTGGACGCCCAGCCGCAAATTGTGACGCAGATGCCACACGCCGTGCTGCCGGCCCCCGTGCGGGGCGAGGTGAGTTTAGAGCAAGTACGATTTAGCTATCCGGCCCGACCCGAAACGCCATCGCTGGAAGCGTATAACTTACGCGTCAATTCCGGTGAGCGGTTGGCGCTGGTCGGGCCTTCTGGCGCAGGTAAGAGCACTGTTATTCAATTGTTACTGCGATTCTATGATCCGCAAGAAGGGCGAATTCTTTTTGACGGCATAGATATCCGTCATCTTGATCCGCGAGAATTGCGCGCCCAGATTGGCATTGTGCCGCAAGAGCCAGTGTTGTTTGCCGCAACCGCCTCAGAAAATATTCAATATGGCCGGCCAGAAGCCACCAAATCGGAGATCCGCGCTGCTGCCGTCGCGGCGCATGCCGCAGAATTTCTGGATCGGCTGCCGCAAGGCTTCGACACTGATTTGGGCGAACGTGGCGTGCGTTTGTCTGGTGGGCAGCGTCAGCGTGTCGCCATTGCCCGAGCCTTGTTGCGTAATCCCAAGCTGCTGTTATTGGACGAAGCCACCAGTAGCCTGGATGCCGAAAGCGAACGCCGGGTGCAGGAGGCGCTGGAAGAGTTAATGCGTGGGCGCACCAGTATCATCATTGCTCATCGTTTGGCTACTATTCTGGCTTGTGATCGCATCGTGGTGATGGATCACGGCCGTATTCATGCCATCGGCACACATCGGCAGTTATTAGAACAGAGCTCGCTTTACGCGAGGCTCGCTGCTCTGCAGTTTGGCGAAGAAGCGCTGATCGCTAAATTGGTGTGAGTAAGGCAGGTTTCTTTTCGTTACCAAACACGATACACCCTACCGGTCTGTTGGCCTTCGACACTTCTGCTGTCGCTGCGAGTGATGTCGACCTGGCATTGGCCGGGTTTGGGATGGTCATACAACCCGACGTGTTGCTTGTTGAGGATGTGACGGCTGGCCGGCTTGTTGAGATATTAAAGGACTTTTGGCCGACGCCGCTGCCGATGCATCTGGTGTATCCCAGAGACCGACAAGCGGTTCCCAAACTAACTACATTTGTTGAATTTATGCTTGCGCGATTTGGTAGTCCGTAGACAGTCTTACTCAAGGCGTTGATGTAAGCCCGGCGGCTAAGGCGTTGCCGGTGGCTTTTAGATAACGCACAAACCACAATGCCGCCAGAATCGCCGTGATGCCGCCCAGGCAAATGGTCGCGGCCACTCCGATGTAAGCGGCGGCAAATCCCCCGAGCAAAGATCCTAGGGGGGCCATGCCCATAAACATCATGGAATACAGCGACATTACCCGGCCGCGCAGCTCATCGGGCACCAGGACTTGAAGCAAGGTGTTGGACGTGCCGATTTGCAGCATCAAAAAGAAGCCGGTGGGCAACAACAGGATGGCGGATAACCAGAACTGTTGTGATAGTGCAAAGCTGATAACGCTAAGGCCAAAGCCAGCGGCCGCAAGCGGTAGCCACCGATCCAGCCCGTGCACGCTGCGCCGTGCAGCCAGCGTAAGCGCGCCGAGCAGCGCCCCAACGCCAGAGCAGCTCATCAATATACCCAGCCGACTGGCATCACCACCGAGAATCTGATCGGCGATGATGGGCATCAAAACCATGTAGGGAATGCCTGCCAGACTAATCAGGCCCAGTAACAGCAGGATGCTGCGTATCGGCGCGTGATGGCGAACAAAGCGCAACCCTTCAGCGATATGCGACAGGGTGGAGCCAACCTGTGGCAACAGGGTGCGGCTCGGCACATTCATCATCATCAAGCTAATCAGCAAAGCCATGAAACTGACTGCGTTGATAAGAAAGCACCAGCCTTCACCAACCGCCCCGATCAGCAGGCCGGCAGCGGCCGGGCCAACAATGCGAGCGGCGTTGAACATCGAAGAGTTAAGCGCAATGGCGTTGCTCATATCCTGGCGGCCGACCATCTCGACCACAAAGGCTTGTCGGGCTGGGATATCGAAGGCGTTGATGATGCCTAGGCCAACGGCAATCAGGTAGATATGCCAGATTTTGACTGAATCGTTAAGCGTGAGTAGCGCTAAGACCAAGGCCAGCATCAGCGAAAGAATTTGGGTCCAGGCCAGAATGCGTTGACGTTGCTGGCGATCAGCGAGTGCGCCGCCCCAAGTAGCTAGCAGGAAAACCGGGACTTGGCTGGCGAACCCCATCATTCCCAGGTGAACCTCCGAACCGGTCAATCGGTAGACCAGCCAGGCTTGGGCCACGCTCTGCATCCAGGTGCCGGTTAAGGAAATAATCTGACCGATAAAGAACAAGCGATAGTTGCGATGGCGCAGGGCGCGGAATAGTCCACCTTGGTCGCCACTGCCTGCGCTCACTCGTTTTTTGCCATCCGATTATCTCTGGTCAGGTGATTATAAGCGAAGCCTCCAAGAATCAGCAGCAGCACAACCAGCTGCATGGCTAGTGCTTGTAGATTCGAGTGCATCCCTAGCAACGGGATGCTCGGCACATTAATGGGGTAAATGCCGATGACGCCGGCCTTTTGAAGACCGGCAATACCGTTGCCGATGAACACCACGGCCAACACGGCGATTAGGTAAGAGGACCAAGTAAAGAACTGGGTAATGGGTAGACGCACACTAAACTTGAATAAAGAGATTGCAAGTACAGCCAAGGTCACGGCGGCGGCGCCAATGCCCAGCAACACGGCGCTATGTGAGCCGTTATCCCAAATGGCTCGGTAGAACAACACGGTTTCGAAGGCTTCTCGGTACACCGTTAAAAAGGCCAGCATGGTTAGTGCCCAACGCCCTTGGCCAGTGATGGCCGATTTCATTAGCGTCGTGACGTATTGCTGCCAGCGCCCAGCGTAACTCTTGTTATGTAACCACAAACCGACGAACAACAAGATGATGGCGGCCAACAAAGCCGTGGCACCTTCGGCAAATTCACGCTGCGCCCCACTGATGTTGATGAGATAAGTAGAGGCCACCCAAGTCAGCAGACCCAGCGCCAGCGCGGCCATCCAGCCGATGTGAAGATAAGGAATATCTTCTTGGCGGTCCGATTTTTTCAAGAAAGCAAACATTGCGGCCAGAACAAGGATGGCCTCCAAACCTTCTCGCGCCAAGATGAGGTAACTGCTGACGAAGTTACTGACCGCCGATTGATCGCCTTGATCCAGCCGATTACGGGCTTGATCGAGCAAACCTCGCAGTTTGACCAGTTGCGCCGGCAGTTCTGTGGCCGCCTGGGGGGAGCGGACGAGCTGGCGCAAGGCCATCATCTCTTTTTCGATTTCTAGTTTTAGCGGGTTATCGACGGCTTTAAGGCTTGGCTCTAGCAACTCAAAACCGTCGAGATAAGCCGATAAGGCCAGCTCTGAGGCCAGGGTGGTGTTGCCTTGGAGAACGGCCCGTTCTGTCGCGGCGAGACGCATATTAATCACACTGAAAGGCTCTGGGTGAGCGGCCAGTGCTTCAGGATGCGCCCGCAGATAGGCGAGCACGGCCAAGCCGTCTTCGCCGTGAGTTTGCCGAATATCGTGGGGCAGGCTCTGCGCCAGTTGAGACAGGCTGGCAAAGGTTTCGGCTGTGGGGGGGTGGTCTCGCCAGATTTGCTCGCCCTGCTGCTGCGTAGTCGCATCAAATCCTAACTGGCCAATGTAATAGGCCAGCGCCCAGCGATCCTTGTCCGATAGCTGGCTGTAGGAGGCCATCGCGGTGCCGTTCACACCCAGTGTGAGGGTGCTGTATAAGCTGAGCAGACTGCGTTGATCACGCCGTTCGGGATCCTGAAAATTGCTCGGTGGCGGCTGTAATCCGCTGCTAGCAGGGCCGTCGCCTTGCCCCGTTGGGCCATGACAGGCCACGCAATTCTCTTGGTACAGCGCCGCGCCGCGGGCGAGGCTGGGGGCTGCATCTGGCGACATCGTCTCGGGGTAATGGGTTAGCAGCAAGCGGCTTACTTCACGGGCTGTGGCGACTACCTGAGCAGGGTCGCTTTTGGCAGCCACCGCATCGCGCAAACGCTCCGCCGCGTTGACCAGATCGGCTTTGCCGGGTTGCTCTGGCAAGCTTAGCGCGTTGTTCCAGACCGTTTGGGAAAACTCCAGCTGCTCTGCATACTCCGCAGGATTGGAGCTGATTCCCTGATGCATAAACTGAGGGTAATCCACTGCGATGTAGTCGGCCATCTGCACAATCGCTAAAGCCGCGCTGGGTTTATCCGCGTGCGCTGCGGGCCAGGCGAGCAGGCTGGCTACGCCCAGCAAAATAACCAAAGGTAGTTGGCGGCGGAAGACAGTGCGAAGCATGGGCAGTTAGCTCAAGAGTGAAGGAAATGAAAACTATTCTCAATTGTACCTTTACTCTCGACTAAATTGAATAGCTTCTCAGATTTCGCCTATTTTGTTAGCAGCGTTATACGTGTCATAGGGATATCAAACAGTTACCCGCTAATAGTGCGCCAACCCCAGCTGTCAGTACCCTGGCCAAGGCACCATGCCAAAACGGTAAATCGTTACCGCGATGGTTCTTTGAGGAAATATCTTTTAACTTCCGAGGCTGGCATGGGCTTGGCAAATAAATACCCTTGCGCTAGCCCTTGATAATTATTCTGCAGAAAGAATAATTGTTCCTGTTTTTCAACGCCTTCTGCTACCACTTCTAATTCGAGGCTACGTGCCATGGCTATGATGGCCTGAACCAGGCCGATATCGCCGAGATCTTGAGGAATATTTCTGATGAAGGAACCGTCTATTTTGACACACGTAACCGGGAAACGTTTGAGGTAACTGAGGGAAGAGTAACCGGTGCCAAAATCGTCGATTGATAACAGTACACCCATATTCCGGATTGCACGTAGTGTTGTGGCTATCTCTTCCACGTCCTGCATAAGGATACTTTCAGTAATTTCAAGCTCTAGGTAGTGTGGATCAAGGCCTGAATCTGCGAGTGCTTGCTTAACAGTGTTAATGAGCCCCGCTTGGTGAAATTGGCGGCCGGATAAGTTGACCGCAATCCGCATGGGATGATATCCCTCCAGATGCCAAGTTTTTACCTGGTTACAAGCCGTCTGCAATACATAGTTACCAATGGGTACGATTAATCCAGTTTCTTCAGCCACGGGAATGAATTCTGCGGGAGATATCAAGCCTCGCTCAGGATGACGCCAGCGAATCAGTGCCTCCAGACCCTCAATGCTTCCCGTGTGGATATCTACCTGCGGCTGGTAGTAAACCACTAACTCGCCATGCGACAAAGCCTTGCGTAAGTCGGTTTCGACGGTTAATCGTCGCTGTAATATCGAGTTCATCTTCTCATCAAAATATTGGTAGGTATTCCTACCCCGTGCCTTGGCATGATACATAGCAGCGTCCGCATTGCGCAGTAATGACTCGACATCTTGGGAGTCTAGAGGGAAGCGACTGATCCCGATACTCGCGCCAATATGAATTTCATGATCCTGAAGCAACATGGGTTGGCTGAAGCTTTGAATAATACGCTGCGCCAGTTGGGCGACTTCAAGATCACTCTGTGTCCGATATAAGGTGATCACAAATTCATCACCGCCTAGACGCGCCAACGTAGCCTCTATTTCACGGAAGTGGCTGGGGTGACGGGCATCTTGCACCCTCAGGCATTGCTGCATACGTTGCGTTGCTTCCTGCAACAGTAGGTCGCCAGTGCTGTGGCCATAGCCATCATTGACCCGCTTGAATTGGTCCAGATCGATGAGTAGAACGGTGATATTGAAGCTATGCCGCGTTCCCTCACTAACTAATGCCGTCAACTGAGCATATAGCTGATTACGATTGGGTAATTTCGTAAGCTCGTCATAATTAGCCAGTTGGTGCGCCTTTTTTTCGGCAGCGCGTTGTTCGCTGATGTTACGTAGCAAACCTAGATAAGCTTCCGTTAAACCATTTGAATCTTTCATGGGCAACACGGATATCGATATATTAATAGCTTGCCCGGTAGATTTTTGTGTATACACAATCTCCATATTTTGCCTTTCTTCGCCGCGTAGCAGCGCTTCAAGAGCATCTGGTGATATCGCCCGTTCCAGAGTCTCTGGTACGGGATGGTGCAGAATCTCCTCGACTTTAAACTCCAGCATGTCGCAAGCGGCTTTATTAATCAGGCGAACATAACGATCCTTGTCCGCCACTATGATGGCGTCATGCATGGTATCAATGATGCGTCGTGCGGCATACGCAGGGGTGATGTCTACTAGCCTGAAGCGCAAGGCTACATATGCCGTGACCATCATCGTCAATGAAATGAAGAAATGGGCTGTGGGATAGATTGAAAACCCGTGTGCCGGAAGTAAATCTATAAAGGCAAAAATGGAAATAGCCCATCCGCCAAGCAGCCAGCGAGCTCGATCACGTTGGGTAGGACTGGCTGTGCGATCATGCATTAACAACACAAACGGTAGCAGGCTGTAAATGGATATGACGCTGTAATAAATAAGATAAATTATTGTGGCGGGCTTCCAATGCATGAAATAGCCCCAAGGGTAATGGTAGGGCTCACCCAGGAATAAATCGGTACTCAGATGCGTGAAGACGAGTAAGACGCAAGTAAAGTCGATTGAAATGCTCAGGAAACGATTTGAGTAATAGGTTGGATTCATGGATGCGCAGAGCCGGTACACGACGGCTGGCTCGATTAGCAAGCCTGTGATGCTAATATGTTGCCACCAAAACGCTACTTGAGGCTCTTTAGCTAAGTAATTGCCAATCAAACCAATGTAATAAAGTTGTTCTACTATGATCAATATCAGAAAGATTAAGCCAACTCGTGATGTCCGTTCGCGTACAGCTACAATCCCGCCAAGTATAAAAATTATGATGGCCCCAATAGCAACACTAACCGCAGTTGGATTAAAGGCGTAACTTTCGGGAGCGAGGATATAAAATATCATGCGGGTGTGCTTCGAACAGTGCCTTCAGTGTTCTCAATCCGCTCTTTTATAGCCGGCGGTAATGTATTACTTAGCGGTCATTGCAATGAGAGCTTTAAGAGTTGATCTGAGGAAGATCGGTTCATGTTATTTTTTCCAAGGCGTGAATGTCCGCTGGCGGTTACAGTGTTCAATGTAGTCACCGAACCAACTGAGCCACTAGTTTGCTTTGCTGGCTAACTCAGTTTACTCAGCGGGTCTTCGGTAGATACAGGTCGGTGAGCGTTCCCAGATAGGCCTCACTGGCCATGGCTATCGTCTCCGATAGTGTCGGGTGGGCATGGACGGTAAGGGCAATGTCTTCGGCCACGCAGCCCATCTCGATGGCCAGGCTTAGTTCGCCGATTAAATCCCCCGCGTTCGGACCCACCGCAGCGGCACCCAGCAGCCGATCAGTTTTTTTGTCAAACAACATTTTAGTCAAGCCTTCATCGCGCCCCATACCCAGCGAACGGCCGTTGGCTGCCCACGGAAAAACGCCTTTGCCGACGTCCAGCCCTTGGGCCTTGGCTTCGCGTTCGGTAAGGCCGGTCCAGGCAACTTCGGGATCGCTGTAGCAGACGGCGGGAATGACACGAATATCGTTATAGGCTTTATGGCCAGCGGCTGCTTCGGCGGCGATTTTGCCTTCGTGGCTGGCCTTGTGGGCGAGCATGGGC
>_10_pt1 | contig 16658 bp, 12 predicted proteins | sample MGYA00084035_6733316 | MGnify analysis MGYA00084035 | reverse complement strand
GCAACACCTTACTTGATGATTTTGGCAACGACTCCGGCGCCCACGGTACGGCCGCCCTCGCGGATCGCGAAACGCAACCCTTCGTCCATCGCGATCGGGGCGATCAGCGTCACCACCATCTTGATGTTGTCGCCCGGCATTACCATCTCCACGCCTTCCGGCAGCACCACCGCACCCGTCACATCGGTTGTGCGGAAGTAAAACTGCGGCCGATAGCCCTTGAAGAACGGCGTGTGACGCCCGCCCTCCTCCTTCGACAGCACATACACCTCACCTTCAAACTCAGTGTGCGGCTTGATCGAACCCGGCTTGGCCAGTACCTGACCGCGCTCGACATCCTCACGCTTCGTGCCACGCAACAGCACGCCGCAGTTCTCGCCCGCGCGACCTTCGTCAAGCAGCTTGCGGAACATCTCGACGCCGGTCACCGTCGTCTTCACCGTCTCCTTGATGCCGATGATCTCGACTTCGTCGCCCACCTTCACAATGCCGCGCTCGACACGACCCGTCACCACCGTGCCACGACCGGAAATCGAGAACACGTCCTCGATCGGCATCAGAAACGGCTTGTCAATCGCCCGCACCGGCTCCGGAATGTAGGTGTCCAGGACATCGGCCAGCTTCATGATCGCCTGCTCGCCCAACTCGCCTTTGTCACCCTCCAACGCCTTCAACGCCGAACCATGGATGATCGGCGTGTCGTCGCCCGGGAAGTCGTACTTCGACAACAGCTCCCGCACTTCCATCTCGACCAGCTCAAGCAGCTCGGCGTCATCCACCATGTCGCATTTGTTCAGAAACACCACCACGTACGGCACGCCTACCTGGCGGGCCAACAGGATGTGCTCACGCGTCTGCGGCATCGGACCATCAGCAGCCGAGCACACCAGGATCGCACCGTCCATCTGCGCCGCACCGGTAATCATGTTCTTCACGTAGTCGGCATGACCCGGGCAATCCACGTGTGCGTAGTGACGGTTCGCCGTCTCGTACTCCACGTGCGCCGTGTTGATCGTGATCCCGCGCGCCTTCTCTTCCGGCGCCGCGTCAATCTCGGCGTACTTCTTCGCCGAACCGCCAAACTTCGCCGCCAGCACTGTCGTGATCGCCGCCGTCAACGTCGTCTTGCCATGATCCACGTGGCCAATCGTGCCCACGTTCAGGTGCGGTTTCTTGCGCTCGAATTTTTCCTTTGCCACGATGACCTACCTCTTTACTAATTTGCTGCCACTCAGGCCTGTTTCTTGATGATAGCTTCGGCGACGTTGTTCGGCGCCTCGGCATAGCGGGTGAACTCCATGGAGTACGTCGCACGGCCCTGCGACATGGAACGCATGGATGTCGCGTAGCCGAACATTTCCGACAGCGGGACATCAGCCTTGATGGCTTTGCCGCCACCGGCCAGATCATCCATGCCCATCACAATGCCGCGACGACGGTTCAGATCACCCACGATATCGCCCATGTAGTCTTCAGGCGTCTCGACCTCGACCTTCATGATCGGCTCAAGAATCACCGGGTTTGCCTCATGGCAGCCTTTTTTGAATCCCATCGACGCGGCCATCCGGAACGCATTTTCATTCGAATCGACATCGTGATAGGAACCATCAAACACGGTGACTTTAACGTCAACCACCGGGTAGCCAGCAAGAACACCCGCCTTGATGGTTTCACGCAGCCCCTTTTCGATCGCAGGAATAAACTCACGGGGAATTGCACCACCCACGACTTCGTTCACGAACGAGAAGCCCTGGCCGGATTCAACCGGTTCAATACGCAACCAGCAATGGCCGTACTGCCCACGCCCGCCCGACTGGCGCACAAACTTGCCTTCCGCCTCGACCTTCTTGCGAATGGTCTCCCGGTAAGCCACCTGCGGCTTGCCGATATTGGCTTCAACATTGAACTCACGCTTCATGCGGTCAACGATAATCTCAAGGTGCAGCTCACCCATGCCGGCAATAATTGTCTGCCCCGATTCCTCATCGGTACGAACGCGAAACGATGGATCTTCCTGGGCGAGGCGGCTCAGCGCGATACCCATTTTTTCCTGGTCGCCCTTTGTCTTCGGCTCTACAGCAACCGAAATAACCGGCTCCGGAAACTCCATGCGCTCCAGGATAATCGGCTTGTCCATCGAACACAGGGTTTCGCCGGTAGTCACGTCCTTCATGCCTACGCATGCCGCGATATCACCGGCGCGAACTTCCTTGATCTCTTCACGCTGATTGGCGTGCATCTGCAGCAGACGGCCAATACGCTCCTTACGGTCCTTGGTCGCATTCAAGACGGTATCGCCGCTGTTCAACACGCCGGAATAACAACGAATAAATGTCAGCGAGCCGACAAACGGGTCGGTGGCAATTTTGAATGCAAGGGCAGAAAACGACTCGCTGTCATCCGGCCGGCGCGTCGACTTCTCGCCGTTCGGCAGCTCGCCGCCAACGTCGGGAATATCGGCCGGAGAAGGCAGATAGCGAACGACGCCGTCCAGCATCGCCTGCACACCCTTATTCTTGAACGCGGAACCACAGAACACCGGCACAATCTCGCTGGCGATAGTGCGCTGACGGATAGCCTGGTAAATCTCGTCCTCGGTCAACTCGCCGGTTTCGAGGTATTTGTTCATCAGCTCATCGGACGATTCAGCCGCCGACTCCAGCAGCTTCTCGCGCCACTCCTTGCATGCAGGAAGCATCTCAGCCGGCGGCTCCCTGAGTTCGAACTTCATACCCTTGGATTCCTCGTCCCACCAGATCGCCTTCATGGTGACGAGATCAACGACGCCAGTAAATCTCTCTTCCTCACCAATCGGCAAATGCATGCTCACCACATTGGCTTTCAGGCGATCCTTCATCTGCGCAACAACACGCAGATAGTTGGCCCCAACACGATCCATCTTGTTGACGAACGCGACCCGCGGCACACCGTACTTGTTGGCCTGACGCCAGACAGTTTCAGACTGCGGCTGAACACCACCCACCGCACAGTAAACCATGCAGGCACCATCAATTACGCGCATCGAACGCTCAACTTCAATCGTGAAGTCAACGTGTCCTGGCGTATCAATTATGTTGATCCGGTGCTCGGGAAAATTATGCGCCATGCCTTTCCAGAAACAGGTGGTGGCTGCGGAGGTGATAGTGATGCCACGCTCCTGCTCCTGCTCCATCCAGTCCATGGTGGCGGCACCGTCGTGCACTTCGCCAATTTTATGGTTTACGCCGGTGTAGAACAGTACGCGCTCGGTCGTCGTCGTTTTGCCGGCGTCGATGTGGGCACTGATGCCGATGTTGCGATAACGGTTGATCGGGGTAGTACGGGCCACGATAAAATTCCTCGATGCGCTGACGATCAGAAGCGATAGTGCGAGAAGGCCTTGTTGGCCTCGGCCATCTTGTGAACATCTTCGCGCTTCTTGAGGGCAGCACCCTTACCTTCGGCAGCGTCCATCAGCTCGCCGGCAAGACGCAGGGCCATCGTTTTTTCGCTGCGCTTCCGCGCAGCGTCTACCAGCCAGCGCATGGCCAGGGCCGTGCGGCGCGACGGACGTACCTCGACCGGAACCTGGTAGGTGGCGCCACCCACACGACGGGACTTCACTTCCACATGCGGGCGGATATTGTCGAGCGCCTTTTCGAACAGCTCAATCGTATTACCGCCTTTGGATCGTTCGCCCATCCGGTCGAGCGCACCATACACAATTTTTTCGGCAACCGACTTTTTGCCATCAATCATCAGGTGATTGATGAATTTTGCGAGGGTCTGGCTATGAAACTTGGGGTCGGGAAGCACTTCACGCTTCGCGACCACGCGACGACGCGGCATGGTGATGTCTCCAATAGTCCCTCACCGCTCAGGGCGGGTGGGAGGATTCTTCAGGTCAGCCCGGAAAAATTCCGGCCTTACTCATCGTGCGGGCCTTTATGTCGGCGGCCCGGGACCGGTGTACTGCCTGCTACTTACTTCTTGGGCCGGCGGGTGCCGTACTTGGAGCGCGACTGTTTGCGGTTGTTGACGCCGGCACAGTCGAGCGAACCACGTACGGTGTGGTAACGCACGCCCGGCAGATCCTTGACGCGACCACCGCGAATCAGGACGACCGAGTGCTCCTGCAGGTTATGCCCCTCGCCACCGATGTACGAAATAACTTCGTACCCGTTGACCAGACGCACCTTGCAGACCTTGCGCAACGCCGAATTCGGCTTCTTCGGCGTAGTGGTGTAGACGCGAGTGCATACGCCGCGCTTCTGCGGTGCGCCGCCGAGTGCCGGCACATCGCTCTTGGCGGGCTTCCGGCTACGCGACTTCCGCACCAGTTGGTTAACGGTTGCCATTTTGGTTATTGCTCCAGACTCCGGGAAATTGGCCCATCACACAGCTTCATCAAACAAAGGGGGCCGAACCCGACAGGCTCGGCCCCTCGGGGCTGCGCATTCTATAGACGGCCAACAAGACCGTCAAGGAACACAGCAAGCCCTCGATTTAAAACCTAACTCACTGATTTTCAGCCGAATTCAACGCTTCACTAAGCGCCTGCTCGACTTCGTCTGCCGTCGGGGCAGCCGCCTCCCCTACCTCTTGCGCCCGCCTGCGGCGGCGCTCCTGGTGATATGCAAACCCGGTACCCGCCGGGATCAGGCGCCCAACAACAACGTTCTCCTTCAAGCCACGCAAGTCATCCATCTTGCCGGTAACGGCCGCCTCGGTAAGGACACGGGTGGTTTCCTGGAAGGATGCCGCCGAAATGAAGGAGTCGGTCGCCAACGAGGCCTTGGTGATCCCCAACAAAAGGCGGGCATACTGGGCCTTGACCTTCCCTTCCCGGAGCAGGCGCTCGTTCTCTTCGCGGACACGCGAGTACTCGAGCTGCTCGCCCTTGATGAAGTTCGACTCCCCCTGCTCACCAACCTCGGCCTTGCGCAGCATTTGGCGAATAATCACCTCAATGTGCTTGTCGTTGATCTTCACGCCCTGCAGTCGATAGACGTCCTGAACCTCATTGACAATGTAGCGGGCCAGCTCGGTCTCACCACGCAGACGAAGGATGTCATGCGGGTTCGGCTGACCATCAGAAATGACCTCACCGACCTGGACACGCTCACCTTCAAACACGTTCAACTGGCGCCACTTGGGAATCAGCTCCTCATGGGCTTCGCCGCCGTCATCCGGTGCAATGACCAACCGCACTTTGCCCTTGGTTTCCTTGCCGAAGGAAATCGTGCCGGACTTCTCGGCAAGAATTGCCGCTTCTTTCGGCGTGCGCGCCTCAAACAGATCGGCAACGCGCGGCAGACCGCCGGTGATGTCTCGCGTCTTCGAACTTTCCTGCGGTAGACGGGCCACGACATCGCCAACATTGATCTGGCTATCCGCCTGCAACGTGGTGATGGCCCCGGCCGGCAAGAAATATTGCGCTGGAGTTTCGGTGCCCGGAAAACAAAGCACCTTGCCCTTGGCATCCACCAGACGCACCACGGGACGTAGTTCCTTGCCGGCCGCAGGGCGGTCTTTCGAGTCAAGAATCTCAATGTTGGTCAGGCCTGTCAGCTCGTCAGTCTGGAAGTTGACGGTGATGGTGTCCTCAATATCGCCAAACTGCACACGACCGGCGACTTCGGTAATGATCGGATGGGTGTGCGGATCCCAAGTCGCCGCCAGTTGCCCGCCCTTTACCACCGCCTTGTCGCGAACAGTCAGGACTGCACCGTACGGCACCTTGTAGCGCTCACGCTCACGACCCAAATTATCGGCAATGGCCAGCTCGCCAGAGCGCGATACGGCAACGATATTGCCATTGGGCTGCTCAACAAATTTCATGTTGTGCAAACGAACCGTACCGTCACTCTTGATCTGAATGCTCGATATGGCAGACGCCCGTGATGCAGCACCACCGATGTGGAACGTACGCATCGTCAACTGGGTACCCGGCTCGCCGATTGACTGCGCAGCAATGACGCCAACAGCTTCACCAATGTTGACTTGATGCCCGCGCGCAAGATCACGACCGTAGCAGGAGGAGCAGACGCCATAGCGCGTTTGGCACGTGATTGGCGAGCGCACGATGATTTCATCAACACCCGCCGCCTCAAGCATTTCGACGCAAAGTTCATCGAGCAACGTGCCAGCCGCCGCGATGACTTCGTCCGTTCCCGGCCGACACACATCAACTGCCGCAACACGACCGAGCACGCGCTCACGCAGCGGCTCGACAACATCACCCCCCTCGATCAGTGGGGTCATTGCCAGCCCGTTGGTAGTGCCGCAGTCCGGTTCGGTGATGACCAGATCTTGCGCCACATCAACCAAACGGCGCGTCAGATAACCCGAGTTCGCCGTCTTCAATGCCGTGTCGGCAAGGCCCTTGCGGGCGCCGTGCGTGGAGATGAAGTACTGCAGAACCGTCAAGCCCTCACGGAAATTCGCCTTGATTGGCGTTTCAATAATTGAGCCATCAGGCTTGGCCATCAAGCCGCGCATACCAGCAAGCTGACGAATCTGGGCAGCACTGCCGCGCGCGCCGGAATCCGCCATCATATAGATCGGGTTGAAAGACGGCTGAACCACCTGCTTGCCATCACGGTCGGTGACCATTTCGGACTTCAGGTTATCCATCATCGCTTTGGCGATCAGGTCGTTGTAGCGTGACCAGATGTCGACAACCTTGTTGTAGCGTTCGCCCTGGGTAACGAGACCTGAAGCGAACTGCCGCTCGATTTCACGTACTTCCTTTTCTGCTTCGGCAATAAAACCGGCCTTGGCATCCGGGATGACCATGTCGACAATGCCGACCGAAGACCCGGAGTAGGTCGCCTCACGGAAACCCAAATACATCAACTGATCAGCAAAAATGACCGTTTCCTTGCTGCCGAGAACGCGGTAGCAGTGGTTGATAAGGCGGGAAATCACCTTTTTGGTCATCGGCTGGTTAATCATGTCGAAAGAGATGCCCTTCGGCACGATGCCCCACAGCTTGCAGCGTCCCGGTGTTGTATCAACAACGCGCACCCGCGCCTCTTCAACAACAACGCCCATTCTGTCAAGGACTTGCTCGACGATACGAACCTTGACGCGAGCATGCAGATCGGCAGCGCCCGTTGCCAGCGCGCGATGCACTTCGTCCGGATCAGCAAAAATCTTGCCTTCACCCTTGGCGTTCACGCGGTCACGCGTAATGTAATAAAGACCGAGCACAACGTCCTGGGTCGGCACGATGACCGGCTCGCCATTTGCCGGCGACAGGATATTGTTGGTCGACATCATCAGCGCCCGCGCCTCGAGCTGTGCTTCCAGCGTCAGCGGCACATGGACAGCCATCTGGTCGCCGTCGAAGTCAGCATTGAATGCTGCACACACCAGCGGATGCAACTGGATGGCCTTGCCCTCAATGAGGACCGGCTCGAACGCCTGGATGCCCAGACGGTGCAACGTCGGCGCCCGGTTCAAAAGCACCGGGTGTTCGCGAATCACCTCAGCGAGGATGTCCCACACTTCCGGCGTCTCGCGCTCAACCATCTTCTTTGCGGCTTTGATGGTAGTCGCAAGACCGCGCGTTTCCAGCTTCCCGAAAATAAACGGCTTGAACAGCTCAAGCGCCATTTTCTTCGGCAGACCACACTGATGGAGCTTGAGCGTCGGACCAACCACAATAACCGAACGGCCGGAGTAATCGACACGCTTGCCAAGCAGGTTCTGACGGAAACGACCCTGCTTGCCCTTGATCATGTCGGCGAGCGACTTGAGCGGGCGCTTGTTGGAACCGGTGATAGCACGACCACGGCGACCGTTGTCGAGCAGCGCATCGACCGCCTCCTGCAGCATCCGCTTCTCGTTGCGCACGATGATGTCCGGCGCATTGAGTTCCAGCAAACGCTTGAGGCGGTTGTTGCGGTTGATGACGCGACGATACAGGTCATTCAGATCCGACGTGGCAAAGCGGCCGCCGTCCAGCGGAACGAGCGGACGCAAATCCGGCGGCAGCACCGGCAGCACGGTAAGGATCATCCATTCCGGACGGTTGCCCGAACCTTGAAACGCCTCCATCAACTTGAGGCGCTTGGTCAGCTTTTTGAGCTTCGTTTCCGACGTAGTCGTCGGGATTTCCTCACGCAGGATCTTGATCTCTTCGTCAAGATCAATGTCCGCGAGCAGCGCCTGAACTGCCTCCGCGCCCATGCGCGCATCAAATTCGTCGCTGAATTGCTCCAATGCCTCGTAGTATTGCTCGTCAGTGAGCAACTGGCCTTTCTCAAGGCGCGTGAAGCCAGGGTCAACAACCACGAAGCTTTCGAAGTACAGCACCCGCTCGATATCACGCAACGTCATGTCGAGAATCAAGCCGATACGCGACGGCAGCGACTTCAGGAACCAGATGTGCGCAGTCGGGCTCGCCAGTTCGATATGACCCATGCGTTCACGACGCACTTTGGTCAGTGTCACTTCAACGCCACACTTCTCACAGATCACGCCGCGATGCTTGAGGCGCTTGTACTTGCCGCAAAGGCACTCGTAGTCCTTGATCGGGCCAAAGATGCGGGCGCAGAACAGCCCGTCACGCTCCGGCTTGAACGTACGATAGTTGATGGTCTCGGGCTTCTTGACCTCGCCGAACGACCAGGAGCGGATAAGCTCCGGCGACGCGAGACCAATCCGAATGCGATCGAACTCCTCGATGTTGCCCTGGTTCTTGATCAGGTTAAGCAAGTCTTTCAAGGTCGATCCTCCTCAAGGAGTCTATTGCCAACCCCGGCGTAATCGCCGGGGCTCCCACGCATATGTACAGCAATCGATCAGTCGCTCTCGAGCTCGATATTGATGCCGAGCGAGCGGATTTCCTTCAACAGCACATTGAAGGATTCCGGCATCCCCGGATCCATCCGGTAATCGCCGTCCACGATGTTTTTATAGATGCGCGTGCGGCCCGTGACATCGTCGGACTTCACGGTGAGCATCTCCTGCAGCGTGTAGGCAGCCCCGTAGGCCTCAAGTGCCCAAACTTCCATCTCGCCAAAGCGCTGACCGCCGAACTGCGCCTTGCCTCCCAGCGGCTGCTGGGTGACGAGCGAGTAGGAGCCGGTCGAGCGCGCATGCATCTTGTCGTCGACCAGGTGGTTGAGCTTGAGCATGTACATATAGCCGACGGTGACCGGGCGATCGAACTGCTCGCCGGTACGCCCGTCGTGCAGGTAGACCTGCCCAGTTTCATTCAAGCCGGCAAGCGCCAAGAGGCCGCGAATCTCGCTCTCCTGCGCGCCGTCAAATACCGGCGTCGCCACCGGAACCCCGGCCCGCAGATTCTCCGCCAGCTCGACGATCTCCTGATCATTGATCTGACTGAGATCCTCGCGTGGCGTACCAACGCCGTTGTAGATCTTCTCGAGGAAATCGCGGATGTCCTTGGCCTTACGCTGCTCGTCAAGCATGCGACCCAGACGCTCGCCGAGACCTTTCGCCGCCCAACCAAGGTGCGTCTCAAGAATCTGGCCGACGTTCATCCGCGACGGCACGCCGAGCGGGTTCAGGACGATATCAACCGGCACACCATGCTCGTCATACGGCATGTCTTCTTCGGGCATGATCACCGAGATAACGCCTTTATTGCCGTGCCTCCCGGCCATCTTGTCGCCCGGTTGTACGTGGCGCTTGATCGCAAGGTAAACCTTCACGATTTTTAGCACGCCGTGCGCAAGATCATCGCCGCTCTGCAGCTTGCGCTTCTTGTCAGTCAGGCGCTCTTCGACATCCTTGCGGTGCGCCTCAAGGTACAGACGGGCCTTTTCCAACTGGTCGGCAATCTGCTCATCGGCCGGACGGATTTCAAACCATTGGTCGGAGGTCAGGCCGTCAAGGAATGACGACTCGATCGCCTGCCCTTTCTTCAGACCAGCACCGCCATTAGCCTTCTGCCCGATCAACGCCGGACGAAGCCGCTTGAGCGTCGCCTCGGTGAAGATGCGGTGCTCGTCCATCAAGTCCTTGCGGTACTGCTCGATTTGCTGGCTCTCGATGTCCTTCGCGCGCTGATCTTTCTCGATACCATCGCGCGTGAAGACCTGGACGTCGATGACCGTGCCCTTGACGCTGGAAGGAACGCGCAGCGACGTATCCTTCACGTCAGAGGCCTTCTCGCCAAAGATCGCCCGCAACAGCTTTTCTTCCGGGGTCAACTGGGTCTCGCCCTTCGGCGTCACCTTGCCAACCAGGATGTCGCCGTCACCCACTTCCGCACCGATATAAACGATGCCGGACTCATCAAGTTTGCCCAGCGCCGCCTCACCGACGTTCGGAATATCAGCAGTGATCTCTTCTGATCCGAGCTTCGTATCGCGGGCAACGCAGGTGAGCTCCTGAATGTGGATCGACGTGAACCGATCCTCGCGCACCACCTTCTCGGAGATCAGGATGGAGTCTTCGAAGTTGTAGCCATTCCACGGCATGAACGCGACACGCATGTTCTGCCCGAGCGCCAATTCACCCAGATCAGTCGACGGGCCATCGGCCAGTACATCACCGCGCTCAACCTTGTCCCCGATTTTGACCAGCGGGCGCTGGTTCATGCATGTGTTCTGGTTGGAGCGGGTGTACTTGGTCAAGTTGTAGATATCAACACCGGCCTCGCCTTTCGCCGCCTCGCGCTCATGCGCACGCACTACGATACGCGCAGCATCAACGCTGTCGACAACACCACCACGACGGGCAACCACGCAGACACCGGAGTCGCGCGCCACATTGCGCTCAATACCGGTGCCAACCAGCGGCTTCTCGGTAACGAGGCAAGGCACGGCCTGCCGCTGCATGTTCGAACCCATCAGCGCGCGGTTCGCGTCGTTGTGCTCAAGGAACGGAATCAGGGACGCGGCAACCGATACCACCTGCTGCGGCGACACATCCATGTAGTCGACCTTGTCGGGGGGCATGACCGTGAATTCATTCTTGTAGCGGACCGCCACAAATTCATCCGCCAGACGACCCTTGCCATCAAGCTTCGAGTCGGCCTGGGCCACAACGTGCTCCGACTCCTCGATCGCAGACAGATACTCGATATCGTTGGTAACAACACCGTTGACGATCTTGCGATACGGGCTTTCGAGGAAACCAAAATTGTTGGTCCGCGCATAAGTCGCCAGCGAGTTGATCAGACCGATGTTCGGGCCTTCCGGCGTCTCGATCGGGCACACCCGGCCATAGTGCGTCGGATGTACGTCGCGTACTTCGAAGCCGGCGCGCTCACGCGTCAGACCGCCTGGGCCGAGCGCAGATACACGCCGCTTGTGGGTGATCTCCGACAGCGGATTGTTCTGGTCCATGAACTGCGAAAGCTGACTGGATCCGAAAAACTCCTTGATCGCGGCCGCCACCGGCTTGGCATTGATCAGATCCTGCGGCATCAGCCCTTCGCTTTCGGCAAGACTCAGACGCTCCTTGACGGCGCGCTCGACGCGAACCAGACCAACGCGGAACTGATTTTCAGCCATTTCGCCAACCGAACGCACACGCCGGTTGCCCAGATGATCGATATCATCGACATCACCCTTGCCGTTGCGAATGGCAATCAGCGTCTTGAGCACCTCGACGATGTCATCCTTCGACAGAACCCCGTCTTCTGGACGCCCTTCGATATAGTCCCGTCCCAGCCGCCGGTTGAACTTCATGCGACCGACAGCAGACAAGTCATAGCGCTCGGCAGAGAAGAACAGATTGCGGAAGAGATTTTCCGCAGCATCGCGCGTCGGCGGTTCGCCCGGGCGCATCATCCGGTAAATCTCGACCAAGGCCTCCAGCGGGCTCGAAGTCGGATCCGCACGCAGGGTATCCGACACGAACGAACCGTGATCAAGATCATTGATATACAGGGTTTCAAACGTCTTCAGCCCGCTCTCACGGACCTTCTTCAGGACATCATTGGTGATCTCGGTGTTGCAGGCGCACATCACCTCGCCGGTTTTCGGGTTCGGGATATTCCGGGCAACAACCTTGCCAAGCAGATATTCGGCAGGAACCTCGAGTGTGGTGATCTTTGCCTTCTCAAGTTCGCGAATGTGACGCGCAGTAATACGCCGCCCCTTTTCTACGATAATCCGCTTGCCATCCGTAATATCAAAGCTCGCGGTTTCGCCGCGCAGCCGCTCTGGAATCAGTTCGAGACGGAACATCTCGCCATCGACTTCCATCCGGTTTGTTTCGAAGAACATCGAAAGGATCTGCTCGGTATTGTAGCCAAGCGCACGCAACAGAATGGTCGCCGGCAACTTGCGGCGGCGATCGATGCGCACATAGACGAGATCCTTCGGATCAAACTCAAAATCAAGCCACGAACCACGATATGGAATGATTCGTGCCGAATAGAGTAACTTGCCGGACGAATGCGTCTTGCCTTTATCGTGATCGAAGAACACACCGGGAGAACGATGCAACTGCGACACGATGACACGCTCGGTGCCGTTGATAACGAACGTACCGTTCTCAGTCATGAGCGGCATTTCGCCCATGAACACTTCCTGCTCACGAATATCCTTGATGGCCCCCGCTGATTCACGATCATAAATGATCAAGCGAATCTTCACGCGCAAGGGTGCGGCGTAGGTTACGCCGCGAAGCTGGCACTCCTTGACATCGAATGCCGGCTTGCCGAGCTTGTACTCGACAAACTCAAGCGCAGCATTCCCCGAGTAGCTAACAATAGGGAACACCGACTTGAATGCGGCCTGCAGGCCTTGGTCACGCCGACCGGCCGCAAGCAAGCCTTCCTGCAGGAAGCTGTTGTAGGAGTCCAGTTGGATGGCCAGAAGGTACGGCACATCCATAACTCTTGGCAGCTTGCCAAAATCCTTGCGAATGCGCTTTTTCTCGGTAAATGAGTACGCCATCGGTATGCCTCAGCTAGGTTGCGCGTCGCACTTCCAGCGAACCCCCTCCTAGTCTTCCCGAACAGACATCGCCTTCGGGAAACATCCGGGTAATCGTCGACTACCCGGCCACGGCCCGGAGAGTGCGGGAGCCGTGAGAGAAAACAACAAAAGGCCGACAGCGCAATGCCGCCAGCCTTCGCTGTATCAGATCGAACAGACCAACCGCACGGCTCTTACTTGAGCTCGGCAGTGCCGCCCGCATCTTCAAGCTTCTTCTTGAGCGCATCCGCGTCGGCCTTGGAAATGCCTTCCTTGACCACCGCCGGCGCACTTTCAACCAGATCCTTTGCCTCTTTCAGGCCAAGGCCAGTCACTTCGCGCACCGCCTTGATGACACCGACTTTGTTGCTGCCGGCGCCCGTCAGGATCACGTTGAACTCGGTCTGCTCTTCGGCAACTGGCGCCGCTGCGCCCGGGCCGGCTGCAACTGCGACAGCCGCAGCGGACACGCCGAACTTCGCTTCGAATGCGGAGATCAGTTCAACCAGTTCCAGGACCGTCAGCTCAGCGACGGCATTCAGGATTTCGTCTTTGGACAGAGCCATTTCAAAAACTCCAATTCATTAAACGGGTGTGGATCAAACCACCATCAGGCGGCTTGGGCTTCTTTCTGTTCCTTGATGGCCGTAAGCAGACGACCAAACTTGGAAACCGGCGCCTGCATCACAGACACCAGCATGGTCAGCGCTTGGGTACGGTTCGGCAGCTTGGCAAGCACATCGATTTGCTGAGCACCAAAAAGCCTTCCGTCATAAGCCGCAACCTTGATTTCCAATTGCTGGTTGTCCTTGGCGAAGCCCTTGAGCAACCGGGCGGCAGCACCCATGTCGTCTTCAGACATCGACAGGCCAATGATGGTCGGGCCAACCAGAGATTCATTCAGAATCTCGAACGCGGTACCCTGAAAAGCACGGCGAGCCAGCGTGTTGCGCACCACGCGCAAATACACACCCTGCTCACGCGCCTGGCTGCGCAGCTTGGTCAGCTGATCAACCGTCAGGCCGCGATAGTCGGCGACCACAGCAGAAAAAGCATCGCCAGCGGCCTTATTGACGGCTGCCACGATCTCTTTCTTGTCCTCTAATTTCAGAGTCACTGTAACCTCCTCGTTAATACGGCCGGCGTTGTCGCCAGCCACCGTCTTGCGAACCTCTTGCGAAGTTCCCGCGCGGGGGTCACAGCATGGGAGCCAGAACCACACCGCATCTGCACAGGCTTGTCTTTTAAGCAGGGACGTTAACCAAACCGTCACCGCGCCTGTGGTCTTTGACGCACACCCGGCAATCCGGGCACCCTCAAAGTCGTTCAGCCCGCGCAGCCGGTACGCATACGCAGGCAAATTTTGTCCGCAAATCCGCTGTTACGCCGTGAGGCTCGCCTGATCAATCAGCAGACCAGGCCCCATCGTCGACGACATCGTCACCTTCTTCAGATAGGTACCCTTTGAGGTCGATGGCTTGACCTTTTTGAGATCCGTGATCAGCGCCTCCAGGTTTTCCTTGATCTTCGCTGGCTCAAAACCAATTTGGCCGACCGAGCAGTGCACAATGCCAGCCTTATCGGCGCGGTAACGAACCTGGCCTGCCTTGGCGTTCCTTACCGCCGTCGCAACATCGGCAGTAACGGTGCCAACCTTCGGGTTCGGCATCAGACCACGCGGACCCAGCACAGTGCCGAGCTTGCCGACAACACGCATCGCATCCGGGGTCGCGATAACCACGTCAAAATTCAGCTCGCCGCCCTGAATACGCTCAGCAAGGTCGTCAAAACCGACAATATCCGCGCCAGCGGCTTTTGCCGCCTCGGCATTTGCGCCCTGGGCAAATACAGCGACGCGCACGGTCTTGCCCGTGCCATGCGGCAACACGCTGGCACCACGCACGTTTTGATCGGATTTCTTCGGGTCAATGCCCAGATTGATTGCAACATCGATCGATTCCTTGAACTTGACCTTGGACAGGTCGTTCAGGAGCCCGGTCGCTTCCAGAATATCGTAGGCCTTGCCGGCCTGCACTTTCGCGTTGATCACTTTGCTGCGCTTGGTCAACTTTGCCATGGCATCAGCCCTCCACCACGATGCCCATACTGCGGGCAGTGCCCTCGACACAGCGCATCGCTGCATCAAGTGAGCCACAGGTCAAATCCGGGGTTTTGGTCCGCGCGATTTCTTCAACCTGCTTCTTGGTAATTTTGCCAACCTTGATCTTCAGCGGATTCGCCGAACCACTCTGCAAGCCAGCGGCTTTTTTGACCAAAACCGACGCCGGAGGCGTTTTGGTAATAAATGTGAAACTGCGGTCGCTGTATACCGTGATAACGACCGGCGTCGGAAGACCCTGCTCGAGCTTCTGCGTTGCCGCATTGAACTGCTTGCAGAACTCCATGATATTCACGCCCTGCTGGCCGAGCGCAGGACCAACGGGCGGACTCGGATTGGCCTTGCCTGCAGGAATCTGCAGTTTAACGTAGGCCTGAATTTTCTTTGCCATGACAAGTACCTTAAGTTGGGTGCAAGCGCCTCGCGGCTCCCCGGTTAACGAAGACCGGCCGGCCTTCGTGTCTTTCTGGTCTATTCGACTTAAGTTTTCTCAACCTGACTGAAATCAAGTTCCACTGGCGTCGAACGACCGAAAATCAGAACCGCCACCCGCAGGCGGCTCTTCTCGTAATTCACTTCCTCAACGTGCCCATTGAAATCAGCAAACGGGCCATCAACGACACGTACGACTTCTCCCGGCTCGAACAGGGTTTTGGGCTTCGGCTTCTCACCACTGTCCTCAATCCGGCGCAGGATCTTTGCCGCCTCCTCATCCGTAATTGGCGCCGGTTTGTCAGGACGCCCGCCGATAAAACCGAGCACTTTCGGGCACTCCTTTACCAAGTGCCATGAACCCTCATCCATCTCCATTTGTACGAGCACATAACCGGGGAAAAACTTGCGCTCTGATCGACGCTTCTGGCCGCCCTTCATCTCGACGACCTCCTCGGTCGGCACGATGATTTCGCCAAATTTATCTTCCATCGCCGCCCGCTTCACCCGCTCCCGGAGCGAACGCATGACCTGCTTCTCGAAGCCAGAGTAGGCGTGAACGACATACCAACGCTTCGTCATGAAAGGTCTCGCTTACCCGATGATCCCAGATACAGCCCAGCCCAAAAGGAGGTCGAGCACCCACAAAATAAACGCCACGACCGCCACAACCACAAACACGATGAGCGTCGTCTGCAATGTCTCCTGCCGCGTCGGCCAGACGATCTTGCGCAGCTCAACCATTGCTTCGCGCCGAAACTCGTTGAATTGGCGCCCCTTGGCGGTGGTCAATGCCAATGCCGCCGCAGCAGCAACCAACAACACGCCGATAACGGCCCGATAGAAAAGCGGCTGCTCGCCATAGTACGCATTGCCCACTACCGCGACGGCCAACAGCATGAAAACCGTCAGCCACTTGACGGTGTCAATCAACTTGCCTGCCTGTGAGGCAGACCCTTCGGCGTTCACATTCATGCTTTCAGCCAGAAATTGCGCGCAGTGATGTTACACAAGGTTGGCGGGCCAGGAGGGACTCGAACCCCCAACTCCCGGTTTTGGAGACCGGTGCTCTACCATTGAACTACTGACCCGTTTCGCCGACTGACAAGATTGCCAGCCGGCGCAACACCTTACTTGATGATTTTGGCAACGACTCCGGCGCCCACGGTACGGCCGCCCTCGCGGATCGCGAAACGCAACCCTTCGTCCATCGCGATCGG
>_9_pt1 | contig 17137 bp, 40 predicted proteins | sample MGYA00084035_6733316 | MGnify analysis MGYA00084035 | reverse complement strand
GCGGATATCGCGGTGCTGATCGGGCATCACATCACCTTCGAGCTGAACGGTGATCTCGAAACCGAAAACGAGATTCCGTCCGCTGATTGCCTGATGTTCGATCATGAAATCATGCGGGCCGTCTTCGGCGACAGCTACATCAGTGTCATGTGTGATCTGGTGAGCGTGCCTTGCGATGAACGTGATGCGCTGCTTGCCAGGATGTTGCAAGAGCTGGAAGACGGTTCTCACGGCAACGAAAGCGCGAGGAGTTAAAAAATGATCGACCTGATTCAAATCTTCGCTCGTTTAACCGAGGCGGCAATGAGCGAGCCTGTTTCACCCGAGCATCGTCGCCAGTTCCTTGCTGAGCAACAATGCTCAATCGACTTCGCTGGACTTCGACATATCTGGAGGCTTTTTATCTCATGAGCGACAACGACCAACGATTCTTCAACTGGCAGCTCTCGACCATTCGCGAGTTTCGCGTCCTGTTCGCCAAAGCTGTTGCACTCAAGCTGCAAGAGTTCGAGTTCGATGATGAAATCTTCACCATCGAAAGTGCTCAAGCATTCTTCGAGTGGTTCGATGGTCCGCGTCGCGTTTAAACAAGTTCAATTGGAGCAAATCATGAATTGGCTCAAGCGTATGTTGGTGGAATTTGGCGAGGCAGCTTTCTACGTTGCCTTGATTGTGCTGAGTGGTCTGATGTTGTTTTCGAGAGGATGAACCAAATGGTATTTACCAAACGCCAATTGAAGGAATTCGAAGCCTATGAGCATATTCGCGTAGGTGGAAGGTTCAACATGATTACCGATGCTCGCAGCGTAATGGCTGAGATGGGCATCGACAAGGATCGCTACTTCTTCATCATCGACAATTACTCGGAGATGAAGGTAGCGTTTAAACAATCTGAGAAGCAAAGGAAAGGTGGCTGAAAATGGAATACGAAGCTGGTGTCAGAGCTGCACTTGATGAAGTGCAACGGTTGGGTAAGGACGGCTTGGAGCATTTCATCGCAGTCAAGGACGGTAAGGAAGTCTTTCGCAGGGATGGTACTGCTGAGAGTGTTGACCTGAGTGACGCTCACGGCCTGATCCCTGCTGGTGCTGTGCTGGTTCACAACCATCCAGCACTCGACTCTCTCTCAAACATGGACTTCTACTCCGCTAAGAGCTTCAATGCGACAGCCATGTACGCGATATCGACGGACGGATCGGTTTACAAGGGCTGGTTGGACCCCCACCTGTCCAACTTCCTTGGGCCAAGTGTCTATCAAATGTTTTGGCGCAGCGTGCGGCAGAAGCAGGGTCCACTGACTATAGAAGATGAGCTTGCTCAACATCTCGTGAACATCGATCTGGCAACGATGAAGCTGATCGGATACGAATACGAGCTGGGCGCTGAAACTGCGGCGAAGCTTGCCGAACGCGCCAGGAAATCTCGAATCTAATACTTTCGTGAGCTTGAGCCGGGTCTGCGTTTAATCGCGGCTCGGCTCTTTTTTGGCCTCCGATTCGCCTGTTTCTAATTGTATATCGAGAGCTTATAGAAGAGCTGACCGAAAACCGATTTGTCCGATATCGGTCATTTCGAACTGACCGAATTGACCGACGATCTCTTTAGAGATCGGTCAGGTAGTTCCGGTCACTTTGATCCAGAGGTAGGTATCGTTGCATTCAATTACACCCCGCTTGACCAACCCCTCAATTGCCTCCTTTGCGCGCGCTCTCAGCCGATTTGATGGGGCTTCGATCCGTGGCGCAACTGTTGTGATTACCAGCTCAAGCGGAACCGAAATCGAGGTCAGGGGAACGCCTGGATTACCAAGCTTTCCCTGATCGGCCAGGAGGTCACGAATGGCCCCTAGAGCGAGTCTTTGATTGACGCCTGGGCCTGGGCCATGACTTTTCGCTTGCGAGGCTCTGGCGGGCTCTATTGAGCAAGCTGTGACGGCATCACCATCCTCGTCAACCTCAACATCTTCAATCGCCAGCCGAAAACCGAATGAATCACCGTCCTTTCCGTCCTTACTCTTCACAATCGTCCACTCCCTCTGCTCGTTTAAACGAGATACTTCAATGGCTGAGTCCAGTGCTGCAATCAAACTTGAATGCCCCCGCATTCCCCTTGTCTCATCCTTGCCGGTGTGGTGGATCAACACGACAAGCCCCCCGGTTAAACGCTGGAGCTGCTTTGACCCTTCGAGGATCAATCCCATATCCCTGCTTGCGTTCTCGTCGGACGTTGGAGCTGACCGATTAAGCGTGTCGATGATGACCACTGCCCCCTTTGGGACCACTGCGGCCAGTTCCTTTACGTCGATGCTGGAAGTCAGCTTGAATGGTTGCAGGATCAGAAAGAATAGCTCATCAGGCATTGGGATTCCATTGTAGAGTTCCCACCCAGTAACCCTTAACCGAAATCCAGCTTCACCTTCGAGTGCGACGTACACAACCGGAGCATTCCTTACCCGATGACCAAACCAATTACTTCCGCCTGCAATTGCCGCTGCCATGTCCAATGCTAAAAAGGATTTGCCGGACGTACTTGGACCGTAGATCGCAGCAAGGCCAGTTGCGGGAAGAACGTTTTTGATTCGCCAAACCGGGGCGACCAGCTCCTTGATTTGGAGGCTGTTTACAAGGTGGTAGGGCATGGAAGAAATTCGTGAGGGGGGTTTGGGATGTTAGCGGGAAAGCAACGCTTAGAATTCTGAAATCATGTTGCTGTTGCTGAACCCATCACACCGGACGCAAGCACTCACTCTTGAACAAAGGGTTGCGTTGCTGGAGGCTCGTTTAAACGCTCTGATCGCTCAGCTAAGAGCAGTCGGGCCTTGATAGAAAAAATCAATTGGAAGGTGTTGAGGTTCGAGCTATATTTGAGCAAGCGATGTGGCAGAGAGGCTGAATGCGCCGGATTGCAAACCCGGTTGACCGTGGTGTCCATCGCAGGTTCGAATCCTGTCGTCGCTTCCATTTTTCAAGGAAGGAAATTGAATGCTAAAGGTTGTCAGTGGAATGATGCTTACTGGTGAAGGTGAGGAAGGTGCAGTAGACAGGGAGAAGCTGGAAGAGCTGACCAGAAAGCTGCATATCAGCGAACGAGAACGGCTGCTGGAGAAAAGTGGTGGGCTCGTCTGGTATCCGGATGTGGTTTTCGCATTTCGAGATATCAAGAATATCTGCCATTTGCTACAAGTCAAGGAAGAAGAAGGGCTGGCTACCATGCTTGCCGCCGTGGCTGCGCATCTGGTCGGTGTGCTTGGGCCGTTGTACTTCAACGGAGACAGGGACAAATCGGAAAAACTCGTCAAGGCCATGTCGGCTGACGCGGACGATCTTGACCTCGTTCTCGAAAAGGCTGTGATGGAGATGAACGGGGAGAAATTGCAATGAACACGAATCGGGGACCGCTCAAGACTGCGCCGAAAATTTGGGATGCGCCATTTCAAGGTGATCGTGATTTTCCGAAGCGCAAGGCGAATTCGCAAGAGATGAACATGGCCGCACTCGGTGCGGACTTGGTTAAACGCTTGCGCGAAGCATCTGAATCTGTATGGACTGCGGCATTGCTGGAAAGCGATGCTGAAGTATTAACAAAGCTGCTTACCGAAGCCGCCGATATCATCGAAGGGCTGTTGGAGGTTGAGCAACGTTATCTCGACCATTTGAAAGGGGAAGGACTGATTCAGGAATGAACAGCGAACGCAACGACAACCGCAAAAAGCGCAAGAACACTGCGCTTCCGCAAAAGAAGGGACCGACGAAGCTGCAACGCGCATTGGCGGTTCGCATCTCCGACTTTTTCCGCATGATGGGCGATTCGACCGGACGCGCATCCCGCAAGCCACAAGGCACATTTCACAAACCTGGGAGCCAATCGAAATGAGTGAATTGAAGGTTATTACTCGAACAGAAGACCTACCAACTCAAATGGTCGAATTTTCTGACCAGCAATGGCGCTTTATGCGCATGGTCATGCCGTATGGCGTTGACTGGTATAGGGCTGATTACGGCACTCTTGGCCTAATCACCAGCGTCGAAAGAGTGCAAGAGCTGGAATCGAGCTATCAGGAATATATGAAATCGAAAGGACAAACGCAATGAGTGATTCAAGATCAAGAATGCGGGATATCGCACTGTCTTCGAAAGCCAAGCTGGACGAGCTGGAAAAGTTGCACGGTGCGAGATACGCAAATGCGGCCTACCTCCTGCTCAACCTCAAGGTCATCAACACGATGCTTGAGCTGGTGCGCAAAGACGATGAAAACACAGATGCCAAAGTCTCAAACCTGAGACACCTACTCGCCACGGTCGGCGCGACATGGATGACCGCTGATCTGAAGGATCGTATAGGCGATGGCGACCGGATGCTGGTAGAAGCAAAGGCCCTGCACGCTGCTGTTTCCAAGATGTATGAGGAAGTGGTTGCTGGCGTCGTCGCAGAACGCGAACGGGATAAATAACGACATGAGCTTCCCCCACGTAATCGACAACTCAATGCGCAAGGAACTCGTGAAGTGCGAGCAAGCTGCGCATTACAAATACGAGCTGGGGCTGCGGTCCAGTTCCAGCGAATCCACTGACCTTCACGCTGGCAAGGTTTATGCGGCGGGCATGGAAGCGATGCGCCGTGCCTTCTACCAGCATGGTAACGTGCAGGGGGCACTCGAAGCTGGGATCAGAACCATCTACTCCGAATATGGCTCATTCCAGCCCACCCCCAAATCCAACAAGACCGCAGACCGCATGGCCGGTGCTCTTGCTTTCTACGCAAACCAATATCCTCTCGAATCCGAAACCCTCAAGCCTCTCTTCTTCGAACTTGAAAAGGAATACGCACTCGAAGTGCAAATCTCCCATCCAATCGGCATTGCGCATCCCGATACCGGCAAGGAACTTATCTACTCTGGCCGCTTCGACATGCTTGCACTTGATTCGTCCAGTGCTGCTTGGGTAGTCGATGAAAAGACAACCTCGCAAATGGGCGAGAAGTGGGCGAACCAATGGCCGCTCGATTCTCAAATGACAGGCTACTGCTGGCTGGCACGCAAATTGCTAGACAAGCATTCGCTCTACCACATTCCATTGAAGGGCGCGATCATCAACGGCATTGCCATCCGCCTACGCGATTACGAAGCGGCTCGCTTCTACGCCTATCGTGAACAATGGGCAATCGACCGCTGGTACAAGCAACTCTACCTCGACGTTCTGCGCTGGATCGACGCCTACAAATCCAACTCGCACAACCTCGTTCTCGACCATGCCTGCGCCCAGTACAACAATCCCTGCGAATACGCCCCGCTTTGCATGTCTCGCAACCCTGAGCGTTTAATCGAGGGGAGCTATGTTGTTCGCTGGTGGAACCCCATTTCCCGAACCGATACTCAACCCTGAAAGGAAAAATCATGGCTAAACCAAAAGGATTCGCAACTCTGACGCCCGAACGTCGCCGCGAGATCGCATCTCTCGGAGGCATCGCGGCCCACAAGAACGGCACTGCCCACGAATTCACTTCTGCGGAAGCGAGGGCAGCAGGCTTGAAAGGGGGCATGAAAAATGCTGCCCGATTTTCGCGCCGGAAAAGCCAACCTGTGGATGATGCTGGTGAAGTTGTTTAAACGACAACGACCATGATCCTGCAATTCGGCAAGTATCGCGACGAGACATGCGATTGGGTTCTGGAACGTGATCCGATCTATGTCGATTGGCTGCTCAAGACGCACTCTGAAAACCCGTACTTCCAAGCCGCTCAGAAGGAATTCAGCCGCTTGCGGGCTGGACAGCGCGAGGAACACTATACCAAGGCCAAAGCGACTTTGCCCTGGTGGGATGTTCTGGAAGTTAGTCCTACTGCGGACATGGCCGAAATCAAACGTGCTTATAAAAAGCAAATGAGCCTCTATCATCCAGACAAGGTTGAACAGCTAGGAGTCGAGCTGCGCAATCTGGCAAACCAAAAGACTCAGGAAATCAATCAGGCATACACTAAGGCAGGAAAGGAAAGACCATCATGAAGGGATTATTGATCGAACCAGTTGCGATGGAAGCAATGGACGTTGAGGGCGAGCCGTTTCGATTCGGTCGCATCGACAACGCTGGCAACTTTATCTGGTACAAGGCAACCCCTGATGGGCTGGCAGTCGTTGATGACGACGAAGCCGATCAGCTCGAATTAACCTATCAGCACTTGAAATCCCAAAGGAAGGAAGTTCTATCGTGAAGCGCCAAACCAAACAAGACCAGATCGAAAACTGTCTGGTAGCAATCGACATGGTTAAGTCCCTGCGGGCTAACTATTTCACTCACCATCTCGCCTCTTGGAGCAAGCCAGCAAAAAACGCCTGCGGAACACAAGCCTGCTTTGGTGGCTGGCTGGCTGTGCATCCGTTTTTCCGGGGGAAAGGCGTGATTACGCAAGGTGATATTAACGATTTTGTGGACCCTGAATGGGCAGGGGAACCAACTACAAAGCCGGATCGTAGCGGATATCGTCTAGGCCCAGATGAAATTTCTGAAGCCCTATTTGGCAGCGCACACCTGTTCGCCGTGTCTTACGATGGCGATGAGATCAACGAAAAAGAAATCATCTTGCGCCGACTTCGCAAAGCCCTTGACGCTCTAACCGAATGACCACTCCCTGCCCACTGGAAGACGAAGACCCCAACTGCCCCGTGAAGCCAATCATGGAACGGTTGGGGAAGAACTGTCCGCTTCGCCATGAATGCGCGCAAATGAAGGATCAGGACTTGCTCGCTCGTTTATACGAGGCAGCTCGCCTTGTCGCCTACTACGAATCCGCTGAAGGCGAATGGGCCAACGAAGCGGCGCAGCGGATGCTGGCAAAGGACAACTTTCTTGACTTGCTTACCGAAGTGAAGCAGCGAGGGTTGGAATACGACCTGAAGGGGATCATGCTGTGAGCCTGCGCGAAATCCTATGCATGGTTACTGGCGCTTGTACTGGCTGGTGGCTGGGCGACCAATTTGAGCCCTTCGCCCTTGATCTCGTCATCACGGCTGTATCCACATTCGTCGTCACCATATTTCTGCTAATCGCAACGGACAAACCATGAGAATCATCATCCTGTCTCTGATGCTGGTAGGGATCATCACCCTGACCATGCTTCTATCCGGCTGCAACGCAACCATGCTAGGCGTTGATCTCTCCAATCGCCTTGCCTGTTCGCTTGCTGGCGACGAGCTGTTCGTCATCTCCAAATACGGGCCTGTCGGAATTGCATCCACCATCGACTCTCGTGATCGGATGGTTGTATGTCGCTGACCTTCACCGAAATGGAACGCAAAGCCTACATCGAAGGCGATGCTGAACTAGCTCGTCTTCTTCGCATCTTCCTCGATGACGAATCCGAACATGAAAAAGCTGCCAAAGACATTGAGGAAGAACTGCAAGACACGAAAAGTGACCTCTACACTGCTGAGGAAAACCTTCGCGAATTGGAGAGCAAACTCGAAACCGCAAAGGCTACAATCAGCACCGCTGTTGAAATCCTGAAGGACTTGTGATGGTCTTCCAAATCATTACCCGCGACAAGCACGTTCTGACCGTCCACACGGAAGTTGGTGATGGTGAGTCGAAAGTCGTTATCGAAGACGAGTCCTTGGTTAAACGCGAAGGGGAAGAAAATGATTCGGACGACCTTGATCCTTCTGATTGACCTCCTGGCTATCGCATCCGCCATCGCGATAGTCAATTCCAATTTGATCTATTGATCGGCATGATCTATGCTTGATGATCTATCAGCCCGCGCAAAGCTGCGAGCAAGCGAGGAACGACGAGCAACTCATGCTCTTGATGTACTAGACGAGTTAGTAGAGAAGCACTGGACCGTGAACGGAGCTATTAAGGAAAAGGATATTCGAGGGCTGTTCGATCTGCGCAATAGGTTACTCTCGACCATTCGAAACCAGCACATCAAGGACAGCGACTATGCGCAGTTCAAGACAGCTCAAAGGCTCAAAGAGTCCGTTCCTCTTGAGGGCGATTTCTAAAGGAAAGGAAAAGGAAGTGAATGAGTACCAACATCTGAGCATCCTCGAAAGAAGGCTTGTCTTTCTAGCCAAACGCATTGCTCGCGGCAAGCAGGAAGACAAGGACATGCAGCACGACGAAGATGAACACGCTGCCCTGAAATGGGCTATCGACACGATCCATGAATGGGTTGAACTACCAAAGGTGGAATGATGAAATATCGTATCAAGTCGGTCGATCTGGCGGCTGACCCGAAGGCAAAGGTGGGGGATATCGTCTACGAGTGCCGTATGCACGACTACGGGCTTGCAAGAGACGACTCGATTCTTCGCAGGGTTGATCACGTAGCAGTGACCTTCGATAAGAATGGAGACTACCCATTCTTCACTATCCCGTATAAAGATTTGGAAAAGGTGGAATGATGTTCGTGATGAAGATGTACTACAAAGAGCTAGGCGGGCATACGCACGTTCGAGTGTTCGTGAACGGCGGGAAATCTGGTGATCTGGTCTTTCGCAACGAGGAATGGACTGACTTCAGACGAGGCATCTACTACAACAACCCAATTGAGTTTATTAAGGACGATTACGAATGAAGACCACTGCAACAATCACCTTCACCAGCGAAGACGACTCTCCAGAGGTAGAAACCGAAGTCGTTTTCATCGGCGGCAAGAACGGCCTCTACTCCGAAGATTCCTCTGCGCATAACTCTGCTCGAAGGGTGTTGGAGGCAATGCTCGAAGGTGCGCTCGGGGAAATTAAGGGCTCGCCGCAATACCTCGACGCTGCTGGTGAGGAAGTGAAGGGCACGCTTCAATGAGCACACCTGTCCTAATCCTCGGGGAATCCGGCACCGGCAAATCGACCAGTGCCCGCAACCTTGATCCTGCCAACACCCTCCTGATCCAGGCAATCAAGAAGCCCCTTCCGTTCAAGAAGGATGGTTGGGGCTACTTCGACCCCGAAACGAAAACTGGCAACATCTTTGCTACAGATTCTGTAGCAGCCATCCAAGACCTGATGCGTTTAACCAAACGCAAGATCATCGTGCTCGATGACTTCCAGTACATCCTTGCAAACGAATTGCTTCGCCGCTACCGTGAAACCGGCTACGGCAAGTTCTCCGAGATCGGCTACAACGGCTGGAACCTAATCAACGTTGCATCCGGCCTAGCTCCGGACGTTCATGTCTATCTAACCGCTCACACAATGACCGGCGAAGATGGCATCACGAAGATCAAGACTCCCGGCAAGCTGCTTGAATCCTACTCAATTGAAGGGATGTTCACCATTGTCCTGCGCACTGTCATTCGGGATGGTGAATACTTCTTTGCCACGAGGAACAGCGGCAACGATACCGTCAAGTCCCCAATGGAAATGTTCGCAGACGAGATGATCCCCAATGACCTTGCCATCGTTGACAAGGCAATTACCGAATACGGATGGTGAGATAGCAATGGTTCCCAAAAGAATGGTGAAGAACGAGCGCCAACGCAAATGGCGTATGGCAAATCCGGAGAAGGTTCGCAGCTACGGCGCAACCTACCGCGAACGGCATCCTGACCGCGAGAAAGAACGGCACAAGCGATACCGTGCAGAGAACCGTGAAAAGCGCAATGAGAGCGAACGTCGCAGGCGTAATGCCAAGCGCGGCGCTGTAAAGCCTTTCGATAACGTATGGAACAATCTCATTCAAACCACTCAAGGCTACATCAACGGGTACGGAGCATGAAAAACGACACTGCAACCAAAAAGGGTCCGGGTCGCCGTCCAATTCACGGTAAACCCGGCAATCGTTTAACCAAACAAAAGCCTCTGCGCGCTTTCCGTGCAATCATGGCTTACTTCGCAATGAAGAGGGTTGCAAAGCATGGCTGACTTCTGCAAACAATGCTCGATTGATCTCTTCGGTGAAGACTTCCATGATCTAGCCTTCGATACCGCAGTCGTCGCTCAAGGTGGAAGGGCTGTCATGCATACTCTCTGCGAAACCTGCGGCCCCAACTGCATCGTCACGCCCGATGGAACTTGCATCTCCGAAACCTGCCTGAAGGAACATGGCAGGACCGCTGGCTCGACCGACGATATCGTCATGCAGGAAAATGAAATCGCTCGCTTCGAAGACGGCGTACCCTGGTTTAACCGAGCATGATCCATCATGTCTACCCTCTACCGTATCTCCTACAAGATCATCCTGAACGAATCAGCAGGCTCGAAGGTTGTGTCCGGTACGAAGGTAGTTGAAATGCCAGTTGGGGAATACGTCCAGAAGCTTGCGAAGGAAACCCCCAACGCTGCCATGATCCATGTCGAACTGCTAGAAGAATTCGAGAAGCACATCGAATCATCCATGACAAGCGGCGTCATCATCATCGGCTGCGATGCCCAAGGTGATATCTATGACTCATTCCTACCATAAAAGGAAACAGCGAAAGGAAAAAGAACTAGCACAGTGTATTGGCAAGGAACCCTTGCACGCCCTACTCGCAAAACGCCTAGCGAAGAAAGCAAAGATACAAGCCTACCGTTGCAAATTCTGCAATAGCTGGCATATAGGGAATTCGATTTCGAGGCGTAAGGATAAAAAGAAGATAGTGTTTTTTGATGATGGCAGCTTTTAACTTTTGAACAGGACAGCAAAATGGATTATGAATTCAACCCGGATGCAGCAGGTAAGGCCGATGACGTTGCGAGTCGCATCGACCAATCCTCTGCCTACATCGGTGCTTTCAAGAGCGCCCATGCGATCAAATCCGAGCGCACCGGCACAGTGGGGATTCACTTCGAATTCACATCTCCCGGTGGTGGCAATGCGGGCTTCGACGTTTACACCCGCAAGGAAGACGGAACCGAAATCTTCGGCATGAATCAAGTCAATGCCATGATGGCGATTCTCGGCCTGCGAGGGCTCAAGTCGGCAAAGGGCAAGTACGAAGGCTGGGAAGAGGGCAAGCGCGTTGAGCTGGAAGGCGAGGTCTACCCCGAACTCTGCAACCGGCCCATCGGCCTCGTGCTGCAAAAGGAACTCTACACGAAGCAGGACGGCAAAGAGGGATATCGGATGAACCTCTATGGCATCTTCCATTCCGAAACTCGTTTAACCGCGAGCGAAATCAAGGAAAAGAAGGTCCAACCGGAAAAGCTGGAAAAGATGCTGCGCAACCTGAAGACGAAGGATTCCCGCACGACCGGCAGTGGGGCAAGCGAGCCATCCCAACCAGCCGTAGGCGCTGAAGTCGCTGCTGGGGGCTTCTGATGGCGGGCTTGAACTCCCTTGCCGCTGAGTGGGACCGCCTGGACGCAACCGTCACTCGAAAGGCGACAGACGCAGACGGCCAGCGCGTTGAGATGCAACGGTCCTTCTACGCTGGCGCTCTTGCGGTCCTGACTCGAATGATCGAAATCGGGGACGATCAGAAAATCCCTGAAGAAGCCGCAGTCGCGGAACTTCAGAGTCTCTACCAAGAAGGGGTTGAGTTTTTTCTGGTGAACCTTGGTTTCGAGAAGGCAGTGACCAAGCAGTAGGCAAATGGCCGATCCTTTTGAATTGGTCCTAGCAGCGTTTCAGAACAAGCCGCGTCAATGCGTTCACCAATTGCTCGAAGCAACCGGCCTTGACCGCAATGATCTACGTCCTGTTCTGCATACGCTGCAAAAGACCAAGCAAATTAGAAGGGTACGTGATGTAGCGTATGACAACGTATATCAACTCGTTGGAGTGGAACTACCAGAAGTGACGCCAGTTGCCGCGCCTTCTGCCCGCTTCGATGAAACGACTGCGCGAAGCCGACTTCACATGCTAGAGCGTATGAAAGCCAAGTTGATTAATGAGTGGCATCCGATTCTGGATATCCTCATTTTCGACTATCAAAGGGAATTGAACATTATCGAAGCTACCTTATATCGCAAGGAAGTGCTCGAAGACGAACCGGACTTTTCCGGCACGTTTAAACACAGATGGATTGGAGTAGATCATGTTGGTTGAACTCGTATTAGTCGTCAGCTCATTGCTGGCTGGTGGCGCTGCTGGCTGGTTCGGTCGCGGTGCTTTCGATTTCTCTCGCCAGTCGAAGGCCGAGATTGAAGCTCTGACGAAGAAAAAGCTGCGGGCTGCAAAGGCTGCTGAAAAAAAGCGCCAGAAAGCGGCTCAGGTAGCATCGCAATCTGCTATCGGCGGCACCGACCAGCCCGAAAAGTCGCTCAGCGGCTATGCGCAAGATCGCGCGAATTCGCAAAGCTATTCATCTCCAAACGGGAGAGCGGCGTGAAGTTCAAAGGCTGGCATTTTTGGGCAGTGATTGCGGTCATCGCCTGGGGCATTTTCGGATACGAACTTGCCCACAGTGCATCGTTCAGCGGCAAGGAAGCGGAGTGCAGGGACTTTGCTTCCTACGCTGAGAGCCCGGTAGCCATGCGCGATGCTGGTGTCCCTTGGGATGCCTACGGGGCGCATGTCTATAGCCAATTGCTCCAGTCTCAAGCAAGCGGCCTCTCCTACATAGAAACCGTGAGCGACATTGAATACGTCATGCAGGCATTCAAAGCCATCCATAGCGATCCAAAGCTATCTCTGGAAGCTGCAACCACTTTCCTCTATGAAAGCTGCATGAAGCATCCGGTGACGAAGAAAAGAATGGGGCTGACGGTTTAAACGCGCGCTGAAGGCACACGGCTCTCGCTCTAACTTGAGCCCTGGCGGGGGAAGTGCCCGCCTCTAATTTTTCATTTGCTTTGTAGTTTGAGGCAATGATGAATAAAGCTAACCTGATTGGTCAAGTATTTGGAAGGCTGAAGGTAGTAGAAAGTCTCGGGCCTAGTATCAACAAGGAAGGGCATGTGTGGCTTTGTCAATGCGATTGCGGTGGAACACGCAAGGTGACGACAAAGAAACTCCGACAGCGCGTTAGAGACTGCGGCTGCTTGAATCGAATTGGACAGATTTATCACGGCTCGCCTAAAGGTTGGACCTATGGCGGTGGTGAACGAAGGAAATGGTAGAACAATATGAACTCAACAATAACAGTGGCACCGACTGCGCCGCACCGCTTCGCTGCCGCTGTTCCGAGTGAGAAAACGACACTAATTCTCGGCGGCAAGGCTAGCGTGCGAGCGGATGCGCCGACCGACGCCGAACTGGCCCGCGCCGTGATGACTCTCATGGATCGGCAAGGCGTCACGAAACTGGTGTGGGGCGACATGGCTGCGCTCGCACAGACGCCTGCATGCAATGGCGACGAGGCTCGCAAGCCGGTGATGCTCGGGGTTATCCGGCGCTGGCCTGACGGCATGGCCGCTCGTGTGGAGGCCGTGTGGCGCGATCTCCTTGGCTTCACCATCGACTACAAGCTGTATGACCTTCAGCGGGTGCTGGCCGAGTTCGGATTTGAGCTTGAGTTGAGCGAGACGCCCGCTGGCGTGGCATTACCTGATGGGGGACAGCGCGATGGCTGAAGTGATGACCCTCTGGCACCCGGACAGTCCCGGCATGCGCGTGCCGGTGCGACGCGGCTGGCTTGGGCGTCTGCTGAAGCCTTCCGAGTTCGCAACGATTGGCGAAGTCCTCGTCTACTACCGAGCGGTGGAACTGGCAAACGCTGGCCGCTCCTATGTTGGCGTGGAAGCGTGCTCCGACTGCGGCAGGCCGATGAGCGAGCACGACGCTGGCGCCGTTCGAGCGTGCTCCAAGGCTCCGCACTGTCCTTGCTTCGACAAGCAAGGCGCGCAGATCAGCCCGTGCATTGATGGCGTGGCACCGTCCCCCAACGATCAACAGGAGGCCGACCGTGGCTGATGACGACACCCGCGACGATGATCTGTACGACGCCGCCGCGCGCAAGCTGCGTGGCTGGATGTCCAGCAACGTCGAGGCGGGCTGGCAGGAAGTGAAGAACATGGGCTCTCTATGCGCGTGGGAGTCGTGGGAGGCAATGGACGCCCACCTCGACAGGCTGCCCGAGTGCAACGTCGGCCTAATGCAAAAGACGCCTGCTGTCGGGGCAGCGGGTCGTACTGTCTGCGCATCGCCGTGCATGGAGGGCAAGCGAACGTCGGACGGCAACTGGACCGGGCCGTGTTCGTGCTATCCCACCGCTGGCGTGTCGGGCAAGGATGGCGAGACGTTTCCACCGAAAGCCCCCGATGCTTAAAGTCCCCGGCAAAGGCGCGATCCCAGCCCGCATCATGATTGTCGGTGAAGCCCCCGGCTTCGATGAAGAGATCGCAGGCGAACCCTTCATCGGAATGGCAGGCAAGGAACTGCGATCCCTCCTACGTGAAGCTGGTTTAAACGCGGACGAGTGCTACATCACCAACGTCTGCAAGTACCGCCCACCTGACAACGATATGTCCGAATGGGTTACTGACAAGAAGACCATCGGCAAGAAAAAGGGCTATAACGAGATATTCGGCACTGGCCGATGGGCGCATCCCCTTGTCGCTGAAGGCATGCAGGAACTTGCTCAAGAGATCATCGACGTAAGCCCATCCGTGATCATTGGCTTCGGCAATCTCCCCCTCTGGGCTCTCAAAGGCGTTTGGGGCATCTCCAATTGGCGTGGAAGCGAACTTACCGTTGCTGGCACCCCATTCGTCCCAACCTACCATCCCGCATACATCCTGCGCAACTTCGCTGAGCGCCCTCAACTTCTGCACGATCTGAAATACCGCGTGGCAAGGCGTCTAAAGAGCGGCTTCAATGAACCAACTTATCAATTCAATACCTCCCCAACATTCCTCGAAGTCATCGAATGGATCGAATCCGCTAGAGGATGCGATGTTGCTGGAGATATCGAGACTGCGAAGGGAACTACGGTTTGTATCGGCCTCGCTAAATCACCTACAAGTGCAATATGCATACCATTCCAGAACGCGAGCGGCGTCTATTGGCATGAAGACGACAAGCGGGATATTCTCGAAGCACTTAGAAAGCTGGCCGAGACTGGAAGTGTCACTTGGATTGGGCAAAACTGGAACTATGACGCCCAATACTTCGATGAAGATTTCGGCTGGACCCGTATGGCCGACTTCGACACTTACATTGCGCAATCTGTTCTCTTTCCCGGATCAGAGAGAGGCTTGGGCTACCTCGCGTCCATGTACTGTGACAATTACGTATTTTGGAAAGAAGATGCTAAGGATTGGGGGAAAATTGCTGACTTTACGAGCCTCTTTCGCTACAACTGCATGGACGTATGTAGAGATTGGGAAATTGCCCAACGACAGCGAGAAGCCCTGAAGACTGCTGGTTTAACCGCACTCTTCGAAGAGCGGATGAAGTATTCGCATTACGTCTATCGCATGATGCGTCGTGGAGTCAATAGAGATGTTGATCGCACCGAAGAAATGGTCAAGGCAGTGGATGAAGCGATCCATGAGAAGGAACTTGCGGTTGCAGCGATTGCAGGACGCCCAGTGTCCTTCAAATCCCCAAAGCAAGTCGGTGAGCTGATCTACCGCGATTTAGGCTTCAAGGCAGTGGGCAAGAAAACCAACAAAGGCAAGGATTCGACAAACGACGACGCGCTCAAAAAGGTAATGGAGAAATTTCCAAATGCTGCCGAAATCTGTATGCCGATTCTGGAGTCGCGTTCTCTCGCTACTCTCAAAGCTAACTTCCTCGAAGCAGAACTCGACCCCGATGGAAAATTCCGTTCATCGTGGATGGCAACAGGCACTGAAACCTTTCGACTCACTTCCAGCGGGAATGCTTTTCACCGTGGAGGTCCACTACAGAACGTTACTGACGGAAAGCACACACATTCCGGTAGACCTCTACCTAATCTACGAAGCACCATCGTTCCGAGTGCTGGCTGTGCCATTTGGAATTGCGATCTGGAAAGGGCAGATTTACAGGTCGTCGCCTGGGAAGCAAACGACGCTGACCTTAAACAAAAGCTGAGAGAGCACGTTGATATCCACACCGAGAACGCAAAGGACTTGTGGGGGGTTGCGAGCCCAACTGAACAGCAACGCCATTTCGGCAAGACCTTTGTTCACCTGACCGACTACGGCGGCAAGGGTCGAACCTGCGCAATCAAGTGCAACATCACGGTTCACCAAGCTGATCTGTTGCAAAAACGTTGGTTTGAGATGCACCCTGGGATACTCGACTGGCATAGAAGGGTCATGGCGGCTCTACACGGCACGCGAACGATTCGGAATGCCTTTGGGTATCGAAGGGTCTATTTCGACCGTGTGGACGGCATCCTGCCCGAAGCTCTGGCTTGGATTCCTCAATCGAGCGTTTCAATCCTGATCTCGCTTCAACAAATGGCAATCGAAGATGCTCTTGGCGACCATGCGCCCATCATCATGCAGGGTCACGACTCGCTGGTAGGGGAGTACCGGACTGTTGATGAGGCTTGGGTGCTGCCAGCTATCAAGAAAGCATCCGTGATAGCTATTCCCTATCCTGATCCCCTTTATATACCCCTGGAGCTGGCTACCTCAACAGAAAGTTGGGGAGAGGTAGTGAAGCGTCCGTGGCCCGTTCTACCCTTGGAAGGAAAATGAAAAATGATGACCTTTTGGTTCGTGTTGGTAATGCTGCTTGCTGTCTTGTCCGGTTGCGGGGGAGGCGGCGATGTTGGCCCTCCTGTGCCCGATAACCTGCCGAAGAAAACAATAACTCAAATGAAGGTCTATTCGAATGAGATCGTGTTCACGGCAGACAGCGGTGAGAAATTGTCGTTGCTGCCTGGACGAGATCACTCGAATGAAATGCTTGCGAGGGCAACCCAAGTCGCGGAGGAAAATCAGGTCAAGTGGGTATATGTCTATGATGAATTGTTCTGGACTGATACCAAAGTGGAGATTGGCCGCGACGAGACAATCACCATCGCAGTTGCACAGGCGGTTCAACGCATGGGATATAAGACAGCTATCACCATCCTCCCGCAAGTCATTGCGCATCCAGACTTCCGCTTGATCGTCCCAGAAGCGTTCGACGTTATAGGCGTCGATATCTACCCTGCAAACGTCCTTACTGAAACTCCAACGGTCATTCTCGCAAGGTCAATCCAACTACTACGCGCTGCTGGCTTCAAGGGCGAAATCTGGTACGTCTATCAAGGAAGCGGCTTTCCAAGTGAAATGTCCCTGCCTGATCGCGTACAGCAAGACGACGCGATTCAGCTTGCAGAAGCACTCGGCGCAAGTGGG
>_8_pt1 | contig 17768 bp, 17 predicted proteins | sample MGYA00084035_6733316 | MGnify analysis MGYA00084035 | reverse complement strand
GCCGTGTTCACGGACGGCTCGTTTTGTTATATCCCAAAAGGCGTGCGTTGCCCCATGGAGCTTTCGACTTACTTCCGCATCAATGCCGCCAAGTCCGGCCAGTTCGAGCGGACGCTTATCATCGCAGACGAAGGTGCTTCGGTGAGTTATCTCGAAGGCTGCACCGCGCCAATGCGCGATGAAAATCAGCTGCATGCGGCCGTGGTGGAATTGGTGGCGATGGAAGGCGCGCAAATCAAATATTCAACGGTGCAGAACTGGTATCCCGGCGATGCCGAAGGCAAGGGCGGAATTTATAACTTCGTCACCAAACGGGGAGAGTGCCGAGGCAACCGCAGCAAAATTTCCTGGACTCAGATTGAGACTGGCTCGGCCATCACTATCAAATATCCCAGTGTGGTGCTGACAGGGGACGACTCCGTCGGCGAGTTTTATTCTGTAGCTACCACCAATAATTATCAGCAAGCCGATACTGGCACCAAAATGATCCATCTGGGCCGCAATACCCGTAGCACCATCGTGTCCAAGGGTATTACCACCGGCCACGGCTCGCAATCCTATCGCGGTCTGGTGAAGATCGGCAGTGCGGCTGAGGGCGCTCGCAACTATACCCAGTGCGATTCTTTGCTGATTGGTCAGCAGTGTTCGGCCCACACCTTCCCTTATGTGGAGGTTAAGAACCCATCAGCGCAAGTTGAGCACGAGGCGACCACTTCCAAGATCAGTGACGATCAGCTGTTCTACTGCCGCAGTCGCGGGCTGTCTGCAGAAGATGCGGTGAACATGATCGTCAGTGGGTTTTGTCGCGAAGTATTTAAAGAATTGCCGATGGAGTTTGCCGTGGAAGCGCAAAAACTCCTGGCGGTTTCACTTGAAGGCGCCGTGGGTTGATTCTAAGACGCTAGAAACCACTAGGCACCACTGAAAAATATAAGATTGAAAGAGGTTAGTCACGACATGTTGCGGATTGAAAATCTGAAAGTAAACGTTGAAGGTAAGCCCATCCTCAATGGGGTGAACCTCCACATCAAAGCCGGCGAAATACACGCCATTATGGGGCCGAATGGTTCGGGCAAGAGTACGCTTGCCTCCGTATTGGCAGGGCGGGAAGGTTATGACGTGGTTGGCGGTCAAATTCGCTTTCTCAATCAGGATATCCTGACCTTAGCTGCAGAAGAGCGGGCGCAGTTGGGGATGTTTTTGGGCTTCCAATACCCGGTGGAAATTCCCGGCGTCAACAACACCTATTTGATGCGGACGGCATTTAATGCTCAACGCAAGCAACGCAGCGAGCCCGAAATGGATGCCGCTGACTTTCTGGCATTAGCCCGTGAGAAAATGGCATTTATGCAGATGGATGATCGCTTTCTTAAGCGCTCCGTGAACGAAGGTTTTTCCGGTGGCGAGAAGAAGCGCAACGAAGTCCTACAGATGCTGGTGTTGCAGCCGAAATTGGCGATTTTGGACGAAATTGACTCTGGTCTGGACATTGATGCACTCAAGGTGGTCTCGGATGGTATCAACGCCATGCGCAGCCCGGATCGTTCCATTTTGATGGTGACACATTACCAGCGCTTGCTTGACTACGTGGTGCCTGATTTTGTGCATGTTTTTTCTGGCGGATTGATTGTTAAAACCGGCGGCAAAGAACTGGCGCAAGAGCTGGAAGCCCGGGGCTACGATTGGTTGCGACAGGGAGCCGCCTGACCATGAGCAGAGCAATGGCTAAGCTGACTGACCAATACTTGGCGGATTACCGCAACGGCGTTCAAACGTCCGTGTCGGGCGAGGCATCCTGGTTAACTGCACTACGTCGACAGGCGGTAACTCAGCTTGAACAGGTCGGGTTACCCGGTGGTGCTTGGGAAGACTGGCGTTATACCCCAGTGCGTTTTCTTGAGCGACGGTTTTTTCCGCCTGCCGGCGATGTTAATGATTTTGATGTCAAGGCGTTAGCGGCGACCGCACTCGATGTGGACGGCCCCCGTCTGGTCTTTGTCAACGGCCGGCTGCGTTTGGATTTATCACAGAATTTGCAACAATTACCCAAAGCGGGATTTTTTGGCAGCCTGCACGATGCGCCAGAGATTGTGGCCGAGCGCTTAGGGTCGCATCTGGGCCGTTACGTTGACCTTTCAGCCCACGGATTTGCTGCACTGAATACGGCACTTACGCCGGATGTGTGTTGCCTTTATCTGCCAGCCGGCGTTCGCATCGAACAGCCGCTTACCGTGGTTTTTGCCAATTCATCGACAGAGCAGGCCGCCAGCTATCCGCGTTTGCTCATCGTGCTGGACTCCGACAGCCAAGCCACCGTGGTAGAACAGCACCTATCGCTTAACGGTCAGACAGGTCTCGCCGCTGCCGTTACAGAGATCAGCCTGGCAAGTAACGCAGCGCTGGAATTTATCCGCATCAATCAGGGTATTGCCGGGCATCAGGTGGGCAGTGTACATGTCCATCAGGCGCGCGACAGTCGATTACGCGCTCATCAGATTTGCCAGAATAACCAGTGGTTGCGTAACGATCTGCATGTCCATTTAGCTAGCGCCGGAGCAGAGGTGGAGATGTACGGCCTGTACCTGGCTGGAGCGCGTCAGCATGTCGACAATCACACTCTGGTTGATCACCAAGCCCCGCATACGCGCAGCGTCGAGCAGTATAACGGCGTGCTTACCGGCGCGGGTCGCGCCGTGTTTAACGGTAAGGTGGTGGTGCGCCCGGCTGCCCAGAAAACGGATGCCCAACAGTCCAACCGTAACTTGATATTGGTCAGCGGCGGCGAAGTGGATACCAAGCCAGAGCTGCAGATTTTTGCCGATGATGTGCGCTGCACGCACGGCGCAACCGTGGGCCAGCTTGATGAAGACGCGTTGTTCTATTTGCGCAGTCGCGGCCTGGATCGAGCCGAGGCGCAGGCCCTGTTGACGCAAGCTTTTGCTGCGGGAGTGCTGGAGAAAATTCAGCATGAGGCCGTACAGACGGCGCTATCTGCGCACCTTGCTTTGAGTTTGCCGGCTTAAGGCCCAGGAGCTGATCATGGCGACATCGTTTAGTAACCCAGCTGCCGCGACGTTTGGCGTCGAGCGTTTGCGTCAAGACTTTCCCATTCTGTCTCAGCAGATACATGGCAAGCCATTAATTTATCTTGATAACGCGGCCACAACTCAAAAGCCAGCCTCGGTCATTAAGGCCCTGGTGGATTATTACTCTCAGGACAATGCCAACATTCATCGCGGCGTTCATAGCCTAAGCGAGCGAGCCACGGCGGCTCACGAAGCGGCGCGCGACAAGGTAAAAGGCTTTTTAAATGCGGCCTCCAGCCGCGAAATCATCTTTGTTCGTGGCGCCACCGAAGCCATCAATTTGGTGGCGCAATCCTTTGTTCGTCCCCGTATCAGGCCGATGGATGAAATTCTAATCACCGAGATGGAACATCACGCCAATATCGTGCCCTGGCAGATGGTGCGCGAACAAACCGGTTGCGTCTTGAAGGTCGTCCCCATCAATGATCGCGGCGAAATGATCTGGGAAGACTACGATCGATTGCTGGGATCTCGCACGGTGCTGGTGGCAGTGAACCACGTTTCCAATGCGTTGGGCACCATCAACCCCGTGGAGCGTATCGTCCATCTTGCTAAGAATCGTGGCGTGCCGGTGCTGCTGGATGGTGCGCAAGCGGTTTCACATATGACCGTCGACGTGCAGGCTTTGGGCTGTGATTTCTACGTTTTTTCTGGACACAAACTGTTTGGACCTACCGGGATAGGCGTACTTTACGGCAAAGAGCGGTGGTTAGAAGCCATGCCGCCGTACCAGGGCGGGGGCGATATGATCAAAGCCGTACGTTTCGACCGGACTACCTATAACGGTTTGCCCTACAAATTTGAAGCTGGAACCCCTCACATTGCCGGTGCGATTGGTCTGGGCGCGGCCATCGACTATGTGCAAGAGATCGGGCTGGCCAATATTCAGGCCTACGAAGCGGAGCTGTTAGATTACGCGCAGCGTCGCTTAGCTGAGCTGGAGGGCTTGCGTATGATCGGTACCGCAGAACAAAAGGCAGGTGTGGCATCCTTTGTGATGAAGGGCATACACCCGCATGATCTGGGGACCATACTCGACCACGACGGCATCGCCATCCGTGCGGGCCATCATTGCGCCATGCCGGTGATGGATCACTTCAACGTGCCGGCAACGGCGCGGGCATCCTTTGCATTTTACAACACCGTGGCTGAAGTGGACGCCTTGGTTGATGCCTTGCAGCGCGCCAGGCGCATGTTTCTTTAAGAGCGAGTGGGCGATGGAACTGAAAGAGCTTTATCAAGAGATCATTATTGATCACAACCGTAGTCCCCGAAATTTTCGGGAGATTGCCGATGCGGATCGGATGATTGAAGGCTACAACCCGCTGTGTGGCGACAAACTTCGGCTGTATCTTAAGCTGGATGGCGACAAGATCGCCGATGCTAGCTTCGTTGGTTCCGGATGTGCCATCTCCACCGCCTCGGCGTCATTGATGACCGAGGCCGTCAAAGGCAAAACCATCGACGAAGCAGAAGCGCTTTTTAGCAACATGCACGCCATGCTGACTCAGCAACCCGGCTATTTCCCCGAAAAATTGGGCAAGCTCGATGCGCTGGCCGGCGTTAAGGATTACCCATCCCGAATCAAGTGCGCCAGTTTGTGCTGGCATTCTCTGCACACCGCCCTGCTAGAGAGCGGTAAACAATCGGTGACCACCGAATGAATACTCAGCAAATACGCGCTGATGGAGTCTGCTTATGATGCGCGGTGAACCCATTATCCTGCTGCGAGACGTGCTTGCCACCATGATCCCGGCCGGCGACGCCGTGGTGTTGCCCGAAGGGGCCGAAGTGATACTCACCCAAGAGCTGGGCGGCAGTTTCACCGTTTATCACATGGGCAATCTGGCACGTATTGCCGGTAAAGATGCGGATTCCCTTGGGCGAGAAGTATTGCCCAGCCCGCAACTGCCAGACCATCCCACCGAAGCGGATGTGTCCAAAGCCGTTTGGGAGCAATTGCGCTCCTGCTACGATCCGGAAATCCCCATCAACATCGTGGAGTTGGGGCTGATTTATCACTGCGAAATTCGCAAGTTGGCTGACGACGAACGTGAAGTTGATATCAATATGACTCTGACTGCGCCCGGCTGCGGCATGGGTGGCGTGTTGGCAGCCGATGTCCGCGATAAATTAGAAGCCATACCAACCATCAAAAAAGCCACCGTAGAAGTCGTTTTTGACCCACCCTGGAGCCAAGATCGCATGTCCGAAGAAGCCCGGCTTATGACCGGCATGATGTGATCACAACACAAACCTTATCCCCTAGGAGAACTGTGCAATGCTGACTGGAAGCTGCTTATGCGGTAGTGTATATACCGTATCGCTTTGTTTTAGTTGCCAGGTTAGTTGCTAATATCTACTTGACAGGGAGTCTTCAGATGAGCAAGAACATCAAATGGTTGCTTTTGGGTATGCTTCTGAGTTTTCAGGTTAATGCCGCCAGTGTTGGGCAGATGAATCAGCAGCCAGTACAGTCAAACGACATTGACAATATCATCGCCCAGCAACAAAAGGATTTTGGCAAGCTTGCGGAACAATCTAAAACAACCGTGGAAAGAAATGGGGTAGCTACCCACGCGATTCGCAGCATAAACGATGCTGTTCAAAAAACGCAGATGTTATTTGAAACTGAGCCTAAATCCAAAAAGTAAATAATTTCTCACCATATACTGCGTCAGAAAAATCAGCGAAGTGTCGCTGTAACAATAGATTTTTCGAGATCGCTATTCTCAGACCTTCCAACTAGTTATCGCTATAGTTACTTCAAAATCAGCCGCTACCCTCTCTGAGTTTTTTTGCATCAACCTGTATTGGATGCTTGCGCCGCAAGATGCGCCAAAAAAAGAGAGACTAAGGGCATGAAGAATTTTGGTGGATTCATCAAAGTAATGCGGAAGTTTCTGCATTACGGATTTTTGACTGTACTTCCAATAATAATCTTAGGGTGTGCCTCCAATGAGAAGCGCGCAACGCATGAGCCTACCCCGCGCCTGGAAACAGCCGATGATGCCCATCGTTTTGGTGAATCAGCATTCCAAAACAACACGAAAGGGGCGCTTGCGGCATATCAAAAAGCTGTAGAGCTTAAGCCGGATGATGTGACCGCCTGGAATCAGCTCGGCCATTTATTGCTCCGTATAGGGTCATTAAGCAAAGCAGAGGCGGCCTATAGAAAAGTCGAAAGTATGGCAAAAAATCGGAACGATCGCTCTTGGATTGCCGATGCTTATAACGGGTTGGGCCTTGTATATCAGGATCGTGGAGATCTGACTCAAGCCGAGATCATGCACAAGAATGCGCTGGAAATAGATGAAGAACTGGGTTTAAAAGAAGGCGTAGCCAACGGGTACAACAACCTGGGTCGTGTTTATCGGTTGCGTGGGGATCTGACAAAAGCTGAGACGACACTCAATAAGGCACTGAAAATCAATGAGGCTATGGCGCGTAGAGAGGGTATGGCTGATGTTTACAACAACCTGGGGCGTGTCTATCGACTGCTCGGAGATTTAACAAAAGCCGAGGAGATGCACAACAAAGCTTTGGAGATCGACGAGGCACTTGGCCGCAAGGAAAGCATCGCCAATGCCTACAGTAGCATGGGGCTTATCTATCTGAATCGAAATGAGTTAACCCAAGCTGAAGTGATACTCAAAAAATCTCTGGAAATAGAGATGGCTCTGGAGCATAAGGTAGGTATGGCCAACGCTTACGGTAATCTAGGTACCTTATATCGAAGCCAAGGTAAGCTGACGCAAGCCGAAACCACTATTAAGAAATCGCTGGAAATTGAAGAATTCTTGGGACGAAAAACTGGTATGGCCATTGATTACAATACCCTAGGCCTTGTTTATCACAAGCGAGGGGAACTGTCTCAAGCCGAAGCAATGTACAAAAAATCGCTGGAAATCAACGAGGCACTGAATCGTAAGGCGGCGACGGCCAGTGTTTACGGCAATCTTGGCCTTGTTTATGGTTCGCAAGGTGAGTTGGTGCAAGCCAAAGCGATGTTTAAAAAAGCGTTGGATATAGAAATGGTGCAGGGAAATAAGGAAGGTATGGCTGATGTCTACAGCCACTTAGGTCTTATATATCATGATAGTAAAGAGCCGGCGCAGGCCGAGGTGATGTATCAAAAGGCATTAGAGCTCAACGAAAAATTGGAGCGAAAGGGGAGTGTGGCTAGTAATTACAATAACCTAGGACTTGTTTATCGAGATATGGGAGAGCCCACTCGAGCCGAGATAATGTATAAAAAATCATTGGGGCTCAATAAATTGCTGGACCGTAAGGACGGTATGGCCAACGCTTACGGTAATCTAGGCACTTTATATCGAAGTCAAGGTGAGCTGCCTCGAGCCGAAGCGATGTTCAAGAAGTCGTTGGAAATCGAGAAAATACTAGGCCGCAAGCCAGGAATAGCCAGCGATTTCGCCAATTTGGGTCTCGTTTATCAGGATCAAGGAAACTTAATTCAAGCCGAGACGATGTACAAAAGTGCGTTGGAAATAGAGGTGGCTTTGGGAAATAAAGAAAGCATGGCCAATCTATATTCCAAGTTGGGTTTTTTGTATAAGGCACGCAGAGAGCTGACTCAGGCTGAGACGATGTACAAAAACGCACTGGAAATAGAGGCCGCACTGGGGAACAAAAAAAGTACGGCCAAGGCTTACGGTAATTTGGGTCTAGTATATCGAATCCAAGATGATCTTATGCAAGCCGAGACGATGCTCAAAAATGCGCTGGAAATAGAGGTGGCGCTGGGGAACAAAGAAGGCATAGCCGACGCTTATGGCAACTTGGGCCTAGTGTATCTAAGCCGCAAGGAGTGGGGAAAAGCCGAGACGATGCTCAAAAATACGCTGGAAATAGAGGTGGCGTTGGGGAATAAAGAAGGCATAGCCGACGCTTACAGCAACCTCGGTTTCGTCTATCTAAGTCGCAGGAAGCTGACGCAAGCCGAAGCGATGTTCAAGAAGTCGCTGGAAATTGAAGAAGCTATCGGCCGTAAAGAAGGCATGGCTAGCGATTATGCCAACCTGGGCCAGGTGTATATGGCCAGCGGCGATTTAAAGCAAGCCGAGGCAATATTTAAGAAGGTTCTGGGAATAAACCAAGCCATTAGTAATAAGGAAGGTGTTGCTGATGCCTATGTCAACCTGGGCCTTGTGTATGGAGCCCGTGAGGATATGAAGCAAGCCGAAACCATGCTCAAGATGGCGCTCACTTTATTCAAGGAGCTCGGCGACACTTACAAAATAAATCAATTGCAAAAATTACTTAGGGAGCTTGATGGCATCAATAAAACGCCTCGAGTGCAAACGGTACTTTCTGAATGGCCTTCAAATAGGATATCGGCCCGGCCAATCTTTGGTGAATTGCCAGGCCACGTGACCGCTGCGTTTGCTGGTATCGGTCTCGCCAAAATGACCTAGCCTGTGGCGCGATGCCCGGCAATTCTGTCGTGCCTACGACTTTAGTGGGCGGTACTTGATACGGTGGGGGGTGTCGGCTGCCACACCCAGTCGGCGCTTACGATCAGCCTCGTATTCCGCATAGTTACCCTGGAACCACAGCACCTGGCTATCACCTTCGAAGGCCAGAATATGGGTCGCTAGACGATCCAAAAACCAGCGATCATGCGAGATCACCACGGCGCAGCCGGGGAAGGTCAATAGCGCTTCTTCCAAAGCCCGTAAGGTCTCGACATCCAGGTCGTTGGTCGGTTCGTCGAGCAGCAGTACGTTGCCGCCACTTTTGAGTACCTTGGCGAGATGGACTCGGTTGCGTTCACCGCCAGACAGCTCGCTGATGCGTTTTTGTTGATCGGTGCCTTTGAAGTTGAAGCGGCCGACATAAGCCCGTGACGGTGTTTCGTAGCTACCGATACGCAGCATATCCTGGCCGTTGGAGATTTCTTCCCACACGGTTTTGCTGTCGTTGAGGCTATGCCGGTTTTGATCAACATAGGCCAGTTCTACGGTGTGGCCGTGGCGGAAGCTACCGGCATCGGCTTGCTCCAGGCCAGCGATGATGCGGAATAGTGTGGTTTTACCGGCGCCGTTAGGGCCGATGATGCCAACGATGCCGCCCGGGGGCAGGTTAAAGCTCAATCCATCGAATAGCAGCCGGTCACCAAAGCTTTTACGCAGGCCGTCGGCCTCAATGACCAATTCACCCAGGCGCGGTCCCGGTGGAATATACAGATCTTGAGTTTCGTTGCGCTTCTGGAACTCCTGCGATGACAGTTCGTCGAATCGCGCCAGTCGAGCTTTGCTTTTGGCGGCGCGACCTTTGGGGTTGCTGCGTACCCATTCCAGCTCCATCTGCATGGCTTTGCGATGAGCGGTTTCTTGCTTTTCTTCCAGCGCCAGGCGTTTGCCTTTTTGCTCCAGCCAGTTGGAATAGTTGCCCTCCCAGGGAATGCCATGGCCGCGGTCGAGCTCGAGTATCCAGCCCGCGACGTTGTCGAGGAAGTAGCGATCATGGGTGACGGCGATCACGGTGCCGGGGTAGTCGTGCAGAAAACGCTCCAGCCAGGCGACTGACTCGGCATCCAAATGGTTGGTAGGCTCGTCGAGCAGCAGCATGTCGGGCTTAGAGAGCAGCAATTGGCAAAGGGCGACTCGGCGCTTTTCACCGCCTGAGAGCTTGGTGACATCCGCATCCCAAGGCGGCAGGCGCAGAGCCTCAGCGGCGATTTCCAGAGTACGATTGAGCTCCCAGGCACCGGCGGCGTCAATTTTGTCCTGCAACTCGGCTTGTTCGGCGAGTAGGGCGTCGAAATCCGCCTCCGGATCGGCGAAGGCGTCGCTAATCGCGTTAAAACGATCTACCAGGGACTTGGTTTCGTGGATACCTAGCTCAACATTGCCGCGAACGTCCTTGGTTGGGTCCAGCATTGGCTCCTGCGACAGAAAGCCAATCTTGGTTCCGGGTTGGGCGCGGGCTTCACCTTCAAAGTCTTTGTCGATGCCGGCCATAATGCGCAGCAGTGTGGACTTACCCGAGCCATTAAGACCCAGCACGCCGATTTTGGCGCCGGGATAGAACGAGAGCGAAATGTCGCGCAGTATCTCCCGCTTGGGCGGAACCACTTTGCTGACGCGGTGCATGGTGTAGATATATTGAGCCATGAGTTAAATGATCGCTCCTGAGAAATCGCTTTGGATGGATACGGTTGATGGGCCGGGATTATCGGTCAAATCATGCCCCTTTGTCATGGTCTATCCGATTTCAGTAGATAATCAACACTTGTTTTGGCGCTGTAATGAAGCCCTGCGATCAATGTCGGGAGTGAGTTATACTTAGCGATTATTTTCAGTCGCTCATGCACAGTGTTATTTTAGTCCTACTCAGGAGAGCTTGATGTTTGCCAAAACCATGCATATCGCCGGCTTTGATGATGAACTCTGGAACGCCATGCGCGATGAAGTAAGGCGGCAGGAAGATCACATCGAGCTGATTGCCTCAGAGAATTACGCCAGCCCCCGGGTGCTGGAGGCGCAAGGCTCAGTGCTCACCAACAAATACGCCGAAGGTTATCCAGGCAAACGCTATTATGGTGGCTGTGAACACGTAGACGTCGCGGAGCAGCTGGCCATAGACCGCGCCAAGACGCTGTTTGGCGCCGACTACGCCAACGTGCAGCCGCATTCTGGCTCGCAGGCTAATCAGGGCGCCTACATGGCTTTGTTGCAGCCTGGCGATAAGGTGCTGGGAATGTCGTTGGCACATGGTGGCCATCTCACCCACGGCGCTTCGGTAAATTTTTCCGGAAAAATCTATCAAGCCGCACAATATGGCGTTGACGATAACGGCTACATTGATTACGAACAGGTTGAGCGTCTGGCGCTGGAGCACAAGCCCCGCATGATTGTGGCTGGATTTTCGGCCTATTCCCGCGTGGTTGATTGGCAGCGTTTTCGCGTTATTGCCGATAAGGTGGGTGCTTACCTGATGGTGGATATGGCTCACGTCGCCGGCCTGGTCGCGGCGGGAGTGTACCCCAACCCGACAGCCATCGCCGATGTAACCACCACCACCACGCACAAGACTTTGCGCGGCCCGCGGGGTGGTTTGATATTGGCGCGTGCCAATCCCGAAATCGAGAAAAAGCTTAACTCTGTCGTTTTTCCGGGGATACAGGGCGGCCCGCTGATGCACGTAATTGCTGCCAAGGCGGTGGCTTTTAAAGAAGCGCTGATGCCCGAATTCAAGACCTATCAGCAGCAAGTAGTGGATAATGCCCGTGTGCTGGCGGCAACACTCATCGATGCGGGTTATAAGATCGTTTCGGGCGGCACCGACAATCACCTGATGCTGGTGGACCTGGTAGCCCAGGGCATTACCGGCAAGGCTGCAGAAGCTGCTTTGGGTGCGGCCAACATTACCGTCAACAAGAACGCGGTACCTAACGACCCGCAAAAGCCCTTTGTCACTAGCGGCATCCGACTGGGAACGCCAGCAATCACCACCCGTGGTTTCGGCGTAGAAGAAACCCGCCAGCTAGGCCGGTGGATTGCCGACATTCTGGGGCACATGGATGACGCGGCCGTCATCGCGCGGGTAAAAGGCGACGTCCTGGCCTTGTGCCACCGCTTCCCGGTTTATGAAGCCGCAAAAATGAGCATTTAAGCTAACCATGTACTGTCCTTTTTGTGGCGCGCAAGATACCCGAGTGATCGATTCTCGGCTGGGCGGGGAAGGTGATCAGGTGCGTCGTCGTCGTGAATGCATCGACTGTGGCGAGCGCTTCACCACCTTCGAGCGGGCCGAATTATTGATGCCGCGTATCGTCAAGCGGGACGGCTCAAGAGAGCCGTTTGGCGAAAATAAGCTGCGCATTGGACTATTGCGTGCTCTGGAAAAACGCCCGGTCACGATGGAAGCCGTAGAGGCGGCGATTTCCCGCATCACCCGACGTGCGCGTAGTCTGGGTGAACGCGAAGTCCCGTCGAATCGTATCGGGGAGTGGGTGATGGCCGAGTTACGTGAGTTGGATCAGGTGGCCTACGTGCGCTTTGCTTCGGTTTATCGTAGCTTTGAGGATGTCGATGCTTTTCGTGAAGAAATTGAGCGTTTGCAGCGTCAACCGCTCGCCTCAGAGGATCAGGTCCAGATACCCCTATTGACAGACTCGGCGGACGGTCATGGCAACGGCTCTTGACCATCAGCACATGGCTCGGGCCCTGGTGTTGGCGGCACGCGGTCGCTACACCACTCATCCCAATCCGCGAGTTGGCTGTGTGGTGGTGGCGGGCGATCAGGTGGTTGGTGAGGGTTGGCATATGCGGGCAGGTGAGCCGCACGCTGAAATTTATGCGTTGCGCCAAGCCGGTGAGCGGGCACGCGGAGCGACCGTCTACGTTACCTTAGAGCCTTGCTGCCATCATGGCCGGACAGCGCCTTGCACAGGTGCTTTAATCGCTGCGGGTGTGTGCCGGGTAGTGGTGGCCATGACGGATCCTAACCCCAAGGTGGCTGGTCAAGGTTTAGAGCAGTTACGAGAAGCAGGTATTGATGTCGATTTAGGGATTGGCGAGGCCGCGGCAAGCCAGCTTAACACGGGCTATATCATGCGTCGGCAGCTTGGTCGGCCGAGAGTACGCGTAAAATTGGCGATGAGTTTGGATGGCCGCACGGCGATGGCCTCCGGTGAAAGCCGTTGGATCACTGGAGAAGCGGCACGCCGTGATGTTCACCGATTACGTGCGGAGGTCGGGACCATAGTGACCGGCATCGGCACCGTGCTGGCCGACAATCCCGCATTTACGGTGCGTCTGCCGGGCGGGCACGTTGATGCTGAAGGCAAGCCATACGATTGGCGGCAGCCGGCCCGTGTGGTGCTGGATAGCCAGTGCCGCAGCCCCGCAACAGCGGCTATATTCGACGATCATGGTGCAATCTTATTCACCAGCAAACTAGCGGCCAGTCAACAACCCACTTCCCAGTGGGCGGGTCCGGAACACGGGGCCGTTGAAGTTTGCGCGGTTGATCAGGGGCAAGACGGCCTCGATTTGCACATCATACTTGCCGAGCTGGCTAGGCGTGAGGTTAACGACGTGTTGGTCGAGGCGGGGCCGCGTTTGGCTGGTGGTTTTTTGGCAGCCCAATTGGTGGACGAGCTGATTATATACATGGCGCCTACCTTGCTGGGCAACCAATCACGCGGGTTAGTGCATGTGCCGGGTTTGGAGCGGCTTGCTGATCGTATCGACTTGCGGATCCAGGAGATCCGTGCGGTCGGCGTAGATTGGCGAATTACCGCCCAACCGATAGCCAAGAAGGAAGCCTAACCATGTTTACCGGCCTGATACAGCGTATCGGCACACTCAAGGCGGCGGTCCCGATTCAGGGCGATCTGCGCATGTATATCGGTTGGGGTGGCGAAGTCCTTGCAGCGGTTGCTCTGGGCGACAGCATCGCCGTTAGCGGCTGTTGTTTGACTGCGGTAGAGATCAACGCCGAAGGTTTTTGGGCCGATGTCTCCCGCGAGACACTGGATCTGACCGTGCTGGGTGACACTCGCATCGGCAGTCGAGTCAACCTAGAGTTGGCAATGTTGGCCGATACTCGGTTAGGTGGGCACATGGTGTCCGGGCATGTCGATGGGATCGGCCGAGTCGTGTCTATCCAGTCGGACGCCCGCTCGGCGCGCTTGCGTTTCGAGATGCCGGCAGAATTGGCACGCTATGTCGCCCGTAAAGGCTCTATCTGCATCGATGGCGTCAGCCTCACCGTCAACACCGTGCAAGGCTGTCACTTTGAAGTCAACATCGTGCCACACACACTCAGCCACACCACGCTGAGTGACTATCGACCTGACCGTCGGGTTAATCTGGAAGTAGACCTAATTGCCCGTTATTTGGAGCGCCTGGTACTCGGTGATCGAGCCGCCACCGGCGTTGATGAAGAAACCTTGCGCCGCTACGGCTTTATCGACAAAGCTCAGTGAAAAAACCATGTCACTAAACACCATACCCGAAATTATCGAAGACATACGCCGTGGCCGCATGGTCGTCATTATGGACGACGAGGACAGGGAAAACGAAGGCGACCTGATCATGTCGGCGACCCATGTCAGCGCACAGGATGTCAATTTCATGGCTCGCTATGCGCGTGGCTTGATTTGCCTGACGTTGACTCAAGAGCGTTGCCGGCAGTTGCGACTACCGTTGATGGTAGCGGATACCGACGAAAAGCATACCACCAACTTCACCGTTTCTATCGAGGCGGCAGAGGGCGTAAGCACCGGCATTTCTGCCGCTGATCGGGCCCGTACCATCCAGGCGGCCGTGTCACCCAATGCCACGTACGAAGACATTGTCATGCCAGGGCACATCTTCCCCTTGATGGCCCAGCCCGGCGGCGTGCTCACGCGTGCCGGTCATACCGAGGCGGGTTGTGACTTGTCTCGATTGGCGGGCCTGGAGCCGGCATCGGTCATCGTCGAGATTCTCAACGAGGATGGCACCATGGCGCGGCGGCCCGAGTTGGAGGTCTTTGCCCAAGAGCACGGCCTTAAGATAGGAACCGTCGCCGACCTGATCCGTTATCGTATGGAAAACGAGCAGACTGTGCGTCGAGGCCCCAGTGCCCCTATCAACACCGAGTTTGGTGACTTCCAATTGATCTCGTATGAAGACATCATGGAGCGAACCTGTCACTTGGTTTTGATCAAGGGCCAGCCTGACCTCAACCAGCCGGTACTGGTTCGTGTTCATGTGCACAATACTTTGAACGACATTGCCGGCATTCATATTGACGAGCAAAGCTGGACGCTGCGTGACGCCATGCATCGCTTGGAGGAGGAGGGGCAGGGTATTATGATCATCCTGCGCAAGGCCGAATCGCCACAACAGTTGTTGAATCGCATTCGTGACCTAACCGCGCCCGGCCAGGATGGCCATGGGTCCGGCAGTGGCTTGGTGTTACGAACCTACGGCACCGGGGCGCAGATTCTCAAGGATTTGGGCGTTCGGCGAATGCGTGTGTTAAGTGCACCAAAAATCATGCATGGCCTGTCTGGTTTTGGCCTGGAAGTCATCGAATACGTCGAGTAACTGGCGCTAACCCCGTTACTCGGTTGATTTTATTAATATCAAACAAGGCTGAAGAGTATGGCCAATATAACTGTAATAGAAGGCGATTTGGTGGCCACAGGTGGTCGTTACGCCTTGGTAGCGGCTCGTTTCAACGAGTTTATCGTTGATGCTTTGGTGTCGGGCGCGGTGGATACACTGCGCCGTCATCGAGTGGCGGAGCAGGACATCACCCTGATTCGGGTTCCCGGTGCGTTCGAATTACCCATTGCTGTGCAAAAAGCCGCCGCCAGCGGTCGTTATGACGCCGTTATCGCGCTGGGCGCAGTGATTCGCGGCGCTACCCCTCATTTTGACTACGTTGCAGGTGAATGCACTAAGGGTCTGGGTGCGGCGGCGATGCAAACAGGCATCCCCGTTATCTTTGGTGTGCTCACCGTTGACAGCATCGAACAAGCCTTGGAGCGTGCCGGTACCAAGGCCGGCAACAAAGGCTCGGAAGCTGCTGTTTCCGCGATCGAAATGGTCAATCTACTGCGAAAAATCGGGGAATGAGCATGCACAAAGGCAGTCGTCGGCGCAGCTTGGCGCGCCGCAACGCCATGCAGGCGCTGTATCAGTGGCAATTGACGGGGGATGATACGACGACCGTTCTCAAACAATTTCAAAATGCCCCTTTAAACGAAGACGAAGAAGAATTTGATTGGGCCTATTTCAGTACGCTCTTCAACGAGTGCATGACCCGTCACAAAGAGCTGGAAAGCTACCTGGAACCACTGCTGGATCGGCCGCTGATCCAACTGGATCCCGTCGAAAAAGCTATCCTGATGGTAGGCGCGGCAGAACTCGCCTGGCATATCGAGGTTCCCTTTCGCGTTGCCATCAACGAAGCCGTCGAATTGGCCAAATCTTTTGGTGCGGAGGCCAGCCATCAGTTTATCAACGGCGTGTTGGATAAACTGGCCAAACAAAAGCGCGCCGTCGAGGTTGCGCAACGCCGTAACCAAAAAAATACGACGCCCAATAATCTATAGCTCTCCCACCCATCGGGTTGAAGTTATGCCACCAAATCTCGACGATATATCGGCGGCAATGCCGATATCCGAATTCGACATCATCGAACGCTATTTCAAGTTCGGATCGGCGCAACGCCCGGATGTCGTGCTTGGTGTGGGTGATGATGCCGCCCTCCTGGCGGTTCCGCCCGGTTGGCAATTGGCAGTGACGACCGATACCCTGGTTGCCGATGTGCACTTTCCACGGCTGGCTCCAGCAGATTCCATTGGGCACAAGGCGTTGGCCGTCAACCTCAGTGACTTGGCTGCCATGGGCGCTAATCCAGCTTGGGTAACTTTGGCTTTGACTTTGGATCGGGTGTCGCCGGAGTGGCTGGAGTCATACGCTCGTGGCTTTATGCAACTGGCCTGTTCTGCCGGTGTTGCTCTGGTCGGTGGCGATCTTACTCAAGGGCCGCTGAGCATGACGGTCCAGGCCATGGGTCTGGTACCGCCCGGCGAGGCTTTGCGGCGCGACGGCGCACGGCCTGGCGATTTAATCTACGTCAGTGGGCATCTGGGCGACGCCGCGCTGGGTTTGCGGCTCTATCGTGAGCCTGCTCAGGCAGAAAACATGAATCACGACTACCTGCTATCCCGGTTACATCGTCCGACCCCAAGAATCGCTCTAGGATCCGCTTTGCGAGGCATTGCCAGCGCCGCTATCGACGTGTCCGATGGCTTGTTGGCCGATCTCTGGCACATCTGCGAGCGTAGTCAGGTCGGCGCTTCTGTGTGGGTCGATCAATTGCCACGCTCCCAGGCATTTCTTAATGTCGCCGGTCTCAAAGAGACGTTGGACTTACCTTTATCGGGTGGCGACGACTACGAGCTTTGCTTCACCGTTCCCCGTCATCATCAAGCCGTCTTGGCGGGTATTGCCGAATTGGCCGGATGTCAGCTAACGGCCATTGGCGAAGTATCGGCTCACCCCGGACTCCATTGCCGATATGACGATGGTCGAGCCTACCAGCCAGCGAACTTGGGATATCAACATTTTTCGGGTAATAAGCCGTCGTGACCCCTGCTTTACCTACATGGCGCGAATTACTGGCCCGCCCCGATTTATTGCTGGCTCTGGGATTTGGCGCCGGGTTATCACCCGTGGCGCCGGGTACGGTGGGTACTCTTGTTGCCATCCCCATCTATTTGCTGCTGGCCCAACTGCACTGGGCCACGTATTTACTCGTCGTCACTGTGGGGTTTATTGCGGGGTGCTGGATTAGTGCGCGTGCCGCCACTCGCCTAGGTGCGCATGATCACGGCGCCATAGTTTGGGATGAGGTGATCGGCTACTTATTGACCATGAGCCCCTTGCCTTGGTTGGCCGGAAAACCTGGGTCAATTTGGGTCACTGTTCTGGGATTTGCCGTATTTCGGGCCTTGGATATTCTCAAGCCCTGGCCAATAAGCTGGGTCGACCGAAAAATCCATGGAGGGATAGGTGTTATGGGCGATGATGCTGCCGCAGGATTAATGGCTGCCGTGGTGATGAGCGCTGCGACAGGCTGGCTGGTCTAGTCGGCCGATGCTTCGGCGTCTTTATCCCTGGCAATGTAGGCGTAAGCAGAATGGTTGTGGAT
>_7_pt1 | contig 18205 bp, 21 predicted proteins | sample MGYA00084035_6733316 | MGnify analysis MGYA00084035 | reverse complement strand
CCAGGCCTCGCTGTCGGTCGGGTTGGCCTGGGCTCGCGCCTCGATGCGCTGAATCATTTGCAAAATCAAGGCCTGAAATTAATCAAACGTAACTTTCGCTGCCGTGGCGGTGAAATTGATCTGGTGATGCGAGAGGCCAGTTATCTGGTGTTTGTCGAGGTGCGATATCGCAGCCGCAGCGATTTTGGCGGGGCCGCCGCCAGCATCACCGGGGCAAAGCAGCGTCGACTGTTAATCGCTGCGCGTTATTACCTGGCCATCAACCCCGCCTGGTCACAAGCGCCTATACGCTTTGATGTGCTAGCCTTGACCGGTTCGGTCGACGCGCCCAATTTAGAGTGGATTAAGGACGCTATACATGACCGGACTTAATAAACGCTTACGTAACTGAGTATAACCACATGGATCCTATTGACCGTATCAGGGGCATGTTTGCGGCGAGTATCGCCACCAAACAAAATGCCCTTCCTCTGCTCGCCCAACCCATCGCCGACGCCGCTCAGGCCATGATTCATGCCTTGGAAAACGGTGGAAAAATACTGAGTTGCGGCAACGGAGGCTCCGCAGCAGATGCTCAGCATTTTTCTGCGGAATTACTTAATCGGTTTGAGTCCGAACGTGCACCCTTGGCTGCCATTGCACTCACCACCGACAGTTCCACCCTCACTTCAATTGCCAACGACTATGATTATACGCAGGTATTTTCAAAACAAATCAAGGCTCTAGGAAGAAAAGGCGATGTTTTGCTGGCGATCTCAACCAGTGGCAATTCGGCCAGCGTTAACGCTGCGATTGAAGTCGCTCAAGGCCTTGGCGTAATTACGGTTGCGTTGACCGGTAAACAGGGTGGGAAGTTAGCCAACTTATTGGCTGCCAACGATATTGAAATTCGCGTGCCGAGTGATTCGACCGCCCGCATTCAGGAGACTCACATTTTAGTTCTGCACTGCTTATGCGATCTGATAGACCAGCATTGGCTGGTAAGATAGCGCAGACAAGGCGTTACTTGACGACCTTCAGCTGCGGTTTTTTGGGTGGGCTCTGAGCAGGAGGTGACGGCGGGGGCGGCGACAAATTTTCATCCTCGGGCGGAAAAACCATGCCCTCACCATCTTCGTGTGCATAGATAGCCAAAACCGCCGCCGTGGGGATCACCAAGCTATGTGGGCGACCAGAAAAGCGGGCGCTAAAGGTGATGCCATCATTACCGAGCATCAATCCATGAACGGCATGAGGAGCTACATTGAGAACGATCTTGCCCTCATTGATGGCGAATGGTGGCACCTCTACACCCGGAAGATTGCAATCCACCATTAGGTAAGGCGTCAACTCATTATCAACAAGCCATTCGTAGATGGCGCGGATGAGATAAGGTTTTTGGGAGCTCATGATTTAAATACCAGAAAGGACCTGTCTTGGAGTCACTTGTTTTAAAGGCTCCTCAGCGACTGCCCAAATCCTTTTCTGCTTCAGAAAATAAACTTTGCTTGAATCCTGACCGCTGAAAAATACGGTCCATATAACGACGTATCGGTGCAGCGTCCTTGGGAAGCTCAATATTATAATGCGGTAAACGCCACAGTATCGGTGCAACAGCACAATCCGCCAGAGAAAAATCGTTATTCATAAAATAAGGCTTGGCGGCAAAGACGCTAATACTGGATAACAATCTCTCTTCAAATACCTTGCGAGTTTTGTTCCGCAACTTTTCATCCGTTGATTCGAGATTGTCCACCAGGCTATACCAGTCACTTTCGATCCGATACATCGCCAAACGCACGCGCGCACGCGACACGGGGTCAACAGGCATCAACGGTGGATGTGGAAAACGTTCGTCCAGGTACTCGCAAATAACACGGCTGTCATAAACAACAAGATCCCGATCGATCAGCGTAGGCAAGCCACCATAAGGATTAACATCCACCAAATCCTCGGGTAGGCGCCCAGGATCAACGTTGATGGTCTCGTGGATAATGCCTTTTTCTGTCAGCACCATACGAATGCGATGGCTCTCTGGGCACATGGCACGGGCAAACAAGGTCATCACTGATCGCTTGGCTATCACTGCCATAACATCACTCCCTTCGCAACGCTTGCTGCTGACAGGCGAGTCAAATCAACCCGCTGATAATGACAGCGACGCACTGTTTGCTTGTTGGGAGCTTGAATTTTTCCATAGGTGTTAATCAATGAACGTCTTTCCAATACTCTAGCTTGAGTAAGTAGGTGAATATCCCAAGAACGGCTAAGAACAACATGACCCAAATACCTACGGACTGACGTTCTGTACGAATCGGCTCAGCCAGATACCCCATGTAGTTAACCAGGTCTTTGGCTGCCCGCTCGTATTCTTCTGTCGTCATCTCGCCTTTGTTGATAAGTTCAAAGCGCTTGAATACATGTCTGACCTGGCCATCTGCGTCGGGCTTTTCCTCGAAAACAGCTTTTTGCAGGCCCTGAAGCGGCGCCAGGACGTGGGGCATACTGGCATTTTTCAGCACCAGATTGTTCACCCCTGTCGGGCTACCTTCTTCCTGGTAGAAAGAGACCAGATAAGTGTAAACCCAGGCCTCTCCCCGTTGACGAACGGACAGACTAAGATCAGGAGGTACCTTACCAAACCAGCGTTTGGCATCGTCATTCGGCATAGCCACGATCATCAAGTCCTCTAGCTTATCGCTAGTGAACATGAGGTTTTTCTTCATGATCTCTTCGGGTATCTCAAGATCATCCATCACTCGCTTGTATCGCATGTACTTCACAGAGTGGCAAGACAGACAATAGTTGTTGAAGAGTTGCGCACCTCGTTGCAAGGAGGCTTTGTTGTCATGATTAATTTCGACATGCTTCAGCTCCACATCACCACCTGAAGCCAACGTAACCCCATGAAGCAACAGGGAAAATACAGCACAAACGATCCAGTTCTTCATCTCGTTATCCCTTACGTCAACCGGTCTGGTACGGGTTTGTTCTTATCAATGCGGGTGTAAATAGGCATCAATAAGAAAAAGCCGAAATAGATCACCGAAAGAATCTGCGCTATTAACGTATAAATATCACTGGACGGTACCGTGCCAAGATAACCCAATCCGAGGAAGCTGATGACGAAAAGAGTCAGCGCGCCTTTGTACAGCGGTCCACGATACCGAATAGAGCGTACCGGCCCACGATCCAGCCAAGGCAGGAAGGCAAACAGCATAACTGATGCCCCCATGGCGATTACACCTAAGAGTTTATGGGGAACCGCCCGCAGAATGGCGTAGAAAGGTGTGAAGTACCAAACGGGCGCAATGTGAGGTGGCGTCTGCAAGGGATCCGCTGGCTGAAAGTTTGCGTGCTCAAGAAAATATCCGCCCATTTCAGGTGCAAAGAAGATAATCGCGCACGCCAGCATTAAGAAGATCACCACGCCAAAAATATCTTTCACCGTGTAATAAGGATGAAAAGTCACGCCATCCAAGGGAGTGCCTTGGGCATCGGTGTGATCATGGATCTCTACGCCATCGGGATTATTCGACCCAACCTCATGGAGCGCTACCAAGTGAGCCACCACCAAGCCAGCCAAAGCCAACGGCAGCGCAATGACGTGCAAGGCAAAAAAGCGGTTAAGCGTGACATCAGAGATGTTGTAGTCGCCACGAATCAGCTCAACAGCCAAATCACCAACCACCGGAACCGCGCCAAACAAGGAGGTGATTACCTGTGCGCCCCAGAACGACATCTGCCCCCAGGGTAGCAAATACCCCATGAAGGCCTCGCCCATCAGGACCAGATAAATCAACATGCCGAATATCCACACCAATTCACGGGGTTTCTTGTACGAACCGTACAGCAAGCCGCGAAACATATGTAAATACACAACCAGAAGGAACAATGAAGCGCCGGTGCTATGCATATAGCGAATCAGCCAGCCCCAGGGCACATCACGCATGATGTATTCGACGGAGGCAAATGCCATCTCGGCGGATGGCTTGTAATTCATGGTCAGCCAGATGCCGGTAACGATCTGATTGACTAAAACCAATAACGCCAAGCTGCCAAAATAGTACCAGAAATTGAAATTTTTCGGCGCGTAATATTCCGATGCCGATCCCTTCCACACTTTAGTGGCCGGGAAGCGCTCATCTACCCAATCCATAAGATTTTTTAACAAGCCACCCATTACGCAGCTCCTTTGTCTTCACCGACGAGCAGCACGGTTTCACTCAGATACTGATGCGGCGGAATGACCATATTGGTGGGCGCAGGCACGCCTTGAAACACCCGTCCAGACAAGTCGAACCGTGAATTATGACAAGGGCACTGGAATCCACCCGGCCAATCCTTGCCCAGATCCGCCTCGGCGGGCTGCGGACGATACGTAGGCGAGCAACCCAGGTGAGTACAGATACCAATCATGACCAGATAATCCGGCTTAATGGAACGGTTGTCGTTTTCGCAGTAGGTAGGCTGCTGGGGCTCTACGGACTTTGGATCACGCAGCTTGGTCAGCAATGCTTCGTCCTTGAGCTTACTGAGCATGGCTTCGGTACGACGGACGACCCAAACCGGCTTGCCGCGCCATTCGACGATCATCATGGCGCCTGCATCAAGCTTGCTGATATCAACCTGTAACGGTGCGCCAGCGGCTTGCGCTCGCGCACTGGGTTGCCAGGACGCCAAGAATGGGTAGGCTGCAAAAACGGTCCCAACACCTCCCACTGCAGCGGTTGCCGCAACTAAAAAGCGCCGCCTACTGGTATCGACACCTCCACTACTCATCCTGCTATTCTCCCAACATGATTTAGTCTATTCAACCGGAGTTAAAACCCATTATCGAACATCTGATCCGCAGCAAACCGATCCAGCTTGAGTGCGCGGATTCTACACCTCTTGCCACCACTTTGACCACTGGATGGCTTAGATAATTTGCGCCAAGGCCCCACGCAATGCCGACAAGAACAGGTTGTTCTCGTGCGACGTTCCTACCGTTACTCGCAAACAATCCGCGAGAGCCGGGGGACCTCCATGAAAACACTTGATAAGAATTCGTTGTCGCCGCAGTTCTTCAAACACCGCCACCGCCCGGCCGGCCGGAACACGGAAAAGCAGAAAGTTAGCTTGGCTGGGAAAAACCCGCGTACCCGGCAAGGCGCCCATTTCGTTGTACAAGCGGGTACGCTCCTGCCGAATTTGAGCTGCTTGATCCCACAATAGGGAAGCGTGCTCCAAAGCAAACACAGCCGTGACCTGGGTTAATACGCCGACATTATAAGGCATTCTGACCTTATCTAATTCATTGACCAATGCCGGCGCTGCGGCAAGTACGCCCAAACGCAATCCGGCCAGCCCCATCTTAGACAAGGTACGCAAGACCACTAAATTGGGATGCCTGGCTAGGCTTTCCATCCGACTGGTTTCGGCAAACGCCTGGTAAGCTTCATCGATTACCACTAATCCAGGAGCTATATCGAGAATTCGCTCCAAAGTGGGCGTGTCGAAAAGATTGCCTGTGGGGTTATTCGGGTAAGCTAAAAAAATAATGGCCGGCGCATGATCGCGTATCGCTTGTTCGATAGCTGCACTATCCAGCGAAAAATCGTCGGGATTCAGGGGTACGCCAACAAACTGAGCCCCCGTCATCTGCGCAATAATTCGATACATCACAAAACTGGGCTCTGGCGCCAATATCACTCGACCCGGACCACCCACGGCTATGGCTAAAATCTGAATCAATTCATCGGAGCCATTACCCAGCATCAGCCCCGCTGATTCGGGTACACCCATAACCTGGCGCAACAACGGTGTCAGTTGCGCTGCCGTGGGATCAGGGTAGCGATTAATAGCCACGCCAGCCAATCTGGCCAGCCATGCTTCGCGCATCGGCGCAGGCCAGTCGTGGGGATTTTCCATGGCGTCGAGCTTGACGTAGCCACTGGCAGGCGGCACGTGATAGGCATTGAGTGCCTGGATTTCAGGCCGAATTAACTTGGCCAGCCACTGATCTTGATTCACAAACGGGCTCACGTAGCCACCGACGAGGCTTCGGTTGGCAGGCGATATTCTGCTGAACGGGCATGGGCCTCCAGCCCCTCACCTCGCGCCAGCACAGCCGCCAACCTGGCCAGCTTAGCACTACCCTGCGGTGAGCACTGGATCAGACTGGTGCGCTTTTGAAAATCATAGACGCCCAGCGGCGAAGAGAAGCGCGCAGTACGCGCCGTCGGCAGGACGTGATTAGGGCCAGCACAATAATCGCCCATGGCCTCGGCGGTATAGGCGCCCAGGAAAATAGCGCCAGCATGGCGAATTTTGGCTGCCAGGGCTTCTGGTTCGGCAACTGCTAATTCAAGATGCTCCGGGGCCAGAAAATTGACTACTTCCGCCGCCTGCGCCAGGCTGACCACTCTAATTAATGCGCCCCGCTCGTTGAGAGAGGTTTGGATGATCTTGGCACGCGGCTGCTCGGACAACAGGCGATTAGCGACCTTGGCCACTCGATCAAGATAGCCCGCATCCGGGCAGATGAGGATGGATTGAGCTTGTTCATCATGCTCGGCCTGAGAAAACAAATCCATCGCCAGCCATTCCGGATCGACGCTGCCGTCCGTCACGATCACCACTTCAGACGGGCCCGCCACCATATCAATACCAACCCGCCCAAAAACTTCACGTTTTGCGGCGGCCACATAGGCATTGCCGGGACCGACGATTTTGTCGACGCGAGGCAGAGTGTGGGTTCCGTAAGCCATCGCTGCCACCGCTTGTGCGCCACCCACGGTAAAAACGCGGTCGGCGCCGGCAATCGCAGCCGCTGCTAAAACCCAATCGTTAATTTGGCCATCAGGCGCTGGCGTACACATGATGATTTCCGGCACGCCCGCAACCTTGGCGGGAATGACGTTCATTAATACGGATGAAGGGTAGGCGGCTTTGCCACCTGGCACGTAAACGCCCACTCGATCCAGCGCGGTCACTATCTGGCCCAGGCGATTGCCATCCTCATCGCGATAGGACCAGGACTCCAGTCGCTGTTTCTCCGCATAAGTGCGCAGACGCTGGGCGGCCTGTTCCAAGGCTTGGCGATTTTCCTTGGGTAACCCTGCCACCGCTGCCGTGATGCGGGCTTTGGGGATTTCCAGATCAGCGGCCAAGGCCACCTCACGCCGGTCGAAACGACGGGTATATTCGAGTACTGCTTGATCACCACGCTGCGCCACGTCGATCAAAATCCGCCGAACAGCCATCAAAATATCTTCCTGAGCGGTAGATACGCCGGCTATCAACCGCTCCAGATTTGGCCAAAAATCAGCGGTGCTGGCATCAAAACGCTTGATCTGCAAATTCATGGCGCTTGCACTCTCGCACGGAAAGAGATGCCGTCTACGACAGTTCGCAGAGCGGCAATAAACACTTGAATCTGGCTATGCTTGGTTTTCATCGCCGCTTTGTTAACAATCAGGCGCGAGCTGATTGGAGCAATCAGCTCCATCGGCGCGAGGCCATTGGCTTTGAGTGTGTTACCGGTGTCGACGAGATCAACAATGACATCAGCCAAGCCAACCAACGGCGCCAGCTCCATGGAACCATAAAGCTTGATGATTTCCACTTGCCGACCTTGGGCAGAAAAATAGCGCCGGGCACAATTCGCATATTTAGTGGCCACTCTCAACCGCCCAGATAAGCTGGATATTTCCGGGCGGCCAGCGGTCATCATCCGGCATTGACCTATCTTTAAATCGAGCGGCTCGTACAACTCATCGCTGCCATATTCCATCAAGACATCTTTGCCGGCCACACCCAGATCAGCGGCACCATAAGTTACGTAGGTCGGCACATCCGAAGCACGAACGACGATAAGCTTAATTTCTGGCCGATTGGTGGGAAGAATGAGCCGCCGACTTTTATTCGGGTCCTCTAAGGGCACAACGTTCGCCGCCGCCAGCAGAGGCAACGTCTCGTCCAGTATGCGCCCCTTCGATAAGGCTATCGTCAACGACTCCATATCAGATCTCCCGGACTACTTCGGCACACGGCGAATTTTGGCACCCAACTGCCCCAACTTCTCCTCAATGCATTCATACCCGCGATCAACGTGATATATCCGATCAACCAGTGTCTCGCCTTCGGCCACCAATCCCGCCAGCACCAAACTTGCCGAAGCGCGCAGATCCGTGGCCATGACCGGAGCAGCCGTCAATCGATCAATACCTTTTACTATCGCCACATTGCCCTGCACGTCGATATCGGCCCCCATACGCTGCAGCTCTTGAACATGCATGTAGCGATTCTCGAAAACCGTTTCTGTCAGGGTGCTTACACCCGATGCCAGGGTATTCAATACCATCATCTGCGCCTGCATATCGGTAGGAAATCCAGGGTAAGGCGCTGTGCGAATATTTACCGGTCGTGGTCGCCGGTTACGCATTTCCAAAATCATGGTGCTGCCGTCAATTTCGATATGGGCGCCGGCCTCCAGCAGCTTATCGACCACCGCATCACAAGCCTCCGGACAGGTATCACGCAACACCACTCGACCGCCTGTGACTGCTCCAGCGACTAAATAAGTTTCTGTTTCAATACGGTCAGGCAGCACATCGTACTGTGTACCGTGCAGGCGCTTGACGCCTTCGATCATAATGGTGCTTGTGCCAGCGCCCCGCACTTTACCGCCCATGCTGTTGATAAACCCAGCAAGGTCGACAACTTCAGGCTCTCTGGCGGCATTTTCTATGATAGTGACGCCATCAGCCAGCGCCGCAGCCATCATCAAATTTTCTGTGCCCGTAACCGTTACGGTATCAAGAACGATACGCGCACCCTTTAGCCGCGATGCTTTGGCATGGATGTAGCCGTTTTCGACACGAATATCGGCGCCCATGGCACGCAAGCCGGCAATGTGAATGTTCACGGGGCGCGAGCCAATAGCGCAGCCACCCGGCAGTGAAACCTGAGCTTCACCGTACTTTGTCAACAGGGGTCCCAAAACCAAAATGGACGCACGCATGGTCTTAACCAGGTCGTAAGGCGCAAAAAACTTATTGGTGCCCGTAGGATCAACTTCAAGGCGCATGAAATCGCCCAAGGTGACGGACACACCCATGCTGCTGAGCAGCTCGATGGTGGTGGTGACGTCATGCAGATGCGGAACATTGCCAATATTCACCGCACTGTCTGCCAATAGACTCGCCGCAAGTATCGGTAAGGTTGCGTTTTTAGCGCCAGATATGCGGATCTCCCCTTCTAGGGGTATGCCGCCCGTGATAATCAGTTTGTCCAAAACCTCTCCCTAAATTTAACGCGGCTGCTGTTTTAGCCACTCTTCCGTGGTAAACGTATGTAAAGCCAGAGCGTGGATTTCTCCCCCGATTTTTGCACCCAACGTCGCGTAAACATGACGATGCCGTTGCAATAGAGCCTTTCCGGCAAACACGGGGCTGATGACTACGGCTTCAAAATGAACGCCATCATCGCCTCGAACCATAACCTCGGCCTCGGGCATACCCGCCATGATAAGCCGCTTTATTTCTGCTGGGTCCATGCTGTCTCCATTGCGCCGGGTACCATTGTAAAACGGCAGACTATCATAATGAAAAACGACCGTCTTTGGACAGCGGTCATAATTAGCCGACGATTTGACGCTCCGCCCCGCTGATCCATTCTGATAGGAAACAGAAAACTTGCACGCTCAAATTATTTTTCGGCAACTGTCTTTCCCCTGAGGTCTAAGCTATCATCCAAGCCTGCACTCCACAGGCTCTAACGGCCTCCTTGTAGCCATTTTACAACGTAACGCGAATGAACCGGGATAATCTCAAAAAGCTCGCCAAGGCAGTCCTTACAACCGAAGCCCAAGCCGTCGCTGCCTTGGTTGATCGCATCGACAACGACTTTATCCACGCCTGCGAACTGCTACTGGCCTGCGAGGGCCGCATCGTTGTCACCGGCATCGGAAAATCCGGTCACATCGCAAAAAAGCTAACCGCGACTTTCGCCAGCACCGGCTCGCCGGCTTTTTTTCTGCACGCCGCCGAAGCCAGCCATGGCGATCTCGGCATGATCACCACCAAAGACGTGGTGGTTGCAATTTCCAATTCGGGCGAGACTCAAGAGATCATCACCCTATTGCCAATGATTAAGCGGCTATTTGTCCCCTTGATCGCAATGACCGGCAATCCCCGTTCCACCATGGCGCGCGAGGCAACCGTTAACATCAACGTTAGCGTCGAAAAAGAAGCCTGCCCCCTGGGCCTGGCACCGACAGCCAGCACCACCGCAACCTTAGCGATGGGCGACGCCTTAGCCATTGCCTTGCTGGAGTCACGCGGGTTTACCGAAGCCGATTTTGCCCAGTCTCACCCTGGCGGCATACTCGGCCGCCGCCTTTTGTTGCGAGTAGAAGACCTTATGCGCAAGGGCGACCAGATACCCAAAGTCAGCCGCGAGACTTCGCTGGCTGATGCCCTGCTTACCATTACCCGCAAAGGCTTGGGCATAACTACCGTGGTTGATCCGCAAAATCGGCTGGAAGGAATTTTCACCGATGGCGATCTGCGCCGCACCTTAGATCACCCTGTCGATATGCGCTCCACCCCCATCCATAGTGTAATGACCCGTCACGGCAAAACCATTCCGGCGCAAATGCTCGCAGTAGAGGCATTGAACCAAATGGAAACCCACAAAATTATGGTGCTTGTAGTCACCAATGATCAGGATGAAGTCACCGGTATTCTTCACATGCACGACCTGCTAAGAGCGGGGGTGGTGTAAATGGTCGATGATGAAAAAAACCGGGATCTAGCCGCTCGAGCCCGTTTGGTACGCTTAGCTATCTTCGACGTTGATGGTGTGCTGACCGATGGCCGCCTGTTCTTTTTGCCCGACGGATCTGAAACCAAGATTTTTCATGCGCGTGATGGCATGGGATTTCGCTTACTGCGCGATCAGGGCATCGAAATCGCAATTATCTCTGGCCGAGAATCACCTGTCGTCGCCAAACGCATGGCCGCCTTAAAAATAAATTTTGTGTTTCAAGGCTGCGATAATAAACTGGCAGTGTACGAAGAACTGCTCGCCAAGCTGAAACTTACGCCCGAGCAAACCTCCTATGTGGGTGACGACATTATCGACGCCCCGGTGATGCGTAAGGCCGGCTTGGCGGTTGCCGTCGCCGACGCTCATCATAGCGCCATTGCCGCAGCCCATTGGGTAACTGCGCTGCCTGGTGGGTTGGGCGCGGTACGTGAAGTTTGTGATTTCTTGCTGGCATCCCAGAATCCCAAGTCCCAGGTATAGTCCCGGATAATCCATGTTAACGCGGCAAAACGCCTTGATGGCAATACTGATAGCACCCCTACTCGCCCTCTGGATTATCTGGCAAGGCAACCCAGAACCAGCGGCCACGGTGTTTATGCCGCAAGATAGCGAAAAACCTGACTTCTACATGAAAGGCATTCGTCTAATAGCCACCGGAGAAAATGGCGAACGCCTCCATGAATTAACGGCGCGTACGGCGGATCATTTTCCCTCACGTGCTCAAACCGAAATGAACGACGTGGTATTAACTTACTTTCGCCGCCCCGGAGCCCCCTGGCTGATGACCGCGCTCCAGGCGGTTCTGGCAGACGATCCTCACCAACCCCTGACCATCAAAGGCAACGTGCATCTGGAATTGTTGCAGGAATCGCTTACCCTTCCTATAGACATCCACACGGACGCAATGAACGTCTGGCTCAATGAACAAAGGGCGCATAGCTCAATGCCCGTCCGCATCACTCAAGGCGCGAGGGTGATCGCTGCAGACGCCCTGGAAGGCAACTTATTAAATGGTCTCTTAACTCTAGATCGACATGTCAAAACTACTTACACTCGCTAACGTACTCAGGCTGCTAGTCACACTCCCATTAAGCCTGAGCCTTGTAACACCTGCGATCGGATCACCGCAGGACGCTAATCAATCCATTACCATCGATGCTGATCGTGCCCAACTTGACCGTGATGCCAGCTCAAGCATATACAGCGGCAACGTCCGCATGGTGCAAGGCAACCTAAAGCTTGAGGGCGACCAGATTACGATCCTACATGACGCCCGAGGCCAACCCCTGTCAGCCACCATCATCGGATCACCCGCACGCTACGAGCAACAGGTGACTGCTGACGAACCGCCAGTACGCGGACAAGCTCTACGTATGGAGTATTCGGCCAATAGTGACATGCTGACTCTATCTGGCGATGCCCGGATAGAGCGCGGCAGCGATATTGTGACGGGAGAAACCGTCACCTATGATCGCGGCCGCAACAAAATACTTGCCAGTGGCGCACAGAAAAATCGCGTACACATTACCTTTACGCCCAACCAACCGGCCACCTCGACAGACGCTCCCGCCACTTCCGCCAAACCACCGGGAGAGCAACCAAAGTGACGCAAAGCACGTTACGGGCAGAATCCCTGGTAAAACACTACAAACAACGCCAAGTGGTTAATAACGTTTCAGTTCAAGTCAGCACGGGCGAAGTGGTTGGCCTGCTGGGACCTAATGGGGCGGGTAAAACCACCTCTTTCTACATGATTGTTGGCCTTATTGCCTGTGATAAAGGGCGAATTTTTGTTGATGACAAAGAAATTACCGCCTTACCCATCCATGCAAGAGCCCAGCTGGGATTGGGCTATCTACCCCAGGAAGCGTCCGTATTTAGAAAATTGAATGTCCGGGACAACATACTGGGTGCATTAGAGCTGCGCAAAGATCTAAACCGCATACAACGCAAACAAGCACTGCAAGATTTACTGGATGAGTTACACATTGAGCACTTACAAAACACGCTGGGGATGAGTCTTTCAGGGGGTGAGCGCCGGCGTGTCGAAATTGCTCGTGCTCTGGCCGCCAATCCCCGCTTCATTTTGCTGGACGAACCGTTTGCAGGCGTCGACCCTATCTCTGTGGGCGACATACAGCGCATTGTCAGCTACTTGAAGGAGCGGGGAATCGGCGTTCTCATTACCGATCATAATGTGCGTGAAACGCTGGGCATTTGCTCACGCGCTTACATTCTCAATGAAGGCCAGGTCATCGCTCAGGGCCAACCTGCAGAAGTCTTGGCCGATCCCACCGTTAGAGCGGTCTATCTGGGCGAAAACTTCAAACTGTAACGACCGATGCCTTAAATATTTTCTCAACATAGTGCGCCCTACCTCCAATCTCGGCAAAACCACCGATAGGCGGGCAGCGGCCAATCGGCGCTGTCCAGCCACATCAATGACGGTAGAATAAAAACCTGGAATATTTGGACACCGATAACTGGGATGATCAGACAATCACTCGAGCTAAAACTGGGGCAACGTCTCACCATGACGCCCCAACTGCAACAAGCTATTCGGCTGTTGCAACTCTCAACAATTGAACTACAACAAGAAATCCAGCAGGCGCTGGAAACCAACGTCATGTTAGAAGTTGGTGAAACGCTGGAGCATGACTTAGAGCCGGAGCTGCAAATCGCCACAGCAGAAGCCGAAGCTGAGCGTGTAAGTGCAGAGGCCGATGAGGCACATATCGACTCCGAACACCTGCCCGACGAACCCGAATTACAAGATCCCTGGGCCCAAGGTGACGAAGGCAGTTACAGCGGTAAAGGCGATGGCGACGGCTGGGATTTTAACCAAACTCCCGACAATGCGAGCGCAGGTCTGCACCAACATCTACTCTGGCAACTCGATCTCAACACGTTTTCCGACACTGACCGCATCATCGCCTTGACCATCATTGATGGCATCGACGACGACGGTTATCTCCGCGAATCCATCGAATCCTTACAAAGCACGCTGGCCAGCTCTTTTGAAGAGATCACAACAGAAGAAATTGAGACCGTCCTACATCGGATTCAACGCTTTGACCCGGTTGGCGTAGGCGGGCGAGATTTGCAGGAAACTCTGTTGATCCAAATGGATATCATGACTGACAAGAGGGGCGTTTACCCCGTTGCCAGACTGCTCGTACAGGAACATCTCCAGGTGTTGGCTGGACGCGACTACAACAGTTTGATGCGCAAACTCAAAATCAGCGAAGACGAGTTGCGGGATGCAATCACCTTGATTCAGTCACTGGATCCTCGGCCGGGCGCTCGTTTCACCCCCAACAAAACTGAATACATCGTGCCGGATGTCTACGTACGCCGTACCAAACAAGGCTGGCGGGTAGAACTCAACCCCGCCGTTGCGCCCAATCTGCAAGTAAATCAAGTCTACGAGACCATGATTCGCACTAACGATACCGGCCAACAAGTAGAAACGCTAAAACAACAACTTCAGGAGGCACGCTGGTTTATTAAAAGCCTGCAAAGTCGAAACGATACCCTGCTTAAGGTAGCCGCCTGCATTGTCGAACGGCAGCAAGGATTTTTTGATCACGGCGAAGTGGCCATGCAACCGCTGGTACTGCGCGAGATTGCCGAATCAGTGCATATGCATGAAAGCACCATTTCTCGAGTGACCACCCAGAAGTACATGCTAACGCCAAGAGGCATCCTCGAATTTAAATACTTTTTCTCCAGCAGTGTCGGTACAATCGGAGGGGGGGAGTGCTCGGCGACGGCCATCCAGGCCATGATTCGTAAATTAATCGCCACAGAAAATCCAAGAAAACCGCTGTCGGACAGCGGCTTAGTCGACTTACTAACCAAAGCTGGCATCAATGTCGCAAGGAGGACTATCGCCAAATACCGGGAGGCCATGTCCATACCGCCTTCCAATGAGCGTAAACGATTGACCTAACCAAACACCTACTAGATGAGGTAATGTTATGCACATCGATATTACCGGACAACACATGGAAATCACCTCAGCCCTTCACCAATATATGGTAGAGAAACTGAGTAAACTGGAAAAACATCTAACCACCATTCACACCGCACATGTGGTAATGAAAATAATAAAAACTCAACACCACATTGAAGCCAAAATTCCGGTAAATGGTTCAACACTATTCGCTAATGCCGCAGCCGCTGACATGTATTCAGCGATCGATTTTTTGGTCGATAAACTGGATCGCCAGGCCTGCAAACATAAAGAAAAACATGTCGATCATCACCATCAAGAAGGTAGAAAATCTGCACTCTATTCGGCAGGCTAGGCTATGCCGTACGCTGGATCAGCAGAACCTGATCCAGCGTACGGGCTGAACCGCGCACCTTCCAAGGACAACTGTCTCATGAAACTCATCATCGTCAGTGGTCTATCCGGATCGGGAAAGTCAGGCGCCCTACGCATGCTCGAAGACCTCGGGTATTTTTGCATAGACAACATCCCGCTCTCCCTTTTAGAGCCCTTGATTCAAGAAGCCTTGAGCAGCGGCGACCCCATCTACGAACAAACCGTTATCGGCGTTGATGCCCGAGCTAACTCGCGAGATATTCCGTCGTTCGGTGAGCGAATCCAACGCCTCAGGGACTCCGGCCTGCATTGTGAGATATTGTTTCTCCAGGCCGACAACCAAGTTATTCTCAAGCGATTCAATGAGACGCGACGAAAACACCCCCTTAGCACCCCGGAAGTCGCACTGGTCAATGCTATTGAACTGGAACGAACACTGCTCAGTCCGCTGGCAGCTCAAGCCGACCTGATCATTGACACTAGCCATACGACCATCCACGAACTGCGCAATCTCATAAGTGAGCGCGTACACGGCCGGGGAGATTTTCTTTCTTTGCTTTTTAAATCATTTGGATACAAACACGGCGTTCCCAGTGACGCCGATTTTGTCTTCGATATCCGCTGCCTGCCCAACCCCCACTGGATTCCCAATTTACGCGCCCAAACCGGCAAAGATCCCAACGTCATTGACTACTTAGATAAACAGCCAGACGTGCTTCTGTTGTTCGAAGATATCAAGGCCTTTCTAACGCGCTGGCTGCCAGCCTTTGAAAAAGAAACCCGAAGCTACATCACGATTGCTATTGGTTGCACCGGTGGCCAACACCGGTCGGTTTATATGGTAGAACGATTAGCTGCCCACTTTAGCGGCGAACGCAAACGCGTTCTGGTACGCCACACTCAACTCCCTTAAATAAGGCGTAGCGATAACAACTAAAGCTGGTTAAACTTGCCCCCGATCCGCATACCCAACGGCTCAGTAGCGGATATACCTTGTCCCGGTACATGTAACCCACGGATGTAATGCCATCTTGAACGGTCACTTAAGGACTTCAGGCCATGACAGAACCGGAACAGGCAAAAACAACCAGCAAACTCCTGAACAACCTCAAGGCAGCCATTGCCAACGGCACCGTCGAACAAGTACGGCGCAACCTGGCCACGCTGCATCCGGCCGAAATCGCCTCTCTACTTGAATCAACGCCATCACCGGAACGCGAACTGATTTGGGAGCTCGTCAGCCCAGAAGATGAAGGCGATGTGTTGCTGCATGTTAACGACAACGTCCGGCTCGGCCTGATCAAGGCCATGGACCCGGAACAGTTGGTCGCGGCAACCGAGGACATGGACCTCGACGACTTAGCCGACATCATTGACGACCTGCCACAAGCAGTCACCCGACAGGTCATCCGCTCCATGAGCGATCAGGAGCGCGTTCGTCTCAAAGCCGTCCTTGCCTACCCTGAAAACAGCGCCGGCGGCTTGATGAATCCAGACATGGTTACCATCCGACCGGACGTTACGCTTGATGTGGTCCTACGCTATCTACGACTGAGGGATGAGCTGCCCCAACACTCAGACAGTTTGGTCGTCGTTGACCGCTACGGTCGATACGCTGGCCTGGTCTATATCACCGACCTGCTACTGAAAGACCCGGACACCACCGTCGACAAAATCATGGATGCCTCGGCGGAGCCGATTAACGCCAGCATGCCCGCACCCAAGGTCGCTCAGTTATTCGAAAATCGAGATTTGATCTCAGCCGTCGTAGTCAACAACGAGAACGTCGTTCTGGGACGCATTACCATCGACGACGTGGTTGACGTTATCCGCGAAGAAGCCGACCACTCCCTCATGAGAATGGCCGGCCTGGATACCGAAGAAGACATGTTCGCGCCGGTTCTTCCTGCCTTTCGCCGCCGCGCAATGTGGTTAGGCGTCAACTTATTAACCGCGTTTCTGGCCTCATCAGTAGTCGGTGCCTTTCAAGCTACCATCCAGCATGTGGTGGTATTAGCCGTCTTGATGCCCATCGTCGCCAGCATGGGCGGCATAGCCGGCACCCAAGTGCTCACACTAATGATACGCAGCCTGGCACTCGGCCAAGTCGGTCGAAGTAATTTTCGTAAATTGCTGATAAAGGAAGTTTCGATCGGCCTGCTAAATGGGCTTGCCTGGGCGGTCGTGCTGATTATCTCGTCGTATATTGTCTTCGATAACCTGGTAATTAGCTTGACTGTAGGGCTGGCCATGCTCACCAATCTTTTTATCGCCGCTTGCGCTGGCATGGGGGTTCCTATCTTACTGCGTCGGATGAAAGTCGACCCCGCTTTGGCTGGGCCGGTCATACTGACCACGTTTACCGACGTTATTGGCTTTTTTTCCCTTTTGGGCATTGGCACGTTGCTGCTATTTTGATCTCACGCCTCATCACGTCTATCAGGAAATACAATGTTTGGAAAAAATCGACCTCTGCTAAAAGCCACCCTGGGATCTCGGCTGGGCCTGATTATCGCCATTCCTTTCGCCACGCTGTTCAATATCTTGGCGTACTTCTCCCCACCAACCGATCTAACTCAGACAGGCAGCCGGATTATTTTTCTGGTTTTGTTATTTTTGGGAACAGGGTTGCTGGCTGGAATCACCTTGATGATACGTCCGCCTGTTTTATTCCAAGTAACCCAACGGGGCATTTGGATACATCCCCATGCGCAGACGAAAAAAGCCAGCCATGCGTTGATGCCCTGGCCGGCCATTTCTGGTGTCTCTCTCAGCCAACCCAGCGCTGGAGATAACCCTATGCTATTAATACATATCGATCAAAATGGCTGGAAAATACCGGGTGAACTACCTATACATCAGGATAGTGAGGGCACGGCTGTCTGCCTGCGTGTGCCTGCTCGCCCACGCCAGCAGATACTGATGTCCCAGCTAAAAACCTTGCAACAGAGATACGGCTCAACCAGCAAAATTGAACCTGCTGGTGCTTCTAATTGCACCACCGACAGCTTGTCGCGGCCATAACGGTCGCGACAAGCCCGGATCGGCATAACGCCAACAAAACGCTTAACCGTGGCTCGC
>_6_pt1 | contig 18330 bp, 19 predicted proteins | sample MGYA00084035_6733316 | MGnify analysis MGYA00084035 | reverse complement strand
TTTACGTGGGTAATCGCGCGCGCTATTTTTCTAGGGTATGATTTTTTAAACGAGGTCTAGCCTAGTGATAAAAATTAAAATCGAAGGGCTGGACGAATTGCACCAGTCACTGAGCGATATTGAGAAAAGGCAAATGCCCTTCGCCACTGCCGTAGCAATTACGCGCACCGCCAAAGAAATTGAGCGGGGACTGCAAGAAGATATGGCGGCGACGTTTAAACCAGTCAGCCCCTACGTTCGCCGGTCTACGTTTTCAACGTCGGCAAATAAATCTAGTCTTGAGGCCACCATCGGGCTAAAAGATTTGCAAGCCGGGGGCGGCATGGCTCCGGCAGAGTTACTGAAAGAGCATTTCACGGGCGGGCGTCGCGGATCAAAACCTTTTGAAAAAGCACTGATTAAAATGGGCGCCATGCCCAACGGATTTAAGGCGCTGCCCGGCAAGGGAATGAAACTTGATTCGTATGGCAACCCCAACCGGCGCGACATATCGGAAATGTTGGGAGCGCTTCGAGCCCGGATGCAGGTGTATAAAGGCAAGGGAAAAAAACTAGCACTAGTCGGTTATTTTGTAATACCAATAAACTCCGGATCGCATCTGTATCCGGGAATATATAAACGGGTTAACCGTGTCGGGCTACATACACTATTCGTTTTTGTTCCGGTCGCAAGTTACAACAAGGTTATCGATTTTCAGAAAACCGCCGGCCGCGTGGTTGATAACCGATTCAAAGTGAATTTTGCTGACGCATTTGCTGACGCCATCAGAACGGCCATATGACAGCGTGCACGCAGACGGAATTCGCAAAACTCGTCGGTAAAGACCGCTCATATGTAACACGATTAAAGCACGCCGGCAGGTTGGTGCTCACCGCTGACGGATTGGTGGACGTAGAAAAAAGCCGGACGCTGATTGCCAACACCTCTAATCCAAGTTATGCGCATATCGTCGCCGCCAGAGGTTCGGCCGTCCAGGTGGCCCCGGTGGTTAATGGCCTTGGCGACGGGGGCGATGAGTCGGTCGATAATTATCAATCTGCCAAAGCAACTAATGAAAAATACAAAGCGCTCACCGCCAAGCTCGAATATGAAAAGGCGGCGGGCAAATTGGTTGACACGAGCGAAGCGGCGCTTTTTGCCGCTGACCTGGCGGCGTCCTTTCGTGCCGCGCTTGAAGTTTTGCCGGACCGGCTGGCACCAGAGCTGGTGGCGGTAAACGACATGGAGTCGGTGCGGGCAGTGCTGGTTGAAAGTTTTGAGCACGTCCTCACGGATTTGGCAGATAAGGTGGCCAAATGGCAAAGCTGACTGCGCGCTCCGTGATGGGCAAAGCGGCTGCCCGTGCTGTGCGACCTCGGGGGCGTTTGTCGGTGGGGCAATGGGCCGACAATCACCGGATACTGACGAGCAAGGGCAGCGGCGAAGTGGGCCGTTGGCGGACGTCGCGCAATCCCATGCTTCGGGAGATTATGGAATGCCTGTCTGTGCACTCGCCCGTGCGCGAAATCTGGGTGATGAAATCTTCGCAGGTGGGCGCTACGGAATTATCTGTAAATTGGATCGGCTACACAATGGAGTATGCCCCTGGCCCGATGATGGTTTTAATGCCAACATTGGACGCACGCGATTCCTGGAAAACCCAGAAATTAAATCCGCTACTGACCGACACGCCGTGCATCAGAGATATGCTGGGCGGCCAGCGCTCGCGCGACGCAGCAAACAACAAAGAGCTGATCGATTTTCCTGGCGGGATTTTGTTTTTGTCGGGCGGTAATTCGCCCAACAGCTATGCACAAAAATCCGCGCGCAATCTGATGATGGATGATTTGGATCGATTCCCCACCGCCGTGGGCGACGAGGGCGATCCGGTTGAGCTGGCCCGCAGTCGGGTAAAATCGTTTGTGCGGCACAAGCTCTTGTTTATCAGCACGCCAACAATTAAAGGCGCATCGCTGATCGAACGTGGGTACGAAGCTGGCGATCAGCGCAAATATCACGTTGCCTGCCCGCATTGTGATCAGCGGCAAGTTCTGCATTGGGCGCAAATCAGGGCAAGCGAGGATATTAAATCGGCGTATTATATTTGTGAGAATGGCTGCGTGATTGACGAGTATTACAAAACGTCGATGTTGGCAGGCGGCGGCTGGGTTGCTGAGCACCCGGAGCGCAAGGTGCGCAGCTACCACATCAGCGCACTGTATGCGCCCATCGGCCTAGGCCCAAGCTGGCTGGATTTGGTGCTTCATTTTAAGCGGGTGCATCTCGATCCGGTCCAGTTAAAAACTTTCATTAATCAAAATCTCGGCGAAGCCTGGGAAGATCAATCGGAAAAACTTAAATCGCACGAGCTGGCAAAACGCGCGGGCGATTTTAGTCTGGGCACCATCCCGCCTGGGGTGTTGGCAATCACCGCAGGCATCGATACGCAGGATAAATGGCTGGCGATCACGCTACTGGGCTGGGGCGCGCCGTCGCACGAGCACGGGCCTGCCCGGTTGTGGGTGTTGGATTGGACAGAAATCCAGGGGGATACAGCAAACCCACAGGTGTGGAACGAACTGGAAGCGTACTTGCACCGGCCGCTAATCAATAGTTATGGCAAAAGCCTGCGCATCCGTGCGGCCGGAATCGACTCCCGTGGCCACCGCGCCGAAGAAGTTAAAAATTTTGTCATGCGCCAAAGTTTAAAAACGCAGGTATATGCGGTGCAGGGATCGACGAGTCGATTAGGGCGGGCGATTGCGCAGCAAGGGAGTGTGCCGACAAAAACGAATTCCGGAAAACTGATGCGCCACGGGTATATGCTTTGGAACGTCGGCACCGAATACTGCAAGGACCATATTTTTGCAAATCTCTCTGCCGATGGGGAGCGCTCGCCGGAAGAGCGCGTTTTCAATTTTCCGCAGGGGCTGGAAACAGAATATTTTGATGGGCTGCTGTCTGAGGTTTACGACCCGGATAAAAAAAGGTACGTTCAGCGACTCGGCGCAAAGTATCTCAGGAACGAACCCTTGGATACGGCGGTATATGCTTGGGCCGTCGGCCACCATCGAAACGTCAACATTGGCCGTGGCAGAACCGGCCGACCTGATCTAAAATATTGGGAGAGGCTCGCGGTAATGCTGGAGGACAGCAGCCCGATTGCAGAACGCAGCAATCCGAGTGACGAACCCACTATCCCCGCGCCAGCCAGTGAAATTAAGCGCGTACCGGACTACAATAATCGGACCAGCCGGCACAGCGAATTAATGGCGCGACTACGAAGGCGACACGAATGAGCACAGATATCGTGGGGCGGATGGTTGAAATTATATCTGAATTAGAGAGGGGGCTCGGCGAGGGTGTCGTCACCCAACTGGAAAATCAGCTAAGATGCGAATTCGCTGGCGAGCGCACGTATATCAGAAAGCGCGGCCATAATGTTACAGCACTTGCGGTTGAAAAATTCACCGGCAACAACACAATCGAGTTGGCGCGTGAGCTACACGTATCGCGCCGCACGATTTATCGTGCGCTTAAAAAGCGCCGTGACGCGGGCAAGCAGTGACGTTTTTGGTAGAGATGTCACCGGCATCTAAGATAGTTTTTTATTAATTTTAGGCGAGGTGCGCATGGCATTTACACAAACACAGCTCGATGCTATCGACGCCGCTATCGCCTCCGGCGAATTAAAAATAACTTTCGATGGCCGGGAAATAGTTTACCGCTCAATTGCTGATTTGCTCAAAGCGCGTGACACAATAAAAGCGGGCTTGCAAGAGTCGGGCGCGCTGCCTGCAGTGACACGCACCTCGTATGCCACGCGAGGCAGAAATTAATGTGGCCATTTAATCGCGATAAAACCGCAGCGGCAGACCTCGATAAATTAAACAAGGCTCGTATCCGGGCGGCCACAAATTTACTCGAACGCAGCTATGACGGTGCGAAAACTGGCCGCCGCACCAGCGGATGGACGACAGGCGGCAATTCGGCAAACGCTGAAATAGCCCCCGCATTGAGCTTGCTGCGCAACCGCTCGCGCGATCTTGTGCGCAATAACCCCTATGCTGCAAAAGCAATTAACGCATTGGTGTCTAACACTATTGGGACGGGGATCACCCCCACATTGGCCGATGGCCAGGCGCTTTGGGATCAATGGGTCGCCGAATGTGATGCAGACGGGCAGCTCGATTTTTATGGCCTGCAAATGCTCGCCGCCCGCACGATGCGCGAATCAGGCGAATGCCTGGTGCGGCTGCGCTATCGCCGGCCGGATGACGGTTTGAGCGTGCCGCTACAAATCCAGATACTTGAGCCGGATTATCTCGATAATTCTAAGTACGAAAATTTACCCGGTGGGGGGTGGACCCAGCACGGAATTGAGTATAACGCGCTCGGCCAACGTGTGGCATATTGGCTATATAAGCAGCATCCTGGCGAGGTTTCCCCCGTACTAAATGGCGCGGTATCCTACCGGGTGCCAGCTTCGGATATTTTGCACCTCTATGAAAAAACCCGACCAGGACAGTCGAGGGGTGTGCCGGTACTCGCTCCCTCAATGCTCAAAATGCGCGATCTAGACGACTACGAAGAAGCCGAGTTGGTGAGAAAAGGCATCGAGGCGTGCTTCGCCGCTTTTGTTACCAGCGATTCCGACGCCCCGGCAACGGACGACGTATCTACTGAGACCGGCGGGCGGCGGCTTGAAAACCTATCGGCCGGCATGATCCAATATTTAAAACCCGGCGAGAGCGTTAGCTTTGGCTCGCCCGGCGCTGTGCAGGGATATAACGAATATATCCGCACCCAGTTGCACGCGATTGCGGCGGGTGCCGGCATCACCTATGAACAGCTCACAGGTGATCTATCTCAAGTAAATTATGGTTCCCTACGCGCCGGAACGTTGGAATTCAGGCGCGTGGTGGAGCAGTGGCAGTGGCTGACGTTTATACCGATGTTCTGCCAGCCGCTTATGCGCGCCTGGCTGGATGTTGCGGTGTTGTCGGGTAAGCTAAAAAAAGCCGATATCGCGGTTAACTGGACCACTACCCGCTTCGATTGGGTCGACCCCGTTAAAGATGTCACCGGCGAACTGCTGGAAATTGCCGCCGGCCTCAAACCGTGGGGCGAGGCAGTGCGCGGCCGGGGATACGATCCAGCCGCCAACATTAAAGAAATTGCGGACGAGCAGGCAGCTTTTGCCGCCGCAGGCATTAAAATACAGATTGATAATTTGCTGGCGCTCGGCGTTGCTGCAGCGCTTAAGGGCGAGGACAAAAAACCGTGACATATTTGGTAGGATTGTCGCTGGGTTTGATATAAAAAATGTGCATTACTAGAGGAGTTATGCATGGCAAAACGCCAACGAATTGAGGGGGTTGTCCAGCGCAACTTTGTGCTGAATCCCGTTATGCGGACCGCCGACGAAGATTTAGCAAAGGGCGCTGAATCCGAAAACCTGGTACTGACGTTTTCGTGCTCGTCGGAAGAGCCGTATCTGAGAAACAGCTTTTGGGACGATCCCTGGGTAGAAATTCTGGGCCACGGCGATGGCGAGTGCGATTTGTCACGACTGGCCGACGGCGCACCGGTGCTGGCGAACCACGGCATGAGCGGAACCGGCGACACCCCGCTGCATTTAATTGGCACGACTACTGCCGCCTGGCTCGAGGGCGAGCGCGGTTTTGTCACAGTAAAATTGTCGCGGCGCGAAGGTATGGCCGGGCTACTACAGGATATTGCGGACGGCATCGCACGCAACATCAGCATCCGCTACCACATTTTGGAGCGCACCCTAGTCAAACAAGCCGAAGGGATGCCACCAGAATATCGAGTGACAAAATGGATGCCTTTAGAAGTGTCCATTGTCGATGTGCCCGCCGACGCCACCGTCGGAATCGGCCGTTCGCTTGAGCAACAGAAAACGTATCGAGTTGTAAATCTGCCCGACGAGGGTTTAACCGAGGAAGCAAAAACCATGTCTATTGAAAATAAAATCCCGTCGGGCGGCGAGCAACCCCCCGACAATACGGAGGCTCTCCGTGCAGAAATTCTCGCCGCCGAGCGCACCCGCGCTGCGGATATCCGTGTTGCCGTGCGATCCGCCGGGTTTGATACCGGTTTTGCGGACACACTCATTGATGCCGGCACCACGGTTGATGCGGCCCGCGCCGCTGTTTTGCAAAAACTGGCCGAGCGTACCGCAGCCACGCCGGTATCCAGCCGAGCTGACATTATGGTCACTCGTGATGAGACGGAAAGTCGCCGTGAATTTATGGCCGATGCCATTTTGCAACGGGCCAACCCCAGCCAAAAGGTTAGCGACGGTGCCCGGCAGTATGCCGGATTGTCGATGCTCGATTTGGCGCGGGATTGCTTGGAGCAGGCAGGCGTAAAAACTCGCGGCATGGATCGCTTGCAGATTGCCGCCCGTGCATTTGAGGGAACTTCCGATTTGCCGTCGGTGCTCGCCAACGTAGCCAATAAATCGCTACGCCAGGCGTATCAATCGGCACCGCGTACCTTTATCCCCTGGGCGATTCAGGCATCTGCCGCTGATTTTAAAACCATCAGCCGCACCAATTTGAGTGATGCCCCCGCCCTGGAAAAAGTCAATGAAAACGGGGAGTTCAAGCGCGGCGCTGTCACCGATGGCAAAGAGACGTATCAGTTGGCAACCGTGGGTAAGATCATCGGTTTTACTCGCCAGTCAATTATCAACGACGATCTTAGTGCGCTCACCCGTGTCCCGGCGTTGTTCGCCAACGCGGCGGCAAACTACGAATCAGATATCGTTTACGGCATCCTAACCGCCAATGCGGCATTGTCCGATACGATAGCTTTATTCCACGCCAGCCATAACAATCTAACCGGCACGGGCACCGCGCTGTCTGTAACGTCTCTGGGCGTGGCCCGCGCATTGATGCGCAAGCAAACCACGCCAATGGGCGCAGTGATGAACCTGAACCCGGAGTTTCTTATTGTTCCGGCGGCGCTGGAAACCATCGCCAATCAGTTCGTTTCCAGCCAGTACGTCGCAGCCAAGTCCTCGGATTTCAACCCTTTTGCAGGAAAGTTGCAAGTGGTGGCGGAGGCGCGTTTGGACGCGAACAGCGCAACAGCCTGGTATCTGGCCGCAGGCAGCAATTCCATCGACACCGTAGAGTACTGTTACTTGGAAGGGCAAAACGGCGTTTACATTGAAACCCGTAACGGCTTCGATGTTGACGGCATGGAAATTAAGGCCCGCCTCGATTTTGCGGCCAAAGCGATAGACTTCCGTGGCCTGTACAAGAATGTAGGCGCGTAGTTAGTAACTTAGAGGATTAAAAGATGAAAAACTTTATTCTGTCCGGGGCGCTTCTGCCTCTTACGCCTGCCGTAGCAGTTGCTTCAGGCGTGGGGTACCTGTTTGGCGTCGGTCTTTTTGGTGTGGCCACCGATGACTGCGCAATTAATACCGAGGGCACCTTCGCGGTTGAAGGCGTCGTTGATATCGCCAAAACCAGTGCCCTGGCGATTACCACCGGTGATCGCTTGTACTGGGACCCCGCCGCCAAGGTCGTGAATAAAACCGCGACGGCGCAGCAGTGCGTGGGGATTGCCGTGGGAGATGCGGCAAATCCCTCAGCAACGGTGCGGATGAAAATTGGTGCTTTCGTCGCTGTAGCGGCATAAAAATGAGCTTCGACGCGCTGCAATCCCGCGTTAACACGGCGGTTTTATCCAGGCTAACCACCTGGGTCACGGTCGGCGGGATTGTGGTGCGCGGAGTTTTTAACAACGCCTACGCAGATATTTATAGCGTTGATGCGTCGCGGCCGAGCGTCGTTTGTCTAAGCTCTGATCTGACATCAGCGGTCCGACGAGTTGATACCAACGCAGATGCCGCGAGCGGGGTGACGCCAACCGTAGCGTTAAACGAGGCGGCGCTCAGTACAAACCCGCTAATCGGCGCAGTGGCTAATTCGAGCAGCCCGGCAGCAGTATCGCCGCCGGCTGGCTGGACAGAATATTTTGATGGCGGCAACGTTGTGCCGGCTGGCGGGCTGGAAGTGGCCGGCGTAAACAGCGGGTTTAATAACGCTTCCGTGACGTGGGGGAGCGCATCCACAACGGCATTTGGTGTAATTGTCGCGGAATTTGATACCGCACTTTCCGGCGTGACTACACCGGCGACGGTGATACACCGTATAACCACGGTTGATAACGGCAATTTATTTGCTTACGTTTCCGGCAGTTTTACGCCAACCGCTGACGACCTGCTGGCGGTTTTTGTCGCTGCCACCGGCACGTTGGCAGAGGGATCGATAACAAACAGTGCCGGGCTTACCTTTACACGGGTGGCCTCAGTCGCCAAGCCCTCCGGCCTGGGCACGCTGTATTTATTTGTTGCGAATCAGAAGGCTTCGCCGGTGGCGCAGACGTGTACGTTTTTCTGCGATTACGATGCCGCGAGCGGCGCGGTTATTTCCGTGCTTAGTCTAGCCGGGATCGGTAAAACCGGCGCGGCCGTGACTCGCGGCACCACGGTGGTGGCAAACGGTACCAACTATACCGTGGCAGGCATTGAACCGGACGGCGCGGGCATGACCCGCCTGTTGCTGGAGGCCGCCTAATGGCCGCTCACGTATCGCAGCAGGTGATTGATGCGTTTGCGACGACGGTCACCGGGTTGGCGACGACAGGCGCGAGGGTTTTTAAGGGCCGCATCCATAATCTGGCCGCCACCGATTTACCAGCGCTGCGCATATACGACGACAGCGAAGAGGTAGTTAACGAGGTTATCACCAGCTTGCCGTATATGCAGCACCGCATAATTTCGCTGACGGCGGAAGCGCTGGTAAAAGAGACTACCGCCCTCGATACCACCCTGAACATGATTAGAAAAGAGATCGAAGTGGCGGTATCTAATAACAGCACGCTGAGCGGGGTTTGCAAGCTGCACTGCTTTTTAAAAAGCGCAGACAAACAGCGCGACGACAGCGGGGACGTGCCGGTAGGAAAGCTGATAATGAGCTGGCAAGCTATTGTTTTGACAATGAATAATGCGCCAGACGTGGCTATTTAATTAAGGAGCTGTCATGGCGGAGAAAAAACCCGATCCCGTGCCGACAGAATCGCACAATCCAAGAATCCCACCGAAGGAAAAGGAAAAGGAATAAGCCATGCCTACCATTTACGACCGACTGCTGCTAGCGAAAATAGAAACTACGAAAGGGACGGACTCCGTGCCGGTCGTGGGCACAAATGCAGTGCGGATAAAATCGGGAAAAATATCCCTCGCGCAAGAAGCGGTGCCGTATGCGCCAATAAAGCAGACGATGGGCAATTTGCCGCACTTGATCGGCAAGCAAACCTTGCAGCTGGAGGTAGAGGTTGACCTGCACGGCTCCGGCGCTGCCGGTACCGCACCAGAATTTGGCGTGCTGCTACAGGCGTGCGGGCTGCTTGAAACCCTCGTGGTATCAACCTCCGCCGCCTACGACCCGCTGACTACCAACCACAAGTCAATATCGATTTATTGGTACGAAGATGGGCTGCTGTGGAAACTGTTGGGGGCGGTGGGCAAGGTTAGTTTCAATGCCCAAATAGGCGCGCCCCCAACACTGAAATTCACATTTATGTCGGCCTATGTTGCGCCAACTGTGGTGGCCGACCCCACGGGCGCGGTGTATCAATCCGCCTCCCCAATCGTAATGTCGACTGCTGATGTTATTAACGATGGCGCGGTGATTAAGGTCGGCGCATTTAGTCTTGAGGACGGCAACGATGTTCAGCATCACTACACGACCGCTCAAAATGAGTTTGTGGTGGCCAATCGCCAGCCGAAACTGAAACTCACAAAGGACAGCGTGGGCACGGCGGCAGAATGGACGGCGCTTAATGCGGGCACCAATGCCGCACTGTCCGCCACGTTTGGCGCGACGGCTGGAAACCGTTTGGTGCTAACGGCTCCGGTGTGTCGGCGCGAGGGAGTTGCTACCGGGCAACGCGCGGATAGGAACACGCTGGAACTGAGCTATGGGGTGTTCGAGTCCGCCGGGGATGACCAGTTCAAATTTTTATTTTCATAAGTATATGAACGCTCAATATTATTCGTATATTCAATGTAAACCTAATGGGTCGCCGTTCTACGTGGGTAAAGGTAAGGGTAGGCGCGGCTACGATTTTAGGAAGAGAAGTCACCACTACAAAAATATTATAACGAAATACGGTGCAAAAAATATCCTCGTCGGTAAGATAGATTGCTCAAGCGAGGAAATTGCGTTTGAATTAGAGAAGGGATTGATCAAATGCTTGAGGCGTTCCGCCGCTAAATTGTGTAATAAAACTGACGGCGGGGACGGAACGCATGGATGGGTTGCCTCTGCTGAGATACGAGCAAAAATGGCATCAGCGCAGACTGGGAAAAGGTACAGCACAGAATCTCGCGCAAAAATGTCAGCATCAGCAAAAGTTAGGGTCAGGCCCCCTATGTCAATAGAAACTCGTGAAAAAATATCTACGGCGAATAAAGGACTGGTGAGGGGCCTTGAAGCGAGAGCAAAAATATCAGCTGCGAAGACGGGAAAAAAGAGGAGTGCAGAATTCAGAGAAAAAATGGCAGCATCAAGGAGAGGAAAGACACACTCTGAAGCAACCCGCGTAAAAATGTCAGCGTCAAGGAAGAAGTGGCACGAAGCAAATAGGACAAAGGTTAATTATGAAATTATTAAACGATCAGAAAATTGAGCTGGAAAACGGCGAGATAAAAATAACCATGCGCCCGGTGACCACCTCCCAGCAAGCGCGTCTGGCTGACCTTGGCGCGCAGACGGGGATCGTCGCCCGAATCGATCTCGCGGTTTACTGTTTGCGAAACTGCATCGAAAAAATCAGTGTTAACGGCGTGAATTACGAGCCGAGCCAGCTGGCCGCTAGCGCCAATATATCGGACGAGGGGACGATGGCGGTAATGGTTAAGCTCGGCGGCCTGGTCACTAACGCCGCATTTGCGCTGGAGGAGGATTTAAAAAAGTAGCAGCCGCCGCCCGTGCGTGGGGCGTGAAGAGCTGCGTAAAATGCCCGAACCGCACGCGCAAACCACACCCCTGCCGCCAGCCTGCTGAGTGGGTGGAGGGCCTCATCACAGCAGAATGCCCCGTCCTGTGGTTGGAGCAGATAACGCCGGTAGTTCGCGGCTACCTGTTTTTGCAAAAAGGGCATCTGCCGCACGCGGGTGGTTGGGCGGATCAGCCAGCGGTGTTAATGCAGTTGATCGAGCGTTTTTCTTCTGAGGTGGCCGATGTCTGATCCGAACGTCCGAATTATACTGAGCGCCAGCGACCAGACCCGCGCCGCATTTGATTCGGCAAAAAACAACAGCGACTCCCTTTCTACCTCCCTGGTTGCTAGCAGCACCGCCATTGCGGCTGCGGCCGTTGCTGCCGCTGCCGGTCTTGCGCTGATGGTAAAAAACAGCATCGATGCGGCCGACGCGATGAACATTGCCGCGCAGAAAGCGGGCACCACCACCGAAATGCTGTCCGGTCTCAAATACGCCGCTGATTTATCCGACGTATCGTTCGAGGCACTGCAAAAATCCCTGGGCAAACTATCGGTTAAAGCCTATGAGGCGGCCACCTCCGGCGGGGCGTCCGCAGAGGCGTTTAGAAAACTTGGTGTCTCGGTACGCGACGCCGACGGTAATCTAAAAGATTCCGGAACGCTGTTGGCCGAGATCGCCGACAAAATGGACACGATGCCGGAGGGTATCCGTAAATCCGCGCTAGCGCAGGCAGTGTTCGGAAAATCCTGGCAAGAGCTGATCCCGTTGCTAAATGAGGGTGGTGCGGGTATAGCGGCGGCGACTGCCGAGGCCGAGCGTATGGGGCTGATTATAAGCGGGGAAACGGCAGCGCGGGCAGATCAGTTTAACGACAACATCACCCGGATATCAAAATCGTTCGAGGGGATGGGCAACCAGATAACGGCCGGCGTCCTGCCGGGCCTCGGCGAGCTGGCCAAAGCGATGGCCGATGCCGCCGCCAACGCCGGGCCGTTGTCCGTTGCCACCGATGCGGTCCGGGTGACGTTTGAGACGGTGGCCGTGCTCGGTGTCAACGTAGCGCACGTTTTTAACGTGATCGGTATGCAGATCGGCGCGGTGGCCGCACAGGCCGACGCCCTGGTGCATGGCCGATTTAAAGATATTATTATTATTTTTAGGGAGGCGAAAGCGGATGCCGAGCAGGCGCTAAAAGATACCGAGGCGCTGTCTGCCAGAATACTCAATCCGCCGAAACCTACGCCGCCAGCGGCAAACGACAATAAGAATGGCCCGCCGCCGCCGGATACCGAGACGCCGGAGGCAGAAAAAGCAGCCAAATCCCTGGAAAAACTGCTAGAAAAATCGCAGCAGTTTGCCGCCGAGCTGACCGCCGCGCACCAAACCGCCTACGAAAAAAACGTAGCAAAATTTATCGAGATGCAGGACAAGCTTACCGCTGCCGGCGCGGCGGGTAACGACCAGCGCATAAAACTGCAACAGGCGTTCGCGGCGTACACGGCGGAAGAGTCGGCCAAGCAGGAAGAAGAGTTACAGAAAAAACTCGACAAAGAAGCTGAACAAAATATCAGGCTGGTCGAGACGCAGCAAGAAAAGTTCACGCGCATGCGTGAGATGGCCGAGGCCACCACGCTGTCAGACGAGGAAGACGAAAATCTGCGTTTTGAGGCGCAGATTCGTGCGCTCGAACGTGAGGCGGAAGTTCTTGAGCAGAAGGGGCTGTTTGAGCTCGAATCAAAACAGAAATTCATGGCCGCGAAAGAGGCGCTTGAAGCGGCGCATAATGAGCGCCTGCGCGTTATCAATCTCAACTCAGATAAAAAAATAGTCGACGGTAAAATTCAGTACCAAAAAATGTCCTTGGATTCGATGGGTACGTTTTTTGGCATGGCTAAGGGGCTCATGAATTCGCATAGCCGTGCCGCATTTGAGATCGGTAAAGCGGCGGCGATTGCAGAAACCCTAATTAATACATATAAATCCGCTACTTCTGCGTTTTCAGCGATGGCCGGAATACCGATAGTTGGCCCCGCGTTGGGCGCTGCGGCTGCGGCTGCTGCCGTGGTTTCCGGCATGGCACAAATATCCGCTATCCAATCAAGCAGTTTTGATTCCGGCGGTAGCGCAGGGGGCGGTAGTTATGGGGGTGCCAGCTCGGCGCTCAGCGGGGGCGCGGCAACGCCGAATTATCCCTCAACCCCGGATCGCCCCGTCCCTGTTGATGGCGTGGCTGCGCAAGCGCCGCGCGAAGTAACTATAATCATGAGTGGGGACGCGACGCTTTTTACCGCTGAGGCGGTCCGGGAGCAGTTAATCCCGGCCATCAACGAAGCCGCCGGCGACGGCGTATTAATCACTGTGAGGGCGGCGTAATGCCAACAACAATCGTATTGCGGGCAGTTAAGGGCTCAAAACTCAACCATGCTGAGATGGACGCCAATTTCAGTAACCTGAAAACTACGGCTGATGCGGCGTTGCCGTTGGCTGGGGGCACGTTGACCGGCGGATTGACGGGGACATCGGGCACGTTTAGCGGACTGCTTAAGGGCGGCGGTACCGTGACAAACGACAACGCCACCGCTGGGCAGATCGGCGAGTACATTGAGAGCACCGTCGTGTCGGCTAGCGCGGCCGCGCTTACTACCGCAGTCAATCAAAACGTCACGTCGATAAGCTTGACGGCCGGGGATTGGGACGTGTCGGGCGTCGTCGGTTTTAAATCCGCCGCCACAACCAGCATCACACGCTTGATTGCCAGCATCAGCGCGACCACGGCGACAATAGACGAGATTAACAGTTTCTACGACGCGATGGCGGCCACGGTGCCGACTGCAATTAATCAAACGCGGCCGGTTGGCACCACGCGAGTGAGTGTTGCTGCTACGACGACAATTTATCTTGTTGCATCCGCGACATTTACTGTCGCAGCGCTCAGTTGTTTCGGCAAAATCTCCGCCCGGCGGGTGAGATAATGGCGATCCCGGTCAATCCATTTATTTGTTGGGATAACCGCTTCGCCGACGCGGTGCCGGTAGCCAGCTCTACCTACGCGGGAGCCGCCGCTAATATTGCCAATTTCCGCCCTTACACCAATTGGACGCCGGTCACCTTGCCGGCGACGATCACCGTTAATTGCGGCACGGCAAAATATGCGGATTGCCTCGGACTATTTAACCACACGCTGGCATCGAGCGGCAGCACTGTGCAAGTGCGCGGGTCTACTGATAATTTTGTGGCATCTGATGTGCTGGTTGCGACGTTGGTACCGGACAACAACACCGCGTCAATCGTTAATTTTACCAGCGTCGCTTATCGATATTGGCGGATCACAATCACGGGCACCGCTGTGCCGACGCTCAGTATTGTAGCACTGGGTGTTGGTCTGGAATTCCCGACGGGCCTCCCGTATGGTTTTGATCCGCTGGCCAGGCAGGTTTTTGGCCAGACGAATATCAGCGAACAAGGTTTGCCGCTGGGCAAAGTTATTCTGTTCGAGCAGTGGAAACAAAACGTGTCGTTCAATTTTATACCCAGCAGTTGGTTGCGCACGGTGTTTTTGCCGACGTGGAAACTACACTTGCGCGGTAAGCCGTTTTTATTCGCCTGGGATTTGACCCGATACCCCACCGAGATTTATTTAGTCGAGGCTGGCGACAGTATAAAATCGCCACAAAATCTGCCCGCTTATTCCACGCTCAGCTTTGACATCAAAGGGGTCGCGCTGCCATGACGCACATCGCAACGACTCCGGCACGGACGGCAGCAATTGAGGCGCAAGAGCGAAAAGCGGCGACTGTCGTTGAGCTGCACTGTGATTTTTGCCAAAACACCTATGGCGTCGGGCCGTGTACGGCATCCGGGGCTGTCGGTAGCGAGTGCTACAACACCTATTTTACGTGCCAGGATAAGCCAAATTATTTGCGCAGCACAAAAATAATTCGCTTCGTCAATCGCGGGGTTTCGCCGCCGGCGGAAGGGATTATTGAGGAGTACGTCGATGATGATTACGTCGATGATGATTATGTCGGTGCCGACTCAACGCCGCTGCGGCCCTACCTCACGGGCACTGCTAATGCTCCGGTTACAATCGATATCGAAGCCGGGTTGGCCAGCCGCAGCAATGTGACGCTGACGCTCGCGGACGAAACGGACAACGACGCGGACAGCGACCCGTATTTTGCTACGCGGTTGATGGCTCCCGGCGGCACGTATTGGGGCCGTTGGCTGGCCCGTAATAAAAATTATTACGGGCGCGTTGCCAAGCTGCGAAGAGGTTTTGCGGCGTCGCCGTGGAATTTTGACTTGTTTATCGATGAGCTTTACGTCATCAGTAGCATGGCGACGGACAATAGCGGATCGGTAAAAATCACGCTTAAAGACCCTATCAAACTGGCCGATAGCAGCAAAGTGCCGCTGCCGACCTCCGGCGAATTAACAGAGGTTTTGGACGATTTCGCTAACGTTGGTGTAGCCCTGGCCGGATCAACTTCAACCACGATAAACCTGGCCGTTGCCGCGAGCGCTGTTGATGGCGCGTATACCGGTATGGAGGTTTATATTTACGCGAACACCGGCTCGGGCCAGCGCCGCGTAATCACGGCCTACGTTGGCGCAACTCGCACGGCGACAGTAGCCACCTGGTCGGTGACCCCAGACACTACCAGCGCGTACCAAATCAGCGGGTTGCAGATTACGCTGAATTCTGGAAGCGGCGCTCAGTACGCTGACCCGGCGACCTCCGGCAAAAACGAATACGTGCGTATAAATTCGGAGATTATCCGCTACACGGCGAAGGTCGGCGACGTATTGAGCTGGCCAGACGCGACCTACCGCGCTCAATTCGGTACGACGCGCGGCAAGCACAGCACGACGGATTCGGCTCAGCTTTGCCGCGCCTATATTGATAAACCCGTAGATCAGGTGCTTTCCGATTTGCTGACGCAGAGTGGCATCAGCGCTACTTATATCAGCAGTTCGTTTGCCGCTACCGCTACTGCGTGGTATGGAGCTGCATTTAATGTCACGGCCTGTCTATCCGCGCCGGAAAAAGCAAGCGACCTTATAGGCGAAATATTACGCGAGATCGGCGCGGTTGCGTGGTGGTCGCCGCATACGCAGAAAATTGAGTTAAAAGCGGTTCAACCCGAATCTGGAGAAATTCCTTCCTGGGGCGACAGCGGGGAAATAATACTCGGGAGCATGGGCATCAAAAGTGCCGATGATCTGCGGATAACGCAGGCGGCGATTAGTTACGATTTGCGCGACGCGACAGAGAGCCTAACTTCTGCCAGGAATTTCCGCCACACTGATGTTGTTGTTAATCTCAACGCGCAGTCAAAAAACGAATATGGCGATGTGCGTCCGGCGGTCATAACATCGCGGTGGTTCGGCGTGGCAAATTCGACGGCCATGGTTTCCGCCGCTAGCCGGAAGGTCAGCCGGTTGTACCACGCACCAAAAATATTTAGTTTCAAGCTCGATCCTAAAAATCACACAATATTACTCGGCTCCTACGTTAATATATCGAGTTATAAATATATTGGTCCGACCGGTACGCCGAAAATTGAGTTGTGCATGATCACAAAGCTGGTCGATGCCGGCACGCACATCGAGGTGGAAGCGAGATCGCTGAACTTCGCCGGACGCTACGGCTATATTGCACCGCCGGCGACGGCGGACTACCCGACAAATACGACCTATGCGCACATCGCCGGAACGACTAAACTGATGTCCAACGGCGACGAGCCGTACCTGATAATCTGAGGTAAAAATGACTGCAATATCAAAACCATTTACAGCAATAACGGACAGTCAAATTGACGTTGACAGCCCGATTGACACGGTGTTGATGACCTCAATCCGCGACTCGCTGATTAATCTCCGGGAGTGGCTCGGCGCTAACTACGTCGCTGGCGCGGTACAAAACCACAATCACGACGGGGTTAACAGCTCGCTGGTGCGAATCGGGGCCAATTCGCTGCGAAACGGTAGTTTTGAGAGCGGAACGGAATCGTGGACAACCACGCAGTACACCGGCGGCACTATTGCGGTAAATACCGCGAATCACATGGACGGCGCAAACGCGCTCGCAATCACCTCGACGATTCTGGCTAACGGTGGTGGAGAGATCATTTCCACGGAATACGAGGCGTGCGCTGGCGGCGAGCTGTACGCACTCAGAGGGTCTGTAAAATCCAGCGTGGCCAACGTTTCGTGCCGAGTCGAGATAATTTGGTACGACAACGCCCAGGCGCAGATATCGGCAAGCACGCTGTTTTCCAGCCTGAACACCGCGACTACAAAAACCAATATCGATACCAGCATCGTGTCGCCGGCCACCGCTAGATATAAACGATTAAAATTGATCGGAGGCGTGCCCGCGCTGGGATCGGCCGTTGGAACAATTTATTTTGATGGCCTGGTGGCTTATACCAGCGCGGTTGTGCCAGCAGGAACAATTATAGACTACGCCGGCACGACCGCGCCGCCTGGCTATTTAGTAGCGCCGCTCGCCGCGACCAACATTTCGCGCACCGCTTACGCAGGATTGTTCGCCGCTATCGACACGCAGTGGGGTGCGGGCGACGGCAGTACGACGTTTGGCTGCCCTTGGTTCCCGAATGGCTACGTTGCGCGGCAAGCTAACGGGAATGTTGGCACGAGCACCGTTGGCGCAGTTATTTCGCACACGCATAACGTTGGAGGCGCTACTAATACGGCGGGAACGTTATATATGACCAGAATGGGAAGCAACACCGGATTAGGCCTTGATACTGACGCGACCGGCGCGTCAGCTAACTACGCCGCCGCCATGAATCTGTTAAAATGTGTTAAATATTAGGTGGTTACATGCTAAAAACAGTTTATATGTACGACGAAACTACCGGCGCATACACTGGGATGTATAACGCACACCCGTCGCCGATGGAGCCGGGTGTATTTTTAGAGCCGGCAGGATCAACGCCTATCGAACCGCCGGCTGCGGATGATGGCCAAGTAGCTGTTTTTGTTGACGGAGCTTGGTCTATAGTGTCTGTCGCGCTGTAGCGGCCGGGGAGTTCGCATAAGAGCTTTCAGCAAAAACGGGCCATACTGCTATTGCCGATGGCCAGATCGTCGGGCACAAGCAATCGTGCGGCGACGAAATTTTAAAACGGGAGAAAAACTTGACCAAAGACTCCATCGCAGCGTCCGCTATCTCCGTCCTGCCTGCCGCCGTCGGCGCGGTTATTGCCATGCGCTGGCAGCCCAAAAGTATGGCGGTTGGCGGGATACTGCTGGCGTTTGCGTCGTCGGTAGCG
>_5_pt1 | contig 19607 bp, 26 predicted proteins | sample MGYA00084035_6733316 | MGnify analysis MGYA00084035 | reverse complement strand
ACCCCCCGTGTTGACGACAGACCAATCGAAAGATTCGCTAGTAAGAAAGCTGTTGGAGGCGTCCAATACACCGCCTGTTGGGAGAGTGCCCGCAACCGCTGCGGCCGTGGTCGACGTAATAAGGCCATTCATTATAGCGGTCAACGATATTCCGCCCGTGACGTCAATAGCGATTGCAGGAATTTGTATTCTGGTTATCATCATTTCTTCGACCGTCGGATTAGTCCCGACGACATAAGACGTTGACACTGCACCGTTATCAATTCGAATCTGAGCGCCCGTAGCGTAAGGACCAAAGACCGTTTGACCAAAGCCTCCGCCAATTACCGGGCTATTCGCCACAGTGCCCAGCAAACTGATCGTTTCAGGATAATTTGGATAGCCGGTGATCCGTGACACTTGGGCCGTTCCTCGGGTGAATACAGCGATGCTTTGTGCCGCCGGAATAGCAACCGTCACACTACCAAAAGGACTTACGTAGGAAGAAGCCATAATTAACTCCTATAAATATGAAGCAAAGACTTCAGACCGAAGTCCGAAGTCTTTACGATTAGGTTTGACTGAATAATGCAATACCGGACATCTGAGGCTGTTTATTCACGACACCGAAGAGCGTGTCGAGCCGATACATGGTATTCATGGTATTAATGTCATACCACTTCTGTAGTACCACATCGATGCCTTGGTCCGTAGCGGCGTGTATGGTTGCAACGCCGGCATTGTCCGGCACGGCATAACGGCCGGGTAAGAGCTCAAGCGCGTCCTTCTGCCAGAATGGATTAGCATAGGCTGCCACCGTATTCAAAAACACGATGGCCGAGTTAGAGGCCTTGGTACCAATCAGGCAGTTCTGATATTCGGCCGAAGCATTATTAGCCACCTGGTTAGTGATGATCGGAGGGCTGATCGTCATGGTCGTTCCGGAATCCACCGAGATAACACGGAAAGTCTTCAGCTGGCCCGTATCCTGCTTAGTAATATGATGCACGGCAGTCAATGTTGCTATTGTGAAACAGTCTCCAGCGACTACGTTAGTCGTCGAAGACACCGTGACTTGCTGGAAGCGGTTATCAACGTTGCTAACTTCCCCCGTCGTCGCGGTGTTCGTAGCCTTCGGCGTGTAGACGTTACCGCCGGCATCCAAGGTACTGATTGTAATACCGGCGCCGCCCGCGGCCGCTGGTAAACGACGAGCGTAATCCAGTTTATAGGTTTCAAACGAGGCCACGGTACCTACATACGCTTTTTCATAGGCAGTCAGCGGCTTGCCTTGCATAGTCTGACGACCTGCAAGATTGCTAGCCATGCCATTATAATCACGTGTACTAAGCGCCCAGAAACGATCGAAGGGCTGAATACCTTGCTCGTTCATGATTGCTTCAATCTGCGCCCCATCATCGAAGCCGGAGGCGGCCGTAGTGCGTTTAACTACCAAAGTGCCTTGTAATGAAGCGACGTTCAGCAAAGCGACGTTTATGTCCGATGCGAGCTTTTGCTTAGCCGCATCCGATATACGCGTCTCTTGCTTCATATCGCGCAATTCCTTAGCGCTCAAAACCCAAGGGACTGACTTGCTGAAGCCAAGCGTGGCAGGCACGGACAACTGAATGTAATCTTTAAAGTTAGTCGTCATGTCAGTGCCGCTAAACGACTGAGCTACATACGGTTGCGGACGCCAAACAGTATCAGAGGAACGCTCCATGGCTGTAGAATCAGTTTTGTACACCGCCACATTTCGACTCATGACGAGGGAGTCTTGAAAGCCCTCCATGATGTCTTCGAACATTACCCGCTCTTCTTTACTAAATAAATTAGCCATAACTAACTCCTATGTGAATGAGATTCTTTCAGGATTAATCCCGTAATTTACTCATCCACATAAGGCGGGATGGCGGCCACTTTTACAGCTCTGCCCGTCGAGGTGGGCGAATCCTTTTAATATCATAGCACTAATTATGCAGTGCGTTTAGATCTTTTATACGCAGCTACTTTAGAATAGTCTCCCGTTTTTTCCGCTTCAGCTCGCAGCCGCTCAAGCTGTGAATCCACCACGCCAGAGACAGGGCCTGTGCCACGAATCGATTTCTCAGGCGGGGGGGCTGATTTTCTATTTGAGATTTTCAATTGAGTCTCCAGTTCGGCCACCGCAAACGCATACTTCACGGGATCGTTAATTGCAGCAAGCTCTTTGGCTTTCTTCGGATTTTTACCCAGCGCGTAGACAACCAGCGCCGGGTCTTTAGCTCCCTGTAAAATAATACCTTGCTGCGTTACGGATAGTGTTTCTTGCACCACAATTTCAGCGTCTTCAAAATCCCTCACCTTTAGCTCAGTCTTGGCTTGGCTGTAATTATTCAATCGCGCTTGCCAGGCAGCGTTAGCAGTTTTCGCTTCCGCTTCGGCTTTAGCGTTCTGTTCATCAACTTGCCGCTTCTGTTCATACCACTTATCAAGCGCAATACCATGAGCCTCCTCATCATAATCGATGTCTGGATCTTTCAACGTAGGCTTAGGCCCAAGTGTTATTGCTGGCTTAGATTCTACGCCTGCCGTCGCCTTCAGCTTGGCCTCTAGATCACGGTTCTTGCGCTGTAGCTCGCGGTGATTTTTACGTAACTCCCGCACCCACTCGGGGGCTTGTGTGGATTGCTCTTCTTCCTCTTGAATTAGTGGCTCATCACCGATGGTTACAACAACGTCATCCGCATCCGCATCCGCATCCGCATTAGTCGGCGTCTCAATATCATCACCTTTCTCGTCGTCGGCATCCCGCACAACTAAGGTGTTCTCTTCGCCATCGTCTATTATTTTACCCATAATTAACCTCTACAAACTCACCCGATAGATAGGCCGGATGGATGCCTAATCACACATTACCTGGCTGGACCGGTGGCATCTCACCACGGGTTGCGACCGCTTCAGTTGCGACCGCTTCGCCCAACAAATCCACTGTTCGCAGCAACGAGTCCCGCTGCGAAATATCAATGCCTGCTAAAATCTCCGCCGTTTTAGCCTCCGCTTCCTTAGCTTTGGCAATCGACAGCACCGTCGCCGCTCGTGCACGTACCGCCTCCGCTGATGCCTGTTCCGCCGACGCTTCCAGGAACTTAGCGTTGGCATCAGGCGGCGCATTTTGTAAGTCCTTAGACAGCTGCTTAGCTTCCTCATCAGTTGGCTCCACCACGCCCATCTTGATGAGCTTGTTACGGAAATAATCGCGCACTTCGGCAATACCCTCGCCTTCCATGTTCATCATGGCCATAGCGCCGAGCACTTGCAACGTCTCCGGGTCCTGTGTGATCTGCATCATGCCTGTTAGCGAGCGCACCGTACTTTGCTTTTTGCTCGCCGACGAGGGGCCCACATCGACCGCAACATCGAAGTTGGCTGCTGACAAATCATTCTCGTAGCTTAATTCGCCGCTTTCGTCGGTGCTGGGCTTTAATAACTCTACGGGGCTGACCTCATCCTGCCCCCCGACGCCTTTCATTTTGCGCCCTTTATCTACTAAAATGTCTTTGGCCATGCTCAGCCAAATCTCGCCAGATCTGCGAATGGCTTTGCTCATGTTACTGACGTAGATGAACGTCTGCATGTCCAACTTACCTTGGATAAGTTCAACTGCTTTGCCGCTGATGTTGGGCTGCAACTGCTCGCCCGCTTGCTGATTGCCAAGCACATCCCGCATATCCTGTTCAGTAATCTGCAGTAGTGCGGCCATAGCTGGCGGTATTTGGGGGGCTCGCGTGTACATAGCTGGGCCAACCGCTGTTATATTGCCGTTGGCATCCATCAGCGGATTAGCCAGCAAATAGGGGTAATTTTGGATGTTGTCGTCTGCCCACATTAATTGATGGCCCGACACCTGAGCGGGTGTGAAAATCGGTTTTTCTACCGAGCTTAACGCGCTGATTTCGCCCAACTTACTAAGCTGCATGTTTTTCAATCGCTGCGCATCTTTAGCCAGCCTAACATGGCCCATGCAGCGCTCGACGTTATCAACAAACCAACGCTTGCCGTAGACGGGGACTATGGGGATATGCTTGCCGGCGATATAGCCACAATCTTCGAGCACCCTGTTGCCGCTAAGAATATATTTGTGAATTTTACGGCGTTTGATTTTCTTCTGCCTTGACTCCAGGAATCCCGTAGCTGCCAGGGTTTTTTCCAGCTCTTCGTCCGCCTCCAACTCTCCGGCGGTAACTTTACGTTCTTCTCCGGATAGCCCCCTATAAAAATGGATAACTTCTTTTACTTCCTCAACTTTATAATATTCAAGCACATAAACAACATCCGCCGTGGCCCAATCGAATCGTGACTGATCGATAACTTTAGCCCAAGATGCCGGATCTTCGTTGTACTCCTCCTTATATGCCTCGTGCGTCATAGCGGTCAGCACATAACAGGATTTAGCGTCAGATTTGTCTTGCCGCTTAGCGTTGAGGTCAAAAAACACAGAGGAATCAGCATCGAAAATCGGCTCGAACCGAATACGCTGATACTCGTTTTCGTCGTCCTCTTCATCCTCGTATTCCGCTCTTAAACGCCACGCGCCAAACCCGCCGCCCACCGCTTCTTCAAACGCATTGTCGTAGGCCTCTTCGGCGCAGCTGTCCTGCTCATCCGCCCGGTACAGCGACGAACAGGTTTCAGCAAGCTTGTCGGTATCCGCGCCGTCCTTGCTTATAAAATCCACGGTAATTCGGTTATTGCGGTACTCATTAAAAATACGGATAACCGCCAGATGTATTTTATTAACCTCAAACCGGGGCTTATTTTCGAATTGCCGGGCTAAATCTCCCTCCCATTGCGCCCCGGCGATTGAGTAAAACCGACGATCTTGCAAACACTGCTGGCGCTCATCGTGCACCGCCGACTGGATATCCTCAAACTCCCGCACGGCGGCGGTGTGAATATCCCGAAGCTTCTCTTCTTTAGACTTCGTGCCCATCAGCTCCTCGCATTGTAGTAGTTAGTGGACGGGATCGGCTTAACATCAATGTTCGGGCGATCCGGGCGCAGCGGCCATTCATAATCTACACAATAGCCTATCGCCGTCGTAATGTGCTGATAATCGCTCACTTCCTCGATAAACGTGCTGCCCCGCTTAATTTGCGTAGTCGCCAACCCCTTGTGCGCGTAGGGGGCGCGCTGAATATTGACTAGTAAACTAACTTCACCTGCCGCGTTACAAATTTTAGCCCGCACCGCGTTTTGCCGGTCCTTAATAGCGGGCGCCGCGAGTTTAACACGCCGCTCCACTTGCCAGTTATTAGCTCTAAGTACTTGTTCCATCTCAGTGTAGTCGGAGGCGTGGCCATGCTTCTCGCCCGCACGACCGGCCGGATCTCCGTACACAATCACTTTGCGATTAGCGTGATTTTTGTAGCGTTCCACGAACTCAAGCGCCGATTGCCGAGATGTCGCACTAGTTAAGATTATTTCATCTAATATCAAGAAGTTATTACCACGCCGCACGCCAATGCCTGAGCTCATCGGAGTATAGTTAAAATCGTGGAACCACATCAGTTGTTCATGTAGCCCGATAATTTCATTGGTATAATTATGCTGGCCGTAATCCTCGTAAATCCGGCCGCTTGCAGTCTCGAACGATGCCTCGTATTCCTGCCTAAATTGCCGTGGCGACATGCGGCGTTTAGCCGCATCAATCACCTCTGGTGGCAAGATATCAGCAGACGGCCAAGCGTAGACTTTCCAATCGGGATCGTTAGAATTCCTAGCATATTCAACGAGATCATAGAAATGATTTAGTCCGTCGGGGACTCCGATCAGCCAACACCACGGCCTATAATCCGGGCGCTCAGGATTATACGTGTCGAGCGCCGGGCTGATATTTTCCTGCCACGCATTTTCGCGAACGTCCGCGATTTCGTCGATAACGCCGCCCGCCCATAACACGCCCTCCATGCGTTGCGGTTGATCAAGACCGATCAACGATATCGTGCTGCCGTTGGGCAGGCGAATCTGCAGTTCCGACTCGCTGACTGAGGTAGGCCCGAATACGGATGTTAGCGATAAGCGTTTGATATCCTGCCAATAAATCCGTTTAACTTGATCCCGTGTGGGGGCCGCTAAAAAATATGGGCCGGGAGCGCGAAACGCTTCGCGCACGACAAACCGTTTAGCGCGTTCAGTTTTTCCTGAGCGTCTGCCCGCTGGAACAATTTTAAACCTAATATTATCAGTAACTAACGCCGTTTGAACGGGGTGCTCCATCAGCGGATACCATCTATCTGTATCACGTTGATTTATAGGGATAATCATACGGGCAGCTTATCCGCGAGTGCCTTGAGGGTATCGGTTACCGCCTCTATGTTGTTGTTTAATGAGACTGTTTGCGTAGCTAGCTTGGGCGCGTAAAACGGCGCAGCTGCCTTCGCGGCATCTACGCGCGTCTCGAAATCCGCATATATTATCTCAGTTACCACTTTATCGCTGATCACTACGCCATTGATATTATGGATAATTTCCCGGCGCTTGTGCTCAATGCCCTCACCCCTGGAAACTTTTAATAGCCACTCGTGCGGCAACAGCCCGGTTGCCTGAGCCGCGAGCCGAGATTCGTGGGATATCGACGACTTAGCGCCCTTTGGTCGCCCTCCAGCCATTTAGCCACCTCCAAAAAAAACAACATCTTGCGTGAGTATACGAGCAGAAATGTTAGCCGTAAATATAATTTAGTTTTATCAAGTTTATACCTTTTTTAGGCAGGCAACAAACACCCAACGGTATCATTTTCCCGACGAACGGTAGCATATCAGCTACAATATTCACTTGTAATGTACAAGTGGGTGAGTTATTATTACAACAAGTCGAAACAAAACGTTACGGCTACAAACCCAGGAGAAAATGAAATGAACACCAGCGAACAAGTCCGCATTCTCTCAAAGATCACGACCCGAGATGAAGCCGGTCGGCATTTCATGGAAATTTACAGCCCGGCCAACCTCGAAAGCCTTGAGGCTGAAGGCTTGCTGAGCATCGACCGCCCAATGCATGAAGCCACCGGGCTATCTTACAGCCAAGAGCACTGCACGGTGGAGGTAACGGCGGATGGCGTTGCACTTGTTGAAGCAAATCCCGAAGATTGGGCTGACTAAGCACCTAACATTGAGTGGGTATTCAACTAAAAGTGGCAATCCCACAGATATCCGGGCTTATCGCGATGATTTTACTATGAAAATAATTGAGATTGAGGATTAATGGCCGTGTGCGATCTTACACTGAAAAAAATTAAGCGTGACATCAAGCGGTTGGACCGGAAAATAAAAGCCGCCGGCCGTGGGTCGCTACTCGAGCCGTCGTTAGCGGGCAAAATTGAGGCCAAACGGGCTACCATCGGTTTTTGGCTACTCGCCCTGGTGGCATTTTTGGGATTCCTTTTTGCCAATTTCCAAGATTTTCAAGACGAACTCCTTGAGCAACGGCAGTATTGCCTGGACGTAGAAGAAGGCTATATGCCTGATTATAAACATATTTACAGCGAGATGTGCAAATGAACGAAAACACAAAACAAATTATCGCCAGAATCGCGGGCCTTGATATTAAAGAAGAAAGTGACGGTACTTATCAATGGGTTGCGGTCGCCGGAAGCGGCGCGGGATGTAAATCAAAATCTGAAGCTGAAGCCAAATTTTTTGAACACATTGAGGAATTGGCGGCGTTAGCCGCTAGAGGTGGAAGATGATCCCAATAAACACAAAACTTAGCGAAGCAAAAAACAGGCTCAGGGCGCTCGAAAAAATTATGCAGACGGCGACCCAGGAACAATTCGATGCGCTTGAACCTGAATTTTTCGCCTATTTTATCCGCAAAAAAGGTAAGTACATGAAAAATATAGAATCAATTCAACGCGATATTGAAAACGTTTCGGCACTCAAGCTCGCCGTGTTTTACGCCGGCGGCCAATCGGAGATGGCGCGGAAAATAACCGCGCTGGCTGGCAGCCGACGGATAACCCAGCAAGGGGTGAACTACTGGCTTGCCACGAACCACGTCCCAGCGGACAGAGTACTGCAAATTGAATCGGTGGTCGGCGGGCTCGTCACGCGCCATCAATTGCGGCCGGATATTTATCCGTTGGAAGAAGTTTGAGTCCGAAAATCTGGGTTTTACATTCACAAATTAATCTGAAAGGAAACTATTGAGATGCAAGGGTGAAGGTTTTCTTAATCTTGAACAGCTACCTTTGAAAAAAGGCTTGACTGTATTTATATATTAGCCTAGACTGTATTCATGGTGAGGGTATGGCCCGAGCCGATACAGGAGATACGAAAATGGACACCACAAAGTTAATCGAATTATTGGGCGAAGAGAAGGCCAAGGCCAAAACCGACGAGAAAGTCGGCTTCGGAAAGTACTCCGACAAAACTTTCCGCGAAGTCTTGTCGGAAGATAAAGAATACTTGAAGTGGCTTACAAACTGCAATGACAGCAAAGCTGCGGTCAGCGCGTCGATTACTTGGGTGTTGTTCAGTTAATGGCTGGCGGCACGCGCAAGGGAGCCGGGCGACCGCCCGGCGATCCCGACTTGGTGAAGGTGCCGGTGGGATACAAATTGCCCCGCTGGCTGGTGGAGTGGCTGCGCGACCAGGATACACCAGCCGCGCAATTGATTGAGGATGCGCTTTGCAGGCGGCACAAGCTCAAGCCGCCTGGGAGCACCTAACGCCGTGTTGAGCGGCGCGGCCACTGAAACCACAACAGGAGGTTAGGCAGATGATGATTGATGACGAAAAACTAGCTGGACGAATTGAAAATGCACTGGGGATTATTGAGTGCGCCTTTCAAAACGCAATCGACAACGAAGACGCCTCGGAACTCGAAGACGAAATTAAGCGAGGTGTTTCGGCGCTGTTGGAATTGCAGGATGAAATGTTATCAAAGTTTGATGCGTAACGTGGAGCTGATGTTGTCGCGTAAATATAAGTAGACGCCCTAAAAGGGGATAACTGGGCCGCACAAGCGGCCCTTTTTTTGCCTGTCAATTTGCGATTTCACAGCGCTTTAAACCTATCCAAAAAACGGCCGCTCGTTGAGGGGACTTGGGGGACACTCCTTAAGGAGTGTGTCCCCCGTTGTCCCCCACTTCCTCGCCTTGCCCGGGGACAATTGTCCCCAAAGTCCCCCAAAGTCCCCCAAAGTCCCCGCAATTAATATAATTAAGAGTAACAATAACTTACGACACTAAATTTATTATTATAATTTGTCCCCCAATTGTCCCCCACCTAAAAACAGTAATTTTAAACGCTCGTAAGTCATTGATTTTTGTCGGGGGACTTTGCGTTTGTCCCCCACCTATGTAATTGAATTAATTAGTAAAATTAGTAAAAAAATCCCATTTATTTTTTTCTCATCAACATAAAAGTTGATGCCGTTGTCCCCTCAAAAACCACCCATCCGTCACCGTGAGCGCGGATAATTTGAGCCGTTAACAGGTTATAAATTAGCTTGTCTCGCTTTCCGCCTTTAACGTATGTTTTGGCTGTCGATTCCGACAATCCCTCCTCCTCAATCAAATAATTAATCAATGCACTCCTTGATAGATACGGCATTTGATCACGATCCGCTTCATTAGCCTGTAGCCAGGCATTAGAAAACTTCCTAATATCCTTCTGAATATCCGAATCTGCCTTTTTTTGCTGCGCCACCTGTGGCGCTGCCTCCACAATAACAGCAACAGCAGACGTGACTGGCTGATCATCCTCATCCAGCCAGCCTGGAATGACGATTTTTTGCAACTCCAGGCAGACTGTTTGTGCCAGCTCGGCATCCTTGGATTTACGCTGGATCACCTGCATGGGCGAGGCGTTTTTGCTAGGAACGACACTAATTTCAATATCAAGAGCACCGCGAAATGCGGATGACCCTCGGGCACGGTGCTGCGCCTCATCAGATACGCCCGTGTGATGAACTAAAATTACGCTACACTGAAACTCGCGCATCAGGTTATTGCACGCATCAAGCATAGTTTTTGCATCTTGAGCGCTATTCTCATCGCCAGCCAAAAAGCGGTGCAGCGTATCGACCACGATAATTTTAGGTGGGCTGGGAAGCATTCGAACATGCTCGACAACCTGTTGATATCCTGGCCTGGTATTAAGATCGCAACCGTATTTTGATAGCCACATTTTGAGTTTAAATATCTGGTTGTGATGCTTCCACGCCGCAATACGACCACGAAGGCCGTGATGACCCTCACCCGCCAGATAAACCACGTTGCCTGCCCTGACCTTGTGACCGCACCAGTCCTCCATGCCGCCCGCCATGCGCAAGCACCAATCGAGGACAATAAATGTTTTTCCTCCACCCGACGGACCGTGGACCATGATCAGCGCCTGGTCTTGAACCCAATTTTTTATCAGCCAGGAGATGGGCGCTGGGTTAGCCGAGAATTCGTCAGCCGGTACCAGCCAATCATCTACCGGCGGCATCAGCAGGCCAGCCAGGTTGTGGCCGGATTGTACATAATCATTCGCATCACCCGGTATCGGCGGCATAACCATGCGTGCTCCATATTTAGCGGACGCCTGCTCGGCATATCTTTGGCCAACGCCCGACTGATCATGATCGGCTACGATCACGATATCCTGAGCCTCGCCATACATTTCTCTGAGTGCGCCGGTGACGGGAACAAGATTTGATGCGCTATACGCGACAACCACGGGCCTTCCGATCACCTCGTGTATCGTGGCAGCCGTGGCAAAACCTTCGGCGACGAACAATGTTCCCGGATCATCCATGGTGCCGAGCATCCAGAACTTTCCGCCGGTTTGGCCGCCTGGATGGTAGAGTTTTCCGCCATCCTCATCGATATATTGCAAACTGCTGATTGCCCCATTCTGGCTATAGAGAGGGACCATTAACCGGCCGTCGCCGGTGACTCTCGCGCCATGCGTTTTGATCCCCTTCCGCTTGAGGTAGGGATGATCAGCATGCGCCGCCGCGCCATCTACCCAAATTTTCTCTACCGTATCTGCCGCCACCTCTCGCTGATGTTTTAATTCCGCATCTCTTAGAGATTGAGCTTCTGAAATACGCCTGGCATGCGCCATTTCCTCAATCTCAGTTAGTTTACGCCCAATATCTGAGCGCCAAGTGACCTCTATGCCTGCTCGCCAGCAACCGAATCGGCCCGCTGGGATGCCGTCACCAAACACCAAATACCAGCCCGGTTTATCGCTATGGCCTGGCGATCCTTTAGTACCCGACCTGAATCTGTGAATTTTACCATCGAAATAAATTTCTTTTGGCGGGGTCAGCCCCGCGCTAATCATGGCATTTCGAAGCTGAATTTCTGGCGGGTCAATTATTTTTTCTGGTGGCGGCGACCAGGGGCCGCCAAGAACCTTAGTTAAATCAGACATGGGTGTGTTAACCGCCTTGGTTATTATTTTTTATCTGTCGATCCGCCTTGAGCGCGCCCTCTGTCCGTATCTCCAGCTCGTACTGCCGCCCCATGGGCGGGGTGTCGCCCCACAAATAAATAGTCTGTGGCCACACCCCTAGCTCGTCCGCCATCTTTTTTATATTTCCATAATAATCAATAGCTTCCTTAGTGTTCATACTTAATCGCCTTTTTTTGATAAAACGTATTGACAATATAATCCGTAGCTACGCATAATACAACCACGCCCAAAACAGGTTTTCTGAAATGGGCTAAACACAAGGATATTTTATGGCTATTAAACTCAAGCAAAAAATTCTTGACTTTCTTTGCCTAGCGTCTTACCATTGTTTTACCTTTTAACAACTAAAGGAAAAACATGGAAAATAAACGCAAGCGCCCTGATCTTGCACTTCGTAACAAACAAAGTGCGAAACACGGGATGACAAACAGTAGGACATATAGCATTTGGAGAGGAATTCATGACAGATGCGTAAACCCTAACAGCAAAGATTTCCACAACTACGGAGGTAGAGGAATAAAAATTTGTGACCGTTGGGAGCACTCGTTTATTTTGTTTCTTGAAGATATGGGCGAAGCTCCTGCCGGAATGCAAATTGACCGCATAAACAATGATGACGGTTATTACAAAAATAATTGCCGCTGGACTACTGTAAAAGAGCAAGCAAACAACAGAAGAACTTGCATTATGGTTACTTTTGGAAACAAAACGCAAACAGTGGCGCAATGGGCGGAAGAAACTGGATTAGAGCGCAAAACGCTTGAATACAGAATCAGAGTTGGATGGAGTGCGGAAAAAGCACTCACAACACCATCAACTATTAAAAGGAAATGAAATGGCAATAAATCTCAGAAACACCTCTGACGCTCATTTGAATGGGGTTAAAATTATTGTTTATTCACATGCAGGATCAGGCAAAACAAGCCTGATCCCGACTTTGCCTAATCCGGTGATCATCTCAGCAGAAGGTGGTTTGCTATCTATTCAAGACGCAAACTTGCCTTTTATTGAAATCACCAACATGGACGAACTCAAGGAAACATTCATGTGGGTTTCGCAAAGTGCTGAGGCAAAAGGCTTTGAATCTGTGGCGATTGATTCAATCAGTGAAATTGCTGAAGTGGTATTGGCGCACGAAAAGCGCATCAATAAAGACGGTCGTGCCGCATACGGTGAAATGCAAATTCAAGTGATTGACATCATGCGAGCATTTCGAGATCTGCGCGGCAAGCACGTTTACTTTTCGGCCAAAGCTGAAAAGTCTCAAGATGAAACAGGCCGCATTTTGTATGCGCCTTCCATGCCCGGCAACAAATTGTCACAGCAAATTCCATATCTGGTGGACGAGGTGTTTGCCCTTCGAGTCGAAAAAGACGCCGATGGCGTTACCCATCGTGCTCTACTGTGTGATTCCGACGGTCTGTGGCTGGCTAAGGATCGATCGGGAAAACTCGCTCCATGGGAGGCGCCGGATCTCGGCGCAATTATCACTAAAATGGGGGGCAAATTATGACCGACGACCTCAATCAGCTGGCCGGCGAATGGCTAGTTTTTAAACGTTCGGAGGCCGACGCAATCACTGGCAGACGAAAAATTGAGGACCGCATTAAATCACTGGCAGGCGTGTCCGAAAATTTAGAGGGAACCGAAACCGTTGCGCCAGAAAAATACACCATCAAAATAGTCGGCCGCATTGACCGAAAAGTGGACTCGGAAAAACTGCAAGAGTTGGCCGCCGAATACGGGCTAACTGAGCACCTATCCAGTTTATTTCGCTGGAAGCCGGAGATAAACGCCGCCGTCTGGAATGCGGCTTCTGAAACGATAACCCGGCCTCTAAGCGCGGCCATTACGGCCAAGCCTAGCAGACCATCATTTTCTATCACACTTAAGGAGATTTAACATGGCTTTTCTAAACGAAGAATTCGACATCGCCGAGCTACCGCAGGGCAAAAGTAATTTTGACCCACTCCCTGCTGGCTGGTACACCGCTACAATCTCGCAGTCTGAGCTAAAGGCAACCAAGGCTGGTAATGGTCAGTACATCAAACTGCGCTATGACATCACTGGCCCGAGCCACCAGGGTCGTGCGGTTTTTGGCAATCTGAACATCAAGAACGCTAATCTCAAGGCCGAGGAGATTGGTAGAATTGACCTTGGCAACATTATGAGGGCCATTGGTTTGGCAAGAGTTACCGACACAGACCAACTTATTGGCAACAGTTTGTCAATAAAACTTGATATCAAAACAGACCCCCAATACGGGTCCAGCAATGAAGTTAAGGGATACAGATCGCTTTCTGGTAGTGCAGCACCAGCTGTGCAAATGTCGGCATCACCTATGGCCTCAAGTGCTGTAAAAACAGCGCCACCTTGGGCAACAAAAAAATAAGGAGTTGAGATGGGAATTTTGTATCAGTTGACGTTTGCAAATGGAAAAAAATACATTGGCATAACGGAAAGTGAATATCTGAGTCGCCGCCTTGGTCAGCATCGCTATCAAGCGCGACGAGGTAAGAAATTGCCCATCTATTCAGCTTGGATTAAATATGGCGAACCTGATGCTCAAATCTTGCAAAGAATTTCAGGAGATGCTCTTTATCAAGCCGAAATTGACGCTATCAAACACTATTGCACCATTGCGCCAAATGGCTACAACCTTCTTGATGGTGGTCAAAAATCACCATCTCTAAACAAAGAAGTTGCAGCAAAAATCAGTCAGGCTACAAAAAAAAGATTTGCAGACCCAGCACAAAGAGAGGCTATTTCTTTGAGGATGAGAAATCAAAGTGTAGAGACTAGAAAAAAAATATCGGTGGCTTTGACTGGCAAGAACTTAACAGATCAGGCAAAAGAAAAAATTAGGCAAGCCAATCTTGGAAAAAAAGCCGATGAAGCAACTCGCGCAAAGATGTCTAAATCACATACTGGGAAAAAATATTCTGAAGAAACATTAGAGCGCATGAGGATCGCAGCTCGTAAGCGGATGCAGTCACCAGAAGCAAAGGCGCAATTAAAAGCGGCAAGTATTGCTGGCGGTGATGCAACTAAATCTAAACCAAAAAACGCCCGGACCGGCCAAGAACCCCTAACCCAAAGTCCGGGCAATCACTCAGGAGAAAGCCATGAAGATACCAGAGCCAGAGCATACCATCCAAGCCCTGATTGACAAGCACCATGAGGCTGTCGCAGAGGTCCCGCGCTCGCACATGGGGGCCAGTACGCTGGGACATGTTTGTGATCGATGGCTGTGGCTGTCATTTCGCTGGGCTGTGCAGCCAACCTTCCCAGGCCGCCTCCTGCGTCTGTTTAGACGCGGAAATAACGAGGAGGCCACCGTTATATCGGATTTGCGGGCCATCGGCATCGATGTTAGAACGCCCGCCGGAGAACAGCAGCGCGTGAATTTTGGCAGCCACGTCAGCGGTAGCATGGACGGGATTATCGAAAGTGGTGTTCCCGGAGCCCCGGCGGCCAGGCATGTGCTTGAGATAAAGACACATAGCAAAAAATCATTTGACGCTTTAGTGAAAGACGGCGTGGAGAAGTCAAAGCCGCTGCACTACGTACAGATGCAGGTTTACATGCATGGCACAGGCATAACGCGCGCTTTATATCTGGCCGTGTGTAAAGACGATGATCGGGTTTACTCTGAGCGCGTGCGCTACGACAAAGAAGTGGCGGAAAAAGCTATTGCTCGCGGCCAGCGCATTGCCCTGGCCAACAGAATGCCGGAACCCATCAGCACAGACCCAAGTTGGCACATTTGTTCTTACTGCTCAGCGCGGAAATTTTGCCACGAAACAAAACTCACCAAGCACATCAATTGTCGCACATGCGCCCACAGCACCCCCATGGCGGATAGCACGTGGCGCTGCGAACGCCATGATGCCGATAATATTCCGCTGGAGTTTCAGCGCCTGGGTTGCGACAGCCACGTTCTGCACCCGGACCTGGTACCGTGGCCGCTGGACAGCGACGCCAGCACTGAGATAGATGCCGTTTATATAATCGATGGACGACCGGTAAAAAATGGCGAGCCGGACGCTAATGTTTACTCCAGTAAGGAGATCGTTGCCAATCCGGCCGCCTGTGCCAGTGGCGGCGAAGTTGTTGAGGAAATACGGCAGACCTTCGGCGCGAGGATCGTTGGATAATGCTGCTATAATGTAATTATTCTCACTAAGTAAGGAAATTATCGTTATGGGCAAGCCAACAATTGAAATGCTCGGATTTAAGATCAACCGCTGGACTGTGTTGTCTGAGGCGGCCAAACCAGCTAGTGCAAAGCAAACGGGGAAGTTCTGGAATTGCATTTGCGAATGTGGAACTAACCAAGTGGTTTATGGCGCAACAGTCAGAAGCGGTGACAGCAAATCATGCGGCTGCCTGAAATCAGAAAAAAATTCAATCGCTATGAAAGCAATGAGGCTCCGACAGGCTGGAACTTTGCATGATCGGTTTTTTTCTCGTTTTGTAAAACTTGAAAGCGGCTGCTGGCAGTGGAGAGCGCACACAGATAAAGACGGATATGGAGTGCTGCCTGGTGATCGCCAAAACACAAGGGCACATCGTCTTTCCTATGAAATTCACAAGGGGCCAATTCCTGATGGATTAATCGTTTGCCACCATTGTGATAACCCCGGATGCGTCAATCCAGACCACTTGTTTGTTGGCACGACAAAAGACAACGCGCAAGACGCACTACAAAAAAGACGCCATTACGTTGGAGAAAAAAACGGACGGTCAAAGTTGACAGAAGAAAACGTCAAGGAGATATTGAAATCCAGCTTAAATGGTCAGCAATTGGCAAATAAGTTTGGTGTCACAAGGCAGACAATTAACAACGTCAGAAGGGGTACGACGTGGCAGAAATAGAATTGAGAGAGTATCAATCTCGCTCGCTGTTTATGCTCTACGAATGGATGAAAAAAAACTCAGGAAATCCATGCGTGTCATTGCCTACTGGAAGCGGAAAAAGCATTGTCATTGCTGAACTGTGCAGGCAAGCTGTCACAGAATGGCCTGAGACAAAAATTCTTATGCTAACCAGAAGCAAGGAATTGATTGAGCAGAACTACGCAAAATTGAGGCAAATTTGGCCTAACGCACCAGTTGGAATTTACAGCGCTAGCGTTGGAAGAAAAGAATTAAGTAAGCCAATAACTATTGCTGGGCCATTGTCAATCATCAATAGACTGAATCAAATTGGGCACATAGATTTGCTTATTTGTGATGAGTGCCACGACATTTCACACAAAGATGAGGGGAGTTATCGAAAAATCATCAACGAATTGATGGCCATAAACCAATCAATGCGCGTCATTGGCTATACAGCCTCACCATTCAGAATGGGACATGGTTATATCACTGACAAACCCGCTATTTTTGATTCGATAATTGAACCTGTCAGTATTGAGGAGCTAATTTTTAAGGGCTACCTGTCGAAACTTCGTAGCAAAATGCCAGATTTCAAAATCAGCACTGACGGAGTTAAAAAACGTGGTGGAGAATACATTGAATCAGACTTGCAAAAAGCTGTTGACACAAAAGACAACAATGAGCGAATGATTAACGAAGTAATCAAAAAAGCTGGCGATAGAAAATGCTGGATGGTTTTTTGCACTGGTGTAAAACATGCAGAACATATATCAGACTTACTTAATGCAAAAGGAATAACGTCTATTTCTGTGACTGGTGATATGCCAAAAGCAGAACGAGAAAAAGCAATTTCAGATTTTAAGTCTGGAAAAATTAAAGCAGTTACAAACGTAAATTGTTTAAGCACGGGCTTTGATCATAGTGAAATTGACTTACTTGTAATGGCACGACCAACTTGCAGTCCAGGGATTTATTTGCAGCAAGTTGGGCGGGGCATGAGGTTCAATGCTTCCAAATCCGATTGCCTTGTCCTGGATTTTGCCGGCGTCGTCCACACCCATGGACCAATCACTAACATCTCGCCACCTAGGCTCGGTATGAAAAACGGCCCCAGCGAATCGCCCACAAAAATTTGCGACAACTGCAAAGAGCTGTTGCATATTTCCGCTAAAATCTGTACCGCCTGTGGCTATGTTTTTCCGCCACCGGAGTCAGCGAAAATGGTGCTGTGCAATGATGACATCATGGGCTTGGAGGGCACGACTATTGAGGTAATCTCTTGGGCGTGGCGCGTTCATACCAGCCGCGCCAGCGGCAAGCTCATGCTAGCCTGCACTTACTACGGCGACTTATCAGATAAGCCGATAACGGAATATTTACCTATTTTTCATGAGGGATACGCCGGACAGGCCGCCAGGCAACAGTTAGCCTCTATCGCAGGACGGTCTGGCGTGGATATCCGCAATAGTCGGGCTGCCGGTATATTTCAGACCGAGCACGAGGAATTACAATCAATCTCGGCGGCCATGGCGGCCTCTAGGCCACCAAAAACCATTGAGTACCGTAGAGATGGAAAATTCCATCGAGTTATCAACCGCAACTGGAGCGCCACATGATCGCAATTAACAGTACGATTCTTGCCCTTGATCTGGGCACGCACACCGGCTGGGCACTGCACCAACTGGACAGCACGATCACCAGCGGCACCGAGCATTTCAAGCCGCAGCGATTCGAGGGCGGCGGCATGCGCTACCTGCGCTTTAAGCGCTGGCTCACCGAGATCAAACAGTCCTGCGATGATATCAACTCGGTGTATTTCGAGGAAGTCCGCCGCCATGCCGGCGTCGATGCTGCCCACGTCTACGGCGGTTTTATGGGCCACCTGACCGCGTGGTGCGAACACCACCAGATTCCGTACCAGGGCGTTCCGGTGGGCACGATCAAGAAGCACGCCACCGGCAAAGGCAACGCGAGCAAGGACCAGATGATCGGCGCCGCCCAGCTGCGTGGGCACGACCCCTGCGACGATAACGAGGCCGACGCCTTGGCACTACTGCACTGGGCTATCGCAACTCAAAGCGACGAACGGTAGATTTTAGCCGACGAACGGTACACCGGTGCAGTGTGGTTAGAGGTATTCTGATCACACGTACACAGCAAGGGTTCAGGAAATGAATATAAACGACAATCGTAACTGCCGCGACGTCGTATCGCGCACAGAGTCAGAGCCCGCCAAGTGGCCGAAATGGGCTAGCTTTCTGTTCGGCCTGGTGTCGGGAGCAAGATCATGCGTTCCAAAAAAATAACCCCCACCCGAGCGCTGATGGAAATTTTGGTCCACCCCGACGACCTCAACGAAGTGTGGCAGGTCGTTGAGAAAATTAGAAAGCGGCGCGCAGGCACGGAGGAATATATGAAACTGTGGTTATTGAAGGCACGAAAAGACCTCCCCAGCGGGGACAACCCATGGTTCCCATGGTACGACAAGAACTTCGGTTTTGTCGTGCGAGCTGAAACGGAGGAACAGGCACGACAAATTGCGCACGAGAATGATGAGGACGAAAACCAGACCAAGCAGCCGTGGCTGAACTCGAAATATTCAGAATGCGCCGAGCTTCTACAAGACGGCGCGGCGGAAATGGTGCTGGGGGATTTTCGTGCAACATAGGCGGCCACGTTGGCCGTCAGAACAGATTGAAACTGAGGATTCAAAAATGAGCAACAAATACGAAATCACAGACATAGCACAATCAGAAGACGTAGCACAATCAGAAGACATAGCACAATCAGAAGACATGGTGCTGACAGGGGACACAGCGCTTGGCGACAACACAAGTAATCCGAGACACTGAGGGTTCAAAAATGTCCAACTACGATGTTGTAGACCGCGATTTAAACGAGTACTACCGCCGAACTGAAGAAGCCGAACGGCGCGAAGCTCTTATCGAATATAAAATTGACGAGCTGCTGGAATCCCGTGGCTATGCACCGTTTGTTGCGGATAATCTTGAAGAGGCGCTGGATAAGATCGATTTATACGCGCTGGCCGATCTGCTCGCCGCCCGGAAAACCGAAGAAGCCGGCGAGCTGCTATCAACGTTGGTGACCGACTACTGGCGCGGTGAGGCTAGAGAAGAGGCCGAACGGCTGGCAAATGCCGACTATGACGACAGCCGCATTTAAGGAGATTGATTTAACTTGAAATACGAAATCACAGACATAGCGCACCCGGTATATAAAAACCTGCACCGAATCCGCGCCCTGGTGGACATAGGCGACGACGTAAAGGCCGGTGAT
>_4_pt1 | contig 19830 bp, 17 predicted proteins | sample MGYA00084035_6733316 | MGnify analysis MGYA00084035 | reverse complement strand
ACGCTCGCGCCCCATGCCAGCAATAGGCCCAGGACATCGCCGAGGTTGTGGCCGGCATCCGCCAGCAGTGCGAGAGAATTAGCCAGCAGACCAAACACAACTTCAACCGCTACAAAGCCGACGTTGAGTGCGATCCCAATGGCGAATGCGCGATCAAAGTTTTTTGGTGCATGACCGTGATTGTGGCTATGGTCGTGCCCATCGCATGGATCGTGAGATCGTTTGTGCGCCATGGTGATTGTTCCTTGAGCTGTCGTCTTGAGAAACTTGCAGCGTTATCGGCACGCCTTATGGCAAACTCAACCGTGGAGCGTGGCATATAACCGGATCGGTGAAAAGCCGTCCTCGGCCAGGCACATCTTTAATGCGGCTGCATAAAGGGGGCTGTTGTGAGCAAAATTATTGTATCTGAATTTTTAACGCTGGATGGCGTGATGGAAGCCCCTGGGGGCGAGCCCGGCCATCCGTACAGCGGGTGGGTTCACGACTTTATGAGCCCCGAACAGCTTCGCTACAAGTTGGACGAGGTGCTCGAAGCACAATCGTTGCTAATTGGCCGGATCACCTACGAGTCATTCGCCGCCGCCTGGCCAGCGCGGTCAAGCGGCGCACCGTCGGCCGATCCGCGTAGCGAGATGGAGGTGTTCGCCGACAAGATGAACGAAATGCCCAAACACGTGGTGTCGACCTCATTGCGCCATCCCGAGTGGAACAACTCCAAAGTAATTAAAGGCAACGTGGCGGCGGAAATTGCCCGGCTGAAAAAGTCAGAGGATGGCCCCATCTTAGTCGCCGGCAGCCGAACGTTGGTGCACACGCTGATGGCGCATGATCTGATAGATGAGTACCGGCTGATGATCTTCCCCGTTCTGCTCGGCAGTGGTCGCCGCTTGTTCCCTGACACAAGCCACAAGACGGTGTTACGTCTGGCCGATACCCAAAAATTCAGTACGGGCGTGGTGGTTCACCATTATCGTCGCGGGTCAGTCTAAGAAAATTGGCGTGGCGGCGCGGAATCGTTACACTGCATGGGTTAAAAATATCGGAGACAATTTAAGCAGTGCGTATCCTATTAAGTAACGATGACGGATGTCATGCGCCAGGGCTGCAAACGCTGCGCCGATATCTTTCCCAGCTGGCCGACACCGTTATTGTGGCGCCTGATCGCAATCGCAGCGGCGCTAGCAATTCCCTCACTCTCGACCGACCTTTACGTACGCACGATCACGGCGATGGCCTGTTCTGCGTTGATGGTACGCCTACCGACTGTGTGCATCTGGCGATTACGGGTCTACTGGATTATCAACCCGACATGGTGGTTTCTGGCATTAATGCCGGCTCTAACATGGGGGACGATGTGTTGTATTCCGGCACGGTGGCGGCGGCGATGGAAGGCCGCAATCTCGGTTATCCGGCCATTGCCGTGTCTTTAGCGGGTGAGCACCCGACGCATTACGACACGGCGGGCTATGTGGTCAGTCACTTGATTAAGCAGCTTCTGCAAGCGCCGTTGCCGGCGGATACGATCCTCAACGTTAATGTTCCTGATTTGCCGCTAGAAGAGATTAAAGGAATCGCCGCCACGCGTTTGGGTCGACGACATCGGGCCGAGCCCGTCATCAAAACTACCGATCCGCGTGGTCGCGCTATCTATTGGGTGGGTGCCGCCGGCAGCGAAGCCGATGCCGGGCCGGGAACAGATTTTCATGCCGTGAGCAACGGTCAAGTGTCTATTACACCCGTGCAGGTGGATTTGACTCACTATGTTGGGTTAGACAAAGTCGCCCAATGGGTAACGGGGTTGAAATTATAATGGCAGAACGCCTGCTCGGTATTGGTATGACTTCTCTGCGGACGCGGGACCGCATGGTTAGCCGACTCAAGGCGCAGGGTATCCGTGATGAACGGGTGTTGCGCTTAATGCGTTTGATGCCCCGTCATCTTTTTATTGACGAAGCTTTGGGCAGCCGGGCGTATGAAGATACCGCCTTGCCCATTGGTTACGGCCAAACCATCTCGCAGCCGTATATCGTGGCGCGGATGACGGAAGTGTTAATCGCCGACAAAGAGGTCCCGCTTGGCCGAGTGCTGGAGGTCGGCGGTGGTTGTGGCTATCAAACCGCGATTTTGGCCCAGTTGGCCAAACACGTTTATAGCGTCGAGCTGCTGCGTGGGCTGGCCACAACTGCGCGCCGCCGATTGAGTAGCATGGGCATCCACAATGCGATTTTTCGCTGTGGCGACGGGCATCTCGGCTGGCCGGAGCACGCACCCTACGATGCTATCCTGGTGGCGGCTGCCCCGGCAGAGATCCCCGCCAGGCTTTACGACCAGCTGGCCGTTGGCGGCCGTATGATCATCCCTGTGGGTGATGAAAAAGAACAACGCTTAAACGTCATCTATCGCACCAACACCGGGTTGGAGCGCGAGATTCTCGAACTCGTCAGTTTTGTGCCCTTTCTAGGATGCGCAACATGAAGCTATTCACCGGTCTTTATCAGTGGGCCATGCGAGTTTCGGGGCACCCTCACGCCAGCTGGTATCTTGGCGGAGTGAGTGTGATCGAATCGATCTTCTTTCCTATCCCTCCCGATATCATACTGATTCCCATGGTGGTGGCTAAGCCGTACCGAGCGTACGCGCTGGCTGCTTTGACCACGGTGTGCTCGGTTTTGGGTGGGGTGCTGGGTTATCTGCTTGGCATGTGGGCGTTTCATTGGATAGAGCCGTGGGTTCAGGCTGTGGGCTATGCGGATACCATGGCCCACGTCAGGCAACTCTACGAACAATCTGGCGTCTGGGTTGTGATCATCGCGGGCTTTACGCCTATTCCCTACAAGATATTCACAATCACATCCGGGGTGATGTCGATGGATATCGCGTCATTCATTTTTGCCTCCCTGGTGGGCAGGGGCGGCCGATTCTTTCTCGAAGCCATCTTGCTAAAACGTTATGGAAATTCGTTTGCCAATTCCGTCGGACCCTATATGGAGTCTATCGGCTGGGGGACGGTCGTCGTTGCAACCTTGGCCTATTGGTTTCACTAGATCGCTGAGTAGATTGATCACGCACAGGCCATTGAAAGCCCTATTTTTTTGCTGATGAGTAATTTTTTTATGCGAATAGTGGACTTACCGATTGCGACGAGCTTATTATCATCAGACACAATAAATATTATTTAAGTGCGTAGGCGTGCAACCCCGTGTTGTATGGCAAGGAAGGAGACGAGGAAATTGCAGGGGCAAGCTGTACTTCGCCAATGGTGCTTGGTGGCAGCTGCGGTTCTCCCTGTGATGACTTAATAGGTTGGTTCTCGTGTTCCTGCTCCTTGACCAAGAATAATGATAGCTAGGTCACCACTCAGGGAGTGAGCGTATGATCGGAGATCAAGAACGAGGGACAAAATTAATCACATCACTGGAATCTGAAGAGGGTTTCCTCGACGATGATGAAGATAGATTAATTGCCGAGAATGACGATGATCCAGAGGGCGAGTTTTTTGAATCGGCAGGACAACTCGTACTCAGCCATGAAACGCCACTTACCGAAGAAGAAGTTCCCGCCGTCGTTCGGGCGATGGAAGCAGAGGGAGCGAACCCCGTTGATGCTACCCGAATTTATCTCAGCGAAATTGGTTATTCCCCACTGCTGACAGCAGAAGAAGAAGTTTATTTCTCGCGCTTGGCGCAACAGGGCAATGCGGCCGCCCGTAAACGCATGATCGAGAGCAATTTGCGCTTGGTGGTCAAGATTGCGCGACACTATCATAATCGTGGCCTGCCCCTGCTCGATCTGATCGAAGAGGGCAATTTGGGGTTGATCCATGCGGTTGGCAAGTATAATCCTGAACTGGGCTATCGTTTTTCAACCTATGCCACCTGGTGGATTCGGCAAACCATAGAGCGGGCCATCATGAACCAGGCTCGCTTGATCCGTCTGCCTGTTCATGTTCTCAAGGAGATGCACGCTTTTCAGCGGGTGTCGCGTCAACTTAGTCAACAGCTCAATCGACCGGCTACTCCAGAGGAAGTGGCGGAGACACTCCATCGATCGCCAAAGACGGTGAAGCAGGTTATGGGGCTTAGTGACCACACCGCGTCGACGGATGCCGTAATCAGCAGCGATGATGAACGCTCCATGCTGGATATGGTGGCCGATGAAAACTCTGCGGATCCGTCCCAAACCATACTTGACGACGATCTCAACGCGGGCGTGTGCCGCTGGCTGCAGCGATTATCGATCAAACAGCGCGAGGTGCTAGAGCGACGTTTCGGCTTAAATGGCCATGAACGTGGTACCCTTGAGCAAGTCGGTAGAGATATCGGCCTGACTCGGGAACGCGTCCGTCAGATTCAGGTGGATGCGCTTAAACGGTTGCGGCAGGTTATGGAAAAAGAAGGCGTCAATGGGGATGTGTTGCTAAATTGATGGCCGTGTCGGTTTATCGATCCCTGTTGATCGGGGTTTCTAAGCATTGCTGGGTATAATGCGATTGATAACTGATCACCTTGGGGACCGATATGGCGCTACCGCTCACTAATTATACTGTTGCCTTGCCAGAAACTCGCCAGCTCGACGTGCTCGCCGGTTTGTTGGAACGGCGCGGCGCAACCGTTTGGCGATGCCCGCTGGTCTCCATCCACGATGCGCCGGATCCAACGCCCATCCAGGCGTGGTTGCAGAGGTTTATCACCCATCCCCCAGAAGACGTGATTTTTCTGACCGGCGAAGGTATCCGCCGGCTGCTGGGCGTTGCCGAGCGGGCTGGGCTGCGCGATAACTTCGTGGCGCGGCTGGGCGAGGTACGCAAGATTACTCGTGGGCCAAAGCCCGCCCGCGTCCTCAAAGAACTCGGCATGAAGGCGGATATCCCCGCCGCCGCTCCTACCACCGATGGCGTGATCGAGTCTCTTAAGCTGCTTTACAGTCAAGGCACTGTGGTGGGCCGTCAAGTTGCCGTGCAGCTCTACGGCACCGAAGCCAACCCGAAGCTTATGGGCTATCTGCATTCCGTGGGGATACAGCCGCGTGTGGTGGCGCCTTATGTCTACGCTGATGCGAGTGAAGATGCCAAAGTGGTCGAACTAATTGACGCTATGGTGGTGGGCCAGGTCGACGTCATTACCTTCACCAGTCAGCCGCAATTGCACCGGCTGCAGTCGGTAGCGCGCAAGTTCGAGCGGGAGCCCGCGTTGCAAGATGGTCTGGCCAAAGTCAAAGTGGCTGCCATCGGTCCGGTCATGGCCGATGTGCTGGTTCAAGCCGGCATTCGTGTTGACCTGATGCCGCAAGACAGTTTTTTCATGAAGCCCTTGGTGACGGAGCTGGTTCGTGTACTCACCGGTGCAGAGGATGAAGGCGCGGCGGATTGATGGAGATGTAACCCTAGGATTAGGAGTAGGCAGGTGAGAGTCATTGAATTACGTGATGGATTTGGTATCGACCACCTGGCGTGGGTAGAGCGCCCGGATTTTGACAAGGTTGCGGCGGGGCAGGTGGTGGTCCGAGTTAACGCTGTCTCGCTTAACTTTCGTGATCTCATGACCGTGCAGGGGCTGTATAACCCCAAACAGCCGCTGCCGCTGATCCCTTGCTCAGACGGTGTGGGGCAGGTTATTGCCGTCGGAGCCGGGGTTAGCCGTGTCGCCGTGGGAGATAGAGTGGCTGGGATATTTGCTCAGCGCTGGCTGGCGGGCCGAGGTGATCGGCATGTCTGGCGCACAACTCTTGGCGGTCCATCGGACGGTATGTTAGCTGAGCAGGTACAGTTGTCCGAAGACGGCTTGGTCAAAATCCCAGATCATCTTAGTTACGAACAAGCTGCCACCCTACCTTGTGCCGCTGTCACCGCTTGGCATGCTTTGGTCGAAGTAGGGCGGATTCAGGCCGGTGATCGCGTGTTATTACTTGGTACCGGTGGGGTTTCTATCGCTGCGCTGCAGCTTGCCAAAGCCTGCGGCGCAGAGGTTTGCATCCTATCCAGTAGCGACGAAAAGCTGGCCAAGGCTCGGCAGTTAGGTGCTGATCACACCCTCAATTACCGCGAACACCCCGACTGGGATAAACATCTATTGTCGATTTTTCCGGACGGCGCTGACCAAGTGGTCGAAGTCGGTGGCGCGGGGACTTTGAATAAGTCGATCAATGCAGTGCGTTTGAACGGAATCATCAGCGTGATAGGTGTGCTTTCCGGCGTTAGCACAGAAATTGATCTGCGGCGCATCTTGATGCGCGGCGTGCGCTTGCAAGGAGTCTTCGTCGGCAATCGCAATATGTTCGAGGCGATGAACCGAGCCATCAGCTTGCACAAGATCACTCCTGTTGTGGATCGCGTCTTCGCGATGGATGAATCAGCGCAGGCCTTCCGATACATGACCAAGGGGCAGCATTTCGGCAAAATTGTTATTCACCTTTAGTGAGGACGCTACGGCACAAATCAAAACTCCAAAGCATAACTGGGGCATTCGTGGTCTTTGCGGTAAGGTGCGCTGGATCGGTTGATCACCGAAGATCAAGTAAATTGTCTTCTTTCCGGAGTCAGCAAAGTGCTTAAATCCCCCCTCTTTTAGGGACCAGCGATGAAGACGCCGCCATTTAACTCCACCGTTGAGGCTGTAAAAATCCCCACGAAAACAATTTGAGCTCAAGGACTTTATAGATGAATCAAGCTCAGGCATTGGCGCAGATACGCAATACCGTGGGTGATGCTGGCTTTATCGACCGTGCGGCCGACATGGCACCCTATCTGGAAGAGCGGCGGGGCTTGTTTCATACCCAGGCGTTGGCTGTGGTTCGTCCGGCCAATACCGATGAAGTTGCTGCGGTTGTTCGATATTGTCGTGCAGCGCGAATTGCTATCGTACCTCAGGGTGGGCGAACCGGGCTTTGCGGTGGGGCGGTGCCGACAGAATCGGTCGCGGGCGGGCCGCCAAATCAGATCATCCTCAATTTGAGCCGGATGAATCGCATCCGCGAGGTCAACCCCCTGGCGGGCGTGATCACGGTAGAGGCGGGCTGCATTCTGGCAGCAGTTCAGCAGGCGGCACAGGCGGTGGATGCGTTGTTTCCTTTAAGCCTGGCGTCCGAGGGCAGCTGTCAGATTGGCGGCGTATTGGCCACCAATGCCGGTGGCCACAATGTGCTGCGTTATGGCAACGCTCAGGATTTGGTCTTAGGGTTGGAGGTTGTTCTGGTGGATGGCCGCATCTGGAACGGCCTGCGCGCTTTGCCCAAAGACAACGCCGGTTACCATCTCAAGAGTTTGTTTCTCGGCTCGGAGGGCACCCTGGGCATCATCACGGCCGCCGTCCTCAAGTTTTTTCCTAAACCGCAGGATGTTGCTACCGCTGTTTTAGCTCTACCCAACGTGGCCATTGCCCCCCGATTGTTGCGCGATCTTCGAATCGCCAGTGGCGAATCCGTTACTGCCTGCGAATTGATGGGGCGCACGGCGTTTTCTATGTCCCTGGAATACTTGGGGGAGACCGACCCTTTCGACAAATCCCATGACTGGTATTTGCTGGTAGAGCTGGCCAGCTCCCGGCCCGACGGCGGCCTGACCGAAGTATTGCAGACCACGCTTAATCGTTTTCTGGCGGCCGGTGACGTCCAAGATGCGCTATTGGCTGCCAGCCAAATGCAACGACTGGCTTTTTGGCGGTGGCGGGAGAGCATACCGGATGCTCAGCGCCAGGTGGGGGCCAGCATCAAGCACGACATGTCCGTACCGGTAGATCGAGTGGCGGAGTTCATCGAGCAGGCCACAGCGTGCGTATTGGCGGCGGATGCGCGGGTTCGCGTTTGTGCTTTTGGTCACGTGGGCGATGGCAATATTCATTTTAATCTTACCCAGCCGGAGGGTATGGCGGCGGCGGAGTTTCTGCAACAGTGGGGGCTCTACAATCAGCGGGTGTTCGATCTGGTGGCCGACTATCAAGGCTCTATTGCGGCCGAGCATGGCGTTGGCCAATTGAAGGTCAAGGATTTACGTCATTACAGCTCGCCCGAAGCGCTTGCGCTAATGACGGCTGTAAAACAAGCCCTCGATCCAGAAGACTTACTCAACCCGGGTAAGGTTGTTTCACAGCGTTAACAAGTTAAAACGCAGGCAAAGCCACTAATTAGTGACTTTGTCTGCATCGTGCTTATTTTGCCGCTGCCTTCTTGTCTCTCTTGATGGCTTTCTTTTCCTTCAGAGTGTGGGCGGGCTTTTTCTTGGTTTCTTTCTTGGTTTCGTTGCTCTTACTCATCATGTCCTCCAATTGAAAGGTGCGCTTTTAGTATAGGCAAAACTTTGATTTTTACACCAGGCTTTTTTTGGTTGGGGTTGAATGATTGTTTAGTTTCAAAATGGCCAATACCAGCGCTGCTTTTTTACTACCGGCGGGGTATTTTTGCCTCGTTCAACACGGCTGACCTGGCTGCCATCAAAGTAAATCGTAATTGATTGCAATTGAGTTTGCTTATCTTTTACATGGTAGTATACGTAATCCCAACGGTCTTCCGTAAAGGGGCTGGTGGCAAGTGGAGTTCCCAGTAATTGGCGAACCGTTGTACGGGTCATACCCGTTTGTAGCTGAGTGATTTTTGATTCTTCCAGGATATTGCCCTGTTGAATCGGTGGGCGATAAACGCAACCTGCAAACATCAAGCAAGCAATTAAAATCAATAAGCGATCAGCAAACGGTTTCATGGGATTTATTTTCCTCTGTGGGCATCGCCCTGCATGGTACCCAAAAAAACACCGAAGCACACCCCGCTATATCGGGAGATTTGGAATATGGAAACTAAAGACATTAGAAGTGCAGGCCTAAAGGTCACGCTACCCCGGGTGAAGATATTGGAAATGCTGGAGAGCACCCGCCGCCGTCACCTGAGTGCTGAAGATATTTATAAGGCGTTGCTGGAGTCGGGCGAAGAAATTGGATTAGCGACGGTTTATCGCGTGTTGACTCAGTTCGAAGCGGCCGGCCTGGTTAGCCGGCTTAACTTTGAGGGTGGCCATGCGGTTTTTGAGGTTAATCAAGGTGAGCATCACGACCACATTCTTTGCCTGCGTTGTGGTCGCGTTGATGAGTTTGTAGACACGATTATCGAGCAGCGCCAAAAAGCCATTGCCGATGATTATGGCTATGAGATTACCGACCACGCGCTCAATCTTTACGGCGTCTGTCCAGACTGCCGTCGTGAAAAGGTCACGGCAAAATAGGGTGCTTCTCTTTTTGCCGTGACCGATCCGCTTAGATATTCACTACGCCTCAGTGGGTAACTTGCCCGGCCAGATACAACCAGGTGGGAACCACCGTATCAGGGTTCAGCGAGACACTGTTAATCCCTTGATCCAACAGCCAGCGCGCCAGATCGGGGTGATCCGACGGGCCTTGCCCACAGATGCCGATGTACTTGCCACGCTCGCGGCAGGCAGTAATCGCCATCGACAGCAGTTTCATCACCGCCGGGTTGCGCTCGTCAAATAAATGGGCGATTACGCCCGAGTCGCGATCCAGGCCCAAGGTAAGCTGAGTTAAGTCGTTGGAGCCAATCGAGAAGCCATCGAAATACTCTAGGAACTCCGCTGCTAGCAAGGCGTTGGAGGGAAGCTCGCACATCATGATCACTTTGAGATCATTTTTGCCGCGAATCAGCCCATTACGAGCCAACAGGTCGATCACTTGACGTGCTTCGTCGACAGTGCGGACAAAGGGAATCATGACCTGCACGTTGCTTAGGCCCATGGTATCGCGTACGTATTTGAGCGCGCGGCATTCCAGCTCAAAACAGGGCTGAAAATCTGGCGAAATATACCGGGCAGCGCCACGAAAGCCGATCATGGGGTTTTCTTCGTGCGGCTCGTATACCTTGCCACCAATCAGTCCTGCATACTCATTCGATTTGAAATCGGACATGCGAACGATCACAGGCTCCGGGTGGAAGGCGGCCGCAATGGTAGCGATGCCTTCTGCCAGGCGACTAACGTAGTAATCAACCGGATTTTTGTAGCCGGCGATGCGGTCCATAATAATCGCTTTTGTCTCTGCATCTTGCTGATCGAAGTAGAGCAGGGCTTTGGGATGGATACCGATCATCCGATTGATGATGAACTCCAAACGCGCCAAACCGACGCCTTTGTGAGGCAGCATGGCAAAATCGAAAGCACGATCGGGGTTGCCGACGTTCATCATGATTTTGACAGGCAGCTCAGGCATGGCATCCAATTTAGCGGTGCGAATTTCGAAGTCCAGTTTGCCTTTGTAGATAAAGCCGGTATCGCCTTCGGCGCAGGAGACCGTTACTTCATCGCCATCTTTGATGGTGGCTGTGGCATCGCCGCAACCAACGACGGCAGGGATACCTAGCTCGCGGGCAATAATCGCGGCATGACAGGTGCGCCCACCACGATTGGTGACGATAGCGGCAGCCCGTTTCATGATCGGTTCCCAATCGGGATCGGTCATGTCGGTGACTAACACGTCGCCGGGGCGAATATCAACCATCTGACTGATGTTGCTGACCACTCGAGCGCGCCCCGCGCCGATACGCTGACCGATGCTGCGGCCGGTGGAGAGAATGTCCGTGCCTTTTTGCTTAAGATGATAGCGCTCCAGGACACGATTCTGCTCTTGGCTTTTTACGGTCTCCGGCCGGGCCTGCAGGATGTAGATTTTGCCATCTACGCCATCTTTGCCCCACTCGATATCCATGGGACGGCCGTAATGCTTTTCGATAATCAACGCCTGGCGCGCCAGGTTCTCTATTTCGGTGTCGGTTAAGCAAAATTGCTTACGTTCGGCTTCGGACACATCCACAATCGCGGTGCTTTTGTTGTGTGACTTGTCTTTGGTGTAAACCATCTTGATGGCTTTTTGGCCCAGCATACGGCGCAACACGGCGGGCCGGCCGGCGGCCAGTGTTGGCTTATGTACGTAGTACTCATCGGGATTAACCGAGCCTTGCACCACGGTTTCACCCAAGCCGTAGGACGCCGTGATAAAGACCACGCGATCAAAGCCGGATTCGGTATCCATCGTGAACATAACGCCCGAAGCGCCCTGATCACTGCGTACCATACGTTGTATGCCGGCGGACAGCGCAACCAGGCCATGCTCAAAGCCTTTGTGGGCACGATAAGCAATGGCGCGATCATTAAACAGCGAAGCGAACACGTCTTTGATAGCGCGTAGGACGTGATCTAACCCCTTAACATTGAGATACGTCTCTTGTTGGCCGGCGAACGAGGCGTCGGGCAGATCCTCGGCGGTTGCTGAGGAGCGTACGGCAACCGAGATGTCGCTGGATTTACTTTCGCGTTCTAGCTTGTGATAGGCCTCAGAAATACATTTATCTAATTCGGCAGGAAAGGGGGTTTCGACAATCCATTGGCGGATTTTAGCGCCTGTTTTTGCCAGCGTAACAACGTCATCGACGTCTAGTCCGGCCATCTCGGCATTGATACGATCACCAAGACCGTTGTGTTTGATGAATTCGCGATAGGCATGGGCTGTGGTGGCAAAACCACCCGGCACACTCACCCCAGCAGAAGACAGGTGGCTGATCATCTCGCCCAGTGAGGCATTTTTGCCACCTACCTGGTCAATATCATGCATGCCTAGCTTTTCAAACCAAATCACATAATTTTCCAAGATGACCCCCTGAAACTTTGCTTGTCTTGGGCTACTGAAACTGGTAAATCCTAAGCCTTGGCGCCCTATTCCAGGCAGCGCATCTTACACTGATTGCAAAATCAGGAAAACGGCAAAACTACCCTGACATCGAAGAGCCCAAAGTCTAGCATATGAAAACTATACGCACTGCGTTTTTCCTTTCTGATCGCACCGGCATAACGGCGGAAACGCTAGGCCACAGTTTGCTTGGCCAATTTCCCAATACCCAGTTTAAATACATGAGCGTGCCATTTATTCAATCGGAGGATAAAGCTCGTCGGGCAGTTGATATGATTGATCAGGTAGCTGGCGAGGATGGGCGGCGGCCCTTACTGTTCTGCACCGTGGTTGACGACAAGATGACGGCAATTCTTTCGAAGAGCCAAGGCTTGATGCTGGATATCTTTGGTACATTTACTACCGCAATCGAAAACGAACTTGGCGAGCGCTCATCTACGGTATCAGGTCATGGTCATGGCATAGCCAATATCCATAACTACCATCAGCGTATTGATGCTATGCATTACGCGCTGGATAACGACGATGGAGTGACTGCCAAAGGGTATGATAAGGCCGACGTGATTCTTGTCGGCGTATCGCGGTGCGGCAAGACACCGACATGCATTTATCTGGCCTTGCAATACGGCTTATACGCGGCTAACTATCCCCTGGTGGAAGACGATCTAAACAATCTGACGCTGCCAGATTTTCTTCAGCCTCACCGCAAAAAGCTCTACGGCTTGACTATCGAACCACCTCGGTTACGGCAAATCCGCGCCGAACGCCGGCCTGAGGGCAAATACGCAACTCAGGAACAATGTGAGTGGGAAGTAAAAACGGCTGAACGGCTGTTCAAACGAGAGCAGATTCGATGCGTAGATACCACGCATAAGTCGATTGAGGAGATATCGACTACTATCTTGTCTGATACCGGCGTTACCCGCCGTTTCTTTTAGTGCGGCACCGCTTAGTTGGCTTCGCCCTGGCGGTGCTGATTGAGGTTGCGCCGATCAGCCTGTGTGCGGAAGTTAAGAATGGTGGCGCTGCGCGGCTGTGTTTTCTTTATTAAGGGTCTTTCATTGCGCAAAGCCGGCATCAACTGGCCGTGAAACGAATCCAGCATCATCTGATAGACTCGAACGCATGCCGCCAGTGGGGTTTTGGCGCGTTGCCGCTCCATATCGATTTGAAACTGCAGGCCACGTAGACGGCGCTGCCGGTTGACAGGAGCGCTGGCGATAAACGCCTCAATGGTGGCTTGTCGTTTGACCTCGAACAACGCGGGGCTTTCTTTGGCAAGGCGTGCCCAGCTGTCGAAGTCAAAGTTTTGTGGCGCGTTCATAGCTGCTTCCTGCAAGGGTGGTACGGTCAGTTAATATCCAAAATGATACACGAATAGACAACGCTTTAACTGATCACTCCAGTGATGCGTTAATGATAATGTCACGACGATCACGGAAGCTAATAGTATTTTTGATGCGGCCAGCAATTTTTAGTTATTAACGAATTTCAGTTTTCTGCCGTAAAGTCATTGAGCACCTCATTCTACGTATCAATTACTGATCATGAACCTTGCATTTGAAACCATCCCGACAGACCGGTTCGCCAAGCCAAATCTGGCGGGTTTGATGGCTTTGTTCGAGAGCAATTACGCACGATGGCGCACTCTCTTGCCGGCGGGCTATTCCGCAATCGAGATGACTTCTTATGCCGATGGCGACTTGCCTCTGCACTTGAGAGTTTTAGAAAAAACGCCTTATACCGAGTTATTACAGCTGACCTATTACTTTCCTCAGGGAGAGGTCAGACAAGCTGATCCGGATGTGTATATGCGAGTTTACCGTGACTTGCGTCAGGCCGAAGTGGTGTCCTATTGGCGTGATAATCAGCGAATAGACGTGAATAATCTGCAAGCGCAGTGGCAGTCTGCGCTACGTCGCCGCTGGGAGGCGAATATGCTGCTCAACAAATGGTTACGCTACTGCTTAGATCGTGGACATCGCTTTGGCGTGCATGAGGCGATGATGTCGCCGTTGGCTTTGAGCTAGCGACTCACGGTCGACGCGCTGATGCCGGATCAGCGGTAAAGAAAAGCACTGCCACCACTCGCCGTTCGTCCGCCGCCAGTACGTTGAAAGTTCGGCACACCGCTGCGGTGGTCATAACTTCGACGCCGATTTTTGCCATCAGTAGTTGTCGCTGTAAGTCAGGAGCGAGAAACTGCTGATGATCGCCGCAACCCATCAACACCACTTCTGGGTTCAACTCCATCAAGATTTGCAAATGTGTTGCGGTCAACTCTGAAAAAGCAGAGGGCAGGGCATCGGTCAGGATCATGTCCGGCGTGAGGACAATATTGCCCCGATAGCTGATCTCGCCTACCCGGACGTGCTCGTGATCGTAAGCTCGGATTCGATGGCTGGCGCCTGGGCGATCAATATGTAATTTCATAGTGGCAGATTAAGTCTTTCGCTTTCGATTTGGCAAGCCAGACTTTAAAAAGAAGACGGCGTTTACAAGGAGGTAAACGCCGTCGTTGTTGCCAGCAAGTTGGCCTATGGCCAGGCTTTATTTCTTTCTTGCCCGGTTGAAGGGGAAGTCGACCAGATTGGCCCCCAGTCGGCCCGTTTCACGCACGACGTTGTTTTGTTCCCTGGCGTCTTCGGTGATTTGCTTGCCTTGCCAGATGACTTTACGCAGAACCAACGAGCCTTTGCGGGTGAAGGCATCCGGTTCGAGGTGTAGTTTCCCTCCCTCCATGCGCACGCCGGCCAGCTCGTAGGCGGTGGTGAGCATACGCGCCGCCGCGCCGGTGTAAGCTGCCCAGCCGCCCCGGCCAACGCAACTGATACCGTAATAAATATCGGCTGCTTGCTGGTGCGGTGGCAGTTCGTAAGTGGCCAGATTATCACCATCGGTTTTACCCAAGGGGGATATCTTGGTCCACAAGCGCAGCCCTTGGTCACGTAAACGCTCGGCCAAGGTGGGTTCGCCCAGTGCCTGGGCGAGGTCTGCCAATTGCACCGAAGCGTCGACTAGCCAGGAGGCGCCGTGGGAGTATTGGCCACCGTTTTCGCGAACCCCGGGTGGATAGTCGGCAATACGTCCAGGGTGTGGTTTGGCGGTTTCAGTAAAGGCCGGGGTAAGCAGCAGGACCATGTTGTCCTTTTCCAAGGCCTTTAATCCAGATTCCATAAGTATGATGCCGCGCGACAGATCGACTGCTTTACTGGTGATAGGCCAGGCCGTCATCAAAGCGCTGGTTAGCTTTAATGGCTCTCCAGAGTCGGCGATGGCGCGGATGTAACCTGTGCCGTGCCACATGGTGTCCAGGGCGGTGCGGAGTTTTTGTGCCGCCTCCAGGTAATGGGTAGCGGTTGCCTCGCTGGAGTGCTTGCGGCTTAGCTCGGCAAAGTCGAGCAGAATGCCGTGCAGGAAGAAGCCTAGCCACGAACTCTCGCCCTTGCCGTGAAAGCCCAGTTTGTCGATGCCATCGTTCCAGTCGCCGGTGCCCATTAATGGAATGCCGTGGATACCCAATTGACGCAGTGAGAGGTCGACGGCGCGTTGGCAGTGCTCGTAGAGGCTACCCGTCTCGCGTGACGGTTGAGGTACGTAGACAACACCTTCACGATCAGCAGGGACGGTGGCTCCTTCAAGGAAGGGGATTTTTTCGTTGAGAATGGCCCAGTCGCCGGTGGCCGCGATGTATTTGGCGGCAACGTATGGAAGCCAGAGATGCGGATCAGACGCCCGAGTGCGGGCCGCAAGACCCGTGCCGCCGTTCGGGGCGGCATGCCACCATTTGACGACATCGCCTTCGATAAATTGCTGGCGCGCATGCAATAGGATTTGGCGACGCGCCCATTCGGGTTTCAGAAAGACCATCGGCAGGACATCTTGCAGCTGATCACGGAAGCCAAAAGCACCACTGCGTTGGTTGGGTCCAACGCGTCCCCAAAGTCGAGACGTGAGTACCTGGTAGGGCAGCCAGTCGTTTACCAAACGATCAAAATCGGGGTGATTGGTTTCGATTCGCAACGTGGAGAGGGTTTCTTTCCAGTAGTGACGTGTGGTTGTCAGCGCCTGTTCTGCCGCATCGACGGAGTTCAGCTGTTTGATGATCTCCTGGGCTTGATCTTTGGTGCTTGCCTGACCGAGCACGACGACTACTTTATATTCGGCCCCGGCAGGAATTTCTATGGTGCCGGCGAAGCTGGCGATACGAGTGCCATCATCGACTGCGCCGGGGTCCCCATGACCGGAGGTGACGAAATGTGGTTGAGTTAAATCTCGGCCCGACGATCCAACAAAGCGGCTGCGCACGGTTTCTTTAGCTTCGCAAAGCAGGGTGGTGGCGGCGAAGGCCCAGCCTTTAACGAAGTCATTGCGAGAATTTCGAAATAACAGGGCGTTGGGCTGGCAGCTATCGGAGAATTCCAGGAGCCCTCGGCTATCCCGACCCATTTCACCAAGCACGACCTCAAAGTAAGGCACGACACGGTAATGGCGGCTGCGCGAGCTGGTATTACGAATCCGCAGCAACCGAACTTCGGCGGGTTGATCGGGCAATACGAAACTGGTCATGTGCATTGCCAGATCGCCATCGACTTGATGGAAATCCACGTAGCCGCGACCAAATACGGTGTGATGTTTTGCGGTGGCCCGGCGCGTCGGTATGTAGCCCACACTGTGGGTCTCACCGGCAACCAGATCGTGGACATAAATGGCCTGACCGGGGTTGGCGGTGGGTACCGAATCCATGGTGAAGGGCGTCAGCGTATTTTGCTGAGCATTGCCGGCAAAAGAGCAGATTTCGCCGTAATTATTGACGATCGCTCCATAACCTTGCTCGTTGGCCAGCACGTGACTCCAGGGGCGAGGCGTATTCGGCTGGACGGTTAGCTCCGTACCATCATTGGAGAACTGAAAGATCGGTTCGGCAGTTTTGGCCAGGGTACCGGGTAGGGTGGCGCGGGGTTTTTCCAGCTGTGTGGCCAGTGCGGCTTTGTCTGGCAGGGTCAGCCCAAACTGCTTGGTAATAAGCTTGGCGGCCAGGAGCTCATTGTCCGCATGACCATCAAGGAACTCAATCTCCACCGAGCCGCAGGCGGGCAGATCCACCGATACGCGCAGGCTGGCTGCCGCATCGAAGGTGTAAGCCAGGCCCGAATCGGTCGGTGAGCGACTCAGCGCAGGGTCAATTCCGTCAGGGTTGGCGGGCGTGCCGCGACCGATGAACTGGCTGCGAGAGTCTTGATAACCCAGCAATCGCACGTTTTGTCCGTCGGTCTTAACCGCATGGAAGGCGACTTCACGGGATTTGACTTTGCCGTCGTGCAGCAAACGATTGGTCGCCATAATTGCGTTTAGATCGCTAACAAAATGAGTGCCGATATGCAGCCCGTTAAAGGCCGTTTGACGCAGGTAAACATGCTGAGCGTTGATGGTCAGCTCATGGTAGCTGATCAATTCCAGACGCCGTGGCCGTCCTTCCATATTGGTCAGTTTAATTCGCCATGACTCGACATTTTGTCGCGGCGCGATGCTGATTTCTGCCTCGGCGCGGATCCCGTGATAACTGTTGAGAATGCGTAGTAAGTTAGGCGTAGGGTGAGTCAAGGCATAATCCACGCCGGCCGTCCCGCAGGGCGAACGGCTCAGCGACCAGAGGCGGGAGTGGGATTCGCTTTGACTGCCTGTCGACTCCAACTCGCGCAAGTAGAAGAATTTGCCGCGCTGATCAAGGTTATGATCCGGGCAGCGGGTCAAGTCGACATCCCATCCACGGGCTGGATTAAGCACCCGATTGTAGCCGCGACCATCGGCATCCATCACTAACGTGTAGGATCCGTTGCTGATCGTATAATGCGGCGTCGAGAAGACCGTGGAGGTGACCGGGACAGGTGGGCTGATTGAGGAGGCCGGGCGCCATCGAGCCAGAATGATGATCACCAAGGCAAGCACGGCTAACCCCACACCATAGGCCCACATCAAATCGACTACGGGCGGCAACAGTTCGGCCACCGGCGCGGTCTGCATGGCCTCGGCGTTGTCCCAGGCGTAATTCCAATCCGCACCGCGTGGAATATAGAACGGGATAAGCAGCGGAGCCCAGGTGAAGAATCGCCGGACACCTTCGGGTATGACTCTCGTCCGCATGCCGTGGCCCAGGTATTTGGCAGTCGCTTCGTCCAGCTTCTCTACGCCGGAAAAACTCAGATTGACTAGTGTGGCGACGCGCAATCCCATGTGATCGAACCAGATCAGCACGCGCAACCAGTCGTAAGCCAACAGACCAAGAAATAGATTTAAACTCCAGCTGTGGAAAGCTTCTGGAGTAAGGGTTTGGCTTTGACCTATCGCCAGCAGGGTGCGAATGGCGCCGTCCTGGTTGTACCAGGTGGGGTCGGGGGCCATCTTCAGGAAAGTGAAGATCACCGGAGCCATCCACAAACCCCAGCGCTGCACTCGCACGGTTTGCTCGACAATTTCCACCAGACCATGCGTGGTAAAAAGTCGGCGCAGATGATCCATATTGCGGTTCAATATCGCATTAAGGGCAATAAAGTTAATGCCGAACAGCGGAGCCGCCAAAGACCAGTTAATAGCACCTGCCAGGGACTCACTAAATAATAACTTTGCCCCGCCATTGACGCTGCCCAGGTCCATCGCTCCCCATTTACTAAACAATGGGTAAATGACGTATTTACTGGCCGCTCCGCTATCGGAAAAATGCACGGTAGCGTACTTGGCCAGCTTGCTGCTGACCACGGCGAGCTGGCTGGCATCCAGATACCAGGCAATCGCGCCGCCGACGACACCCCCCAGCAAAGCACCCATGCCGTAGTAACGGGGTTGGTGGAAGTGCTCGCGCTTGCGTTGTTGTATCATCCAGGCATCCCAAAGCCACTGACTACCGGCATACGTCAGTGCACCGGCGGCCGCGCCGTATAGGAAACGATTGCCATCGCCGAAATGAATCAAGTCGTAGCTGATGGCAAGACCAACCGCCGTACCTGAAATAATGCCGCGCAGCGCATTTTCTGGGCTGACTAAACCCTGGCGTAGCCGGGTGGTAAACGGCGAGCTATTGTTATCCGAGCTTTCGATAATGGTTTTGGCAATGGGGAAAAGCAGCATACCCATCGCGGCGCCACTCCACACCGGCCAGCCGGCAAATAGCCATTGCAGCCAGGAGATTTGACCACCGGCATACATCAGTTGAACCACCAGCATGAACAAGCCGCCGTATTTGGCGCCCGATTGCATGCCGCTGCGCCAATGATCCATGGCCGAATGGCCTGTGGGCAGCCGGCCGCGTAAGCCATCTATCAAAAAGCCGGTGGCTAAAAAGATTTGGCCCCACAAACCTGCTTGAGCGGCTGCGGTAGCCAGCACAACGACAGCAACCTGAACAGGCCAGGGTAATGTGGTGATCCATTGTTGAGATCCCAGGTCGCCGATCAGCGGCGTGGTTGCCGCATATAACGCAGCGACCAGCAAAATCACATAGGTTCGAGCATGGCTGATTTCCCGTTCGCTGACGGCAAAACCCAAGCTCAATACCAATAACATGTTAAACACGGCGAGAATGCTTGCCGGTGCGGCAATGCGGGCGAGCGCTTGCGGCGGATTAAAGCCTACGCTCATCCATTCGGTCACCGAATGCAGCAAAGAGGGCGAAGTCAGAATGAACAGAAAATTTAGTAGGTAGGGCGCAAAAATTAGTGAAACCGCATGATGTGGAGTAAGCAGCCGGCCGTGAGTATATAAATAAGCCAGCGACACAAAAGCGAAAATGCCACACCACAGTAGAGCGCCGACCTCAGATAACTTAAGCAGATCACCCCAGGTTGTCGGGGTTTGCCAGGGTGACAGAGACGGATCCATGGACCATAACACCAGTCCCACACCGGCTATTTGCCAAAGCAGTTGAATCCAAACCGGGCGTTGCCGCATACTCGATAGCCAAATTGAAAGTACATTCATTCTTATTATCTCCCGCGCTTCTCACCGGCTTGGCTTGCTGGTCCGGTGAAGGTTGATCATCCCTATCGGGGTGCAATTTTAAAACTCAAACTAAAGCATCAAATTTTCACCTAGATTATCGGCGTGCCGAAAAGGGGAGGGATCTCGGTGGGTGGTGCGATGCTGCCCAGATTTGGAC
>_3_pt1 | contig 20352 bp, 27 predicted proteins | sample MGYA00084035_6733316 | MGnify analysis MGYA00084035 | reverse complement strand
GGCTATTTTTTGCGACGGGATATTTATATCCCCTTTGGTTGCTGTTGCTCCTGTTGCGCCGGAAGCACCGCCCCCGCCGCCTCCACCAGCCGTCACAGTTACAGAGTTATAAACGATAGATGAATTTCCGCCATTGCCAGCAGGAGTAACCCCGCCATCTCTGCCGCCACCGCCACCACCAACAAGCGTAATCTCAACCGCAGTCACGCCGGTAGGCCACGTCCACGTCGCAGCGGTTCCGCTGGTCTTTACGTCGAGGTTTGGAGCCCGCGTAAATTGATCCCCGTTGCTGTTGAGATACTCCGAGGCGGTAATAGTCCCGACCGACAGCGCACCGCCAACGGTAAGCGACGTAATACTTGCGCTGGTAATACTTGCGCTAGTGATATTCGCCTGCGCCGCAGTAATTGTGCCGGTCGTAGTGATCGACAGGTTAGGCGGCAGTTGTGCGCTAGAGTAAATCGCACCGACCTCAACCTGCGTCGGCATGGAAACGGTAAACCCGCTGACAGTGATTGACGTATCGGGGGCAGAATATGCGGATGCGGTAACGTATCCGGTCTGTGACCCTGACTGGTTAACCCTGATCGGCCGGCCGGCCGTGTATACCGCTGTCAGGTCAGTAGACAGTTTGATTGACGACGCGGTAGACGACACGACGGTATGACCGAAGTCAATCCACGTCGGGTCTTCGTAGAACTCACGAACACGGGCCGCGAACTCACGGTCCGAGTTGTTAACAGAACCCGCAGTCTGACCCTCAGGCCAACCGTCAGGACTCGCAGCGTTGTTGCTGCCCGGCGTGGTAGAGTAGTTGCTGAGTTTGTCGGTCATTTTTTGTTCCTACGGTTTTCGATGTAGTCAAGAACGCCGATGGTTGACACAGGGGCGGCGCGAGACTGCATCAATAGGTCTGTGAGAAGTCCGCCGGCCCTAGCCGCCTGACCAGCGCCATACGCGGCCTCTCCAACAAGACGCGGGCTCTGTGCTGCGAGAACAGGAAGTGCAGCGGCAACTCCAGGAATTCCGGCGCCAATATACCCAGCTGCCCCGGCTCCCGACGCAACAAGACCGGACAGGCCGCGAGGCATCATGGAATTAAGCGACTGCCCGGCAAGTGCAGGCATAAAGTCCTGTCCGCCTTCCTGTTGCAGTTGTTCCGCGATTGCCAGCCGGTTGCCGTAGTTGGTATTGACGTTGTTGCGCGTCAGCGACTGCAATTTACGCATTGCGGTATCTACAGACGCTTTCTTGCCAAGCGACAGGGCCTTTTCTGCCTGCGCGATATCGTCGGCGGCCTGCGAATAGTCCTGCATGACCTTGGCGTATGTCGGGGCCTGCTTAGTAATGGCACCCTTGACGGCGTTGTATATGTCTTTGCCAACCTTCCCAGCGGTACGCTCTTCCATCGGGATGCTTTCGACAATTGCTCCGATTCGTTGCTTTAGTGCGTCGAATCCCTCCGGCGTGTGGTACTCGGAAGGGTCAAGGCTCTTCCATTCTTCTACGGCCTTGGCAACCTCAGCGCGCACACTTTCTGCCTTTGCGTTTTTCACCTGCCCCTTATATAGAGTGACGTTTGCCGCGTCAGAAAGCGCACTATCAACGTCGGCAAAATCTATAGCCGCCTTGTCTTTGGTAATGTCAACCATTCCTGAGCGATATTGAGCATTCTTTGCCGCACGCATTGCGTCAAGGTTTGATTTTGCAATATCCAAGGCGTCAGACATTGGGGCATCTCCGCGCATATTCGCGGTAAACGACTTTGCCCGCGATCCGCCCTCCAGCCCGGCCCGTGCGGCTTGCTTTACTGACTCGCCACCGACTCCGGTGCTCAGGCCAAAGGCTTCGCCGGCAAAATTGCCCACCTTGCGGGCGGCATATCCTGCGGCCGGAGCCACTACAGGCAACGCGCCGCCAATAGCAGCGCCCATGCTGGCCTGTGACGGGTCCACAAGCCCCGCAGACGCCCCGCCAGTGATCGCGCCGCCAGCGGCCCGCGTCAGAATGCCTGCCGGACCAGTCATACCGCCAGCGCGGAAGCCGCCAGTAGTAACCGCCTGAGCCAGCGGGGCTACTGCCGGTACTGCGCGTCCGATTGCGTTGCCAAGAATCCCACCTACTCCAGCCGTGCCGGCAATCTCCCCGCCGATCTTGCCCATACCGTACTGGATCGACTCGGGATTAGCCCCGACCAGCGACGCAAGGCCAGCGTCTATCCCTGCGCGCCGTTGCTCATTGCGAGACGGAGCGCCTTGGCGGTCGCTCTTGACCGCATCGACCAGCATATCTCCGGGCGCTACGATGGTCGCGCCAATAGACCCAGCACCGCGCAACAGTCCGGCGCCAATATCCTTGACGGCCTGACCAGCGGCGCCGAGCGCAGCCTCGCCCGGCGACGGAATGGCCGGAGAATAGCCGCCACGCATGACGGGCTGACCCAGTGGGCGCTTCGGCGCGGACTGAGCCTGCTTTATGCGCGAGGCAATGGCCTGCGCGAGCTCAATGTCGCCAGACGAATCGGCCGCCTCAAGGTCGGCATACATCTCATCAATTGATGGCATGGTTACAGCCCGTATTTGCTTCGCAGGTCTTGCCGTGCATCAGGCTTCGCGGCGCTATGCTTGCTGCCATACTTGTCGACAAGCCGCTTGTAACTTGCGGCCGCGCTCTGTACCGCCGCGCGTTTAGCAGCAATCGTAGCGTCTGGGTTCTGCATGACGCCGGCCGACGCCATAAACACGTCGCGATCCTTGTCGGTAGCAGCGCCCGGGAGACGCTCAACATATTTTAGCATACGGCCGGAAATTTGCGACACTTCGCCCATTGCTGACTGTATTTCAGGGTCGCCGCCAGTAACCGGAGCGACAATATCCTCAGCGAGCTGGGCCCACTTAGTCTGTGGTACTCGTGCCAGCGCCTTATCAAGCCTGTCAAGCTCATACAGGGCGTCAGCCGCAGACGTTGCGGACTCTTCCTTTTCGACTGCCGTAGATGCCTTTGCCTTTGCTACCTCAGTAGCAGCCGCAACGACAGGGGCGCGCTGTTCTTCGCGGATGCGCTGGCGTTCTTTTTCGGCAACATCGGTGGAAACGGTCTTTTCGTAAGACTTACCGGTACCGCCATACTTGCCTGCGCCGATAACCTCGGAACCAGTGTCCTGATAGGTGAACGTTTCGGCCGGCGTTACGCCAGTCCAAACAACCGACCCAACGTCGGAGAGTTGGTAAATTTCTGGCAGGTTGGTTTTCGGGTTTAAGCCAACTCCTGCGCCCTTGCCAAACGACGGATTGTCACCCTGCGCCTCGCGCTGCAACTTAGCCAACTGCGCTTCCTTGATCCGTTTGTTAAACTCCTCCGCCTTCTGCGCGGCGATCATCTGCGAGTATTGCAGGCCGGCCTGATTCATCGCTTGCAGGCTGCGGCCAAGTCCTGCGCCGGTCGTTACCGGGGCTTGCTGATAGCCGGAATTTGCCAGTGCCTCAGCGCCGAACGCCATCAGCCTCTGGTTGATAGCCGGATTGGCCAGACCTGCGGCAATGCGGCCCATGATGCCCGGGGATTGCGTCTGTGCAGGCAACAGGCCCTGCGGCGCAATTGGGGATGCTGATACCTGGCCCGTCTGCGGACCGCTCTGGTACACGTTACCCAGCAATCCGGCCGCGTAGGCGTTCGGGTCTTGTGCGTTCGGGTCGAGGTAGCGGGGGATTGCCATTAGCCGATCCCGCCCATGAGCGAGCCGATCCCGCCAAGCAGTCCAGACACAGCGCCCACAGTTTCAAGCGTCTTGTTGCGGAACATCGGGGTCGTAGACGTGCCACCAGCACCCAGCATCGGCGACACCATCCCGAGGTAGTTCTGCAATTGCTGCATTTGCTGGTCGTAGTCGAAGCCTTCCAACTGGTCGGCGGCGCCCATTTGGTTCTGGAAGCCCTGATAGCCAGCCTGCGGGGCCAGTTGCGCGGCCTGCATCATGCGGGACTGGTCGGCGTTGTATTGCTGGCCGTACATATTGGTGGCGAGGTCGTTATACGCCTGCCCCATCTCGCGGGCATGGTCCGAAGACCCATAGCGTCCAGCCTTGGCGAACTGGCTGTCCAGTTGCGACCGGACACCACCCGCGGCTTGGTCGAACATGCCCTTGAGGTACGGGTTAGTACCCCCTGCAAGCACGTTCCCGTAGTAGTCCATCGCCCCGGCTTGCATCGGATCGTTCTGGGAGTAGTCATACATCCCCTGAGCGACACCGCGCTGCATTCCGGTCGGCTGGCTTATCAGGTTGCCCTGAGCGTCGAACGTCAGCCCTTTGGCCGCATTAAGCGCAGGCTTGGCCGCTTGCGCTGCCGGTTTCCACGGGGCGTTAGTGGTTGTTACATCTTTTTGACTGGTACCGCCCATTGGCCGGCCTCCCGTGTGAATCCGTAAGGTTTCAGTACCCGATCCCAACCCGGGCGGCCCCTGACGGTCAGGGTGTGTATCGCGTTCCAGCCGGCCCACTGGTGAGCCGTTTCGATCACTTCATCGACCATGGCACGATTCATGCGCCCGCCCGCGTAAAGCATCTCCCCGGTCCCGTCAATAGATTTCTCAAGCATTATAACCGTTTCGGGCCTTTCCGCCACTATCAAAGCCCAAATGGTTATAAGACTCTTGTCGGCCCTTTCCCGCACCTCTTCCGGCGTGTAGCACAGCGAGGGGAATCGGGATAACTGCAACTCCACCCACGGCCATGCGTCGTCTAGCAGGGCGCCTGTCAGGGGGATTATCAATACTCATACCCGACTATCAAAACATCCCAAGTCGGCGCGTTCGTTGTGTACGTCGCTACAGCAGTTACTCCGAATTGCAACGTCCCATCTCCGAGAATCTCCCAGCCGTCAGGTACTGGAACAATAACGCGGTCCAATTCGTTTGCAGTCGCCGGGGTTGCTGATCTGACGGCCAACTCAATAGGCGTCGACGTAGTAACTACGTTACCGATCGGGTTGACCCGGAATTTAAACGTGGTCGTCTGAGCCGTTGCCGTGTTGTGCCCGCGCGTGGCAAACGACAGCGCGGTTATCCTGAATCGTTTACCTGACGTGACCCCAAACGATACTGAAGTCGATGTGGCGGCGTTGCCTGCGCTCTTGGTCAGCGTGATAGCGGTCTCTGTACCAGTGGCGCCTGCACCAGCCGCTACGGCGTAGTACCTGACCGCAACCCGGCCAGCGTCTTTCAGGTCTTGCGTGGTAAATCCGGTTGTCCCCTGAGTTCCCTTTGTGATCGCCGGAGGGATAACAGCTTGAGGATACGTCATCTGATTATCCACCTAGTTCCGGTTGAGCAAACGTCGGCCGTTTGGTCCTGATATTCCAGCACGTAAAGAACGCTTCCCGTCGTGATAACAACCGTGTTTGCCGTGGCGTCGGACTTAACGACCAAAAACACCTTCCCGGCGTACCCCTCCGGGGCTCCAACAGTAACCGTTATAGTCCCGGCGGTTGCGTTGCAATCATATATGCCGACAGAGCCGTCAACTGTAGTGTTGGCATTAACTACCCTGACGCCATAGGGCTGCATGGACGCAGAAATACGATTGACCGTCTCAGCAGTTTTGCGCTGTAACTCACGCGGGTCCGATATAGCCGGACTCAGGTGGGAAATGCTCATGCCTTCCCCTGCGGCTTCATGCCGGCATTGAATCCTACAGCGTCGGAGAACGCCCCGATCACGCTGAACTTGGCCCGAAGCCATCGAGCAGCGATCTGAAAGTTACTCTGTCCCGTGCGCGTGTTGACGCCTTGGGCCGGCGTGTAGGTATAGGAGGCAGTCGGAAGATTCTTATACCCGACCTGAATAGTCGTAGTCCCGTCAATGATCGGCTCGATATACTGCACCCGAGTCAATCCGCCCTCGTTCGGCTCACTATCCCACGTCTCGAACACAGCCGTTCCCGGCGTGTTGTCCAGCGACACAAGGTAGCCGGAACCGTTCAGGGCCAGGAACTTGTTCTCGCCGCCGATCCAGTACGGGTCATCCAATCCAGGGGTCACGTCTTCCAGCGTCGCAAACAGACTATCCAAGCCCTCGAGAGTCATCGTCGAGGTAGCGCCATCCCACACAGCACCTAGGCCGTAGGTGCCGCGACTCCACCGCTTATCCGCCACGCTGTAAATAATCAGCGCATCGTTATCGCCCGATCCAGTAGCCGACGGGAACGTCCAGACGACAGACCGCCAGTCAGGGTTATACGCACCGCGAATCTTGGTCTTCGATCCGGTCAGCAGGTTGTCTCTGAACCACTTGTTAATGGCGCCCTCGCCGATGTTGATCGACTCACCTGAACCATCGGTGACTCTCCATCCGTCATGGGAAAGGAAATACACCTCACGACCTACCTGAACCGCAGAACCTGCGACCTCGCACCCGTGCCGGTTGTCGATCTTATCGAACTGCCACACGATGGGAGCGCCGACGTAGACCATGCGGGTGATTGCGTGCTGTTGGAACACAAGCCCGAATTCCCCGCCTCGGATAGCCATTACCCGGCCGTCCTTGGCGTCTAATTCCTGACTGCCTGCTTGTGTGGCTTCCGATACGGCCCAATCGCTCGGATCGTCAATGGCGCACCAGCGGACCTTGTGCGGGATCAGCGTCGGGTTTTCGTACACATCACCGACAATGACAAACTGACGCACGTTGGCGATGCAGGACGCATATGGTCCTCCGCTCACGTCGGCAAAGTTACCCGTAGCCGCCGTCTGCTTTTGCATGATCTCAGCAAGGCTCACCGCGAACACATCAACGCCGTACTGTGTGAACTCCCACCGGTCAGCGGCAGTCAGGGTATATGTGCCGTTCGATACGTCGGAAAACCCTACCCCGGACTGCTCGTAAATTTTGGACGCATTGGCCAGGTAGGTCTTACTATTGCCGTTAATCAGGCGCGAGGAAAACCCATTAAGCACTCCGGCAACAGCCGAGGCAGACACAACCGACTCAGTAGGCAGACCACGATACTTTCCGGCGAATGAAATAGCGTTAACAACGTCGTACATGACGCCATCGGTGTATGGCTGGTCAGGCGCCCAAGGTCCGAACTTCACCACTTGCAAGTCTCCGACTTCATGCGCGGCGCAGGTCCGTACTTCTCAAAGTCGTCGGTGGCTTCAATATCGGCAAGGTCCTTATCAAACATTGCCGACCACTTGGCCAAGGCCGCATCATCGGACACGTACTGGGCCGCGTACTTCAGCGCACCGTGCAGGTACGTCTGCGGATAGTTGTTCGTGATCCAGTTGGTCTCGTTCGACACGCTCAGGGCCGTTGGCTTGGCGTAGTAATGGACCTGTATCGTGTAGGTAGAGTCCGGTTCCGCTTGCAGAACCATATTTTCGCCGCGAATCGTGAACGCATACGGCTGTCCTGCCGTGTTCGCAATGCTGTTCAGTTGCTCCGGGGTGTGGTACTCCATAGAGCGCTGAGGTGATCCGTCAAGGTACACCCCGCGCAGGCCCATGTAGTCAGCCGGTAGCGCAACCGTGATAGACGAGGCCGTCAGGCTTGTAGCGGACTCCATGAACCGCACCCGCAGGCGGCGGTTTACCTCAGCCTCGGCCATGTCCAGAAAGTCGTCGACGACCGTATCGCCAGACGATATGTTGGACTGCGCCAGCCATGATGCAATGCTGACTTTGAGGGTGCTGTAGGTGTTCATACAAATTTACCCTTGCGGGTCATGAACATTCTATTGTCAGGGTGCTGCAATTTCTTGACCAGCGCCTTCGTGTTCTCTTGGAGCATGTAGTTGATGCCGTCCTCTTTGCACCAACGATCCATGACCACGAAAGGAATGCTGCCGATCTTTTGGAACTCGCCCATCGGGCCGGTTGAATCGTTGTATTCCCGCTTGTTGGCTTCAACAATAGCGGAAACGTCCTGCACCTTCTCGACTGCAACGGTATCGTGCGTCTGGTGCAGAATGGTCTTGATCCCGTTGTCAATGTCTACAACAGTGCTGCGCATTACGCCTCCGAAAAGGTCAGGGGGCCGAAGCCCCCATCCCATTAGCGTGCGATGTCGATTATGCCAATACCAACAGCGGCGCCAGTAGACTCGCCACCGTTTGCGATGGTGATGTAGTCTCCGGCCTTAATAAAGACGTTGCCGAAGTCGGCATAGTCAGTGTCACCGGCTGCGGACGACGTGTAGGCAACAGTGATGGTGCCGCCAGTCAGTACGCTGCCGTTCTTGCTCACGATAACCTTACTGTCTGCGCCGCTGATAGCAGCGCCCAGCGCCGTGGTCACGCGGAGGAGTTGACCCTCCATGTGATCGGTCACCGGGATAACGATGGTCTCTGCCGTGCCCACGTCCGTAATCTTGAACGGGACAGCGACATTGCGGATATTCGCCATGTCAGTCTCCTGAAAAGTTGGGGAGGCTGTTACCCCTCCCCGGGTTAATTACGAGTTGGACACGTTCACGATGATGCCGTGAGCCTTCTCGTTGCAGACTTCCAAGGTGCCTTCTACCAGCAGTTGCTTCTTGCGGTAGTCGCCACTTACCGCCAAGTCGTTTACTTGGAAGTCGCGCAGCACGGCCCACTTGACCATTTTCGTGTCAACGATGTAGACCATTTCGGTCTCGCCGTTGCGGCACGGAACAACTTTCAGGGCGCCGAAGTCAGACGCATACACGTCAAACGCGGCATCAAGTTTGTTGCTGTCGGCCATGATGAGTCGCGTGCCGTTGCCAGAGAAGCCCGAGATCGCCTGCTTGTTGAAGGCGGTGCAGACGATCATGTCGGCATTGCTGCCGTTCGAGTAGCCCTGTTGCAGGACGTTCTTTACGCGGCCCTCAGTCAGCGCGATAGCCGTACCGCCAGAGACCGCAGCCGCGCCGCCAACTGCGCCCATCGTCGCGCCGTTCTTGTCGTGGTTGGTCTTGATGTAGGCCGGGAAGCCGCCCATCTCGCGGGCAGTAGCGCCGTCACCGGCACCGGCAACCTTCGCGTTGTTGTCGAGCAGCGCAAACTCTACGTCCTTTTTCAGACGCAGGGCGCGCATCATGACCTGATAGGCCATCTCGTCGTCACGGCCGGCCTTGCTGACAGCATCCTGCGTGCCGCTGACTACTGCGGCCTTTTGCAGAATCTGGGTGTAGTTGCCAAGACGGCTGGTAGCCGCGAACGATTCAACGGAGGCGTCGTCGCCTTCCATCGCGTAGTTCGTGGCAGCAGAACCGATGTCATCGGTCTGCCATTCGTGGTTGGTTGCAGTAGCCTTGATCTTGGCGATAGCGGACAGGAACGGGGTCTCCGCCGTGTCTGTCTTGTAGATCGCGTTGATAAGACCTTCGCGGTTGCCGACGGCATCGTAGGTCTCAATTGCATTGGTAGGCTGAGTCATGGTGTCACCTCGAAAGGAAAGAGAGAGTTATCCCCGCCCAAGGGTTGCCTTGAACAAGGATTGCAGGTTGTCCCGCGATGGCGCTTCGGTAGCCTGTTTCACCAGTCGGTGAGTTTTCAGCGCTTCCGCGTTGCCCTGCCGGGGTGCGCCCGGCTTTGCCATTTGGGGTGCCTTGGCGACTACGGCCTTAACCTCGCCGGCTTTTGACTGGAGTTCGCGGAACTTGGCAGCATCGCTCAGGACTTGAAGCATCCGGTGATCCTCTACGGCCGCAATCTCTTGCGGGGTAAATCCGTAGGTCTGACCGGCTGCCGTTACCTTTTCGCCAAACGCCTTAAAGGCGGACGGGTCCAGGAGTTCCGGCATTGCTTCCATCAGGCGCTGAGAGTTCTCCGCAATGACCTCGGCGCGGCGCGCTTGGCGCAGACCTTCGATCTGTTGGCGGGAGTGCTCAAACGCTTGCAGGCGCTTTGCTTGCTGTTCGCGTGCTTCCAGAAAAGCCGAAGGGTCGGCCTGTCGAAGGGCGTCCCAATTGACCTGAGAGTCAAACGACTGAATTGCAGCACCCAGCATTTGCAGGTTCTGCTCAACCGCTTGCTCCCTCTGCGAAAACGCCTCAAGTCTCTTGGAGAACTCGGCCGCTTGTGCCTTGCGCTCCTCGGCTACCTGTTGCGTCTTGCGCGTGTAGTCGGCCTGCATCAACCGCTGGGCTTTCAGTTCCTCGGCAGTAAGTTCTTCAATGCCGTCACCCTCAAGGGCTGGCACTTTGAACTTCTCCAGGACCTGCTCAATGGTCTGCTCACCGTCTACCTCGGGACTTTCACCCGACTCGGCTTTCGCCTTCTCTCCCTCTTTCGCTTCCGCTTGGCCCGAAGGCTGCTCCCCGAAAAGGGCGGATTTGAACATCGCGGCCAGACTGTCTTGGGTCGGGGCCGCGTCTACTGACGTTGCGCCCGACTGTGTTGCCACTTGGTCGGTCATTTCGATTACCTCAATGGGCCGGTAGTTATCCGGCAACATTCACGGTTTCCCGTGCTTGGGCGGTATGCCCTAAGTCATTTTAACAAAAAACAAGCGCGTTACTGTTTACCAATTACTCTAATAGCTTTGTCCCCAAACAAGACGTAATTGCTGGTGCCGCTGCCGGCGCCTCTTGACCCTTGGTCTAGGTAACGCACCCCGGTAAGTCCAATACCTGAAAGAATCCCGGAGGCGGCCTTCTGATTTATTGCTTCATCGCCTTCCCTTGCGGCGGTAGCGGCTAGTCGCCTATACAACTCACCCCCAGACAACGATTCTAGATCATAATCTGCAAAGCTGTATCCCGATCCTGGGAATTCTTGCATTGTGAGTTCATTGGCCTTTTGAGGGCCGACGGATTCTTCAAGCTCCCTAAACCTTCCCCTTGCTCGTTTTCCGACATCCTCTCCGAAGGTTGAGTATATCGCACCCCTCACCGCCTCGCTCTGGTCTGCTATTTTTTTGTCCCAATCCAGCATCCTGCTAACGTGATCGTCCGGAATGTCTACTGTGTATAGTTTCCCGCCGTTACCAGCAGACAACGTATCTCTATAAACTTTCGCAACATCGGGAGACTCCGCAAAATATAGGCCATGCCCGTAAACTTGAGCGCCCTCTCCTGTCCCTATATTTTCCGTCGAAAACGAGTCAAAATCGTGCGGACTTCCGTGGTAAGCGGTAATATCGTTTCTAAGCGATGATCCAATCTTTGGCCTATCCATGATGGCCCCCAACAACTGCGGAAGAGTCTTAACGGCGGAATATCCTGCCGGACCGAGGTATTTCCCAACTTGTTGCGCAGACCTTTCTATATTTCCTTCCGAATAACGCATTGCCGGGGCTACTTTATTGCCAATGTAGCCCAAAACTCCATTTGCATCACTGCCTTTCGGGATATACGTGTACGCATCCTCCACTGCGCGCTTCATGGCCTGCCCGGCTTTGTCGCCAACAAAAGGCGCCGTCGCCGCGTACGTAAGGCCGCCGCCCAGCGTGGCCGGATAGCTAGTGGCTGCATTTGCGATGAGCTCAAGTATCCCGCCAACTTTCCCGTCGCCACCAATTCGCACTATGTCCTCCGGCGCTTGGCACTCTGCCTTGCGCGGTATTCCTCGATCATCCCTCGGGCCATCCGGCCCTCTTCGATGTGGTAGGTGAACTGAGACTCAAACCCATTGATGGCCTGAATCCGGTGATACAGAAACTCCCGCTCCGCCGTCTGGCTTGGCTTGGTCGACTCGATCTTCTCGTAGGCGTCGGCCTTCAATGCCAGCAGTGCGGATCGGACCAGCGGGTGGGACAGGATGTGCTCCGCCTCGCCAGCTTGCCTTACTTGGTCTTCCATCTCTAGGAGGTTCAAATCTTCGCCCCCGGAATATTAGTGCTGTACTTTAATTCCATTTCAGTATAAGCGCGTTCTTCCTCGGATGCTAGTTCCAGCCGCTTCAGGGTAGCGGACTCTGCTTCCTTGGCGCCCTGCAACTCCAGTCTGGCTGCGGCCTCTTTCTCTCTGGACTGGGCCTTGACCATCTCGGCCTCTACCAGAGGATCTGGCCGCTCCCGCTTGCCAGCCATCGCCTGTTGCGCCTCGGGGCTGGCCGGGTCGATCCAGTAGCGGGACGACATCAGTCCCCGTGATTCCTCGATGTCGCTCAGGGTGTTGAAGATGCGCCCCATATCGACCAGCGGGGAACCAGACTGCATGGCCAGCGTCTGACGCTGGAGCACGTCAAGCAGGGACGCCTGCTTCTCCGACTTGCGGACGTTGCCGGACCCGACCTTAACCCTCAGGCCGTACTTCTCGCGGAATGCCGACGGGTCAATCTCAAGCGCCTTGCCAGATACCAGAATCTGCTTCCGCGTGTCCTGATACCGTGCGGTCAGGTCAAGGATGCCTGCAAAGCACGGCTTTAGGCAGAACTCGGCGTAGAGTCGGGCGATCAGTTCGCCAAGCGCCTTGCCTTGGTCCATGACGGCCAACGCCCCGGCCGCAGTCTGGTGCATCGTCTCGGCGTTCAGGCCCTGAGCGTGCTTGTTCACGCCAGTGCGCTCCTCGCGCATGGTGCGGACCATCTCCATGACCTGCATAGTTTTGTCGCCGATGTACTCAACCGGCAGCGGGCGGAGCATCCCCGGGGCCTTGGTGCGGATTACGCCACCAGGACGCATTGTCAGCAGATCGTCCATGTTGACCTGACCGCTTACCACCTCATACCGGCCGCCAGCGTTCACGGCGTAGATATTGTCCAGCGTGCCGCGCATCAGGGCGGAGTTAATACGCTGGATGTCGATGATCCGATCCGCGATAGACCGGCCAATGGCGGAGTGCGGCATACGGACCGGAGACCACACGCTAATCGGCAGGCTGGCGATGGTCTCGCGGCGCAGAATCTCGTTCCCACTTGTGCAAATCAGGCTGCGCTCGGCAATCCCGTCGCCATCCAAGTCAGCGAGGACGTAGTGTTCGTAGTATTCCACTACCTCCATCATCGTGTTCTGCGTCGGCTGATCCCCGCCGAACGATCCATTGAAGCGGGACACGGTATCGCCCGACCAGTCGTCGGTCATCTTCGGCAGGTCGATCACCGTCTCATAAGGCACGCCCTCTGCCACAAGGTCGGAGCGGGTCTTGGTCTTGATCTTGTGTCCAACGTACCGGCACGAATCGTCAACTACCTTGGCGGTGCGCGGAATCAGCAACTCATCGGGAGGAACGACCTCGATCTCTACTTTGCCGTACACCCGCATGACTCGAACACGAATGCTGTATGTCCCGTCCTGCGACACCTCTTGCGACAGGATGCTGACCTCTGCCCCCTCGCCTGCTTCCTGCTCTAGCCGCTGCATAAGCATGGCCATTTCCATCTCGGAAAGGCCGCGATAGTCTTGGTCTACCGGCTCCTTCTTGGTCACCCATTGCCACTTCAGGGCGCCAGTCTTGGTCAGCAGGCCGTCTTTGATTGAGTCGTGGATCAGACGGAATCCATCATTCTCACTGAAAAATACATGGTGCGCCAGTTTCGTCGCCGTCTCGGCCGTGGTGTCGTCCGGCTTGTTGGAGACGAACGCGATCAACTCCTCATCGCTGGCGAATGTCCGAGCAAGGTCCGGCATCATCCATTCGATAGTGTCGGCAACGTCGGAGGTGACTACCCGACTATGACCCTCCTCCTCATCACCCAGCGGCCGGCCGTAGTAGTAGTCCAGCGCCATTTCCCGGTCGCCAGACAACTCCTCGCCCCACTGCTCAGCCGCGCTCATCTCGGCGTTGACCAAGGCCAAGATATCGGCGTCGCTCATCGGTTCGGGGATTTCGGCACTCATGATTGCACCTTCGGTTTAGGGCCCGGCTTCTTCCGTTCTTCGAGTACTGCGATGCGGGACTCGATGGCCTCAAGGCGGGATGCGTCTACAGGCACAGGCTCGGGCGCAGGGCCAAGCCGCGCGACCAACTCCTCAAGCCGCTGTAAGCGCGCCTGTTCGGCAATTGACATGGCCACTAGATAATCCCCTTGTTGCTGTATTTGAGTTTGCCGCCCCAATCGTTTCCGACCATGATGTGCTCGGCATATGTCAGAGCGAGGGAGTCTCCGCAGTCTGGCGACGATAGCCCACGCTTCTTGAGGTCTTGCTTCTTTTCTAGGGCGAGTTGCTGCGATGCGGTAAATCCGTACTCGATGTTAGATAGGTCGTCGGCCAGTTCTTGATCGTTCGGGAGCTCCATGCCGTCCTTGATGGCGTCCCGCATTCTTCCCCACATCTCGGCGCGCTTGTTTGCGTACTTCTCGGCGTCGTTAGCCTTTGACCCTGCGTTAACGTCGATAACATCGTGCCCCAACTGTCTTAGCCTATCTACCACGCCGGCACCTATGCCTACGCCATCAACGAGGGTTCCGTGAGGCCCCCATGACCGTATGATTTCGGCAACCTTATCGGACACCTCCATAGTGTCCTGCCCCCTGATCTTTACTTGCGGTAGAACCTTGCGCCCCTGCCGCATTGTGATAACAGTCTGGTCATCTCCAAACCGCGCCACGTCGACCCCAATGATCTTCGGCATTGTTTCGTGGCCGCGTGACTTGTACTTACGGCAGTTATCCACATCCTCGCCACTAATGAACTGGCTTGATGCAGCCCGAGGGAACAGCCCACGGACACGCACGCGAACAAAGTCTGAGTCCTCGCCGTAGTCCTCGACCCATTGGTCGATCTGGGCGCGGTTAGCCATCTTAGAAGTGCGGCTGTCTACCTGACTAGTTCCCCAGCGATGCTTGAACCGACCGAAGCACTCGCGGAACCTGCCCGTGTTTCTAGTGGGGTTCCCGAAGGCGCACCAAATAGCGCCCTTGGTCGTCATGGCCCCCTCAGTTACATCCCATATCACGTCATCAATGGCGGATGCTTCGTCGAAGATAACCAGAACGTACTCAGCGTGTAGTCCGGCGAATGCCTCGCTTCGCTCCTTTGACCAAGGAACGGCTGCCACAAACCATGTGTCCGGGTTTTGCTTTTGGCAGAACTTGGTGGCGGTCCACTCGAACCAATCCTCATTGATGGCCCGCTTGTGCCATAGGGCCAGTTCGCGCCACGTCTTAGTTTCGAGTTGGTTTGCCGTGTTGGCGGTAACAACCCCGGCAAGGTGGGGGCGGGTAGACATGGCCCACAATACCAGCCATGCGACTAGCGCCGTCTTGCCTACCCCGTGCCCCGACGCCACAGCCTCTCGGATTGCTTGGTCTGCCGTTAAGACTCCGGCGCCAATCTTCGACAGTACGTCGCGCTGCCAGTCATCCGGACCAGACTGATCCCGCAGGTCTCCATTCCCCCAATCAAAGGCCAACAGAACATACGCAAGAGGGTCTGCGTATGTGCCGGCTATCGCATCAGCTACCTGTTCTTGACTCGACACGATCTATCCCGCGCCTAAGCCTGTCTGATAGGTCAAACGTAACCTCGGCCTTGATCTCTTGCTTATCCGCCCATCCGTGCCGGTTCTTCATGTTCATGTACCAGAGGACGTGGTTGAACTTCTTCTCGCCCTCCTCCAGGTTCACCCTACCTTGCTCCTCCCACCATAGCAGGGCTAGTGCCTTGGCCTTTTTAATGGCCTCGGAAAAATCAGGGTGAACCTTTGCCCATTCGTATAAGGTGTCCTCGCATACTCCCATAGCAACGGCGCAGGCCATCATGGACTTGCCAACCTGAGCCTCGGCATAAAGGGCCGGGATCATGTCTGGGGAGTATTTGGTCGGCCTACCTACCGCAGACCTTCCGGCCTCCAGCGGTTTATCGGTCATGGCGACTACCTCTGCTGCACCTGTTCGGCCATGATCCCGAGGCTAGACGTTGTTGACCCGGTGGTCACAAAGCATTTTACCGTGCTGCCTGCGGGGAGGTGGACGTTCTCTACCATGGCAGATGTTGCAGCCGAGCCTACTGCAATCCACTCGTCCGTGAGGGAGTGGTACTTTTTGATCTGTGCGGTTGAGCCGGCAAAGGTACCGCCGTACGTGATCTGGTACAGGGCACCGTGATTCAGACCGACCGGGACGGCCGATCCGTCGGCGGCCAGGCCTAACGTGATGCTGCTGGCCGTGATGGTGGCAGCGACCACGGAGGTTATCTCGGTCGCATACAGTGACGACGTTACTGACGTTGCGTTGCCTAGGGCAATTTGGATTGACTCCACGTATCCGCCGACCGAATTGCTCGCGTAGAATTTGCCAGCCACCGTGATCGTATTGCCGGTGTCGTTGCCGGCAGAAACGGCTTTGACCTTGTAGCCCCATCCGGGGTTAGTCCACACGCCGCCAGAGGTCAGGCTGCCGTTAATTGTCAGCGTCTTTGCGGACGCCGTAGCCGACTGACCTCTACAAATGCCGTCGTCGTCGGCAAGGATGCTGGAGCCCGCGTATTGGGCAAGAATTATGCCACTGGCCATGCGGCCTCCGGATAGGACGTAATGGGCGCATTATGCCCCATTGTTCTAACAAGATTAACGGTTATTCCGTATGGCGTCAATCACCATCCGGCGGCATTTGTAGAACGGCGTCAATAGCGGCCAGCAGTTCTTTTCTATTTGACTTTCGACTCTCTATGTATTTCTTGTCCATCGGAGGCATGAACTCCCGTGCCGCCATCCTTTCTCGCTCCGCATTCATGTCCTCTATGCTGTATTTCCCTTGTACGCGGTGCCTATCCGGTAGCGGATAAACGCCCAACGTATCTAGGTCCATGATGTGGCCCCAGTACTCCTCAGCTGACCATTCATCGTCCTGTCTCCACCAATAGGCGGCGGTTGCTGATTCCAAGTCAGGGAAAACCCCGATAAGATCGCAAGCACCGCCTCCCGGGTAGTAGTGCTCTCCAGAGAACAGTGCGTATCTACCCGTCATGTGATCACCTACACCGGATGGTGTGCTAACTCGACAGGATCGCGGATGGCGTTAACCATCTCAGCCGCCCGCTTGGTCGTTTTCTCAAACGGTCCGCGCAGGATGTGGACAGATGGATACCACGGAGTCCCCTTACCTGACCGTCCCCAGTACCACAGCATGAACCGCTGTGGGGCCAGCAAGATTGTCGGCTTGCCAATAGCCCCGGCCAGGTGCGCCACGGTGTTGCTACAGGTCACCACGCAGTCAACGGCCGCGATTACAGATAGCACGCCGTCCAGGTCACTGAGGGGGTCTACGCCGTCAATTGCGTAGACGTTATGCCCGGCAGCCTCGAACTCCCTGAGGTCGTCCAGTATGTGCCCGTACTGCAGATTGATCGGAACAGCGTCTGCGGCCAGCACGTTGGCGAACACGGCCGGAGCTATTGATTTAGATTCCGTCAGGTGGGCACGGGTAGAGAACCACGAAACTCCGACCGTAGTCCGGCCCGGGAATGCCTGACCGAGCAGCGTGCGGATATGCGAGGCCCTTCCCGCGTCTGGCTTGAGCCAACTGGACGGGCTCCTATCTCGATTGAGTACGCGCATCAACCCCATTGCGTCGATTGCGGCAGCCCCGGCATGGCCCGGCAGTTCGCTGGCCGTCACAAACCGGTGCGACGGGAACGACCGAGAGAATATTGGTAGCAGCCTCGGGTCGCACGAAATTATGGCCGGAGGGATCAGCCCAAAGCAGGACGAAAATAGTATCTCCTCGCCAAGCCCCTGCTCCCTGACTACCAGCAGTGGGCCGTCAATCTGGCCGCCGTCCCAATCCGGCAGGTCGATGCTGCCGCGCCCGCTGGCGTCGCTAGTCACAGCCCACCGGTGGTGGCACAGGCTGAACCCGGTGGGGTAGTCTCCGTCCTGAAGCGCCATTTCAGAAATTGCTGCGCTCAGTATTCCAGACGGAATATCGCGGTTTATTCTGGCAATCGTCTCGGGGTCGCGCTCACCTAGCCGTAGCAATGCGGCGGCGTACCCGTTGGCGGCGTCTGGCAGCGTTGGGTTAAGATCAAGTATCCGCCGGTAAACTCCAAGCGCGTCCGACCCACGTCCGACCATCTCAAGGGCGCGCCCGTACGTGGATAGCTCGGCCCCGGTCACAATTCGCTCAGGACCGCACTCGAATTCGCGAACCTGCCCGGCGTAGTCTGGGCTCAAGACAGCACCCGACCAGACCGCATCTCAATATCCACGATTCTTGCCGCCCGCCTAGCGTCTAGGATCGAGTCAGTGTGTACCCCGCCGGGGAGTACCCATCCACTGTGGGTTCGGAGGATAACCGCCTCGCCGTGGACAACGGCGCCGGCTCGCGTGGGTTTGCGCTCGTAGTAGGGGGTGCTCAATGGTGCCTCTCGTTTATTGGTTGTCCTGGCTGGGATCGAACCAGCGACCGCCGGGTTATGAGCCCGATGCACTAACCGACTGTGCTACCGGACAGTGTGTGGAGCGGGCACAGGGAATCGAACCCTGTTGTCTGGCTTGGAAGGCCAGTGCATAGCCTGTCTGCCATGCCCGCTTGTTACTGGACCATATCAGTCACATCGGCCGATTGGTAATCCGAAGAGACTCCTTCCTGTTGGCCATGGCATAAATAACCTCTTCTGGCACTCCATGGACGCTGCCATAGTTGCCAGTTGCCTCAATGTGCCGCACCGTTGCGCCAAGTTCTGTTGCCATGGAAAGGTACGGGTTGACTTCCCACTGCTGAGTAAAGGTATTCGACACAACAACGTCCTTTCCTTCCTCAAGCGCACACCGCACCGAAGACTTACACCAGTTATGCGCATGGCCTACTTGCGACCGGTCAAAGACGTATTCCCCTGATTGTTCGTCAACAAACCACATATCTGCTTCAAAGTGAGCATGTCCGGTCATTGACTTAGCAATCGTAGACTTTCCGCTACCGGGGAGTCCGGAAATGATTACCAACTCAGGCACGTCTATCTCCTAGTTTCCATTGTGTTCAGGTGGCCACCCGCCCCGTCCCCAGAGTCTCCCGGGCGTTTGCGGTACTGCGGCCGTGGTCGTATTCGGCTGGTGTCTTGTGTTGGCCGTGCGCTGGACTTCCAACCCTCAGTGTCCCAGCAATCTCGGAGCGTTTAAGCCAAGACACCATGCGAATACGTTGCCGGTTACTGCCCTGCCGGCTCAGGTTGTGCGGTTACTTGTTGACCAATGCCGCATCTAGGGCTACGAATGCCTCGGACAACTCAGAGGCAGTATGTGCGGATCTGCTCCCATTGAGCAGAATATCTGTCCTCGCTGCGATCAGATCGTTTGCGGCAGCGATTATCGGGTCTACTCGGTCTTGGATGTATGCGACCAGTTCGTCGCGTTCTTTCGCTAACCCCCTCATGCGGATGGCCGCGTTGTAGTGGCCGGCCGCCTCAATGAGGCGCGCAGAGTTTTCCGCCTCATGCGTCTGAACGCTGTCCATCAGGCTAATTCCTCATTTGACCGTCAATTGATTTATCCATATAAGTATTTGGTTTATATGGAATTATATACTTGACTCAGACTTTCTCAGGCTTTAGCCCGCATCTCGTCGTAGAGTTCACCGGCAAGTTTGTCGAACGTGCCAGCGCCGCAAACAGCGTCTAGAGCCTCGCGGACGGTCATTCCTTCGCCCATCTTCTCTACGATCATGGCGCTGATAGTGGCGTTTTTCATTCCCTGTCTCCGTTCTTGGCCGTCGCCTCGATAAGCAATCTTCCCGCCTCCGCGCATCCCCGTCAAAACCTATTTTGTAGTTCCGACAGACGGCCTCCACGGGGATTTGTCCCACGTCGCCGCCGAGTCGCACGGCTTGAGCCGGCGCAGCGAATCAACCTCAACCGTCCGCGTACCGTTCCAGCCTGCAACGTAGATAACCGCCTTGTCGCCAGCCATCGCTACGATTTCGACTTCCTCGCCGTAGAGGGTAACGGTGTCGCCGGGGTTCACGACTTGGCGGCCTCTCGGATGGCTTCCATGCAGTGGTCTATTGCGTGGTTGTACGCATAGTCAGATTCTTGCCCAGTTTCCACTGGGTGAACTCTCTCGGTATCGCAAACCAGCGCCGCGTTCTCGTGGGCGGCTTTCCATACGTTGCGCGCCACAGCCCGAACCTCGGACTCCCACTTGGACGCGGCGAACCATTCCTCGAATGTCTGCACCTTGCTCATGGCTTGGCTCCGGATTCTTTGCGACGGGATTGGATGAAGTCAGGACGCTTATCGTCGCCACCGCATAGGTCCGGAGACAATGCATAGCGCACGCCATCCGGTGGTCGGTCGGTGAACCGCAGACACTCCATGTGGACAGGGCATGACTCGTTCTTGCAGCGGCAGCAATCGTATGGCAGGTGGTTCATTCCTTCGCCCTCTTTGCTACCAGTTCCCGAGTCATCACCCGGAAATTTGCCGCCATGACTTCCAGCGATTCCCGGTTCCATTTCGTCGTCGTCTTGTGCAGCGCCTCGACTTCCAGCACGGCCGCTTCCCCGATCTTGGCGACCAG
>_1_pt1 | contig 42470 bp, 50 predicted proteins | sample MGYA00084035_6733316 | MGnify analysis MGYA00084035 | reverse complement strand
TTGAAGCCGATGAACTTCAACATCGCGTTCGCGTCAGCGACAACGTCAGCAGGCGCATTCGGATCGCTGGCCAACGTTGCAAGCATCTCGAAGAAGAAGTGGCCCATCTCGTGGAGGAACGTCGACAGGTCGGCCTTCTCCAACTCGGAGATGGTCATCGTCGGCGGATGGAATTCGCCGCGGCGTTCGGTTTGCTGCCCGACAGACGCCGCATCTTTCCGCAACCTCCTGATCACTGCGTCCTTGTACTCAGGCTCAGTCGACGTGAACGCACCGGCGGCGTCGAGTTCGTCGAAGATCTCCGGCGCGAACCGCTGCGTCCACTCCGACCAGTCCTCACCTGTTCCTCTGGCGAACCGCACCTTCTCGTCGAACGTCTTCAACACCTCGTCGATTGCGGAGGTCGGCTCAGGTGCGAGTTCGCGTTGCACGTAGTCGTACTGCTCAGCCTTCAGCGTCTCACCTTCTTTGCCGAACATCACAACGGCGCCTTGATTGCCGAACGCGTCCTTGACGTAGATCCCCGCGTACCCGGCCTCGAGCACATTTCGCTCGCGCTGCGTGGCATCCGTGCCTGTGTAGATATTCAACGGGTCTTTCACCGCGTCGTAAACGTTGGTTAGGTTGACCATGTGCGGCACGCCGCCAACGCCAGCCTCAGGGTGGATACCATTACCCTCGTCGACGTAGAAGTACAGCCGGCGGCGCATCTCGGCGTCTTGTGAGCCGATGCGCTTTGCCTCGGCACCTTTCATCCCGCTGCCGTAATTCTCGAACGACAACTCCGGGCGGAACTCGCTGGAGTAATGCACGCCGACGACGTTGACCTCACCTGGCTTCTCGCCGGGGGTGACGGAGAGTTGTGGGCCTGTGTCTTCAACCTGATCGGAAGCACGTCCTTCGCTCCAAGTCCACGACGGCATGAGCCCGGTCTTCTGGTCGGCGAATACCGTATCTTCAACAGCAGCGGTCTGGTTCTTAGCACCATGCGGGCCATAGTTCAGCCAGGAATTCTGACCGCGGGTTTCGGTCGTGATTGCCGCGACAGCCGACCCAGTGAACAGGCGCGAGTGAGCCTGCCACGCATTCTCTTCGCCACGAGCGCGGAATCCTGCACCTTCAAGTCCATGACCGAACGCGTCATGGACTGCGCGGAACAGATCGTTCGCGAGGACACGCTTCTTCTCACCGTTAGGTGAACCGTACGGCCAAGTTACCCCGGTGTCGCCCAACATCGGGTTCTCGCTAACATCCACATCAGAACTACCAAACCCGGCTTCGGTTGCAAACACACCCATGCGCTTGTTCGCGCGCAGATCGCGCATCGCGTTCCACGGATTACCTTCGTAGGGATCATTCGTCTCGTCGTAGAAGAAGAACGTGTAGCCCGCAGCCTCAAGCGCTTTGTATTGCGCGATCGTCTGTTTGATCAAATTCTGGTACGCCTCGGCAACAGCCGGGTCGTTGGGCGCGTGCTCCATCGCATCGTACGCGTCAGCGATACGTTTAGCGCGATCTTCGTTTACCTCGACGTAGGTACCTTGGCGCGCGTAAGGAATTCCATTATCAGCAGCGTACTGCTCGGCGACGCTTACGAGCGCGGCGTCTGGGCCGGCTGCACCTTCAACAGTCGGCGCACCTGCAAGCGGCGCAAGAGTTCGGCTCGCTTCCCGTCCTGTTCCGTTTCCATTTACATTCTCCTGGCCGAGTGATTTATCACGACGCTGCTTCCTCAGTTTGCCGAGGCGGGCCGCGGCGCGGCGAAGGTGCCGCTCTGCAACATCTGTAGCAAACGGCGCTGTTTTTCCTTCAGCAGATCCCGTTTGTTGCGCTGCTCGCTCATCACGCTGTCGAGCAAGTTCGTCGAGTTGCTCGCCGTATCCGGCGCTGCGGAGGATTTCTTTGTTACCTTCGTCATGAAACAAACTCCTGAAGTCAGGGGTGGCGTTGATCAGATCGTCAGTGAGCGCGCCGTCTGCGAGCAGTTGTTGCGGCGTGCGCTTCTCACCTTTGCTGTCGTGCAATTCGTAAAGTGATTTCGACCAGGACCAGATGGTTTCCTGCACCTCAGCCGGGGTCCAGGTCTCGCCGGTGCGAATCGTTAGCACTTGCGCGGCCTTGCGTACGTTGGCGCTCATCGCCATATAGCCGTAGCCCTTGCCGGCCTCCTGCTTGCTTTCGTTGAAGCCGGTGCCGCCGAACAGCGCCTGATCGACCAGCGCGTAGTTCGCCATCCACGCGTCGTTGGTCACCTCCTCGGTAACGCCAACCAGGTTGAGCATGAAGGAGTTCACCTTCGGGCCGGAGAGAGCGAACTTGGAAAAGTCCTCGGCCGTCAGCGCGCGGACGGAGTTGTTCTTCCACCCGTCGAGAACAGACTCCTCACCTCTGTTCCCAATGACGCTGCGGCCCATGAGCGCGATGATCTGCTTCTCATCCGTCGGGCGTTCTGCTGCAATCCAGTTCTTCCAGATGTTGAGCGCGTTAATCAGGTTGTTTTCAACTGAGGTCTGGGGAGACGTTGCGGCGAGCAGCGCAGCAAAGCGCGGCGCATCTGGGCCAAATACGGTCACCAGCGCCTCGGCGCTGTGCTTGTACCACCCCCGCTTCGCCGAGCCGGCGTGCGCAACTGCAGCCATCTCGTCTGCCGTCGGTAGTTGCTTCATCAGATCGACGAGTTTCTGCGCGGTGTTACGCTGGAGTTTCGCACGCTCTGCCGGGGTGAGGTACTTCAGGATCTGCTGCAGGCCGGAGATCTCACCGGCGAGTTTGGACGCGCGGTCGATGGTTTGCTCGAGCGACGTAGGTTCCGCACTTACAAATGAGCCGTCACGTAACGTCTCAATATCCGATGCGCGCGTTATCGGTTTAAGGTTTTCCTCTTTTGTTCGTATCCAAATTTTATCGCCGCTCGAATTTACCGCGAGAGTCTTTCCGTTTTGACCAACGCCGCGAGTCCAGTATTTCCGGTTACCCTTCCCGTTATCAACCCCAGGGCGCGACTGAACCGCCCCGCGTTCGCGAATGTCATTGAGTTCTTCTGGTGAAACGACCCGATACACGTACCCGGCTTCTCCTTTATGCGCAGCCGTATCGTTGGCAGAAAGCATGGGGTCGTAAAGGGAATGCTCAACATCCACGAGACCGCCGGCACTCAGCGACTTCGCCTCTTCCGCCGTCACCGACGCGTTGCTGTGGTGCAGTTTGTGTTTTGCCCACAACTCAGCCGGCGTGGTGTTCATCCGGTTCGCCATGACCGAATAGAAGTGCGAAACGAGCAGCGCCTTCTTCTCGTTGAATGATTCACCGAAACGTCCTTGCGCGTTCAGCGAGTCCAGGTTCTCTTGATAGATTGTCTTCACTTCAGCGGCGCGGCTGACATCGGCGAGGTGTTGACGCGCTACGTTCGTTGCTTCCTGGCCGAAGGACTCGAGTTCCGCCTGCGCCTCCGCGCTACTCATGCTGTCGGCGTCTAGTTTGAAGTTCTTCGCCAACGCAGCTTCAACACCCGGCTGCGAGACGTGCGTGTAGATCTCGTCAACACCGAGCGTCACCGTACCGCCGGTGGCGACAGCCTCGTCGATCTGCTGGTCCAGGTCGGGGGATACTTGACGTAGTTCCTGCACGCGCGCTTCGCCAAGGATCTCAACCAGTTTGTTCGCGTCGATAGACAACTCGGTCGGCACGTCGCCGTACTGCTCGCCGAGATTGCGGATCAGTTGGGCCAGCGAATCGGGGACCGAGTTGAGCCCCTCCATCTGGTTGATAGCGGTCAACACGCGCTTGACCTTCCCCTCGGTCTCCAGCGCCAGGTCGATACGCCCCTGCACGCGGGCCGCCAGCGCATCCTCGTTCCAGGTGGCGAGTGCCGCGAAGGCAACGTCGCCAGGAACCGTCACCGCCTCGCCGGTGGCCTCGAGCCAGAACTCAGTCGCGGTCGTCGCCTTGCCGACAGCCTCGTTGCCGGCCATCGCGCCGAACCCACCACCGGCCGCTTGCGCAGCGGTCTTGCCCAACGCGCCTGCGACCTTGCGGCCGAAGCCACCTTTAATCGTGGACAGGCCGCCAACCATGCCGAACACAGTGTTTACCGCGGCGTCGGCCGACGCGAGCTTGACGCCGTAGTTCAGCGCCTCAGCAACGTCGCCGCCGTTCTGCGAGAACTGGCTTGCCGATTCTGCCCCGATGTCGCCGGTGAAGGTGCCGGCGCCGGTGGCGAAGCCTTCGGCTGCGGCGATCTTCAGGATCCGCGCACGCGCAACGCCGAGCGCCAAGCGCTTGCTGACAAAACCACCAACACCCGCGCCGGCAAAAGCGCCAGCAGGTGCCCCAACGAGAGCCGGGAGCAGCGACGACAAGGCTTGATTAATCTGGATACCTGGGTTCTGCAGGTTATATTTTAGCGCGTCAACAACACCCTGATTCTGGTAAATATTCTCCAGAACATTCGAGCGCTGGTCTCTCGGCATCGCGTCGAGTTCGCGGAAACGATCAGCCAGCACACCTTCATTCTGCAGTGGAAAATTGTCATTAGTCGTGCTGCTGAGCGGGCCGGGAATATGCCGTCCGATACCGGTCAACAGCGCTTCGATACCTGCCGACGCGATCTCAGGTAAAGCCTTCGCCGTTGTTCCGCCGATGTCGAGGAAATTGTGCCAACCACTTTCGGCAAGTGGGCGATCGCGCTTGAAGTCGGCGATTGCCTTGTCAGCTTCCGTCAGGCTCTCTAACTCGTCGAGCGTGCAAGCAGCGGTGTACGGATCTTTTTGCAACGACTGGATCATCGGCATGGAAAGATTGCCGAAGGAGTCCTGCTCGTCTCTTTGCGTCACGTAGTCGCGCGTTGCGTCCATGTCACCAGATAGAATGTCCGGTGCAACATCAAGTTTGGAAGACGCAGATGCGAGTTCTCGCGCAGCAGGCGCGCCGCCGACCGTACCAAGTACCGCACGCGAACGGGTGAGAAGGGCTTCGCGTGGATTCGGAACTTGTTCGTCAACCATTATTTGTACTTCCGCAGATAGAGTTCTTGAATAACGGCCTCGTCCTTGAAGTCTTTTCCGAGACGTTTGGCCGACGCTTTGAGTTCTTCGCGCGTCGCGTCGTCGATTTCGAACTTAACCTGATCACCGGGTTTGGCCTGGTACGCACGACCTCTACCGCCCCAACCGGTGTTGGTTGGGAGACTCAGCCGGGTGATGACCGCTGCGCGACCTTTATAGTCGAGAGGTTTGCCGGCTGATGCGGCAGCGTCAACCTCGTCGTTGAATTTCTTTAGGAAGAGACCTTCTTCCTTTCCTCGCAGGCCCAACAACTTCACCGCCGTGCTTGCCTGCGTGGCGCGCGAGACCTCATCGTTGTTTGTATCCGGCTTGAGCAACGCGGCCTGGCTATCGGCAAGAGACTTCCGGTCGGCGATCGAAAGTTTGTCCCCGTATTCGGAGAGATCAAGTCGCAACGCCTCATCGCCACCGGCGGCGAGTATATTGCGCAGAGCGCCGTACACAGCCATGTCGGTGACGATGCTTTCGCCGCGAGCGACCTTCTCTTGCACAGCAAGGATCGCCGCCCGCGCGTCGTTCGACATCGCATCCCACACTTTCCGCTCGGGTTTGCGGCCAGTCTCCTGAAAGTAGCGCTCGCCGACTTGGTTGGCGTCGCGCATCACCAGGTTCTTGATCTGCTCGTTCTCAGCGTACTTCTGCTTGACGATTTTGCTGACCTCGTCCTTGCGCTTCGTCGGCCAGTCGGTATCGTCGATTGCAGCGATCACTTCGGGCAGCGACTTACCCAGAGCAAGCGACTGCCGGGAGAGATTCGATCCGTCGTTCGCGATAGCCTGTTCGTCGATGTCATTACTCAGTTTGATCTTCTGGTCAGCCGACAGTATGTCCTTGTAGGTACCCATCAGATACGCAGCCGCAGTCGTTGCGCCCTTGTCGTTCGCGGCGCCGATCAATTTCTCGATCGTCTGCGCGACAGCTTTGTCCGATTGGTTCTTGATGGTCTGTGAATCCCAACCTTTCGCGTGCCCGATGATCTCGGCGCCATCACGCACGTTGTCGATCTGGAGGTCGACAGCCGTCTTGGTTGTTCCGTCTGCGTTGTAAAGCACCGGTTTTGTGAAGTTCTCAGGTGGGATCGCAGCCAGTTCGGATTGCGCTGAGAGAATGTTCTTCTCCCCAACGGCCCCCATATATGAGTTGTGCGCAGTGCGCTCGGCCTCGTTCGCATCGGCTTCGTTGATCGCGTGCTTTTCCTGGGCCTTGGCGATGAACATCGCCTTCTGGTCAGGGTCGGCGATGTTGTCGGCAATCTCGGCGTACGCGTCACCCGACCGACCAGTGAGGTCCGCGGCCAGCGGCACAGCGCTCTTCGGCTCCGGGCCGGTATAGTCGGCAACGCGATCCAGGATCTCAGCGCGCTTGGCCTTGAAGGACTCGTCGGCCTTGAGCAGCAGCGAGGTGACCGCGGCCTTGTTGGCGGCGTCGATCTCCTTGAACATCTTCTCGCTGAGCGCATCACCGACGGCGCCAATGACCTTACCGACCTGACCAATGTCCTTCGCGTATTGAGCACCGAACGCATCAGCAGGTGCTGCAATCTGTTGGCGCTGGCCGGGTAGCGCGTTGAGATCTACCTGCGTGTCGTACCGCGGGATCTGGGCCATACGTCACTTCCCGAACGAAAAGGTTTTGGTCATCGCACCGGTGGGCGCGGTCGCGAACGACAGGGCCGTCGAGGCCGCCGAACCCAGCAGAGACATCGTCGCGGCCCGGCCAGGTGAGGACGCTTTCGCAACGGCGCTCGACATGCTGGCGCTGGAGCGGTAGTCCTGCGCTTCCTGCCGGAAGCCCCAGGCCTGGCGCGCGGCGTTGTTGCGGATGGTGGTTGCGTCCTGCTCGGCCAGGAAGCCCGTCTCATCGACGATCTGGGCCGGGGCGCCGACGCTCACGTCGAGACCTGAAGCCGCCGCCTGAGCGCGCTGCTTACCTGCGAGCACCGCCCCTTCGCGCCGGGCTTTGTTGGCCTCGAGCCCCCCGCGGAAGATCGCGTCGGCCGCGGCGGCTTCCGCCATAACCGCGTTGTTGTCGGCAACGCCCGCGGCGAAGTTGGCCTGGCCGCGCTCGCCTTTTGCGCCCTGATACGCGCTGTAGGCCTGCGTGCCACCGGCGACGGATTGAACAAGTAGGGCGTTACACATGAGGTGACCTCATCTCGAACAGGTGAAACGGCAAACCCAGTTCCCCATGCGGGGCCGCTGGGTGGATCTGGAAGCCCAACCGTCGCAACCACCGAATGCTTTTTGAGTTTCGCGCATCCACATAGTTAAGCAGGTGCGGAAACGCTTCTCGCATGCGAACAATATACGGGCGACAGGTTTTCATAAGAATAACCGGGTGGTGGTCGAGCACATCTGTGCCCAAAAGCCACGGCGAGGCGGTCCTGGAAATCAGCGATCCAATAACCGCGCAGCCGAAAATGCAGACGAGTTGATCATCGATCTCTACCGTCCAGCACATATCCGAATCGCGCACGCTGTAGCGGATGATCTCGCCTGGCGTGTCGCGCGAGGACGCCGCCAGTTCGTCGCGGTCGGCCTTCCTTAGGGATCCCGCCAGCGCCGTCTGATCGGCGAGCACTGGTGGGCGGATGACGACCTTAGGCACCGACGGCAAGTTCGATGGACAGCGCGCTGACGGTGAGCGGCAGCGGGTCGATGCTGCGAACACACACCGTCCCGTCAGTCTCCCAACTCGTGTCGATCGGCATGTTGATCTCGGCGCTGATCAGTGGCTCCGGGATGCTGTAGGTTCCGGCAACCTCGGGTTTGTATTCAAACAGGCTGCTGAAGTTGTGTCCTACCCAGATGCCGTTGCTCTTGAATACGCGCAGGTTCACCTCGGTCGGGTTCTTCAGCATCCCCATTCCACCGCCAGCGGTGTTAAATGCGATTGGTAACGTCTCGAGATCGGCAACATAGGGGCGGCCAACGCTGCAACGAATTGACGCCACAGGCACAGTCAACGTGCCATTCGTAACAACCCGGTCGCGAACCACAACACCGTCGCAAAGGGCAACCACCGTTTCTCCCTCCAAGTGCCAGAGGCCCCCGAAGGTTGTTGTGGCCGAACCGGAGAACGAGGTGCCGGAGTCGACAAAGAACGCGTCGTTCTGTACCAAGAGATTGTAGCCAGCGAGCCGCTCAAGCATGCACGTAGAAACACCATCGACATCGCGGCGGATTGAAAGGTAGAGACGTTCGATTCCAGCGTCTTTTACCGACGCAACCGATACTGCAAATCCATCGGTACTGTGAACGGCCCACGCGCGAATGTCCTGCCCCGGCTGATACGTACAAGACATCAGCACACCGTCATTGCGGGTACACCACAGCACCGGGGTTGGGCCACGCACATACGCGATGGAGGTAATCGTGTAGCCGTCGAAGATATCGGGGCTGAACACGCCGATGTCGACGGATGTGTAACCACCAGATCCATCCTGGGAATACGCAACCTCGAACGGACGGTTGATACCTGCGCCGATGTAGACGACGGTGCTTTCGCACTCAACCGGGTTGGTGTCGGTTGCGCCGGCTGACGAGTGTTTGCGCGCGAAACCGCCGAGCGCACCTTCAACCTGCCACACACCTGCCGTTGTCAGCACCAGCATGTCGCCGAGCGAAAGGATATGCTGGATCTTCTGCCGGGTTTGCGCGGCAATGCGGAAGTCGTACGCGTCGTCCTCAAGAATCGGGAAGTGCTGGTTCATGCTCGAGGGAAAACCAATAGGCGTGAGCCACATCCGCTGGGGGTCGTTAATTGATCCGCCGAATACGCGGCGCTGGTTGTGATTACCAACCGCGGTCGGGCAATCGTTCGCCGTGCTGAACGGATTCCACTCCTCGGGTGGGAAACGCGTCATATCTGGGGCGACGTTGTCGTCGAAGAAGACGTAGAAATCTCCATTCCGGTACGCCGACCCAACCTCGATGGTACCTGCGAATCCGTACAACTTCGAGCGCGAATCTTGCTTGTAAATGTTATAGCGCGATATCCCAGAAACGATAGGGATGTGAACTCCAACCTTGTGACCTGCAACAGTAAGGTCAACACGGTTGCCGATACGCATCATCCTTCCAGAGTTTGCTGTGTATGTTTGAAAACCAACCCCCGACACAGGCTGGCCGGTAATGGTGTCAATCAACGTCACAGAATCATCGGCCACAGTTACTGTTGAAACCGAACCAACACGGTATCGCTTTCCGTTAAAGGTTGAGTACGCCACACCCGCCCCGGTACCTGCAAACCCCCACAGAGTAAGTTCGTCTCCGACGATAAGTCCGTGGGCGGTTGCTGACGTGAACACTGCGGTGGCTGCCGTAGAGGCGGATAAAACAAGGGTATATTGCGAGTGCAACGCGTCCTCGCCACGAATCGACTCTTCCCCGTCGTCGGAAACCGATGTCGCGCAATAACGCACTGTGTGGTTAATGTTGGTGCTAGCGCTCGTACCAGTCCATAAGTTGGCTTGCAGCGCCAATGTCGGGCTCACCCCGAGATACGGATTCTCACTCCCCGGCGGGGTTATCTGCGCTGCAAAAGTCACCGCACCGTACGTCCAAGTGTTATCGTCGACGTACGTCAACTCGCGAGGGTACTCGCCCTCGACCTGAATACTCAGCGTGAGGTCCGACTGCGACACGCGCATAGACGGCAACTTGCTTTCGTTGATTGTCGTTGCGATCTCATAGATCTTCCCAAAGTAGGATCCTGTCGGCGCAGTCGTGTCGCCAGCCGCTGACCAGAAGGGGGCGACCGTTACGGTATCGTTTGCGATCGTCGTCGTCGACACCGCGGTGACGACGTAGATCCCATCCTCGATCGCAGTGGTCGATGCGCTGCTCGTCGCCTTGGCGATGTAGTCGCCAACACTGTAGCCGTGCGCAGCCGTGAACGTGATCGCCGATCCAGCAATGGCAGATACGACCTTTGGTGTCTCGATGACAACCTCGAGCCCTTTGTAAAACCAGATGCCGCTGTCGAAGAACACGACTGCAAAGGACGTGTCGCTGTCTTTCTCGAAATTGAAAACGTACGGCGCCGAAGTTGCCTCAGGAAGTTTGCAGACATACCTGAAGCCCGGGCGCTTCGTTGCTGCACCGGATGTTTTAATCACGAAGTTTTCACACTTCTTCAAACCCATCTGGTACGGGGCAAGATCTGCGCGACCATAGATTTCCTCAGCGATCAGGCCGCCAGCGAAACTCCGGGTGAGTGTCTTGGTTGCTTTGCTCATCGGCATGCAATCCCTGAAGGCGTAAAGATCTGCGTCTGGTGAGAACGGCGACTGTTTGACGCCGACGCGTTCGACAACTCCTCCTTGTAGTTATCCATGCACCACACCTTGACGGCCTTATCGTCGGTTACGCTGCCGGCGAGGTACGACGCCAGCAACCAACTCAGTGCCGAGATAAACATCGGCGAAAACTTCGTCGTGTCGGTGATCAGCCTGGTGTAGGTGAGGTGGGGCACATCAATCGACGTGAAAAGTACGTCACCCTCGATGGTGAACTCGAGCCCGTTCACGTCCTCATCGGTCGCGCCTTCAGGAAGCACGCGCGTCGGAGCGAGCATGTCTGCGGGAACGGCGAATGCGTACGGGAATTGCCCGCTCTCGATCAGGGGGGTTACTGTCGAAAGGATTGCGCGCTTCTGCGCGAACTGCCAGGCCCGCGCCTCGAGGCACACGTCGCGCGCCAGCGGGTAGAACGTCGCACACTTCGCCGAATGCGCGTAGCCGTCCGGCGGCGAGATGCTGGTAACTTTTCCTTGCTGCCCAAGATGCCCGAGCGCCAGGTTGCAGATCGCAATTTCGGTAGTCATACCGTCACCTCAAAGAAAAAGGGGGACGCGATGGTCCCCCTTTTCCGCTTGCTTCTGGAGGTTCTCCAGTCAGACCAGACTCAGGTCGACCGGGTCGTCGCCGTCGCTCTGCGCTGCGGACTCGGAAGGATCCGCGGCTTTCGCCGTCTCAACCCCCCGGCCGCGTTTCGCCTCGTCGACGCGAACGCACCACTTCGGCACCTTCTTCCCCGAGATCTCAACGATCTGGCCGGGGCGTACACGACTGCCGTCGTGGAATGCCAACTGCGTTACTTTACAGCGCATGGCTCAACCCTCAGATTGCGTCAGCGAACGACTTCTGCGTCACAACAGCCGGTGTCAGGTAGGCGTTGATCTTGCCTGCCGTTACCGTCGTGGTGCCGATGGTCGCCAAGATGCCGAGGTAGCGCTCGTACTGACCTTTCGGCAGTTCGACGCGCAGGATGTACTCACCGGCGTTGCACGCCGTGGAGTTGGCTGCCGAGTCGTCCGTGATGAGAATCGCGCTGGCAACGTGCTGGGTACAGTCGGCGAGGACGCCTGCACCCAGAGTCTCCAGCGAATCGGACACCAGGAAGAACTGGATCGTGCCGGCGTTGCCGCCGGTGATGATCTCGGTGTCAACGCTGACCACCAGGTACAGGTTGTCGACATCGTTTATACCGTCGGTGCCCAGGTCAATCACGTTACCAATGAGGGCGGTGCCGGCGGTGCCGGCGACCGAGGTGGCGTCGCAAAACTCGTTGCGGGAATCAATGATCATGTTCGTATCTCCTGGATGAGGGCGGCGATTACGCGCCGACCGCAGTTTCGGTGTTGAGCAGCGCGTCAACGCGGCGGACAGGGACACCGTCGAAGGTGATGACCTTCTTGCCGGCAACGTCTTCCATCGTCAACGTGGAGGCCGCGACCTTGTTGGTGATCTGGCGACGCAGGAACGAGCGCGCTTTCCGGTTCATGTAGAAGGCCGGCCGGCCCATCTGTAGATTCGGGACCAACTCGAGCGCCTGCGACATCAGGTCGATCAGGTCCGGGCCAGTGGCCGCGGCCTTGGTCAGGTCTTCCTGGTCGTACTGGATACGCACGATGTAGCGCCAGTCGCGAACCGTCAGGCCGCAATCCCAGCGGTAGTGCGCCCGGTAGATCTCGGCGCGGCCGTTGGCGCCGTCGATGTTCTCGCTGGTGACCTGGCCCTTGTCTTCGTGGCTGATACCTGCCTTCGACCCTTTCGGATAGATGCAGTGGACGGTGTTCGGACCCCAGACAATCAGCCAGATCGACGCGTTGTCGGTCGAGTCGATTGACGCATTCTGCACGATGTTGTCGCCGTTCGCGGCCGACGTGGAATTGAACCGCGGCGCGAAGCCGGTGAATGCCTCAGGCTCGGTACCTTCGTTACCGTAGAACAACGTCTGCGCGAACTCCTGGTTCATACCCTCGATGTGGGCACGATCCTCGCTCAGACGGAACGCGGAGGTGTTGCCGTTGAGATCGGCCAGGGCCTTGTCGACCTCGGCGTACGCCTCAAGCATGCCGCAGGAATCGGTAACCTGCGTGGTAGTGCTCTTCGTCGGCTGGACGCCGCCGTAGATTTTGCGCCAGGTCGGCGCCGGCAGGCCGGTGCGGACGGTGGTCTTGTGTCCAGTCGCCAGGTTGCCTTCGATCCACACGGCGTCCGCGAGGACTTCGTTGGTCTGGGTCAACATTTCGACGATGGTGTCGATCTTGCCGTTCGGGTCGAGTCGCTTGGACACGTCCAGAAGGGTCGGGTGAGTTGCGGCGAGAGTGGACATGATGGCTTCTCCGTATTACGTGGCGGGGTACAGCACGTTTTCAGGGGTCTTCTGCGCGCTGGTGTCCTGTTGTACGCCACCGACGAGGCGATCCTCGCTGATGGCTTTTCCGATACGGATGAAGGCCTTCACGAACGCAGGGTTATCACCCCAACCGCTCGTGTCGAACAACTCCCGCAGTTCGGGCCCGAAGGTGTCGATCGCTTTCGCTGCGTAACCCATGTTTTCCGCAAGAGCCTTTCCGCCGACTTCTTTGTCGGCAACGACTTCCTCGCGCCACGTCTTACGCTGATTCGCCCACGCTTCATCGGCCTTCTTCTGGTTTGCTTGTACCAGTTTCGCGCCAAAGTCCACGTACTTCTGGGCAACCTCCTGCGTCAACTTCGACTCCTTCGCGAAGGCTTCGAACTCGGTCGCAATCTCGGCGTCCAATTCGAAACCTTCAGGGACTGCGAATTCGTACTTCTCAGGAACAACAGGTTCCTTCGTTTCCACCTTCGCCGCCCCTTTGTCGTCAACCGGGGGTTGGCCATCGGCCTTGCCTTGGTCGCCGACTCCCGCTGCGGGTTTCCCCGCATCGGCTACGACATCCGCAGGTTTCGCTGCGTCTGCCGGTTGCTGCACCCCGTCACCCGTTTTCGCGGCACCGGACAGCAATGATTCTTCAGCCACGTTTTTGCTCCTTGATCAACTTGGTGTAGGCGTCCGGGTCGGCGATTGTCACATCTGTCAACAGGATCAACCCCAGTTCGCGGCGACCCTCGTTCTTGGCCATCACCGCGATGTCGCTCGCGAAGGAGGAACGGTAGACACCCGCTAAGGTCAACAGTCGCCAAATGAAGCGGCGCCCGGCGGGTGTTTCCAGCAACTCCTTGACATCTACAATCTCGTTGGCGCGGTCGATCCCGAACTGTAACTGCTCGGCTTTCGCGTTTTTCGCCTGCCCATCAAGATCAACTGGATCATGTTCCATGCTCAAACCTTACCCGCGGTCGTTGCGGTTACGAATAACGGGCTCATCAGCAAACGCCACCTTGACCCACATTTCGATCCTGGCGGTGAGGTAGACCGTGTAACCACCGACCACCGACGAGATTACGCAGGTGCTGCGCGCGGCAAAACTTACCGCGTGTATGGGAGTGAGGATCGCGGTGCGGGTCAGCCAGCGCATGGATACTTCTTCCAGTTGAGTTCGAAATGTGGACCGTCGACGAACCCGCCCTTGAAGCCCGCCTTCACGCGGCGCGCAACGTATGCAGCGCTGCCGGCCTCGGGGTCGCTGAGTTCGGTCAGCAGCCGATCCCAGCATCCGCCCCAGGTGATGGCGACGTTCAACTCGGCCGAGGCCTTCTTGACGGCAGCGGCGACCTTGAACGACAGCGGCCAGTTGTATAGCTCCTCCATCTCAACCTTGCCATCCTTGTCGATGTCCATCACCGGAAGGAGGTCAACACCGTGACCGGTGAGGTGCCGGCTGTTCATGGTGCGCGACGCACCGGCCGTTACGAGTTGCCGCTGGCGCTCGAGAGTGCGGCGGCCTTCCTGCACGCGAACATGCAGATCCGGGAGAAGTTCTGCGGCGCGGCGAATAACTTTTTCCAGATCGGCGTGAACACCGACCAATCGCTCTTCGTTTTGCAGACTCATTTCGCAGCGACCCCTTTAACTTTTTCCCAGGTGCGCATGCTTCCGAGACCGAGCATCCCACCAAGTAACGTGAGTAACAGCGAACTGTCGATATCCGGTGGAGGTTCCCAACCGTAGATTGCGGAAAACCACGATAGAATCGGCTTGGCGACGACGGCGTAGCCGAAGCCTGTGCCCGCGATCCAGCCGATGAAGGGGCGCCAGCCTGACACGAACACAGACGCGTTGCCCGCTTCCGCGATGTTGGTATCAGTCTGACCTTTTGCCAGTGCCAACTCGCGGTCGATCTCCTTGAACTCACCCGCCTGGACGAGCTCCGCCATTTTGACCTTCATGCTCATCGCGGCCCCTTTATCAGGGACAACTTTGTCGATGATCTTAGCAACCGTCGGAAGGAGGTCGAGAATACCCATAGGTCACCCGCGCGTTAAGTAGGTCATCGAATCACCATATAGATCAGCATTCCGCACCCGGCTACAAGCGCCGATATGATGATTCCTCGGATGGTAATCAGGCTCGGCTGTTCCCGATCTATTTCATGCACTTTTTTTTCGAGCACGGTTATTCGTGTGTCCATCCTGTCTGTGGCCTTCTGATGCCCGTCCTTGCACTCACGGATTCCAACGAATGCCCGGTCGATCGAAACGCGCTGTTCAGCCTGCGTAGCATCTACACGCGCCAGCAATTCGAGCGCGTCCGCCATCCGGTCAAGCTGCGTTTGCGTGCGCTGCTCGAACCTGTCAAACCGGTCTACAAGCAGGGAAATCATTCCGTCCTGATCGCTCATTTCGTAATCCTGTTAGATGATTGTGCCGCACATATCTGTTGTGCCAGCCGTAAACGAGGTTGTGGTCATTGCTGCGGCATCCGTGCGGATCGTGCCAGACACGACGCCACCAGCATTGCCGGCGTCGCTCACAACGTATTCGTTAATCTGCAAAGCAACCAAAGCGTCGCCTGGCGTATAGGCGTTGCTTGACAATGTTTGCACAACGTTGTCAAAAATAACCATGAGAGTGCCAGCGACAGAATCGAAAGCAACTCCAACAACAGTTGGAGGAGATGTTAGTGTGTAGCCAGTATTAAGGACGGTGCCGGCCGCAATAGTCACGCGAGCAGCATAGGCGTTTTGTGCGCCTGCCTCTATCGTTATCTGACATTTAGTCCCGCCAGCAGGGGCAGAGATGACGAGAACGGAGTTGTAATTCTGCTCTTGTGTTTCGCCCGCAGTTGGCACAGGAAGTACGGGCAAAAACTCTAGGGCTTTATGCCCTGTGCCAATACCGAATTTTTGTGATGTCCCCGATCCTGCTCCGGTAGGAAGTCCATATCGCCTGCGCAATACGCCATCAGAAATCAATGTAAAACTCATCGTCTGATCTGCGTTCGACATCGTTCCTTGCGTATAACCTAACGCCGTATATTCCGCTTCTGTAGCATTCAGCGGATAGGTGCAGCCGGCTGGTGGTGGGGCTGCTGCTGCTGCTGACTGAGCAAACGGCAGCCCGATCCCAAAACCGATCCGCATTGGCATGACGATTACTTCGAGTTGAGCGCGACCATCAAGGTCGCCGTGCTATCGGGATGAAAGACCACGTTCCCGTAGATCGGAAGGAACGTGCCGGCGGGGACGGCGGTAAACGTCGCCGTGCTACCGTGCTCACTGATCACCTTTACGTCACCCGCGCCGCCAACATAGACTCCGTTGCACGGGATCTTGTTGGTGGCGTGTGTAGTAATCGCGGTCCAATCGTTCGCCATGCTGTCATGCGCATTCATAAATCACCTCACACGTCGGCTGCGATCGTAACCGCATTGAAGTTTGCAGTGGTTGCATTGCCAATATTGGCGAACAACGTATTGGTGTGGTCCGTTCCGTCGGTAGCAATGAGGATGCACCCCTTTGCGTAGCCTGCCCCCGTCGGGATGTTTGCCGTTGCGCATTTGCAGCGCAGGATGTCCCCTGTAGAATCCTTCTCGATCGACGTAACGTTCGCGGCCACAACACCTGTAACCCTCACATCGCCGCCGATGATTGCATCGCCACTGGAGGTTATTGTTCCGGTGATACCGACGTTGCCGCCGAACGTGCCCGCGCCAGATACCGTCAGCGCGCCGGTGACATCCTGGCCGGCTTCAGTAATCGATACGATCACCGCGCCGGACGCGTCGAGGAAGGTCTTGATCACAGATGCCACATCAACCTGCGTGCATGTGACCGTACCGCTAGTGTACGCACTACAGCGCCAGCGGTAGAGCGAAGAGGCACCCCCGGGATGCTCTGCGGTGTAGGTACCGGTTGCCGTCGTACTTTTGGTGAGCACCGGTTCCCACGTTTGCAGGTCGCGCGTGCGCTCGAGAACAACCGTTGCGACGAACGTGCCGGTTATCGCGTAAGAAATGCTGTCCTTGTCGTTGACACTGAAGCCGTCAGCGTTGCCGACGGCGGTGAATGCTTTACTGAGCGACGCCATAAATCACCTCACTGACCTGAACTGTAACCCTGCAACCCGGCCAGCACATCACTGAGCATGCCGCTGTTGTTCGGATCAATTTGCGAAAGTTTGCTGGCGGCGTCGGCGGCGGGTTGCGCCATCGCCATCGCCTGTTGCTGCTGTTCTTGCTGGGCACGGTCCTTGCGGATCAGCGCCACCTGGGCAGCGCCAACGATCAACCGGGGGGACACACCGAGCATGTCGCTGTATTCCATGATCAACTGATCGGTGTCGAGTTTGTCGGCGACCTGCGGGTTGATCCCCATCACTGAACCGATCGTGCCAATGAGACGGTCAATCGACTGCACGCCGATGGCGCGCTGGGCCTGAGCCAACGTCGAGACGAACTCGATTTGCAGGTCCATCCCCTCAAGCTCTTTCGGCGGCTTCGGAAGCAGCCCACTGCGCAACATCTTCGTAAAGGTGATGTCAATCAGCGGATCGTGCATCTCGTTATGTAGCCGCTCGAGTACCGGGCCGAGCATGAGGAGTTTCTCTTCATGGCGCTCGCCGATCTCGCGTGCCGTAATATTGCTGCGGTCATCGTTCGCGAGCATCAAGAACAAGTCGGCGTAGAACGCCTGATTCACCCGCGTGCGGACATCATTGATATCCTCAAGCAGGTGCGACAGGTCCAGGTTGACGTTCCAGAGCGCCTCGATCTTCTGCGGCGAATCCGTGTAGACGATGCCGCCAGGCAAGGTGTTGTTACGCTGGTTGAGCATCGCCGTCGGCAGCGCGATCGGCGGCTTCGTCTTGTAATCAATGGCTTCCGACTTGCGGAACTGCTGGTGTTGCAACTGTTTGCAGTCGCCAAGCGCCTCCATCGCAGGTGAGTACCCGTAGGTGTCACCTGAGGTCAGCGCCCACCGCGGGATCAGGCCTGTGAAGTCGTTGAAACCACTCTCACGCAGCATTGCTGCGTGATCGGCGCCCTGCTCGAAGTAGCAGGACTTGAATGCCATGTTACTGCTGTCGAGTTTCGAGTAGTCGCGGTCAGTCCGAGGCTCAATCGCGTGTACAACCGTGACCGGCGCTTCAAGGTTGTTGTTCGCCCAGAGGGTTTTGACCGTCTGACTACAGGCCGCGAGGCCGAACTCGCGGACGAGTTGACGTACACTCATGTTGAATTCACGATAGATCGTGTCGACAACCCGGCGATTGTCCATCGAGATGGCGTACTCACCCATCGTCAACGTGTGGTGACGGATCAACTTGTCGTGATCGTCGACGATGATCGATGCGCCCGTACCGCCGAGTCCGATCTCTTCGAACATGGTATGCAGGGAGCGGTAGGTATTCGATCGGGAGAACACCTCGCGCATGCGCCGCGTGACCTCCTCCAACCACAGCCGCACTGGTGGGTATTCCATCAACGCGGCGTCAGGGATCGCTAGGCGGAACCACGGCCTGGCCGGAGAGTTCATACCAGCCTGCATCCCCGCGGCGAGCACGCGCAGCGCACGGGTACCCGTGCTGTCGTAGATCGCGTTCCAACGGCGGTCGCCGCGGTTGACATCAGTGACGGTGAAGCGACCAGCGCGAGGTTGGAAGAACCGGCTCAACTCGGCGTAGTGCGCATCCCAACTGGAGCGCTCCTGCTTCAGGGCGCTCCATCGGGTGAGGAGTTGAGTACGGTGCTCGATCGCGGTGATCATGTTACGGCCCCGTTTTAGCGGGGGCCCCCAACAGGCTCGCCGCGCCGGCAGCGCCCCCGGAATAACCGGCTGTCCCAGGTTGGCCCGAGCGCTTGCGGCGGTTCGGCAACGAGATGGGGTTCTGCAATGGCTGCGGCGCGGGGAGCGGGGCAGGTGGTGTCGGCATCTTGGGCGCTTTGCACATGAGTCGACTACCGCCGGTTGAGGATTGCCATAGGATCATAGGCAACACCCTGATCGTTACGAATACCGGGTTGGTCGTAAGGTGAGTACGGGCGCTGGTTGTCGTCCCCCTGTACCACGATCACATCACGCGGCTTTGGGGCGACAGGGAAGGCAAATGTGATGGCCAAGGTGTCCGCCTTGTTGGGCGACGGAAGCCCTCGCTTCTTCATCGCGGACTTCGCTTCCAACTGGATTTTTCCGTCCAACCGGGGGATGGTTTCCGGTGAGATCAACTCGTCGCGCAGTTCCGGGTCGTCGGGTATTGCGCCCCCCTCCTTGAACCAGTCTCGCATGAGTTTCCACATCTCGGCGCGCTTGTTCAGACAACCCTCGTCGGTCGATGCGCCGCTGAACCAGACCAGTTGCCACTTGCGCCCCATCGTCCTGCCGGCGGACACGATGCCGGTCCCGTAGCCCCCATCGACGAACACCGCGTCGGCCTGGTGCTCATCTTCGTAGCGCGCAATCAGGCCGGCGACGAACACGTCGTTATCGTTTTTCGGCATTGTTTTTAGGATCTTAAACATCAACCCCTGGCGCAGACCAATGACGAGCATATCGTCACCCTCCCACGCAGGATCGCAACTGATAATTTTCGGCGCAAAGTTATACTGATTTGCGCGGAGATGCTTTCCGAACGCGCCGTCGACATCTGTTTCGCTGATGAACTGTTTGGCTGACATGGCCGGAAATATTCCTCTCACGCGGATTTTCACGAAGTCACTATCTTCGCCGAAGTCGGTAACCCACTTCGCAATTTGCGTCTTGTTCGTACCTTCGACAGTGCGGCTGTCGATCTGCCAGGTTTTCCAGCGGTGGCGGAATTTGCGGAAGCATTCGCGGAAACGCCCCGATGCGCGAGTCGGGTTGCCGAATGCGATCCAGATGATCTCGGTGTTGTCGTCAGTCAACGCACCTTCGGTCACTTCCCACACACGATCGTCGATACCCGACGCCTCGTCGTAGATAATGATGACGCGCTTGCCGACGTTGTGCAGGCCTGCGAACGCCTCGGTGTTTTCTTTCGACCAGGTGACAGCATCCGCGCGCCAGGACTTCTCGTGACCATCCTCGTTGCTGTAGGCCTGCATACCAACGACCTTGAACCACGAGGAGGTTATCGCCAGCCGCGCCCACTTGCTAACCTCGGGCCAGGTCTTGGTGCGCAACTGCGGCTCAGTGTTGGCGGTTAGGACGACCTTGCAATCTTCGCAAGTGTCAAGCCCCCACTTGACGATCATCGAGATCAGGGCCGACTTGCCGATCCCGTGACCGGAGGCGACGGCTATCTGGCAAGGTTGGTGGCGGGTGCCCGGGTTGCCGAGGTGCGAGCCGATGTGCTCGAGGATCTCCCGCTGCCAGGTACGTGGCCCGTCCCGGTGGGTGGCCAGTTCGCCAGTGCCCCAAGGGTAGGTGTACAGCGCGTGGCCGAGTGGGTCATGGGTGAACGATGCAATGTCCTGGACGAGCTCAAACGTCTCGCTGCGCAGCACGCTGGCGGGCCTCCCTCAGCGTGTCGGAGATGGAGATCTCGCCCTTGATATCGATCTGGCTACGCTCCCGGTACTTTTCGGGGCGGTAGGCCTTGAGCAGGAACATGGTCAGCGTGTCACTGTAGACCATCTCGCTGGAGACACAGTTACCATCCTTGTCGAAGCGCTCGCGCAAGGTGCCCCCGAACGCACGCTCCTGCGCCAAGTGCTCGAGGAGGTCAATACCCTCGTCCAACACCTCCTGGTAGCGCTCGGCGAACAAGGTATCCACCTTGCGGTGCTTGGACACGGTCGACATGGAGACACCCGCAAGGTCCGCGGCCTTGGTCGCGTTGCAGGTTTCCCGCAGGTGGTGCAGGAACAGGGTTTTACGATCTTCGGTGAATGCGCTCATGGCACCGAAGATACGGGAGGGGGTATGGGGATACGAATAAAAAACGCCGCTATAACGGGCGGCACCCGGATCGCTCACACCCCGAAAGGATGACGGCCATGCGCGATCTGCCGGTGTTATTGGCCTGATGGCTCAGGTGGACGTAGCGCCCCTGGACACCGCCGGCTGGTCCTTCGTAAAAAGCCCCCTGACCGAGACTATCTCTGGGGCGTAAATCTGAGTGCGAACCCTAACTGAAAACACCGAACAGGTAAAGGATCGCTATGGCCCCAGCGATCCCCAAGAAGGACAGTAGCGCACCGAAGATCACCAGCACACGGGATTCGGCGCGGCGCGCTTCAATGCGCCAGTGTATGGGTTCTTTATTTTCCATCGCGAGTACCCCATCAAAAAGGACAGTGATGAACACATTCCCACGCGCCGAAGCGCCCGCCCGCTGCGGCGGATCCTTTGCGGTGAGGATATGGCGCATTCGAGCACTTGCATGGGTGCGCAAGTTCTTTTTTGTCGCGGTAGCGGTCAGCGTACCAATGCGCGTTGGAGCCGCAACTTGTGCATTTTGGAACGCGCGGATAACCATCAAGTGCCCGCCGAAGGCTGCGGCGTCGGTAGCAACGCTTGCCTTTGACGACATTTAAACAGCGGTAATGATGACACACCTTCATTTCGCACGCTCCTTTTCCGGCTTGAAGTCGCCGTCAGCATCGCAGTGCGCGGGCGGGTATCCGTGCTTGCGGATGTTTGCATGGCGAAGAATGCGGTTTGTCGTGAACTGAATAAGGTTAATAACTAACAGCAAAACGCACAGCACAAACGGCCCGAGGAAGAATGTCTGCCACGGATGGGCCGACATGAATTCATATATGTTCACTTCGCATCCTCCCCAACAACCCTCATCCCCGCATCCGTGACGGCAGCGCGCCACTCAGATTCGCTCTGCCACGCGAAACTCATCTCGCCTCGACCGAAAAGCATAATCTCTCCGCCGTCGTCATATGCGGCATGCTCCCGCACCAGCCAGCACCAAACCTCAATCGCCTGGTCGCTATTGTTGCGCGGGTCGAATAGTTCCAGCCTAAGCCCAACACCGTTGGGCGATCTATACGCGCGCACATCGCCGTTGTATTCGTACCAATAATGGTCTGCGCGGTCGGGATAAACCGCCCTCGCCAGCGCGAGGAGTTTCGTGGGGTCGGTCATGGCTATACCCCCATCACAGAAATAGCAGACGCTTCAATCAGGCGCATTGCATCGACCGTTTTCATTGGCGTGAGACTGGCAAGCAATTCGCGGCTTGGGTAACAGTCGGAAACGTACAGCCATCCGGTGCGCCCAAGGGCGAGTTGCGTATATCCGCCCGTTGTATTCGCGAAAAATATAGAGCCGCCTGACACGGCGTCAAAGTCGTCGTTGTGGCGCACATAACTCGCGCACAGAAGGCAGTCGGTATTCCACGTCACAAGATTGATCAGAGGTGAGTGGTAATCCCACTTCTCACTCTGCTTAAAGGCGTCCATCATTCCCCCTCCTTGCTCGGTTTGTTGGCACCGACTTTACTGCCGCCCATATCGCAACCACCCCGAGTATCGTTGCGGCCACAACGCATACGCTCAACAACACTGCCAGCCATGCAAAGTCGCTCATTTCTCCCCCTGCGCGGACATCGCCGCTACGATCTTGTCGATTTGCACGTCGAACTCGGCTGGCGTGTTGGGTTCATCCATCTGGCCGGCTTTGATAACTACCGGGTCGTTGTCGTCTGCAAGCGCGACGTGCCTGCATGCGTGATACCTTGCCGCATCCCTCGCATCCGCCCCGTCAGCGCCGCAGGGCGGCTGGGCTGCTTCAATCGTTATCGGCACAATGTTGTTGTGTGCGTCATGACCATAGCCAACCACCGTAGGCGCACGACTCTGCGCAAGCGCGACCGCAGCACGTATTCCTGTGAGGGCTTTAATGGCAGACCCTAGCGCACGAATTGAACTGGCGTCACGACGACCGGCCTTTTCATCGGCAAGCAGTTCGCGCAGCACCTTGATGTCGTCACTCATCTTTGCGTCCCTCGGTAACCTAATAGTTAGCCGCCACCAACCTTTATGGTTGGTGACGGCTCTTCATTACTTCTTCGCCTTCGTTTGCTCGGCTACCTGAGCCGTGTGTGCCAAATTGAGCGCGGACTGAGAGAACTGCATCGACTCATGCGGCTTGTCTGCGTTCATCGCTTTTTCGGCCAAGGCTTTGATTGCGTTTTCGATTGCTTCGTTCATTGGGTTTTATCTCCAACAATTTCCGACCTTTGACGGGAGTCGGATAACCCTCATTCAGGACGTTAGCGTCCTAAATTCAAGTATTGCGTCCCTCGGTTGCGGAAAGGATGGCGGCATCTACTCGATTTTTCAGGTCGCGCAGCGTTCCGGTATTGTCGCACCATGGTTTTGACAACTGGCGAATGTTTGAGAGAGCATTCTCGTTGTCGAGCTTCGCCAGTCCTCCGCAATGTGCGATAGCCGCGATATTGGCCAACACGGCATTCGCCAACCCTTCCGGCACCACGGCAGGCTGCGCTGGCACGGGGGCGGCGTAGTAGTTAGTGCCTGCCGGACCGCGAGGCTCGTTAAAATCCAAAAACGTCGTCCCTAGACCGTCGTCAATTTCAACAATCGTTGCGGATGGCGCCTGCGCCCTTGCCGCATCCACTACAGCCTGCAACTCGCCGGCGCGCTCGTTCGCTGCGGCGAGTTGCGATTGCAGGGATTCGTTCTCCACTACCAGCGCCATGATCGCATCGGCTGCGGTATCGAGCGGAGTAGCGCCACCTGTTACACCTCGCCTTGATGCACGGCGGAACGAGTTAGCCATATCGCGGTAGTTCATTTCTCCCCCTGCGCGGGCATCGCCGCTACGGTTACTTTCCCGCCACATTGCGGGCAGTAGTGCATGTCGTTATCAACTACTCCGCCCTCGGTAAACGTCCACTTGGCACCGCAAGCGCCGTCCCATGTGCCGGGGCAATACTCGTCATCATCGGGAGACCATACGCATGTGCGCGCATCCGCCTCGCGCTGGTCGCGGAGGGCGCGGAGCATTTCGATTTGAGCATTCATCCCACACCTCCATCGCTCACCCGGATTCAGCCGGGGCTGTTGCGCGTTTGCGCGCACTTCAACGATAACAACCGTAAGCGCAATCCCCTTGTACCAAATTTATCGGCGCGAGTTCGTCATGGTCATTGAGCTTGCCAACCGCGTACGACAAAACAAGCAGCACGACCACGATTAACCAAAGTCTGGCATTACCCACAGGCCTTCTCCTGGCGCGCAGCGTACGCGCGCTCAACCGACGCGCGCATGATTTTGTTCATCCTACTTCTGGGGTTACGAGTTTGAGGGTCGTATTTCCCAAACTCAGAGGTGACCAAACTCTCAACAAAATCATCACCACCCCGCGCCGTGATCGCCACCTCTTGGATTTTCCTACCGCGGGCCAGGAATTGCTCTGTGGCGCGCGCCAACTCAGCGCTACGTTCACGGGCCAGCTTCGCGGCGTGCGCGTCGCACGCGTTGATCTCGGCGTGCTGCTCGGTACCGACTTGGTGAAACCGCAGGTAGTCACTCATTTTCGTGTCCTCAGATGATCAAACCGAGCCGACTTTATAGCATGTGCTAAACATCTTCGGAACTACCGCCTGTCGGCCGGGTGGGTCGTTTTTCGGTCATCACCTGGTTGCGTCGTCGGAATGTGCAGATGTTGCTGATGTTCCCAACTGAGGTTTCGAATTTCTCGGCCAATACCCCCAGGGGTATTCTGTGGTTGAAACGCAACTCCCGGATAAGCTCGACCTCGTGGTCCGTCAACGTTGCATTGTGGTGAGTTTCACCGCAACGCTTGCCGAACTCGTTAATTTCCACGTATTCGCTGTTTTTTACATGTTTGTTAGTCATGGTTTCACCGTACACCTGTTCGATGTTCCTACGTGTTCCACTGGGTAGGAACGGCTGGAGCCCTTGGGAGACTAAGGTTTGCCGGGGTGTTCCTACCTGTTCCTACCTATTTGCCCCTACCTTCCCCCTGAGGCCTCCTCCCCCCTACTGTCCTTTTGTACAGTGCCTGGGCCCCTGCTCTCTCTTATTACATCCTTATAGTAAATAGGTAGGAACAGGTAGGAACACCCCGTTTCACCCTAGTGCCCCGTGGGCCCATCTGTTCCTACCCCAGCGGAACACCAGCGGAACATGGGGGTACAAAACTTCATAATACCCCCCCTACTTTTGGCATCCAAAACCAACCCAGTTCCCCGAATCTGCGAATCTTGCGCCTTTCATACCCCAGTGCCTTCAGAACATCCGCCACCCGCATCTCGTGAATCCGCGAAACATTGCGCGCTTCGAACCCCAGAGCCCCGTGCAAAATCTCACTGATCCGCACCGGCAGGTGTTTGCCACCTTCGTCGACACCTTGGCCAGTGACCCCGAGCCACTCCTTAATGGGTCGATCCCAGGTATCCGTCATCATGTAGGCCGCGTGGCGACCCTTAGCAAGGCGCTCGGCTTCCTCGTACAGGATGCCACCCTCGGCGAACATCTGGCGCGCCTCGGCCCATAGCTGCAGTCGGTTGGCCTCAATCCACTCGGTCGACGCGCGTGTGCATTCCATCGGCAGCCAGCGCCGGTTGCCCGTAGGATCCGCCAGCACCTGGTCCTTGTTGGTGGTGCCGAAGAACAAACAACGCCGCGGGAACGAGGTTGCAAACTCCCGGTACTTCGGAACCCAGGTTTCCCACCGGCGGGTGATAAAGGACTTGATCGCCTCCTGGTCCTTGGTGTGAAGCCCACGCAACTCGCCGAACTCCACGACCAGCCGGCCTCGCATCATGCGGCTCATATTGTCATCATGTGCGGCCAGGTCGAGTTCGCAGAAGAACTCACGGGCCGGCGCCATCGCCGCTATCGCCTCGGACTTACGGATACCCTGCTCGCCTTTGAGGATGGGCACCATGTCGGCTTTACAGCCAGGCTCGAGCACACGCGCCGCCAGAGCGGTCCAGGTGTAGCGCCCGCAGGCCTGCACGTAGCCATCCTCGTCCTCCTCAACACCGAACGCGTCGCGGTAAAAGTGCGAGACGCGCTCGACGCCATCCCACTTGGGTACGACGCCTGTGAGCCATTCGCTTGCGCTGTCAAAACCATTTTCTTCAGCGACCAGTGCCACAGCGTCCTTCACCAGTTCAGCGCCGGGCGAGCGGATCCCGCGGGAATGTAGCGCCAGTCGGATGCGACTGTAGTCAGCGTCAGTGAACGAGCGCCAGCCGTCGCGCGTCTTGGATCCACCTTGTCGAATCATCAACCCGTCGCGAAACCGGTCGAGACCAATCTCGACACCAATCCACTCGGCAGCGCGCAGTGAAACGACAACATTAACCAGGTTGGTGAGAATGCCGCTGCCGTCGGCTTTGCGTTGCAGACCTGAGGGTGGGTCGGGTGGTGCGCCGGGAACGGGTGGCTCGGGCGTGATGATGTCGAACATCTCGTCAACAACGCCAAGCACGTCGAGGTATTCATGATCGCCGCGGCCGGCGCAGTGTGCATGCAGGCAGTGGAAGTGGCCATGTTGAAAGCCCCCCACGCCGGCAGGCATGTACTGCGTCGCGGTGTCGTCAGCCGATGGGCCACTGTGATCTGCTTCGAACGGGCAGCGGATATTGAGGCGCCCGTCGCGCGATGTTGACTTCACCCATCCGTTCGCCTTGAGGAACACCGCGGTGTCGTCAGCAACATCAACAGCGCGCCGTTGCTCTTTCAGCGCGCGGCCTTGTGAGAATTCAATAACCTCTTCGGTACCCATCTCGTACGACAGCGCCGCCCAACCGGATTCGAATTGCTCGCGCGTCAGCGTCGGGAAATCACCCGGCAAACCGACGAAACCTGTCGACGGATCCATCCACTCGTAGCGCACGCCGCTTTGATGTGTACCGACAGCGACGAACTGTTGACCGTTGGCGAGGAACTCAATTTGCCCACCTTCCGTGGTGAGAATGCGTTTGGTGAAGTCGCCGTCAAGATAAAACGCGAGGAGAATCTTGCCGGAGTTAGCGCGAAAGCGAACGGGAACGAGCGGTTGGCCGAAGATATTGCGCGCCATCTGCGCGAAGTATTCATCGGCGATGTCGATGTCGAGCGCGCGCAGATGACGTGTCTGAATGCAGATACCGTAGTCAGCGACGTTGCGCCAACGATCAATATCGCGATCCGTGATCTGTTTCTCAGGCCACTTGCCGATACCAACAACCTCACCGCTGTTGTTGTAGAGCGACGGCACCTTTCCGAGTTTCTTGAGTTTGCTGTCAGGTGAAACCTTCGCCGCGGGATTGGACACCACCGGCAGCAGGTGCGCGGTCAACCCCGCCACAAGTGACAGCGACGACCAGTCCTCTGGAGTCGCGCCCCAGACGTGTTCGTTGGACATACCTTGCCCCTTTGGAATTATGTTGGAACGTGATAGCGCCAGGCGACGATGTTGCCGTCAGGGTTGTAGCGCGCGTCGCGTTTGTTGGCGACGTGGAACCAGCGCAACTCGCGCGCTTCGATGGCCTCAACGCGACCGCCACATTGAGTCTTGATGTCAACCCAGACATGTGTATGTGGGCCAAGCTCGGGTGGGCAGTGAGGGCGCCCATCCCACGGGAACCATTCATCCTCAATCATGGGTACGCTCGTCGATCATCTCGAACTCACTTTCGATAATGACATCGCGGCCGAGGCACTTTTCCGCGAAATCGCACTCGCGACACGCACTGTTAAGATCGGTGCGCAAGATCCGCGGCAGGCGCGGGTTCAACCCGTTGATCGTCTCCGCAGCCGCCTCAATGCGCCGTGCGAGTTTGGGGTTCGCCTCGCGTGCGTATGACTTGGTGTCGTTGGCCAGGTGATAGAGGTAGCCTCGCGAGGTGCCGGCGGCTTTCGCCAACGCGATCTGTTCGTCAGTCGAGGCGATACGCATCCAGGCCTTCAGGTTTTTCACGGTAGCGGATCTCCAGCAGGTGCTAAGGTTTTTATAGCAGGAACGGAATGATCGCACGGGCGGGCGGGGGTCGGTCAACCTGGGATTGCTGGCCGACGAACGGTACTTGCGCTTTTTATAGCAGGTGCTAAAGTGTGTTCACTGGATCAACGCACTACATCGGAGAAGGACATGGACAACGCAGCAAACCTCGCCCTCTTCCTGACCGAAAAGAACGGCACCCCGCTGTCAAAGTGGGAAGGCAAGTTGGCCGCCAAGGATCAACGCGCCCTGTTCGGCCGGTACATCGGCAAAGGCACTATCGTGATCGACGGCAACGAAGAGACAATCGCCAACCTCGTGATCGTCTGCTTCGGCCAGGACTACGACTACCGCAACGTAACCAAGTGGAGCGCGCTGTGAACGCTGACAAAATCACGAAGTACCTGCGCGATGCGGTGCCCCTCGGGGAGCACCCCGCGCCGCACGAAGAGCGGGTAAGTGTGCGTCTCGATGTGGTGCTGGCAGCGATCAACTTGATTAGCGTACCCGACTCCGGGGCATGCGCCGAGCGGCTGCGGCAGGCTGCGCTCATTGTTAGCGAGGCGGTGGCTGAGGTTGAGAAAATCGCGGCAGGTGCACCGAATCATTACTGCCAGTCGAGCCCAAAGTTTTTGAGGGGCGTAGTCGGCGTCCGTGATACCTACCCGTTTTCTTTGAAGGACGCAAAGAGAATTGCTCGGTTCTGCGCCAGAAACCTTCGTTCCGCGTGGGGCATTGTAGACCCTATTGGCGGGACTGCCGGGGCGCCGGACAAAGTCGAGCGCCCACTGTGCGACAGCGACGGCGATCCGATCAAGGTGCGGGCGTGGCTGCACCCAGTACGTGATGACCTAGTGGCGGCATACGCTGACGCCTACGAGAAGGGCCGTGCCCTTGTGCTGCACGACGACCTTTTCGACCGTATCGACTGGCTGGAAAAAGGGCTCGCCGAGTGGCGCACCTACGCCATAGAAATTGGCAAGCAGTTGGATGAGCATCGGAAAGGAGCCACCCAATGACCAACCCCACCACTGGCCACGCGATCAACGCCCCTGGGCTCAGGGGCCACAGCATCGGCCCACTGTACCCCTGGGGTGTGGTGGGCCGGGGGTACGAAGGCTGGAGCGTCACGAACCACCTGACGGGCTTCCTGTCGACCGTGATCTACCGTGAGTATCAACAGGCCCGCGATGTCGCGTGGTCATTTGCGAACGAGGTGTGAGATGGTTGACTGGAAAATAATTGCAGCAGGTGCTTGACACCACTTGAGCACCTGCTGTAGATTCTGTTTTGAGAGTTGTGTTTTGGATGGTGGAAGCAGTTGTTGGAACGGATCTGCGCCGCTGACCAGGTTTACCTGGAGACGCGGAGAGAGCAAGGCGGGTCAGCAACTGTGCCAGTAGGTGTCGCGCCAGTCCTCGAGGTGCGCAGCACCGTCAACCTGGCCCACCATCACAAAACGCAATTTGCTTTGAAAGACCTCACAACCTGAAAGGACCGTCCTCATGATCAAAATTACGCTTCGGCGCATTCTCAAAAACGACCCATGCCCCGACGGTTGGGCGAACATATTCACCGCGCAAGGCCCAGATCTCGATCGCGAGTTCCCGCTGGCAGACGCGTTCAACTCCAACTCGCTCGACGATGTGATCTGGTCGCTGCGTTGCCTTCCTGAGTACGAGTCGCTCTGGCGCCTGTACGCGGCCTGGTGTGCTCGCCAGGTGCTGCATCTCAACGACGACCCCCGTGTTCTTGCTTCGATCGAGGCCGCAGAAGCCTTTGCCCGCGGTGAGATAACGGTCACCTCCTTGGACGCCGCCTGGGCCGCCGCCGGGGCCGCCGGGGACGCCGCCAGGGCCGCCTCCGGGGCCGCCGGGGACGCCGCCAGGGCCGCCGCCTGGGCCGCCTCCGCGGCCGCCCAACAGAAAAAACTCATCGAAGTTCTTACCTCGGGGAAAGTGTAATGGGCATCATCCTGAACATCGGCCTCAGTATCGAACGCGAGACGGGCGCCGTCGGCAACTGCGCGTCGGACATCGTCCCGTTTACTGATGTGTTGCGTATGCTGCCGGCCTGGCACATCAAGGACTTCAGGCTGCTTCATTCCCACACGGAACTTACGCTTGTCGTTGAGCTTGACACTAACCAGCCCTGGGTGATTGATCTCGCAAACCGGCTGGCTGTGCAGTTCGACCAGGACTGCGTCGCGATCTATAATCGCGTCACGAATGAAGGGCGCCTAATTGGCCCGCGTGCTGATCGCTGGGGGGCATTCAACCCCGCGCGCTTCTTCTTGTGCAGTGGCCAATCCCTGGCCGCTGCATTCCTCCAAGCCGGATACGGCGACGCCGTAATCGGTTCCTGATCCAAACCTGCAACCAGGAGAAGCAACATGCGTGGTGATTACGAAGCAAAGAATGACCGTCATCCGTTCCAGGTCCAGTATATCGGCCTTGAGGGTGTTGGTATCCGCAACCTGACCACCGGCGAAGTTGTCGGTGACGTTGAGACGAAGCATCTGGGCGCTCATAGCAAGGCCCAGTGGGATCGTCTCGACAGCACGGCCTTGGCACTCGCCAGGGCGAACCGCGACACCAGCAACGCGCCGGCCCCTACGGGCGGTGAGACGTTGGCAGAGTGCTCAGCCCGCATGCTCGGTGCCGTTCACTGATCGAATCCGAGGGCGCACCAGTCACAACGGTAGGTGTTAAACGGGGTGAGTACCACCGGCCCGACGACGTTCCACACCATCCCCGCAAGGGGGTGGTTTTTTAACCCCCGAAACAATCGGAGATTCACATGCAAATTACGTTTGACCTCAACAACCAGGCAGACATCGACAACGTCCGAAAGATTCTCGACACGCACGTCGGGGAGGTGAAAACCATAGCCGTTGGAAAAAAGACACAGGCTGTGCAGAGTGTGGCGGCCCCGTCGACCACTCGCAGCGCTGCGCCGCAGCCCGCTGCTTCTGCCTCTGCCCCAGATGCGACATCCCTTTCTGAAGACAGCGCCTCCGGCGCGACGTATGTCGCCGATGCCAAGCAACCGACGCTCGAGGACATCACGAAAGTGACTACTTCCTTCAGCGTCGAACTGCGGCCGAAGTTGTTAGAGATCCTGAAGGGTTACGGCGTCGCGAAGGCCTCACTCATTCCGAAAGACAAGTGGGCCGAGTACATCGCCACCTGCCATGCGGTCCTCGGGGGCTAAATGCGCATCAGCCGCGGCGCGAAGTCTCGCGCAGAGAAGCAACAACGCTTTAACATCCTCAAGGCTGAGGGGCGCGCCTACTACTTCGGTGACGCGAAGTTCCAGCGCGAGCGCCTCAATCAACTGTGCGACGCGATCAACGCGAAAGCGGCCGGGTTGGGGGATCCGTTGGCGGGGATCGATAAAGCCAACACCATCCACAGGGCTATGCGCCGCATCGGCAAGTTCTACGGGCTCAAGAATAAGTACCGCGGGGCGCCGTACCTTGGTCCCGTCAGGAGCGCAGCGCAATGACGACACATGCAGTGCTCAGTGCCAGTGCCGCTGCGCGCTGGATCCCGTGTCCGGGGTCCGTCGCGTTGAGCGCCGGAAAGGAGGACCGTTCCAGCGTCTACGCCGACTGGGGCACGGCGGCGCATGAGTTGGCGTCGTGGTGCCTCACCGGTGAATACGACGCGGTGGCCTTCCTCGGCCGCAAGATCGCAGCGGGTACGCGCTATTTTACGGTCGACACCGAGATGGTGGAATGTGTGCAGACGTACCTCAATGTGGTGCGCGAGTACGTTGCCAACACCAACGGGCAGTTGTTGGTGGAGCAGCGCGTTGATTACTCGGCGGTGATCGGTGTGCCGGACTCGTTCGGCACCGCTGACGCAATCATCCTGGCCGGCGACGAGTTGATCGTGATCGACTTGAAGACGGGCCAAGGTGAGCACGTCGACGCCACCGAGAACTACCAGTTGCGCATGTACGCACTGGGCGCGCTCGAGGACTACAGCTTGGTGTCGGACTTCACGAGGGTGCGTTTGGTGATCAGCCAGCCGCGCGTGTCGCGCCATCCGAGCGAGCACATCGACTCGGTGGGTGACCTGCTGGCGTTCGCGCGGTTGGCGACGAAGCAAGGTCAGATCGCGATGCTCTGCCTCGACGGGGCCGAGGATCCGATGGCGCACCTCGAGCCGGGTGAGAAGCAGTGCCGGTGGTGCCGAGCTAAGGCGACCTGCCCCAAACTGCGCGACGAAGTGTTCGCGACGGTGAGTGGTAAGAAGCGCGAGGAAGTGACCGACGCGGACTTCGAGGATCTGACCGCGGTGAAGATCGACGCAGCGACGCCGGTCGATCAACTGGTCGTGATGTATGAGAAGCGTGATTTGGTCAAGTCGTGGTTAGAGGCCGTCATCGCCGAGGCACTGAGCCGCGGTGAGGAAGGCAACCTGCCTGGCTACAAGATGGTCGCAGGCAAGCGCGGATCGCGCGCGTGGACAAGTGAGGAGGAGGCGGAAGCCGCGCTCAAAGGTATGCGCCTCAAGGTCGACGAGATGTACGACTTCAAGTTGATCAGCCCAACCCGGGCCGAGAAACTTCTGAAGGAAAATCCGCGCAAGTGGAAGAAGGTGTTGCCGCTGATCAGTCAGAGCGAAGGGAAACCGACGCTGGTGCCGGAGAGCGACAAGCGCGAGGCCATCAAACGGGTAACCGATGACGACTTCGAAACGATTGCACCCAACAACGACGATTTGGTTTGAGGAGGTATATATGTATCGTGAATTGACTGACCACAAGACCAACGACGCCAACGATCGGTTGCGCGTTGCGGTGCTCGACCCGGAAGGCACCGGTGGTGCGAATCACCTCTATCTGATCGCAGGTTTCGACAGCATCACCAACCCCTGTTCGCGTGCTGATCCGAATTATGGAAACCCCACAGTCGAATGCGAGATCCTTTTCCAGAACGGCCCGATCAAGGAGGTCGGTGTCAACGGCGTCACAAATGAGGCGCTGCTCGCGATCCTGATCGATCGCATGCGCTCCTTTCAGCGCGGCCCCTACGCGTGCAACGAGAACTCCATTGCGCTGACCTCCCTTGAGCAGGCGCTCGGCGCCCTACAGTACCGTACCGCGCGCCGCGTCCACGAGGGCAGGGAAGGTACACATGCGCTGGACGTAAACAACGAAGCTACCCAGGATTAACCAGGAGAACCACCATGAAAGTTAAGTTGATCAATGTTCGTTTGTCTTTTGCTGATCTGTTCCAGGCCCGTGCATTTGGCAACGACCCCGACGCAACGCCGAAGTTTGCCGGCACGTTCCTGCTCGAACCCGGTAGCGAGAATGAGAAGTTGGTGCGCGCGGCGATCCAGGCCGCGGCCGCCGAGAAGTGGGGCGCGAAAGCTGCCGACACCTTGAAGGTGTTGACCAAGGCCGACAAGGTCGCGCTGAAGGACGGCGACACGAAAGAGTACGACGGCTACGCCGGCATGCTGTTCATCAAGGCCGCCAGCGAGAAGCGCCCGCGCGTGCTCGACGCTGACAAGACGCCGCTGACGCAGGAAGACGGTCGCCCTTACAGCGGCTGCTACGTCGACGCCATCATCGAGATCTACGCGCAGGACAACAGTTGGGGGAAGCGGATCAACGCGTCGCTTGGTGGCGTGCAGTTCCGTCGTCACGGCGAAGCGTTCGGCGGCGGTGCGCCGATCAGTGACGACGAGTTCGAGTCGATCCCGGAGGATGGTAGCGAGTCGTTGGTGTAAGTTCGAAGTACAGAAGGCCCGCCCTTCGGGGCGGTTCTTTTGGGAGGGCGTTGGCCGCGTGGTGTAGCTGTTGCATAGCGGCAAACGGGTCGCAGGCGTAGGTTTAAATCCTATCGCGGGTAACACCCTCCACAAAAGAACCGAAGGGGAATTTGGAATGGCAATTCGCCTCGTCTTCGACTGCGAAGTTTACAAGAACTATTTCCTCGTTGCATTTCGCAACGTCGTGACGGGGAACGTGCGCACGTTCGAGATGAACGGCGGCGGCATGAAGGATGAGCGTGCTACGGTTGAGAAGATCCTGCGCTCGTACCAACTTGTCTCGTTCAACGGTCTACACTACGACATTCCGATCCTGTCGGCGTACATCGCTGGACGCTCGTGCGCGCAGATCAAAGCCATCAGCGATGACATCATCCAGAAGAACCTCAAGCCGTGGATCGTTGCGAAAGCGCATCGGTTCCAGTTGATCGAGGATCTTGACCACATCGACCTGATTGAAGTCGCGCCGGGCATTGCATCACTGAAGATCTACGGCGGCCGGCTGCACACCAAGCGCATGCAGGATCTCCCGTACGAGCACACCGCGGAACTGACGCTGGAGCAGATGGAAGTTGTGCGCAACTACTGCCGCAACGATCTACAGTTGACGTTGGATCTTCTCAGGTCGCTGGAGCCGCAGATCGCACTGCGCGCGGAGATGTCGGATCGCTACGGCATCGACCTGCGCTCGAAGTCTGACGCACAGATGGCCGAGGCGATCATCAAGGAACAGGTCGGCAACCTCCTCGAGCGCAGCATCAAACCACCGACTATCGCAGCCGGTACTGAGTTCCGCTACGCGTTGCCACCCTTCATCAAGTTCAAGACGCCGCAACTGATTGCGTTGGCGCGTGAGATCTTCGAGACGCCGTTCGTTGTTGGCGATGGTGGCGGTATCGAACTGCCGTTGAACCTGAAGAAGCGCGTCATCTCAGTGGGGGCGGCCCAGTATCAACTCGGTATTGGCGGGCTTCACTCGAAGGAGCACAGTGCCGCGCACTACGCTGACGCCGACCACAGGCTGATCGATCGCGACGTGCGCGCGTACTACCCGTCGATCATCCTGATGCTGCGGCTTTTCCCCAAACAGATGGGCGAGGCGTTCCTCAAAGTCTACAAGGCAATCGTCGACGCGCGGATCTTTGCGAAGGAACAGCACGACCTGGTCACCGACCTGGCGTTGAAGATTGTTATCAACGGATCCTTCGGCAAGTTCGGATCCAAGTGGAGCGCGCTGTACGCACCAGACCTTCTGATCCAGACGACAATCACTGGGCAGTTGTCGCTACTGATGTTGATCGAGGCGGCAGAGGAAGCTGGCGTACAGGTGGTGTCGGCCAACACCGACGGGCTCGTATTCAAGATTCACAAGGACAAGTTCTCTCGCTACGAGGAGATCGTCGAGCAATGGGAATCGCAGACGGGTTTTGTAACAGAGGCGACCGAATACGCGGCGATCTACTCGCGCGACGTGAACAACTACATCGCCATAAAGTTGGACGGAAAGGGTACGAAGACGAAGGGGGTCTATGCACCGGCCATGCTGGCGAAGAACCCCATGAACCAGATCTGCATCGACGCGATCATCGCGCGCATTCTTCATGGGAAAGATATTCGCGAGACGATTGACGCGTGTACTGACGTAAGGAAGTTTGTCAACGTGCGCCAGGTGAAAGGCGGCGGTGTCTACGGCGATGAGTACCTCGGCAAAGCCGTGAGGTGGTACTACTCAAACGAGTGCCGCGGGCGTACGATCAACTACAAGATCAACGGCAACACCGTGGCGCGAACGGAAGGCTGCCGGCCGCTGATGCAACTGCCGGAAGCGGTGCCGGGTGATGTCGACATTGACTGGTACGTGAATGAAGCGTGCTCAATGTTAGTGGATATGGGGGCGGTGTGATGCGCGAACGTGACATCGAAAACGAACTGATCCGGCGCGTCAAAGCCGCCGGTGGTGAGATCCGCAAGGTCAAGTGGATCGGGCGCAATGGCGCACCTGATCGTTTGGTGATGCTGGACGAGCGCGAGGAGTATCCGTACCGCAACCCGATATCCTTCTGGGTTGAACTCAAACGTCCTGGAGAAGTTGTCACTGCGGCCCAGGGGCGCGAGCATGCGCTGATGCGCGAGTGCGGGATGTGCGTGTACGTCTGCTCCACCTTTGAAGAACTGGATGGGTTGCCCATATTATGAAACCTTTCATCCCTCGCAATTTCCAATCGGAACTTGCGATACCCCACATCCTCAACACCCCGCGCTGCGGGGTTTATGCAGGCTGCGGAATGGGTAAGACCTCGTTGACGCTGGCGTCGCTGGATCTGCTGATGCTCGCCGGTGAGGTCAACAAGCCGTTGGTCATCGCGCCGCTGCGCGTTGCCCGCAACGGCTGGTCGCAGGAGGCCCGCAAGTGGGAGCAATACGCGCACCTGAAGATCGCCACGATCACCGGCACGACGAGTGAGCGCCAGGCTGCGCTGCGCAGCAAGGCCGACATCTACACCGTCAACTACGAGCAGTTGCCGTGGTTGTATGAGCAGACGAAGAACCAGTGGGATTTTGATTGCGTCGTCAGCGACGAGTCGACGAAGTTGAAGGGCTTCCGCGGCAGTGAACAGACCAGCAAAAACGGCAAGGTGTTCGTACGCAAGGGTGGTGGTGAGCGCACGACGGCCCTGGCCCGTGTCGCGCACAGCAAGGTGAAGCGGTTCATCGAACTCACCGGTACACCGTCGCCGAACGGGATCAAAGATCTCTGGGGTCAGATGTGGTTCCTTGATGGTGGTCGCAGGCTGGGGCGCATTCACTCCGCGTTCATGCAGCGGTGGTTCAAGACTGGGTTCGACGGCTACGCGGTTGAGCCGCTGCCGCACGCGTTCGCCGAGGTATCGGAACTGATCAAGGATCTGTGCCTGAGCCTGCGTGCCGAGGATTATTTCGATCTGCCAGGTACGATCGTCAACGATATTTACGTTGATCTCCCGCCGAAGGCGATGCAACTCTATCGCGAGATGGAGAGGGAGATGTTCATCGAGATCGCGAGCACCGGGGTGGAGGCGTTCAACGCCGCGTCGAAGTCGGTAAAGTGTATGCAGTTGGCGAACGGTGCGATCTACCTCGACGATAAAGGTGCGTTCGCCAAGTGCCACGACGCCAAACTCGAGGCGCTCGAGTCGATCGTCGAGGAGTCCTGCGGTAAGCCGCTGATGGTTGCGTACAACTTCAAGTCGGACCTGGCCAGGTTGAAGGAGCGCTTCCCGAAGGGGCGGCAGTTGGTTACGCAGCGCGATGAGGACGACTTCAAAGCGGGAAAGATCGAGGTTCTGTTCTGCCACCCGGACAGCGCTGGCCACGGGATCGACGACTTCCAGAAGGTGTGCAATGAGATTGCATTCTTCGGAAGCGGTTGGAATCTCGAGACCCGGCACCAGATAATCGAGCGTATTGGCGAGACGCGCCAGGCGCAAGTAGGCAACACACTGCCGGTGGTGATCCACAACATCCTGGCGAGAGGTACGATCGATGAAGTGATCAAGGAACGTGTTGAAGGGAAACGCGCTGTGCAGGATTTACTAATCGACTACATGAAGAGGGCTGCGTGATGAGCGATACTCACACTAAAATTATCAATTTAGCCGCACATTGCGTGCATGCGGGTTTAGACCCAAACGAGTACATGCGGCCGGAGGTGTTCGGTGCCTGACGATATCGACCGCGACCAGGAGTTCGAACAGAAGATCCTGGACGCGCAGATCGCCGAGCAGCGCAAACTCGCAGACATCCCGGCGGGCTCCGCCGGGGAGTGCGATATATGCGGTGAATTCACAACCCGACGGGTACGTGGCGCGTGCGCGCCGTGCCGTGACAAATACAAGCTGGGGTGATTTATGCAGAATGAAGAAGATCGCGAACTCGGGGCTCTGATTCGTCAGGCAATGCACAACGGAGTGTGCGTATACTTCCAGGCGCCGCTCGACGCGCGTGACAAGTCCTGGTACGTGGAGGCGTGCTGCGTCAAGCACACCGCGCGCGCCAAGAAGCGTTGGGATAGTGAGAAGAAGATCGACGGCGAGATCGTCGCGGCGGTGAAGCAGATAATCGACGAGGTGTCGTGGGTCGACACGAAGAAGCCGCCCGAAGGCGGCTGCGACGATCTTGTGTAGTTACTCAGCGAGTGCGAGCCAAGTGTTGAGCGAAGTCAGGTCTGCGCCTGCGCCGCTGTCTGCGGAGTAGACGAACAGCGAAGCGACGTACGCAGACGTTGTGCCGTACACAGAGCAGTATGTTGGAGCGGTAGGGGTACCCTCTGCCGCTCCGGTAAGTTGCGCTGCGAACGTACCATCAACATACAGATTGTACTCACCTGATGCGTTATGCCTGACGATCACGGAGTGCCACTGTGACCAGTTTAAAGCAGTTGCGTCGTAGGTTCCGTAGTTACCTGCCGATACCTCTCTGCCGAAGTCAATCATCCCGTTGTCTCTGATGCTGAACCCGTACGAAAGCTGGTCGGTGCTCGGACTAGCACTGGCTGAACCGGCATTTACAGTAAGAGGGCCAGTAAATGTGTCGCTGCTAAATCGAGCAAGCGCCCCTACCGTGAAGAACGACCCTGATCTTGCAGCAGATGGCGTGATAAGATGTTTATTCGTTCCGAAAGAGAGCACTTTTGAGAAAGTACCGTCAGTTGTGTCCGCTAGCGGGGAGCCGGACGAACTTTGTTCGAGGTCAACTGGTGAGGAAGTGGTTCTGTCCCAAAAACACCTGACTGTACCTCCGTTACCAGAGACAGCCCCGCCTCTGGATATGGCATCCGTCATCGGGGACAGACCACCTTTGTAAAAGTGGACAGTTGAAGATAGCGAAGCAGGCGACCACGGCAACGCGGTGCCGGTGAACCCACCCTTTATCTCAGTGACAGAGATCGTCTGCGCAACGAGCGTCACGCCAGTCACGGCCACACCGTAAGTGAGGTTGTGCAGCGCAACGATTCCTGGCGCGTACTCCCACTCAATCGTCGCGGTGTTCACGTCATCGGAAACAGAATCGAGGTTGAGCGTTCGCAACGTGGACGACGGTGCGCCCTCATCGGAAACCGTCAGGTACACAGTGCCTGCGGTCAGGCCGCTGTACTCAATGACCGCGCGCACCAACACCTTGTTGGTGACGCCCTGAATGCGCAGGTCGACAGATGCGGTGCTCGAAAACACGGTTTGAATAACACCACCCGCGGGGATATCTGTTCCTACCGAGAGCAGGCCGCGAACCGCAGCGGCATCGGCAGCGGTGACAATGTTCGAGCCGATGGTTGTGAACCCGTGCAGCACACGCGAAGCAGCGGCATCCGCCGCAATCATCACCGAGTTACCGAAAGAAGTCACACCCCACAGAACCTTCTGCGCGGCGTAGTCGGCGGCGGTCACGAACGAAGCGCCGTTTGCGGTTGCCGTCGTGACAATGGTTGAGCCGGCAGAAGTGATGCCCGCGGCGGTGCGGATTGCTGCCGCGTTGGCGGCGGTTATGAGATCGTGGCCAAGCGTGGTCGCCCCGATTGCAGTTCTGGCGGCGGCATCGCTCGCGACACTCATCAGCGTGGAGCCAAGTGCGCTCACATCAAGAAGCGTACGAAGTGTCGCGGAGTTGACTGCTGTAACCAATGTTTTGAAGTAGGTGCTGAAGCCTAGACCACTAAGCCACCCGCTCGCGTTGGGTAGGACCAGCATCAACTTTGAGAACGTCGTAATGTCGCCACCAAGTTTCGCCGTGGTTATCGAATCATCGGCAATGGTGGCCTCAGCCTGCGTGCGCAACTCAAACCCAGTGCCGTCCTCTTTCCCTATTATCACCTTGTTCGCGATTGATTCCTTTCCAAGAAGAGTCGTTGTCGACGCTAGCATCGTTGAGGGGATGCGAATGCAGCGCTCGAGAATCCGATGGAGTTTCTTGATAAGAATTGTGTTGCGATCCGCCATCTCCTCCGTGTCCGTCGGATAGAACCCGGTGTTGGCGATGTCCGTCAACTGCGTCATTGGCATCGCGTACTCGACCAGGGCCGTTACACCGGTGGCGATCGGACTACCGCTCACCGGCCAGGTAATCGTACCGCCGGGGTTGGTGTTCTGGTTCGCGTTCAGCACGACGCTGTAGTCAGTGTCGAGTACCAACGCCGTGTCGGTGCCGTCAGCATTGACCCGCGTGATTCCAATATCCGACGTTGCGAAACACTTTAGAGTGAACGGGAACGTCGTTGCCGCGCCGTTTCCGGCTAGGGTTGCCGAGTTATTTTGGTTTGAAACTGTCATGTCGTTCTCCGTTATTTACCAGTCACGTAGCCTTGCGCGTAATCAAGTACGCTGTCAGGCGTCTTATTTCCACTCTCAACATCCATCGCGAACCCGGCGGCTCGGCCGACTGCACCTGTCGGAACACCTATCGCCACGCCAATCAAAGTCAACACATCTCGCACATTCTGTTTCTTGATTTCGTCAGCACGCTCCTTCCCTGCAACCACATCGTACGCGGCCTCAGTAAGGAACGCCGACCCAGCCAGTGCCGACTCAATCATACCGAGCGCCGGAGAAATGCTCAGACGGTCGTTGTACAACTTGTCGTCGAAGCGGTTCATGTACGTGTTTGCAACCACCCCGGCAACAGGAACCATCGCCGTCAGCGTACGGCCCTGCGACGAGAAGAACATAGCAAGCCACTCATCGAGCGCACCGTCTTCGTCGTCATCCGGCGGCGGGCCTTGCGCAATCAACGTGCCGACGAACGCCGGGATCGCGAGCCCTGCAAACCAAATGAACGCCAGCCGCTTGGACTTCTCCATATAGCCACTTTCACGCAGTCCTTTCATGGCTTCCGTGTACAGTAGGTTGCCTTGCATGTTGAAGTATCCGAAGAACTGCGTGAACAACCGCACAAATGCGATGTTGCTTTCGAACGCGCTGATGTCTTCCGGCGTGAATGATCCCTGTGTAAGGCGCACAGCCTCACCGGCGGCACGCACAGCCTGCTTGTCTGATGCACCGCGTGACACCGCTGTATCGTACGCGGCAGTCCAGATGATCGTATCCATGTAGTTCTGGACTGCCGACTGCATGAAGTACGCGTTGCGTTTGAAGAACTCGAGGCCCTGCTGCGCGACGTTCGGGTTGGTCAAGATCTTCTCAATCTGAATCTGCATATCGAACAACTGCCCGTTAGCGCGGTCCTTCAGCCAAGGATCTTTACCGTGCGCGAACTCGATCATCCCCTTACGATCGCCGAGCATGCGGATATTCGCACGGGCCAGAGCGCCAACCGGAACCTTGAGCGCAGCCATCGAGAAACCGGTCACCTGTTGTAGCGTGTTCACCACGTTAGCAAACATGATCACCATACCTGAGCGATTACGCAGCGCGTTGGCCAACTTGTCGAAGCGGGGATCCCGGCCCGGCATCCCGACCGTTTGACGTGCGGTGCGTTGCAACCACGGGTTCAACATGCGGCTGATCAACGTACCGTCCATCCCGTTTAGCGCGCGCTGCACGCGTTTGTTGTTGATGATCTTACCAACATCGCGAATCGCCGGCTCGAGATGCGCGAAGCGCGCGACCTTGTCCAGGTGCTGGCCGATAACGCGCAAGTCCAATTCCAGCGGGCGGTTGAATTCAACGCGCTGGTTGGTGAACCCTTTGCCTGTGCTCGGGAACATGAACGAGTTGCCGGCGTGTAGGATGTCCTCGGCCTCACGCTTCTGAGCGATGTCCTTCGACGCCAGCGGATCCGCCAGCGCAGGCACGTAGCCACCTCGGTACGTGCCAAATGGCGTGCTCATTTCGTCGGCGGTGATCTCGTTGAAGTAGTAGCCATACATCGACTTGTGTGCCTTCTGCGCGTCGACCTTGATCGTCTCGAGTAGATCCCACACCCCTTGCGCGAAATCGAAGTCGGTTTTGGTCAACGTACCTTCGTCGATAAGACGAGCAATGAACAACTCCCAGTTCGAACTGTCTAGGTTTCCTTCCGCGTCAACCGTTCCCCAGCCGCGCCCGAGGATAAGTTTGCGCAAGTTGGACTTGTTGCCGGAGTGAAGCAGCGCGTGCAACACCTCCGACTTCCCGCCGGTGAACACGAACCCGTTCAACTCGGGCGCGGCGATCGGCGTGTAGGTCAACGTCTTCTCGATAGGCTTCAGCAACTCGAGATACTTCTCGATCAACCCGAGGCGCGCCACCTTCATGCGCGTCGTCGCCTCCATAACGGGTTGCAGGATGTAGGTCTTGAACACCGGACCCATCTCATCAGTCCACGACTCAACGCGACGTAGCACAGAGCGCGCGCTAAGGGCTGCGTCCTTCATCTCATCTTTGCGGCTGGTGGTGCTGGAGTAACCCGGCAGCGGGCCGATGGCGCCGTCGCGTGCGATGATCGCGTCGACAATCTCACCGCCAACTTCATCCAACACAAGGATCTGCCCGTCGATCGTCACCTGCTTCTCAGCCTTGGCCATCTCGTAGATCCCCATCGCGATGTCGCGCACCGCGCGGAACTCCTCGAGGGTAAGATCCTGGAAACCTTTAGCCGGAACAGGTGGGAGCCCTTCACGCATCGACTTGATGTCGGCAGCGCGCGACCCGTCGTATTTGTCGAGCAACACCATGTACTGTGCAGCCGATGCGCCGATGCCTTTGGGGCCGATTCCGTAGGCGGCCAGGATGGCGCGCGTCGCGTTGACCATGTCCAGGTCGCGGCGCTTGGCGATCTCTGCGGACTTACCCCGGAAGACCTTCGCAGTCGAGCGCACGAACAGTTCGATCTCGCGCTTGGCAGCCAGGCCCTGCTTCTGCATCTCCAGGTGCAGCATCTCGTTGCGCTTTGCGGCAGCGGCCTCCTCGCGCTTACCTGCGCCGAGCGCCCGTTTGGATTCCTTCCGGGCGCGCGCTGCGCTGGCCGCGGACTGGTCCGGCCGGATGTTGCGCAGGGACTTCTTGCCGAGCATCCCCATCGCTGCGTACTTGGCGGCCTTCAAGACCAGGCTTACCTTGCCCACGCGTGCGTCGAGGCT
>-0_pt1 | contig 57928 bp, 98 predicted proteins | sample MGYA00084035_6733316 | MGnify analysis MGYA00084035 | reverse complement strand
TACCCCATAATACGGGCAATGGTCTTTAAGTTCTGTCTTGCGGTTTATCCATCCGAACTTATTGTAAGGCTCAATTGAATTTATCCATGATTTGCAAGCGGGTAATGGGGGCAGCCTGTATTTATAAGTGCATTGCCCATCACCGGATGGATGTAATTTTCCAGCTTCAGTTTTTTCCCATTCAGCAAATTTGCAGCCTTTACAATTTTTCATTTTATCTCAAAAAAATAGCATGAGCGGGACGCTGGTAAAGCGTTACTGCATGTTGTGCGTCAAAATCCGCCATGCTGTTGCCACCACAGACGGAACTTGTCCGTTGCCGAGGGCTTTAGTTCTGTCCACGAAATTGGCCACCACATTGCTTTTTCCAAGTAATCCGGGTGCATATAAACTCCGTCGCTCATCGAAAGTCTTACTCCCTCCACAAAGTTGCTTCCTTTGTACGTCGATGATCCTTTGTACCTGCTTTTCACACACCCCTTCCAATCTGATAGAGTTGGCGTAGGCAAGAATCCACAATCTTTCTCGACGATGATCCGCGCCGATATGTCCAGCTCCCAACACTCCCCATTGCGCATTAAACCCCATCTCGGCCAAGTCCCCGAGAACTCTATACAGCCCCCTAGAAGTAAGTATTGGGGAATTTTCCACGAACACGAACTTTGGTCGTACTTCGCCAACGATTCGTGCCATTTCACTCCAAAGTCCAGATCTATTTCCGTTGATTCCGGCACCTTTCCCGCCAACACTGATGTCTTGACATGGGAATCCTCCAGATACAACTTCAACAATTCCACGCCAAGGTTTTCCGTCAAAACTCTGCACGTCAGACCAAATTGGGAAAGGTTCGATACATCCATCGTTTTGCCGTTGTGCCAGAACTTGTGCGGCGTAGGCATCACGTTCAACAGCGCAAACGGTTCGCCATCCAAGGAGTTTTCCCCCAAGTATTCCTCCACCAGCGCCCGCGAAAAGAGCCAACTCATTCATTCGTTCTCCATAGTTACGTTTTGACGCACAACCCGTCAATCGAGCGGGACTGCTTCGCAGCCCCTCATTTTCTTTCGTTAGCCACCTCAATCAGCACGTCACCATGACACGCTTTGGCACTTGCAGGCATTCACATATTCTTGCAGTTTCGCGGTTGCCAGCACTTCACATTCGTTTTCAGTTTTCATCGTCTCTCCGTTTACCGCGCCGCATAACGGCGTTCAACACGGACTCGCTTTAGCGAGTCCGTTAACTTTACGTTAGCCACTATTGGCCGATCCTTGCAAAAAGTGCGCACTCAGAATCACCGCATGTTCCGCCCTTTGGTACAAAAAATCAATCATTGCTTAACCTCATCACATCCTATTTATTTCTTGGTGATTTGCAGAATCATTTTTGCTTGCTGGATCAGTACAGTCCGCATTTTATTATCCATAGCCAAGTAGAGATTCACAATTTCATTCTCGCTGGCCTCAACCTCGCCAGTGTGATGCATAACATCCATCCAGCCGACAGGCTTGTTACATCCATTCTCTAATTTACGGGCTAGTTCAGTGCCAACTTCTCGACTTTTCCCGCTCGTCATTTTAAAACGAATCAATATTTGGCTGAGATATGAGGGCGAGGTTTTGCATTTTTTGGCAATAGCAATTGCTGTAGGCGGATCATTTTCTTGAATAAGCAATCGTAGGTTAATACGGCGAATTTCTTCAATTGTGTTTGTAGGTGTTTTATTCATAATGCTTTGGAAATCCCAGTAGTTTTTCTAGCGATTGTTGTGGTTGTTATCTGGATGTAATTATTTAGCTTTAAGCTATATAAAGTCAAGCCATTTATTTTAATTTTATGGTACTTGACAAAGTTAGCTTCATGCATAACAATGTCCCGCATGTCAAACACAGTCGAAATTCTTGATTTAAGCGTAGATGAGCGTCATACCTTGGCCCGCAAGGTGGGCATCAAACCTATTTATCTGTGGCAATGCGGCGCGGGAATTCGAACCCCAAGCCTGCATGTAGCTGAAAAGCTGATCAAGTATGAACAGAGATTGACCGTCACAAGCCTCATGGCCCCCAAGCATCGCCATAACTTACGGCTTGCGAAATTAAAAAAAACAAAGTAACAGTAACGTACCCATCAAAGCGAAGGGGATTCCATGGCACGCGCCAGAAATATCAAGCCCAGTTTTTTCATGAATGAAATCCTCGGAGCACTTGATCCGCATATTTCCCTGTTATTTATCAGTCTCTGGACGCTGGCAGATAAAGAAGGTCGCTTGGAAGACAGGCCGGGCCGTATTCTGGGGATAACCTTTCCTTATCGCCGGGATATAACGGATATTAACGGTTATTTAACCGTGCTTGCACAACAAGGGTTTATCCATCGATATGAAGTTGGCGGATTGAAGCTGATTCAGATCGTCAACTTTGGCAAACATCAAAATCCGCACCACACTGAAAAACCGTCTGAGTATCCGGCACCTTCACCGGATCATATTGAAAAACAAGCAGAATCTAAAATAACGGTTAATGAACCGTTAAATACCAGTTCCAATCCTGCTGATTCCCTCTTACTGATTCCTGATTCACTGATTCCTGATTCAGTATCGTTTGAAGCTGACGCTTCAAACTCGTCGCCACAAGCTGACGCTAGTGACTCCCTGCCGCCGAAAGATTCAATTCCCTACAAAAAAATCGTCGCCCTGTACCACGATATTCTCCCAATGTGTCCAAGGGTAGGTGTTTTGACGAACACCCGGAAATCTTACATTGCAGCGCGTTGGAAATCAGGTGCTGTTCCTGATTTGGACACATGGCGGGATTATTTTACTTTCGTTGGGAAATCAAAATTCCTCACGGGCCTTGTTGATCCGCCACAAGGCAAAAAACGCTTTGTGGCCGACTTGGAATGGATAACTCGGGAATCCAATTTCGTAAAAATTTACGAGAAAAAATATCATGGAGAAGCTTAATTTCAGCGTAGAGGCGGAGAAGGTACGGTCTTCGCAACAGACTAAACAGGGGCATGGACACTGTGAAGTTTACGGGTGCCCTTGTAAGGCAAGCATCAATACCGGCCAATGGAATTGCCGCTATCACCATGGCAAGGCGGGGCAAAGTCTTGCGCGAATCACGTTGGCATTAAAAATTCATGAAAAAGATATTAACTGGTATGAGCATGTACTGAATGCAACAGTTGTTGATTTAGATATGGGATTTGTACTCAAACATGCGCCGAGTGGTTTACATCCATTCCCTAATGAAACGCTGATTATTTATCGTGCGCGCCTGAAAAAACATATTGATGATTTATTGGCACCGAAAAGTCGATCAATGGAAATTGCGCCATGAAACATTGCATATTTTGTATAAGGTTGCTTGGTGTAACAGGACTTCGGGAGGGGTAATGATGAACAATAAACGTGTGTTCTTTTTTTCAAATGAATCTGCACGTAAACATGCAAAGCTGCATTGTGATGAGGCACCTGATGGCTGTATGGTTACATTCAATCATGAGCCACAAAAATCGCGTGTGCAGGAAGAAAAATATCACGCGCAAATTAGTGACATCGCAAGACAATGTAAGTTTCTGGATCAGCGATGGGATTCTGAAGAGTGGAAACGTTTGTTGATTGATGCGTTCGTTCGCACTATGCGCGAAGTAACGAAAGGGAAAGGCGAACCAGACCCATTCAATGATGCTGGGAAGATTGTTCCCGCTTTGGGCGGCGAAGGATTTGTCCAACTTGGAATTCAGTCGCGCAGTTTTAGTAAAAAAATGGCATCAGAGTTTATTGAATATCTTTATGCATGGGGTTCATGGAATAACGTGGTATGGAGTGATGGAATGAAATGGGAGAGGGAGGCCGAAAATGCTCAAGGATCGTAAGGCGACACAAAAATCTATGCGTAAAAAACCTGTTCAAACTGAATTGGCGGAATCATGAGCAAGATTACTGGAAGCGCCCGTGGTGAAGATTGCAAAGTTCGTCTTCCTGACGTGTGCAACTTTAATCCAGAGACAACAGTGTGGGCACATGCCAATGGATTGGCGGCTGGAAAAGGAAAAGGTTTGAAGTCACCAGATGCGCTTGGCACGTATGCCTGTTCAGCTTGTCATGATGTGATAGACGGACGTGTGCCACGGCCATTTGGAATAACACGCGATGATGTAATGCTGGCTTTTTATGAAGGACATCAACGTTCATTTATTAAGTTACTGGAAAAAGGATTGGTGATTTGCAAATAGAAAAATTTAAATTAAAAAAATGGGTTTTCAATGCGGCGTAGAGGTAGAACAGATAGCAATCAAAAAGAAATTGTAAAAACATTCAGGCAACTTGGGTTCTCTGTTGCGATAACTTCGATGGTTGGCAACGGCTTCCCTGACATTATTATCGGAAAGAAAAAAAAGGACTGGATGGTTGAAATAAAAGATGGAAAAAAATTTCTCTCGGAAAGAGAGCTTACGGAAGACGAAAAAAAATTTATATCAGAATGGCGCGGCATAATTTATATCGTGGAAAGTATTGAACAGGTTATCGCTTTGGCAAAAAAATTAGATGGGGAGTAATCATGGGGCAAGAACGTTTAATCAAAGCAACAATTTCAGGCTCACTTGAATGGGATGAAACGCAGGAAACAGCCATCGACCAAGTAACAGCAATCGGATTTGCAGCGCGCAATAACGATGTAGGGGAAGCAATGCTTCGGGTGGATGCTTTGGATGCTTCTGCATTGCACAAAGTTATTTTACTGCTTGTTCGCAGGTTAAATCATAAACACAATATTGCGCGTGGTTTTGCGCAGAAAATTGCCATTGCTGTCTTACACGAATACATGCGGCCAAACTGTATTCATTGTGGTGGAAAGGGTAATGTTTACCGAAAAAGTTCAATGGTGACAGTTTGCTCCCATTGCGCTGGCAGTGGTTTGCATAGATACAGTGATAGCGACCGCGTAAGCCTCATAGGAGGCAATATCAACCAGCGGGCATATGAAGATACCATGGCTTATGTCCGGGATGCAGTACGTGCGATTGTAGTTAATTCAGACAAACGTTTAAATGCTTGACAAGAATGTGCTTCATGCTAAACTCTGATTATGTACTGCTTACCGATGGAAAATATTTGTGACGTTGAAAAAGCCCCCAAGGCGGGCACAGAATTTGCTGTGCAGAAAATAATTGCCCAAGCGCAATTGGTTCCGTTGGGTACATTCAATGGCCGTGTTTATAGTTACAACAAGGTCGGCAAAGTTTCGTATATTTTGATTCAAGATGAAAAGTCCACGGCGTATGATCTTTTGATTGGAGAATAATCATGGAAACTGTTGCTGAACGCAGAAACCGTATGTACCAAGAAGCCGTAGCCGCTGAACAGGCAAGAAAACAGGTAGCATCTGAAGAACCTGAAACGCCAGCATCTGTCCGAACAACCGAAAATAGAAAAACTTTAGATGAAGGAGTTTTTGGTGGTCTGGTTGGTAAGGCAATGAGCGGCCTTAAAAAGCACAAAAGAGATTTAGCCGAAGCAGGGAACGAATAAAAACCCTCAGTTTGTGTGGGATATTTAGTGGACTGTTTTTGATGCAGGTGACAAGAAGTTAATAAACCTGCTTTGAGCGCTTATCACCAATTCAAATGTGCAGTTTCCGAATCCGCGTGCATTATCTTCTAATTTCAGAATAGGCAAACGCGCTACCCATATCCCGTTCAGTGTTTCCAGTGTTATAAGCACAATTTCTTCCCGGCGAGGACATTCGCCAATACTCCCATATTTTTCCATGAGTGCATACTGTTCTTCCGCTGGAATGTCTATAGGGAAAGTGTATGCTTCGGTAATGAGTATTGCATAATCAGCCCTCAATTCTTTGGCTAACGTATTAAGCAGCAAGGTTGTTTTATCTTTTTCGGCTTCGTTGCGCATTAACATAGGTATTGGTATTAATGAATTAACATCATGCCTACCAAGAAATGCCATGGCAACAAGTTCTTCACCATTCGACATAGTGGAACGCATTAATTCGATAATTATTCCCATTTGGGGCCGGTACTGTTCAGGCAGATTATTCATTAATTCCCCATTTGTTTGACTTTGATCTGGAATAGCTCCCACGTTGCCGGATGCATACGACGATGCTGCGGGTTACGTTCTGTTCCTGTTAATTTGGGGGCTTCCCATTGTTGCCAAGTATTCACATTGACGTGAACCATTTCTCCGGCAGCGGCTTGCGACAAACCAGCGGCGATTCGTGTAGCTTTTATTTCGTCGGGCGTGGGATTGCGTGATGGCCCTTTGCCGTTACGGTTTGGATGATTGGTCATTAATATATCTCGATTGAAGGAGGGCAGTAACTACTAAACGAACGCCAGAAAAAATGCCCAGCATACTGGTACTGGCAATTGTAAACGTATCGCCCGGTAACAGATTGGCCGTTACTCATTTGGCCCGTGTAGAAGGCTGTGGCGGCTTGTGCTGTGCCGGATAAAGCCAGACTAATAATGAAAATTGCTATAATTTTTTTCATGATATTTCCTTTGCTAAAATTTTGCAGTAATTATGCCAAATAATATACACTCATTGAATGTTGGAGTAAATTATTTACTCATCAGTTTGCAGGAATAATGCTGCATTTTCATCCATGCATTCTTCGTCGCAATTCTGATTTTCCACTTCTTCAACTTCCAACCCTTCGCATTCAGAATCGGTCATGCAACCTAAACCATCATGCGCCCAAGGTATAGGATCATCGTTGGTCAGGCTATCGCCAGCGATTAGCGCGCAAGATAAAATACATACGAGGATTGCATTCATACTGTCCCCCTTTCTTTTGCAACAGCATCATGTACGGCCTGCTTGGGGCTTACGCCCGCTTTAAGTAATTTTTGGATGTACACCTTCAGGGCATCGCTTGCAACGGCCTTAATGCCCCTTTCGCGTGATATAGACCAACTCAAGCCGCTTGCCCTGTTCTTCGCAATGGCAATACGCCTTGCCGCCATGCCTGCCAGTTCTTCAATGTCTGCTGGATAGTTAGAATTGTGATTGTGGGTATCCCCATGTTTGATATTCATGCTTGACTCCATAGCCCGCATAACCCGAGGCGTGGTATCAACGGAATGTTGATAATGTAATCTTACCCTCATTGAATGTTTCTGTCAATATAAATATATGCAAATAGTATATTTATTTGCTTGACGCTAATAATTTTTTTTAGTATATTGATATTAACCAACTAAGTCAGCCCGAAGGGCAGACGTATAACGATAAGGCCGCTCCCAATCAACCGGGGCGGCTTTTTCTTTTTTTTCGGAGAAAATCATGAGATACCCCCGAGGCGTACCCCCCCATGGAAGGCTTGGTTGCTGCCCGGATGGCTGGGACAAAATCCCTGAAATTACTGGATCGTATGAACTTGATGCAGTGATCAAGCAAAGCAAGAACAAAAATGTTCCCGAACGCTTGCAGATGTATTGCCAGCGGGTAAACAGCTATGGCCCCCTCACTGCTTATGACGGCTATAACGGATATTCTGGCGATAATTAAACGCTTCTTCTTTGGCGCAAAAGCGCGTCATTACGTGAACGGGTGCGAAGTCCCGAATTTTAGAAAAGGTGAAATCATGGCAAAGCCAAAAGAGAAAATGCCGAAAGACAAAACACCAATGCCGTTCGGCAAGGGTAAAGGCAAGGGGCCGCGTGGCCCGAATTACTGAGCGTGTGCGCGTAACGAATGAAGCTCAGGGGCGCGGCGCTTTTGCCGCGTCCCGCTGGAGCGACCGGTTATGCCGGTTTTGAGGTGAATATGAGCATAGAACTTTTGAACATGGACTGCATGGAATACATGGCTGGATTGCCTGATAAGGCTTTTGATTTGGCTATTGTTGACCCGCCTTATGGGATAGGTAGAGATGGTTCAGTTATGACAACATCAAAGCATGGCGGCAGAAAAGCGCATGAATTTAAAGGATGGGATAACGCTATTCCAAACAGAGAATATTTTGCTGAATTAAAACGAGTAAGCGCAAACCAGATTATTTGGGGAGCAAACTATTTCACAGAACACTTGCCCGCCTCAATGGGGTGGATTTTTTGGGATAAAGGGCAGCGTATTTGTAACTCTGATGGTGAGCTTGCTTTTTCATCATTTGAAAGAGCTTTGCGGGCCGTTACATATAACAGGGTGGAGCTTTTAATTGAAGGAACAATTCACCCCACCCAAAAGCCCGTAAAGCTCTACGAATGGCTTTTGACGAACTACGCCAAGCCGGGGCAGCGGGTACTTGATACGCACCTTGGCAGCGGCAGCAGCGCGATAGCCGCGCACAATCTGGGGTTTGACTTCGTGGGAATGGAACTGGACGCGGATTATTACGCTGCGGCCTGCAAAAGATTTGAGCAGCACAAGGCACAAGGATCGCTATTTGTACCCGACACGCCACGGGATGCTTACGAGCAGACGGACTTCCTAGCCAGTGCGCTGGGTGGGGCATAACCGTATTTTTGGGGGTGGAAAATGCCTTGGACAATGCAGTCAGCCGGTAGACATACGCGCAAGGCCAGTACGCCCGCAATGAAGAAGCAATGGGCCAGTACAGCTAATGCGGTGCTTGCAAAAACTGGCGACGAAGCGAAAGCGATCAAGATTGCAAATGCAGCAGTAAAAAAACATCCCAGCAAGAAAAAACCAAAAACCAAAATGCAAAATATTGCGGGTGGGAAATCCGGTTTTTGACTGGGTACAGCTTTGGTTTGAGTAGCTACCCGCGAGATACAACACCCTTGATGCAAACCATCAAGCGAATCCAATTATCTGTCATTGGTATTGGCGGGGTTCCATTCCCCAAGTCGTCGGAAATGGATTTTGTTGCGCGAAACGCAAATTCACCTGTGGTTGTGTTTACATCAAGAGCGCAAGACTTACCAGTTTCTGCCAAGTTCCAGAATTGATTAATTGTTGTTTGGGCATTCATTTTGATTTTCCTATTCAAGTAAAGGTTCGTGCGCGTAGGACATTATTTCCCAGCGGCTTTGATGATTGCAGACCGGGCTTTATGTACACAATAATGCACCCGGCTATTACCATATTTAAATTCGGGATGCGCTGACAATTGCGCATTAATGTTCATCAGTGTATCAAGTAATTCAGGCGCAATTGCATTCAGTTTGCAGCGCGGACAATTCTCATGTAACAAAATGTCTTGCGGGTGATTGTGTTCAATTGGTTGTGTCATGATGATCCTTTCGTTTAATGGAATACAAGGCAAATTATTAAACGGCCTGCCAAAAATCGTCTTGTAAGGTTCCAATGCGTTTAAATTGTTTTGAGCGTTCAGCCAAATAGCCTTTTAAATTTTCGCGTAGGGCTTCGCATATTGGCGGCGCAAATGTTTTATCACTTTGGCGAATTGCGCGGATAAGTGCCAAAGCTTTAACATTCATGGAATGTATAACTTCGCGTGCTGTTTTAATTTGTTGTTTAGCCTGATCTTTTGCGTCAAATTTGCGGCTTTCATACGCCAGTTTTTCCGCTTCAGATTCGCCCCAATGTTGCGCGTCTTCTTGGCTTCCGGCACAATCAAAGTGCAAGATTACCCCTTCGCATTCATCTTGATAGGTTACGGGCGCGTACAGGGCTTGCCTGCCGTGTTTTTTGTTGACCGGTGCAATCTTTACCACGGCCCAGCGGATACAATCATTTTGGAGACTGTCCGCGTAATAGCCGGAAGTCTCACGCGGCCCGGAGTCTTTTTTGCTATCCCAAACAGGCGCGGCAAAGTCTTCAATGGCGTAAAAATATGCTTTAGCATGATTCGCTGAAATAACCCAGCTTTTACCATGAAAGGCCAGCATCCCGGCGCGAGTTTTAATATTGGCGCGGTAATTTTCAGCCTTGCGCCATGCAATGAAAGAAGCGAGAGAATTTTTTAAGTTGTCGTTATTCATGATTTTAGTAGTCATAACCAGCTCCCTTAAGTTGTTTGATGTAACGATCCAGTGTTAAGGCTATTTTGCGCACCTCTTCACGGGTCAAGGTATTGAGATATTCTGCAAGGCTTTCATCTTCAGCAATAATATTACCGGCACCGCCTATCCCGGCGCGATAACCTAACGGATACTCGCTCCAGCTTTCCGCCATGTAATCCGCAACCTTAAACGCTGCACCCATGGCTGTGCCCCATCTATCACAAGTAAGGCCGGGCCGGGTGTACCATTCGCAATAGTCGCGCATGACAATCTGAAATGGGGTTTTTGTTTTCATGATTTAACCTTTCACCCGTGCTATCAATTCACGGGCCTTGTCAGTTGTTGGTAGAATTTCATGCTCAAGCCCGCGCATGTGTGCCGCTGTTTCAGCGATGAACGTCAAAGACTCAAGCAGGGTAAGCAATTCAGGAGCGGCAACAATTAGACGCGCTATCTCTTCTTGGTTCTTTGCACTATTTGCAAAGGTAAGGAGGCGGGTCTTATATGGAACGGCGGCGTCATTAATGCCATGGCCGTCATAGGTGAAATTTAGATTAGTTGACATGGTTTGCAAGTCCTTTCGTTATTTAACGGTTATGTATCGGTTAAGCTTCAATCTTTTCACGTTTTAAACGAAGCCTAAAAGGTGCGTTTTCATTGTCGCGGTATTCCTTGAGTCTTGCCTTTGCTTCTTTGTGAGTGTCTCCAGAGGTTACGCATTCCCAACCATGACCGTAATTGCCTTGTACCTCCCAGCTATCAACGGTTGAGCGTATAAGGCTATAATGTGTGCCGTGTGGCATACGTGTTAAAGGTTGCAGGCCGTCATGAGCGCGGGCTGAATTGTAATCTTGTAGCGCGCAGGCTCTAAAAGTTTGCCCATAACTGTCACTTGCTACGGTTTTATAGCTTCCTTGCTCATTGGTTGCGGGTACTGTTACGGTATAGCGTGCCATGATTAACTCCTTAGTGCTGAAAGTTGTATGAATTCGTTATGTGTCATATACCGGGCCTCAATCCCGCCGCCGTGTATATGTTTAAAGCAGGCGTAAACGGCTTTACCTTCATTGTTATGGTGGTCAGCCTCACCCACTAAAAAGCAACCTTTACCCATGGCGCGTGGCGGAATTGCGCCAAGCATTTCATCGTACATATTCTGAGTGGTTAAAACCCATGAATGCGGCTGTATGCGCATGGCGGCCCAGAGTGCTGACCATTCGAGCGGGCCTGTTTCAACAACAACATTTTTGCAATTGAATACCCATGATCCACGGCTTTCAATAGGCAGGGCGAAAACTTCAGTAAATTGACGCTTAACAATATTTCGAACTTGTTCCGGTAATGTTAGATAACGGGCCTCTCTGTCAGTGGCACTGCCAGAAACACCCTCTTGTATTGGCATATTATCTGCCATATAGATGCAGTCCCATACTTTTCCATTTTCGTCATTAACGGTAATGCACGCAGAAATATTGCTATGTTTAATAGTGTATTTCATGAATTCACCTCATTATTGAATATTTCAAGTGCGCCGGAATTGTCACAGTAAACTATGCCATTACTGCCTGCTTTGCCGCTTGCTGTAGAGAATACTGCCAATTTAAAATTGAGTAATTCTTCAACTGTTAAACTGTCAATTGTATGCACAGGGCCGTTAAAATATTGGCCCGCAAGGATTGTGACTTTGCCAGTATTTATATTTATAACGCCAGAACGCTTGTCGGATTGTATGCGGGCATTAGTGAACGGGTGCTCATCGTTTTTTACTGGATACACAATAAAATCTTGAGGTTTACGCATGCCTTGAAATTTACCGTCAAAGCTTACAGTGCCCATATTATTTTTATGGATATTGGAGATCATGGCTAGTTACCTCCTAAAGTAGTTAATAAACCGTTTTGCTGATCTTCTTTGCATGCCCGCATTAACAGGCGGATATAACGGTGTTCAGAATAATGCTTAAGGCGAGTGACAATCGCCTGCATTGTGTTGTAGTCCCGCATGACAAGCGCTCTGTCTAACATGCGCTTATATTTACGCATACTCATGACTTAGCCCCTATCAATTGCATAATCTCAGCCGTATCAAGCTGTAAGAATTCGGCCATTGTTACAAGTTGAACAACCACTTGCTTATTGATAATTGAGATAAACATTTTTTATTCTCCAGCCCCTGACAATCCCGAGGCGCGGACATTAGCGAATGCTAATTTATTCTGATCCATTTTCAAAAAAGTTATTGATAGCTTTGTATGTATTTTTAATTCTGAGTGCTTTGCATGCACCTTTAACGGCTTGCCCGTCCTTTGCCGCGCTCCCGTCTTTGAGTCCTGCAATAAACTTCCCGGCATAGTCACTGGGTAAGTTCATATCGGCAATACGTGCATACTTTGGATCATTTGCAAACAAGTATTCAAATTGACCCTTGAGAGCGGTAAAGAATTGATATTCGTATTCGTTCATGATGTTGCCCTCTTTAGTTAATGGTTAGAACGTAAAGCCGATATAAACCAGCTTGTCAGCCTTGATAAAAATTTCCTTGCTTGCGTCTTCAGTATCAATCAAGGAATAAGCCCCAGTCTTGCGGTCATATCCGCCCTTGATGTAAGTAACCTTTGCGCCTTCTTTACGGCGTACATAATCGCCGGGCTTGACAGTCTTCAATGTTACTAGTGCGCCTTCAGTTGGTTGTGTGCTCATGGTTAAGGCTCCTTTGTATGCTGGTAAGGACAGTTAATTGTTATCTATCAGTTACAGGATCAAAGTCTGTCGCCTGAATGATTGTAATGTCCGCGACTATGCCGGGATAACGTGAAGCCGCTTTCTGTGCGCCATTTTTGTCTGCAAAATGCTCATGATGTGCATCTATTTTGCAGCCCATGATTTCAAAAGCAGGAAATTCAACACGAAAAATCATAGCGTTGTTTGCCACAAGTTTTGCATGGGTCGAAGGAAGTATCATTTTATTGCTCCTTTGTATGTATGCCAGTAAAGGCGATTAATCAATCTATGGCCAGAATCTTACCCTCATTGAGAGGTAGTGTCAATACATTTAAGCAGAAAAAGATGAAAAAAGGCGGATTATTTTAAATTGCTAATGGATACAAAACCTTAAAAGAAACGAACTATGGAAACGGACGAAAAACCGCCAAAAACGAAGAGGGGAGGCGCGCCAAAAGGAACGGGCGTTAACATAAGAGTTCGTAACCGATTGATTGCACAGTCTGAAGTTAAGCCTTTGCAAGTAATGATGGATAGCCTCGCGGAGTCTTGGAAGTATGCCCAAGGGATAGAAGACCCCGAAGCCCGCTTAAAGGCACAACAGGCCGCCGTAGCTGTAGCTGAGAAGGTTGCCCCTTATCTACACCCCAAGCTACAGGCAACCACGCTGAAGGGTGATGCTAACGCCCCCCTGAGCTTTGCTTTAAGCCTCCCGGATAGTGCCGTGCTCATGGCAGCGGTAAGGGGTAAGCGTGGTTAGAGCGCGATACTTTAGCCACCATGCCGCCATCAAATACGGGATAAAGAATATAAGTTGTTGATTCGTATGATATAGGACAGAGGATTGTAGCCTCTAGCAAAGCATTGAAGGAGGGAAAAGCATAGTCATGAAGCCCGAAGAGATAGCCCGGCTTATAAGAGAGGCAGCAAGGGGAGGGGATGTAGATGTAGGGGCAAATGATACGCAAGTCATTGATTTTAAAGTTGGAATTGATCTGGTTCCATCCGGGGGGTTAAAAACGGAAAAGCCAAATCGAAATCGTGATACTGGGATTCCCCCCCTCCCAGTATCCCCCCAAAAATTTCCCGCCAATTTTTTACAGGAAGATAACGGTGATGTAACGAAAGTCAAACCGTTAAATTTGTGCAAGGAGTATGAATCGTGTCTCGATGTACCGTTCCTGTCCGTCTTCAAGTGGTGGGAAGAGAAGACGAAGAACTACAAAGACCTCGCCATGGTGCGTGCGCTGTGCCTCTATGACAGGTACTTTCTGCTTGTCCAGATTTTTGGCAGGCAAGACATGCTGCATGAATGGCTGTATACCAGATGTCGTGAGGTGGAGAGAGACCCGGACAATTGCTTGGACTTGTGGAGCCGGTTTCACTACAAGTCCACGATCATCACCTATGCCGGGGTAATTCAGGAAATACTGAAAGACCCTGAACTGACGGTGGGCCTGTTCTCACACGTCAAACCGATTGCCAAAGGTTTCCTGTCCCAGATCAAACGGGAACTGGAATCAAACGTGCAGTTGAAGAACTTGTTCCCTGACGTGCTGTATGAAAACCCGGAGCGCCAAAGTCCGTCATGGTCAATCGATAATGGTCTGATCGTGAAAAGACGTGGAAATCCGAAGGAAGCGACAATCTCCGCTTGGGGATTGGTGGACGGACAACCTGTCTCTGCCCACTTCAGACTGCGGGTCTACGATGACGTGGTGACACAGGCTTCAGTATCCACTCCAGAACAGGTCGCAAAAACGACAGAAGCGTTTGAACAGTCCGCGAACTTGGGGACTGAAAATGGTCGTCGCTGGATGGTGGGTACGCGGTGGTCTTATGCGGATACTTACGCTGAGATCATGAAGAAGGGGATGGTCACAGTCCGTCTGTACCCTGCGACAGAGGACGGGACGTTTACCGGGAACCCAGTCTTGTGGAGTCCAGAGTTCAACGAGCAGATGAAGTTGGAGCAAGGAGAGGCTGTTTATGCGACCCAATGTCTTCAGAACCCCCTCGCCGGGAATCAGAAGATGTTTGATGTAACCGATATACAGACTTACGAAGTCCGGCCAGAGACGCTGGCTGTGTACATCCTCATCGACCCTGCGCGATCAAAAAAGACAGACTCGGACAACACGGCAATGGTCGTCGTGGGTCTGGACTACGCGGCGAACAAGTATGTTCTTGATGGGTTTAACCACAAGATGGACTTGCAGGAGCGCTGGCAGAATACGTTGCGACTCTATGAACGCTGGAAGAGAGCGACAGGCGTTCAGGCTTTATATGTCGGATATGAAAGTTTCGCGGCACAGGCTGATCTGGATTACTTCAAGGAACAGCAGAAGCTGACCAAAATCCATTTCAACATCGCGGAACTTGCGTGGCCCCGCGAAGGTGGCGGGTCTAAAATGGATCGGGTACAACGTCTCGGGCCGGATATTCGCAGTCACAAGATTTTTCTGCCATATCAGACCGATGACAAGAACCTGACGGCGAACCAGCGAAAAATGTCTCAGGGGTACGAGTACAGGATTGCGAGACAGATAAAACGCAAGGATGAAAATAACCAGACTTACGACCTCTCCGCGCAGTTGAAGGAACAGATTTTTTATTTCCCGTTCGGCGGAAAGAAAGACTTGGTGGATGCTCTATCCAGAATCTACGACATGGAGCCTCGGGCACCGTCTTATCGTGAACAGCGGTATTCGGAACCGGAGTTTGTTTAATTCGGTGCGGGCTTTACGACCTCCCCCTCGGTAAAGCAATGCACTCCGTATAATCGTAAGCGGAATCAACACGACTGAAAGTTGTTTGCTCCTATGGAGTGAAGTCACAATTTGTGGTCTGGCAGCTTTCAGCCGTGTTGGTGTAATGCGTAGGCTGATACGCTTAGATGGGGACTTGCGGAACCTGACCCATGCTTAAGAGGCAAATAACCGCAAAGCCAGAGACCAGCACTGGCACACCAACTTCAATAATACAAAGAGCTTGACCGTACCGGCGTAAACCGGGACTGATGGCTAAAGCCATTGGATGTCCAGTGCAGACTTGAGTGGTTAGCCCACGGCACACCTATATGGAGAATCGGATTGAAATTACTTCGCTGGATCAACAAAAGAATAGCCGCCTTGTGCGGCTTTTTTTATTGCCCTGCGTGCGGGAATTTTTACCGTATCACAACGCCCGTCTTTATCGGTGGTCGCCCGATCTGCAATAAATGTGCAAGCAAGGAAATCAGCCGAAGAATTACAGGTTGGTATGGAGTCTACAAAAAATTATGAGCATATTACTTTCGATTGCACAAATCATTTTTATCATTATCTCTTTCATGCTGACCGTATTATTTATGATCATATTCATACCGACCTATATTTTATTTAAGTCATTTACAGAAGTGATTAATTTCATTTTTTGGAAAACATGAACGAAACCGAATTAAATTGCGGAGAAAAAAATGCTTGCAAATAATCTTGGACACAAAGTCACGACAAGAAATATGGACTGGGGAGAAATGTGCCGCAGGGCTTGGGGTGCAGAATGGGGTACGCCAGATCACGGGGTCTATGAGTTTTCTGGCGGTCGCAAATTCGATTCTACAGATCGCGGCGAGACAGGTATCTATGGAATCTGCGGTATCAACTATCTGATGGTGGGGGATGGTCAATATCCAGACATGCCATCCAACAATCATATGTTGCAACTAAACCTGTCCTTCATCGAGCTTGAATAATGGCCGACTCAACAATCTCACAACTTCCACCGGCGCTAACGCTGACGGGAAGCGAGCTTATTCCTGTCGATCAGGGCGGTGTGACTAAACGCGCCACTCTATTGCAGACTGGACTAGCATCTGTAATTGTCGCACCGGGTAAGACACTGTACATTAATGCAACCCTGACGCTGACTGGCACAGACGGAACGACGATGACGTTCCCAATAACAAGTGCCTCGATAGCCAGAACAGATGCGGCGCAAACATTTACCGGACTTCAGACATTTACTGACGGTATCTCAACCCCGGCACAGCTTACTTCCACACTTGCAACAGGTACTCCGCCGCTTGTTGTGGCAAGCACAACGCCGGTTGCGAATCTTTCTGTTGGGGGTACTGCAACCGCGCTTCAAACCGCAAGAACGATTGATGGCGTGTCATTTGATGGAACGGCGAATATTACCGTTGTCGCGCCAGCAACTCATGCAGCACCCTCAAAAGCTACGCCTGTTGATGCGGACGAACTCCCCATTTGGGATAGCGTCACAACATTGCTGGCAAAAGTTACATGGGCAAATTTAAAAACAACTCTCGGTTCTACTTTTGCGGCTCTTGCTGGTTCTGCATCTCAAACTTTTTCAGTAGCCGCTGCAACTGCTGGAACAATGGCCCCGCGAGCAGCGCAAATACAAGATCAGTCACTGACAGCATTTACTACAGCCGGAACCTCAACAGCCTACACATTAACAGTAGCTCCTGCACTTACAGCCTATGCAATCGGACAAGAAGTAGACATCATTTTTGATGTTGCTAATGGCGCAACCCCAACCATTAACGTAAATGGTCTAGGCGCAGTCAATCTGGTTGATCGGCTTGTGGACGGAACTTATTACAATATCCCGGCTGGACGTATTCCGGCAACTTGGCGCAGCAAAGGCGTGATGATCAGCCTGACGCAGATGCTGGTTAGGAGTACACCTTGTGAATATGCTATAAGCACAGTATTGGCCGCATCAGCGATTTCTATATCCAACAGTACGGCTACAGCAGTTACATCCCTTTCACTGCCTGCGGGTGACTGGGATGTGGAAGGACATATTTCATTTACCACAACCGCAACTACCGTTGTTGGTAATATTAATGCATTGATTGGAACATCACTTACTTTTTCAACAGATGCAATTAGTTTGGCGGGGATTAATTATTTCAACACAATAATTAATACCCCAGCATACGGTCGGCCAACAGTTGTGCCAAACACATCCAGATTTAGTTCATCGGCTGCCCAGACAGTATATTTATTTGCGTACTCTGGATTTTCAGTTGACACGATGTTTGTCCATGGATCAATAATAGCTAGACGGGCAAAAGCATGAAATATTTAACATTTATTCCAACTGGATTTGAATTGAGAAGCGATACAAGCCAAGAGCTTCCGCCAAATTCTATTCAGTTGACCGAGGTTGAATACAAGGGTTTGCTGGATGGAACGCTTCAGTATGTTGGCGGGCAGATTATTCCCATCTAGGCGAAAAAATAATATTAAACGTGTGTAAAACTTTTTTAACTATTTTTTATAAAAATCATGGCAGACGCAATAGTTAATATGGGAAAAATATTTAATGGAAGATAAAGCGGATGTACAGACAGTTGAAGTGACTTCGGTTGATGCTGAATCACGACAAATGGAAATGATTGCGAAACTTGCCGCACAACTTCTGACAAAACATTATCTGAACCATGCATGGGCGGTAGGCTGGGCACCCGGCATGACGCTCGTAATCAAATATCTTGGTGCAGACTCGCGTTATGGATATACCATCGATGCCAGCAGGGCATCCAGTGTGTCCGAATTGGAAAAAGCGGTGGTGATGGGTGGGGGAGAGCTTCTTGAAAGACTGGGAATGCCGCGTGGTGCATGGAATGGAGAATTCCCGACCCAGCAATATGCGGGTATCAAGGATGTAACATGAATCCGCGTGATGAAGGCATGGGTTGGATCGGCGTTGATTTGGACGGCACATTGGCTAATTACGACGAGTTCAGAGGCGACGATCATGTGGGCGAACCCATTGAACCAATGGTCGAGCGCGTCAAGCAATGGCTTGCAGAGGGACGTGACGTTAGAATTTTTACGGCGCGCAAACCGCATCCGGTCATTCGCAAATTCTGCCGCGACAACTTTGGCAAGATATTACCCATTACCAATTTTAAAGACCAACACATGCAGGCAAATTATGACGACCGTGCCGTTGGTATTCGCAGGAACGAAGGTATTCCCTTCTCCGAAGAAAACGAAAAACAATTGTTTGAGGAAGAGTAATGGCTGGCCTACTCCCTGATCGTAAAAATACCGCTCCAACGGCGCAAACTGGCGACATTGCTGGAAACAAAAGTTCGCCTATGCCAGATTGGCTGCGTCTCGCCCAAAGAGCATTTCATTCCAGTACGAACTATGTAGACGCGAACTATCGTAAAGGTTGGGAAGATTCGATCCGGGCGTTCAACAATCAGCACTCGACCGATTCAAAATACAACTCCCCGGCTTATGATAAGCGATCCAAACTTTTCAGACCAAAAACGCGAACGATCATCCGCAAGAACGAAGCCGCCGCCGCAGCGGCTTTTTTTTCGTCCATGGATGTCACTAGTGTTCAACCAGTAGACCCTAATAATCAGGCCGAAATCGCGAGTGCCGCAATCATGAAAGAACTCTTGCAACATCGTCTGACAAAGACGATCCCTTGGTTTCAGATCGTTCTGGGCGGACTTCAGGATGCGCAGACAACAGGCGTAGCCTGCGCCCATGTCTATTGGGAATATGAAGAACGAAGCCCGGAAAATATCGCGCTCGATGCGATTCAAAAAATCAAAGAAGTCACAGAAGAATCTGAAGAATATCCGGTTCAATCCGAACTTCCTGAAGGCGCGATGCAGGCAACCGAGGGGGGTAATCTGACAGAAAATGTTGGTGAACCAAAAGTGGCAGCAGTCATTGTGGTGCAGAACGAACCAGAAGTGCAAAAAGACGCTCCAGCGATAGACCTGATTCCGATTGAAAACATCCGTATTGATCCGGGTGCAAACTGGACAGACCCGATTAACACATCTCCCTATGTAATCCATCTCATTCCCATGTATGCCATGGACGTGAAGGAAAGGATGAAGTCGGGAGAGTGGAATAAAATATCGGATAGCCAAATCGCGGCTGCAACTGAAATTACGCCAGACTCGACCCGCATCACGCGCAACAAGAATAAGGACGACCCTTACGCCGCCGATGCAAGAGACGTGGCAGACTATGAAATCGTCTGGGTGCAACGCCACATTCACAAGCATAACGGCGATGACTGGGGATTCTATACGCTGGGCGACATCGCCATGCTGACTGATGCGACTCTGTTAAAAGAATCTATCTTTACAGGCAAGCGCCCTTACATTATGGGTTGCTGCAACATTGAAACGCACAAAGTTATGCCAAGCTCTATTCCCCAGCTTTCCAAGGGATTGCAGGATGAAACAAATGAGGTGGCAAACCAGCGTATCGACAATGTTAAGTTTGTGCTGAACAAAAAATGGTTTGTGAAGCGCGGCAAGGAAGCGGATGTGCAAGGTCTTCTCAGAAACGTGCCGGGCGGAGTCGTCATGCTGGACGATCCCGTGTCGGACGTGAAGGAAGTGACATGGGAAGACGTAACAGCCTCTTCGTTTCAGGAGCATTCAGCTCTCTCCATGGAGATGGATGAATTGCTTGGAAACTTCAATCCTGCCGCATTGATGATAGCCGGAGCGAATAACTCTCCTGCAAAAAACATGGCGATGTTGTCAAATAGTCAGGGAACATTGACTGAATACATGTTGCGCACCTATGTTGAGACCTTTGTACAACCCGTTTTGCGCATGTTGATGCTACTGGAACAAAAGTATGAGACAGATCGTACAGTGCTGGCGATTGCCGGTAAGCGTGCGCAACTTTTCCAGCGATTCGGCATTGACAATGTGACAGATGAATTATTGGAAAACGAACTCACGCTCTCAGTGAATGTAGGTATGGGTGCAACCGATCCAAGCGCAAAGCTCAACAAATTCATTGCTGGAATTACTGCTTATACGGCCATCATGTCACGTCCTGTACCGGGCCTGAATATACAGGAAGTAGGCAAGGAAATATTCGGCCATCTTGGCTATGCTGACGGCTCAAGATTTACCACGAACGACAATCCGCAAGTGCTGCAACTGCAACAGCAATTGCAGCAAGCCATGGGAGTTATCCAGCAATTGCAACAGAAAGCCAAAGACAAACAGACAGGCCATCTTGTTTCGTTGCAGAAGGCTCGTGAAACGAACCAGACTACAATTGCCAAAACACAAATTCAGGAAGAAAACGAAAACAAACGCTCCCTTGCCACGCATATGCGCGCACTCATGGAAGCCCAAAATATGTTGAGGAATAAAGCATGAACTATGACACAGAAATTCTGTTTGACGTAGCCGTACTCGGTGAACAAGTTGAGCAGTTTTTTAAAAGTGATATTGGAAATTATCTGATGGATCATGCGGCAAAACAGGAATCAGAAGGTTTGGATGAATTGCGGGTGGTGGACTGTAAGAATGCGGAAGCAGTTTGGAACGCGCAGAACAAAGTATGGCTTGCAGAAAAATTCCGCGTCTGGTTAAGCGAGGCACTACAGGCTGGACTCAAGGCGCGAATGATTCTGGATGATCGGGAAGATTAATGGGAGAAGTTATTATTTTGGACAACATTACCCGCCTCGATATTCCGGCAGATCGTGTGCTGGAAAAATCCATTGAAAAACTTGATTTGGAAAAAGTTGTCGTCTTGGGTTATGACAAAAACGGCGAAGAATACTTTGCCAGTTCGATCGCAGATGGCGGTGCGGTGTTATGGTTACTGGAAAGGCTGAAAAAGAAACTGCTTGAAATGGAGGCGGATCAGTGAATATCTATGTCATTACGTTTTTTTAGGATTGCATACAACATTGCTTGCTGCGCTTTGATAATGTTAGGGGCGTTTTTAAATTCCATTTCTTCTTTGTGGGTCGGTTTGCGTAAATCAAGATTGTCATCAAATACGGAAACTGAGCAGCACCTGATACAAATAGAAACATCACCCGATCTTGGGGGGTGATTGCAATCCATCGCCATTGCGCCATTCAATTCTTTTTTACAAAAAGGACAACTTGACTCCTTTACTTTGAAATCTTTTCCGAAAAACATAAGTCAGCCTCCAACCGTGAATTGGGATGACTTTATAGCATCAAGCTAAATTTCGCAACAGCCGCCCTTGAGCGGCTTTTTATTTGGAGAAAAAAATGGCAAAAGAATCTGATGAAAATATTCAACAAACCAATGAGCCTGATGGTGAAGATATTGTTGGTACTGGCAATGATGCGCGCTTGAAGATACTCAATCAGATCAATGATCAGAACGATACCTCATTGGCAAAAAACGGTGACTTGGCCGATGTAAACGATGATGGTACGACGACAACTTTTGCAATGGAAGAACCGACCGATGAAGAAATCACGGCGCAGGAACTTCAGCGTGCCGAAGATGAGGCCAATCAAACCTCTGAAGAGGAGCAACAGGAGCAGGTAAAACACAAGATCAAAGTCAACGGCAAAGAACTTGAGTTGACAACTGAAGAACTGATTCAGCGTGCGCAGAAAATTGAAACCGCTGACCAGTATTTAAAACAGGCATCCGAAAAGTTACGCGATGCCGGAAGAGAGTCACAACCAAAACTACCCTCAAACGAGGATGTTGCGGAGAAAGCCTTGGAAGAGAGGCGTGCGCTAGTCCGCGCAATACAAATGGGCACAGAAGATGAAGCGATGGTGGCTATCGAAAAGTTGCAGGGCAGAAATATTCCATCCGTTAGCGCGGACGATGTTGCCCGAACTGTTGATGAACGGCTTACCTTCAATGATGCAGTTGCACGGTTTCAAAATGACTACAAGGATTTGGTAGAAGACCCGGTGCTTCTGAATATCGTCTTGAACCGCGACAAAGAGTTGCTGGGACAGGGCGATAAAAGAAGTTACTCGGAACGCTATGAAGAGATCGGCAAAAGTGTACGGGAATGGAAAGAATCACTCTCCAAAGCTGCCACGCCTGCCGAAACTGCAAATCCAAGCGTCAATAAGCAAGCCCGCAAAGCATCTGCACCCGCTGTTCCCAAAGGGGCTGGAACAAAAGCTCCTGCGGCAGCGGATGATGAAGACAAAGAAGAAACTACCGGGGATGTTATATCTGCCATGGCGAAAAGCCGTGGCGGGCCTCAGTGGCTTCGTGGTTAATCAACTTTTTTAAGGAGAGCCATCATGGCTGGTCAAGTATGGGCAGTAAATAGTCTGGGCGGATATATGTATTCGCGCCAACTGTCAAACGTCCTTCGTATGGCTGTGCAACCGCTCGTGAAATTCCGTCAGTTTTCTGACGTGCGCGATGCGAGTCAGCAAGGCAAAAAGAAGGGCGATATTTTTACATGGGACGTATTTTCTGACGTGGCTAATCCCGGTGGTGTGTTGACTGAAACCAACACCATGCCGGAAACCAACTTTACGATTGTTCAGGGAACTTTGACGATCACTGAAGCGGGTAATAGCGTTCCTTATTCCGGCAAGCTGGACAACCTGTCCAAATTCCCGGTAATGGAATTGATCCAGAAAGTTCTGAAGAACGATGCAGTCAAAACGTTTGACAGAATGGCATGGACGCAATTTAACCAGTGCCTCTTGCGTGTTATACCGACCGCAGGTACGGATACAGCAGCCATTACCCTGTACACCAACGGCACCGTAACCGGCACCAACACCGTTGCGTACAACAACGCACACGCCAAAGCGATTGTGGACACGATGAAGGAACGTAACATCCCTGCTTATCTGGGTGATGACTACTATTCCCTTGCATGGCCCACCACATTGCGCGGGTTCAAAAACAACTTGGAAACGATCCACCAGTATTCCGATACTGGCTTCAAGTTGATTATGAACGGTGAAATTGGCCGTTACGAGAATGTGCGTTATGTCGAGCAAACCAATATTGCCAAGGGTATCGGCACTACGGGTATCGCATCAGGTTCAACGGGTGGTGACATGACTGCATGGAGTCAAGGAAAATCTGACTGGATTTTCTTCTTCGGCAACGACACGGTAGCGGAAGCGATTGCCGTACCGGAAGAAATGCGAGGCAAGATTCCATCGGATTATGGCCGGTCAAAGGGTGTCGCTTGGTACTACTTGGGCGGCTTTGGAATCGTTCACACGCTGGCTGCAAACTGCCGGATTGTGAAATGGGATAGTCTGGTTTAAAGGAGAGAAATCATGAGTCAAAAAAGTATGGTGTATGACCATGCCGCCTATATTGCCCGTCTGTGCCATTCGTTTGGCGCAAACACTGCGGGCGCATCTTCGGTGACGGCCAAGTTCCTTGCATTTACCTCTTTGCATGTGTTCTCGATAAACGCCACGTCTTTTGTGGTGGGTACTTCTAATTACACGGCATGGAACGGCACTGCAACGATTACGGGTACAGGTACAAACGATCAAATCAGCGGTATCAAAGTATCGGGCACTTCGACCAGCACATACGGCCCTTATGCTTTGAATGCGGTGCAAGGCGGTTTTGCTCGTATTCAGATCAGCGGCACGGGTGTTGGTTCGTCAACGGCGGATGGAGGTGTTGCGCTCACAGCGGGCGATACATTCCATCTGGTACGGGGAACCGATGCAACAGCGGTTGAAGTGACCGCTATCGAGTATGCAATTGATCCGCTTGCTTCGGTCAGTGCGTAAAGGAGAAATATCATGGCAAATAGAACTATGGGTGGCAAAAATGGTGTGTATGAAGGAGAAATGAAGGAGGCCGTTTCGGCTCCCTTTTCCGCTCCTGAAAACATGGGTGCCCCACCTCCTATCACAGGGATGAGTGGGACTCACAACGATATCCCTGAAAAAAGTGGTTTCATTACGGATGGCTATATCTACAAAGGCGATACCCCTTACGGGGAAAACGCCAAGATGAACTTCCTGCCTCCGGGTATGGAAATTGATAATCAGGAGATGGCGCGTATTTATCCGATGCAGCTTACAAAGGTAACGGAAGAAAGCTATCCAGGTGATGGCTGGACGCCAAAGCCCGGAAACGTTGTAGGTTAAACATTGAGCGGCCCCTTCGGGGGCCGTTTTTTTACATCAACACGCATGGCGATTGCACCCAAAGATCAATGCTGAAAGGCGGAAGTGAAGGGGTAGATAATTATGTCGGATGCTCAAAGATAGTCGCCATCCGTGTTGATGTAACCAAAGGAGAACATCATGTCCCTGCAAGAAAAATTTCAAATTACTCTTCCTCCAAAGCCTGATGAAGATGACGGAACAGAATGGAAAGCATTCGAGTCTCAACGCCGGACATTCCAGCCGGGCCGCGACCATGTAAACAACATGAGTTCCGCTGAAAATGTGGACGGTAAATACAACGAAATGCCGGTCAACATGCAACTGCGAGATCAAAACACAGTTGAGCGCAATATGGCAGGCAATACTGATGCCTCGCATGACACAAACCCGGAATCTTTCCGTGAAGGCTATACACGCGCCAACATGAAAGGTGATGACGACCAATATAGCGGCGAACATGCGGATCACTTTTACGGAATTGCTTACGGATGCGACGGCCAAGATAAATTGGTTGAGGGGTTTGCAGAAAGAAATAACTATTTGGATCGGTTGTAAGTTTTAAATGAGATTAGTCTTTGCAATTCCAACTTGGAATCGGGCAAATGAACTTTACGAATGCGTTACATCCATTGCCGAACAAAATCCAGAAGCTATTTATATCGCGGACAACTGCACGACAGACCATACGGCAGAAGTATGCAAGATACTGGCAGAAAAATATCCATGCATTGTTTATCGCAGATTCACAGAGCACGTTGAAGGCGATGAAAATCTCAGGCGCGTAATAGGCATTGCAGAAGGCGATTATATATGGACATTTGGCGATGATGACATTCTGTTGCCGGGTGCGCTGAATCTTGCGTACAAACTGCTTGATCTTAATCTCGATTTTTATCACGTAGCAGAAGAGTCACGAGCTTTTACCAATACAGCAAGACAAGACACATTATTCAATCTCTGTTGTGCCCATGGGTTCATTGACATGACAGGTTTCATAACCGGGAATATTACTCGCGCAAATAAATTGAAACTAGCATGTGCAACTCGGAATTGGGCGGTTTACAAACACAGCGTATTCCCCCAGTCGCTGATGCTGCTAGAAACGCTTTCGCAGAGTCAGGCAATGCTGGTTGATATTGGAATGATACGTTCGGCTGCGGAAACCCAAGAAACAATCAATCGCTGGAATGCGTCGCAGACAAACTCGCGTTATATCCACATTGCAGAAGGTTTAATCCTGCTGCGCGATGCCGGAAGCATACCTGACAAATTGCCGGAAGTGTTTTTCCGTTACCTGAACAGCACATTGATTGTGCGAATGATGAACGAATATATCGCCAGAACTTTCAATCCAGAAAAACCGGTAACAGATCAGGAATGGAAGTGCATGGAAGACATAATTCACTTTGTTGAAGAGCCTCGCGGAGCGGTATTGATGGAATGGTTCAAGCGTGTCGAATCCGCTTGCGTCAAAGCTTTGCCGATCATTCTTGAAGCATTTTATGTTTCCAATGAAGTAAAGGCAGAAGCCAATACGATTCAAATGCCTGAATACCCTTATACCTTCTTATCCAAAGGAAAGTCATGAAATTTGATTCCAAAAAACCGCATGGAGTGATTACAAACCATCCGTGGGCAAAGTTTGAACAAAATGGAATTTTGTATGACAGCCAAGGTCAGCCTATGGATCAGATTGAAGAATATGACAATTCTGAGAATGAGGTGATTGCCCAGCCCGTAAATGATCTTAAAAGAGATTTTGCTTTTGAGCAGGCACAAGCATTTTTGAAAAAAATATTGGAGGATGGCCCGGTCGCAAGATCGGCAGTTTTCAAGGAATGCCAAACTAATAACCAGAACTGGGAAAAGATAAAGTCTGCATTTTCCGATATGGGCGGTGAAATATTGCAACGAAGAAATGTTATCCACTGGAAGCTGAAAGCAGAATGAAGGAAGATTAATCATGCCAATCATTCAAGATCATCTGGGTAATTTTTCTGAATTACTGACTGACCACTATGGAACTCCGCAGTATTTTGCGCCAAATGGCGAAGCTGTCAGTGTGCCGCTTTATAAATTGGCTGGCGATGCTTTCGGGGACACTATTCTTGATTCGGCCACGTGGACAGCCTCGTTGGGAACGGGTGGAACGGCAACAACAAATACGGGCGAACTTGTTCTTTCAACCGGCACTACCGCCAATAATGCGACCTCGGTTACTTCAGTTGCTACTGCACGCTTTTCAGGTTTAGCGCCAAACAAAATTCGCATTGTTGTGCAACTTCCAGATTCCGGCATTGCCAACAATACCCGACGCGGTGGAATGTTTACGGCAACGGATGGCGTTTTTTTTGAATTGGCCGGAACGACGTTGAGACTGGTTACTCGTAAAAATAGTGTTGATAGCGCAATCACCAATGGTTTTTTCAATGGTCAATGGGGTTCCACTTTTACACCGGGAGCAAATTCACATTTTTATGAAATAATTTACCAACCGCGACAAGTTGTGTGGCTTGCAGACCAAAAAACTATTCATACGTTTAGTGCCGCTGCGGCTACATGGACTGGCATGTTACATCTGCCTATACGGATTGAAAATTTCAATTCAAATGGTTCAACCACGAATGTTTCATTGCAATGTCGGCTTGCAGCGGTTACTCGTTTCGGCATACCGGAAATGGAAAAGCATGGAACCTTTGTATCCGGTATTACTGCGGGAACAATTATTAAAAATTATGCTGGGAATATTCAAACCATAACACTTTCTGCCATTGCAAATAATGCACGAATCCAGCTTTACGACAGCGTAACAGCATCAGGAACACTTCTATTCGATACCGGCACAATGCCCGCAAACACCACTCCAATTACTTTGGATATGGGCAATGTTCTATTCAATAACGGTTTGACTCTGGTAATTTCAACCGCCGCAGCAAACTGCCTTGTAGTCTGGAATTAACTTAGCGAGAAAAATATGGTCTGGGATAAAAACGCGCCGTACAAAGCCGAATCAAAAAAAATCGTCTGGGATGTGGCACCTCTTTTGAAAGGCCGTGGTCTGGATATTGGTGCCGGTACGTTCAGGGTTTTGCCACACGTTATCACGGTGGATAACTGCATAGATACTTCCCTTTACGGCATCCCTATTTCGCCCGATGTGAAAGTGAAATCAGCGGACAATCTTTCTGTCTTCGCCGCTCAATCCATGGATTTTGTTTATAGCTCTCATCTTCTTGAGCACATGGAAGACCCTGAAAAGACCCTCAAAGAGTGGTGGCGTGTCATTAAACAGTCTGGGCGATTGATACTTTATTTGCCGCACGAAGACTTGTATCCAAAAGTCGGAGAAGAAGGGGCTAACCCGGATCATAAGCATAACCTGAATGAAGAAAAACTGATCCAGTGGATGTTCAAAGTTGGTTACTGGGATTTAGAGATTTGCGAAAAGCGGGATCAGGACGATGAATACTCATTCCTGATGGTCTTCAAAAAGCTTCAAAGGCTCACAAGACGCGACGAGCTGAACTACAGCTATAAAGCCCCAAAACCTGAGAAAACAGCCTGTGTAGTTCGTTACGGTGCCTATGGCGACCTTATGATGGCCTCAAGTGTCTGGGCAGGATTAAAGAAGCAGGGTTATCACGTTACAGTCTTTGCTTCTCCACCCGGCTCCGATGTAATCACCGAAGACCCAAACATCGACAAACTTGTTTTGTTTGATGTGGATCAAGTCCCCAACGCAAATCTTGGAGACTTCTGGGCGGTACAAAAAAAGAAGTTCGACAAATTTGTAAATCTATGTGAATCGGTTGAAGGTACATTTTTGGCAATGCCTAACCGAACCCAGCACTTCTGGCCCCCGGCAGTTCGTCACAAGATGATGAATCACAACTATCTGCAACACCAGCATGATTTGGCCGGAGTTCCACATGAACCAGACGTAAAATTCTTTCCAACGTTTGAAGAAAAACGCTGGGCCGAAGACATGCGCAAGAAGATGAAGGCGGAACTGGTGGTGATGTGGTCGCTGGCCGGAAGTAGCGTTCATAAAACATGGTCTGGATTGGATCGCATTTTAGCCAGCATCATGCTTTTATTCCCGAATGTTCATGTCGTGCTAGTGGGCGGGCCTGATTGCTCAATCCTTGAGGCTGGCTGGGAAAACGAACCTCGCGTCCATGCATATTCCGGCAAATGGGAAATGCGGCAAACCATGGCATTTATTGAACAATGCGACCTCATTATCGGCCCCGAGACCGGCGTATTGAATGCGGCCTCCTGCATGGATGTCAGCAAGGTTTGCCTGTTATCGCACAGTTCTTACGAAAATCTTACACGAGACTGGAAAAATACCATTGCGATTGCCAGCGAGAACACGACTTGTCCGGGTCGTGGGGAAAATGAAGCGCCCGCCTGCCATCAAATGCATTACGGTTGGGCACACTGCAAAAAGGATGATGAAACAGGAACTGCACAATGCCAATCAGATATAAGTGTGGAAGAAGTATGGGGGCACGTTGATTGGTGTTTGCAGGCATTGAGTGAACAGAAAAAGGTGGCGTAAGAATGACAACATCCGGCTTATTCAGCTTCACGGTAAATAGAGATCAAATCATCCGTGTTGCGATGTTGAATATCGGCAAACTGGATGAAATTGAAACGCCTTCTGCACAGGATATTACCGACTGCAATTTTCTGTTGAATATGCTGATTAAGCAATGGATGGGTAGAACAGACTATATGCCGGGTTTAAAGGTGTTTACCCGCAAATGGGGTTATTTGTTCTTGAGTAACGCAACCAATCAATATTTGGTGGGGCCAAGTGCGACAGGCTGGACAAATAATTTTGTGCGACCACTCACGACAGCAACAAGCGCGAGTGGTGCGAATACCGTTACAGTTGCCAGCGTAACCGGCATTGTAATTGGCTATCATATCGGCATTCAATTGGATTCCGGTGCGCTATTCTGGGCAACCGTATTGAATGTGGTTGGATTGGTGGTCACGCTGAATGCTAACTTAACCAGCCAGTCAGCAAGTGGATCGCAAGTCTTTTGCTATCAAACCATCGCACAGCAACCACTTAACATTGAAACAGTCGTATTGCGCGATCAGCAAGATCAGGATGTACCGCTGGACATCATGCGTACCGTTCAGGACTATGCCAATCTTCCCAGCAAAACCGATGTAACCAATATCTCCGATCCAACTGCGATCTATTATGAATTCCAGTTGGGAAACAGCAATCTCTATACCGATAGTGGTGCGGCTCAGGATGTGACAAAGTATCTCGTCATATCCTACATGGAGCCAATACAGGATATGGTCAATCCTGCGGATACATTCGATTATCCGCAAGAATTTTTCTTACCCATTTCATGGGGTCTTTCCAAGTTAATTGCACCCATGTACAACATGCCTTGGACTCAAACTATGGAAGACAATTATAAGACAGCGGTGATGATTGCCGCGCACAAGGATGCGGAAGTCAATACGATGTACTTTCAACCCGGAGTTGAGTAATGAGACGGATTCAGCTTTTCGGTTCCGGCGTACTGGCAAATTCTGCGGTTATCAGCAGACAACGCAGGCTGAATGTTTTCTTTGAATTTCGCAAGGATGGCGACAAAGACAAAATCGTTATACGTGGCACGCCGGGATTGTTAGCTATTCTTGAATTACCAGATATGCCGATTAGAGGCTGGCGTTCTGTTGCAAACGTTCTCTATGTTGTTGCGGGAATATATCTATACAAAGTATTGCAGAATTTATCTTATTCAATTGTCGGGAATTTTGATGCAAACTCATCAGCCAATGTTGGAATTTCCGATAACAGCATACAGATAATCATTGTTGATGGCATTGCGGGTTATGTGTATACCATTGCCACAAGTACAATGGTAAAAATAACAGACCTTAATTTTCCAAACGGCGCAGCTTCTGTCACTTTCATAGATGGCAGATTGGTTGTTGCAGAACCTGCCACTGTTTCAACACCTGTCCCACGTAAATTTTTCGTTAGCGAATATTACGATGCGTTGACATGGACGAATGTTCAATCATTGCCTACATACGGAACAAAAGATAATAGCTCAGGTGCAATATTGGCCGTTTCGGCAATGAACGGTGTGTTGACGGTATTTGGCGAACAGGCAATTGAGTTTTGGCAAAATGTTGGGTCATCCCCTTTGCCATTTGGAAGAGTTTCTGGCGCAACACGGAATATCGGTCTTGCCGCGCTTTATTCAATTGCCCTAATTGATGATATGCAACTCTTTCTTGGAACCAATTATTATGGTGGATATTCAGAAGTATATTTATTGCAGGGCTTCAATCTCACCCGTGTAAGCACAGATGATATTGATCACGTCATTGCCAATTTGTCAGTATGGCACGATGCCATTGCCTTTGGTTATATCTTGGACGGGCACAAAATGTATCAGATCACTTTTCCCGCCGCGAATAAATCTTTTCTGTACGATATTACATCTGACCTCTGGAGCGACTTGCAAACAGGTGTGGCAATCACCGGGCGGCATATGGCTAATTTTGGCACGACTTTTAATGCACAAAATATAGTGTGCGATTCCACAACAGGAATCATCTACCGATTGAACGATGAAGTTAAAACCGACAACGGTTTGGCGATCAAACGCCAGTTGACCACACGCCATATCAATATGGATGGAAATCGTTTTGCAATTGATGAGCTTTATCTGGATATGGAAACAGGCGGCAACATACAGTATGGACAAGATTCGTCTGGCGCGGCGCAAAGCGGCCAAGGGTCTGATCCAAAAATCATGTTGCAGGTATCCAAAGATAATGGCAGAACATTTGGTTACGAACGCTGGAAATCCATTGGTAAAGTCGGCCAGTACAAATCACCAAGAGTGATATGGAGCCGTCTTGGCGCTTCTCAGGATTTTGTTTTTCAATTCACAGTGACAGACCCAATTCTTTTTATTGTAATTGGCGGTTCTGTGAAAATTCGTCAGCAAGAAGGTTCTGACGGTTAATAAAAAAATATTTGAATTTAACCAAGCCGCTAAATGCGGCTTTTTTATTGGCTAAATAAAATGAATAAAGAAAAAATTTACTCGATGCCGCATGAAAAAATGGTGTCAGTTGATCAATCTGTTGTCGATGAATTTGCTAAAAAATTAACTGATGAGTTTTATAAAATTGCAACGCAAGGCGAAATCGAAATTCGACAGAAGATTCAATCTGTCGTTGACTATATCAATGATCTTGTCGCAAGTGGAATAGCAACAGAATGTGACTGGGAAGCGATTACCACTCATCACTTTGCGCCATCTGTTTATATCAGAGAAGTTCGCATAGAAAAAGACCAGCTCATCGTCGGAAAAATTCATAAATACGATCATTGGAATTACATTTTGAAGGGAAGCGTAACTGTTCTCACAAAAGATGGGGCGACTCGCTATGAAGCGCCAATTCAAATGCTGACTACAGCAGGAACACAGCGATTACTTTATACACACGAAGACACGATTTGGTGCGTTGTCCATCCAAATCCAACTGACACGCACGATCTAAATGAAATTGAAGCAGAGCACATTGCAAAAGATTTTTCAGATTTTCCGTTAAATGAAATCGAAATAAAAGATTGAGAGGATGATATGGCATGGGTCGCGGTAGGAGTGGCTGGAGGTACAATCGCTGGTGCTTATATTGCTTCTGAAGGCGCAAAAAAAGCGGCAGAAACACAGGCGGGAGCGGGTCAGGCAGCAATTGCCGGTCAAGAGCGTATGCTTGCCTCGCAACAGCAGATACAACAACCTTATGTTGCTGCCGGGCAGCAAGCATTGCAACAACTACTGGCAGGAACTGCACCGGGTGGGCAGTTCACGCAACAATTTGCGATGAAAGATATGCCGTCTTTTCAACCCTATGAGGCGAAGGAATCACAAGCGCAGCAATTTGCAACCAAGCAAGCACTTGCCGCAATGCAAAGCCAAATGGCGGTAGGCGGACAAGGTTTATCGAGCAACGCGATTGTTGGCGCAGGAAAATTGGCAGGGGACATAGCCTCGCAGTATGAACAGCAAGGCTATAACCAGTGGCTTGCGTCGAATCAAATGGCATTCAATCAAGCCTTGAGTGCTCAAGACCAAGCAGCGAATATATTCAGAATGAACCAGCAAAGCGCATATCAGCCGCTTCAAAATCTTGCAACGATGGGGCAAGCTTCTGCCAGTGGACAGGCTGCAAATATTGGCGCGGCTGGGTCAAATATTGCCAATCTGCAAACTGGAATTGCGAACGCTCAAGCGGCCGGCCAGATCGGACAAGCAAATGCCTTGGCTGGCGCTGTCGGTAATGTCGGCCAATACATGATGATGCAAAATCTTATGAATCCATCAACGCCGTCTGTTTCTCCGGGTATGCAAACTAATGTTGGTTCAGAGCAATCAGCAATGTTAGCCGGACAAACCGCTGGAATGTAAAGGAATAATCATGGCACTCGATCCTCAAATCCCTTTAACTGCTGCGCAACCAGCGAGTTTTGCACAACAGGCCGGGCAAGTATATCAACTTGCAGGTGCAATGGAGAAGCAACGGGAAGCCCAGCAACAACGGCAAGATCAGGATGCTATTCAGAGTTATTTAAAAGAAGGTGGAAATTTCAATACGCCTGAAGGTCTCGAAAAGGCCGCTGAATGGGCGAAGGGAAAGCTTTCGGTTAATAACTATCAAACAATTGTGCAGGCAGGTCAAGACGCAAGAGTAAATAAAGCGAAGGAACAAGAACATTACGCAAAATTACCTGAAGAAATTATCAAAGGCGAAGCTGCGCAAACACAATCAATTATGCAGCAACTTGAAGGTGGGATTAATCAGTATTCTAAAGACGTAAATGAGGTAGGGCAACAAGAAGCTGATCGTCGCTATACTGAATATAAAAATAAAGTTATTCCGCAGCTTGCGCAACAACAAATGCCGGGAGGTCAGCCGTTGTACCCGCCAAAAATACTTCAAGGCTATGCCACGACAAATGCTAAGCAAGATCAGTCCGGCATGATGAATATGAAATACAAGCAAGATCAATTAAAAGCTGCTTTGGAAATAAAAAAGAGAGAACAGGACATCAAAACATCCGCCGCTTTGGAGGGTAAATACAAGAGAGAGCCGACAGTTGGCGGGGGTGTAGTACCGGAAGAGATCAGCAAATCGACATTACACGGTGAAGAGTTTTTGAAACTACTTCCACCGGGCGATCAGGCGCAAGTCAGATCGGTTGCCGAAGGGCGAACTCAGATAAGTGATATTTCTTTAAGACGACGCGAACGTATATCGCAATTGGTCAATCAGTATGACCCTTCATTTACAAGTATGGAATATGCCGCCGATAAAGTCTCGCTTAATGCACTCTCGAAAGACCTGACAGCAATTCGACCATATGAAGAAATGCTGAATAAGAACGCTGAGATTGCGCTTGATCTTGCAAAGAATGCGATCAAAACAGATAGTCGTTTGGCAAATAAAAGTCTTAACTGGATTAGTCAGAATATGGGTGACAATCCAGACGTGGCAGAATTTCTGGCGCAAACCCGCTTCGTGCAGACTGAAGCAGCGCGTGTGCTGAACAATCCCAGATTGGTTGGACAACTGACCGATTCTGCACGTATTGAAATGGAGCATGTGGTTAGTGGTGATATGCCCATGAAGTCTTATGAACGAGTGATTCGCCGTATTCAGAAAGATGGCAGGAACCGAGTTCAGGCAATGGAAAATGAACGTGCCCGTATATTGAAACAGATACCCAAGAGTGAACTGGGTGCTGAACCTGCCGCAAAAAAAACAGAACAACAAAAGACGGTTTCACGTGAAGCAGTGCCACAAGGATTGCCGCAAGGTTCAAAACAAGTCGGCCATACTCCCGATGGTAAAGCCGTATGGGAAGCACCAACTGGCAAGAGGTATGTTGAATAATGGCTACTGAATATTCAGGCGAAGTTGTTCCTATCAAGGAATACACGGGAGAAGTCGTTCCCTTAAAAGAGTATGCAGGCGAAGTTGTGTCTGAAAAACCGCAAGAAAAGCCGCAAGAAAAGCCATGGGCGGAAGTTGGCAAAGAAGCTGTTCTTAATATTCCAAAATCCGTAGGTGGGCTTGTAGGTGGTATTGCGGAAACGGTTGCTCATCCTATTGAAACAGCCAAGAGTCTGGGCAAGTTGGTTGTTGGTACAGGAGAAGCTTTGACTGAAAAAGCAGTCGGTGCTTTCAATCCTGAACTTGTGGCATTCAACCAACAGATTAATCCGCCCAGTGAGCGCCAGAAATCAGCCGAAGCGGCTGGTCAATACTATAAGAACCGCTACGGCAGTACAGAAGGCTTCAAACAGGCTTTAGCGGACGATCCTGCTGGCGTTGCTGCCGATATGGCCTCTGTATTGTATGGAGGCGCTGGCGCTGCTTCAAAACTCGGTCTTGCCAAAACGGGTGCCGCCCTGACAAAAGCAGGAAGTGCTGTTGATCCTTTAACAAATATTGTGCGGGCGGGAAGGGGCGTTACCGAACTTGGCAAAAAAACAGCAGCTCATTTTGGAGGCCTGACAACGGGTGCCGGTGCTGAAGCACTCAAAGAAGGTTATCGTGCAGGCCGTACTGGCGGGGAAACGGCCAAACAGTTTCAGTCGCATTTGCGTGCCCAAAGCGAAATTGCTGATGTTTTGCCCATTGTAAAACAGGATTTGTCTGCGCTGAACAAGACAAAAATGGCCGAATATAAGGCCAATATGGCCGCAGTAAGAAGCGACAAAACTATTTTAGATTTTAGCAATATTGATAAGTCTCTCGCTGATGCTGTTGATAAAGTAACCTTCAAGGGGACGCAGGTAACCAACCCGGTTGGAGCCGAAGTTCTGAAGAAGATTCACAATGCGGTTGATGACTGGAAGAAGCTTAACCCGCAAGAATTTCATACACCCGAGGGACTTGATGCGCTTAAACGTATTGTAGGCGGAATCGTTGATGGTATTCCCCCAGCAGAACGCACGGCGATGAGTGTGGGCTCTGGTATTTATAACACTATCAAGGGCGACATCGTGAAGCAGGCACCTGTTTATGCCAAAACAATGAGTGCATACAGTGAAGCCAGTGACCAGATAAACGAAATCGAACGGGCATTATCTGCTGGCAAGAAATCATCGGCTGATACGGCAATGCGCAAATTGCAGTCCATCATGAGAAATAATGTCAGCACAAGTTATGGTCATCGCCTCGAATTGGCAAAAGAATTACAAAAATCGGGTGGTAAAGAATTTATTCCAGCATTGGCTGGACAGGCATTGGCAGAGCCGCTGCCAAGAGGTTTGCAGAGGGCCGCGACCGTACCATCGGCTATGCTTGAGTATGGCGTTGGCGGCCCATTTCTGGCGGCTGGTGGCTTGGCAATAAGCTCTCCGAGATTAATGGGAGAAGCCGCTTATTACGCCGGGAAATTGGCTAAAGGCGAGAACATTGCCAAAAACCAGATCAACAAATTCGCGGCAAGAATGAAGACAACGCCAGAAAAAGCGTTAAACACTATTTATCAACTTCGTGATCGTATGCAGGAAGAACAGCCGCAAGAACAGAAATCGCTTGCCGAAGGCATTGGGGCGCAATGAAAAAAATCGGAATCATCGGCGGCATGGGTGCCGCAGCGGGTGCGCGATTATATGATATGTTGATTCAGCAATGCCAAAAGAACGGCGCGCAACTTGATCAGGATTTTCCTGAAGTATTTTTGCATAACGTGCCAACCAAGGGACTGGATCATCAAGGTATAACAGATCACGCAGTAATCAGAAGAGAACTTGTTTCATCTATTGAATTATTGAACCAGTGCGGGGCAGAAGTCATCATGATTGCGTGCAATACCGCGCATATTCATATTCGCTATTTGCAGGAAAAATCCAAAGCTGAAATTCTGAACATGGTAAATATTACCGTGGAAAGTCTAGGAACGGTGAAACGTGTCGGCGTTATCTCTTCTGCCATGACCAAGGAAACCAAGCTGTATGAAGACGCACTGAATGCGCGCAATATCATTGCCATACAAACAACGATAGAGCAACAGCAGATCGTGGATAGTCTCATCGAAAAAGCCATACGTGGGCGTATCAGTGACAAACATCGACAGAAGCTTTTTTATGTTGCGCGCTCTATGATCCGACGCGGGGCTGATGAAATAATTTTAGGTTGTACTGAATTACCATTAATCGGGAATCCGCTTGGCCTGTGTATTGATGCCAGTGAAAAAATGATTGAAAGAGTGGTGACTTTATGAAATATGTTTTTTTTGCATATGAATGTTACCCATTGCCACTGGCTAAACATTTGGCAGACGAAGGAAACGTTGTACTGGTCGGTATTGTGCGCAGACTTTCTCTACTGGGTCTTCCCGGAGTAAAAGATGAAGAAACAGTTGAAGATCGCGCAAAGCGTTTGCGCGTGTATGACAACCTTCTTTATAAAGACTCATCCAACAATGTTCTGGAAATTCTTCGCCGCGTGCCGCGCAAAGAAAAGGATGACTACTTTATATTTTTCGATTACAACAATATGTACAACATTGCCGAAAAAGTAATGGCAATGGGATTTAAAAACGGTCTATTCCCGACCGAATATTATTACAAAATGGAAAAGGATCGTCCTCTCGCAAAGAAATTCGTCAAGGAAAGTTATTCAAAGATCAAAGTTGCAGAATCGCATGACTTTTCTAAAGTACAGGAAGGCATCAAGTTCCTTAATGAAAATGAGGGTGTTTTTGTTTTGAAAAGCAATGGGGATCATGCAAATACCAAAGTGCCAAAGAGTGACGATCCTGAAAAAGCCAAGAAGAGTCTTATCGAAGCCCTGACCGAAGACAGGCAGGGTTATGAAAAAGGCGGCTTCCTGCTGGAAGAAAAAATAGCCAATTGTCTCGAAGTAACCCCTGTGATGGTGTTCTATAACGGCAAACCTGTTTACTCACTCGTAGAATTTGAAAACAAGGAAATTGGTGCCGGGAATATCGGTATGCAGATGGGCGGAAATTTGGCCTTGAGCGTGAGAACGCCGCTGGATTGTGAACTCAACAAAATTGCATTCCCAAAAGTGGTATACGAATTAGCTAAAGAACAACCGGGGCTTTCCATATACGATATGGGATTGCTCTATAACGGCAAGGATTTTTACTTTACAGAATTTTGTGCGATGAGATACGGATGGGATGGCATCTTTTCTGAAATCGTCATGCGCGATAACGGCGAACCGTTTGTTGCTAAATATTTTGAAGACATTGTGAAAGGCAAGAACCCACTGATCAACCAGTTTGGTGTTAGCGTGCGTCTGTTCAATCTAAATGGCAGTCTGGATACCATGTACACGGCAGAAGACGATGTGGCGGTGGACTGGCCGGATGACAAGGATCAAAACCTCTTCATGTACCGCATCAAGAAGGTAAAGGAAAAAATTGTGTCTGTTGGTGGCTATGGTTTCCTTGGTGCGGCTACAGGTGCCTCAAACATCTTGGAAACAGCCGTGGCTAAAGCCTATGACGTGGTTGATTCCGTTGAATACGATACAAAATATTATCGTCCACAGTTTGATTTTTTATCGATGGCCTACAAATCATCAATTTCAAATCGATATAACGCCATAAAGAAGTTCATCGAATGAATATTAAAATCAAATTTATTCCGCACAAGTCGCATCGATTTACAACAATCGGTTATTGGTTTATCGAAAAAGAAACACTCGTCATTGAAATTTCAAAAGAAATCTGCTGGGAAAATCGTGTCGCTGTTTTATTGCATGAACTCATTGAAGCGGCGATCTGCATTTCGAAAGGAATAACCAGTGAAGAATGTGATGAGTTTGATGAATTATTTGAGCTGGAATATGCAATGGGGAAATGGCCGAAATCTGTTGAAGCGGGTTTTGATAAACGCTGCCCATATCGCAAAGGTCATATATGGGGTTCTCGCTTCGAAAGACTTGTTATTTTTTTGTTGGGTGCAGACAAGAAAAAACTTGATGCCGAATGTGACAAACTCATGGGCGTATAAGCCCTTCCCAAATTAAACGAAGCCGCCTTGTGCGGCTTTTTTGTTATCTGTAAAAAGGAAAAATCATGGCGGCATATCTTTCCCCTGTTTTTGGAGCCGGGGCGCAATTATTTTCTAATGCTGGCATCGTATTGTCCGGCGGTAAAATCCATACCTATCTTGCAGGGACAACTACGCCGACTGCAACGTGGACTGATTCAACGCAAATTATCACGAATGCAAACCCGATCATTCTGGATAGTGCCGGTCGATCAGTGAATGAAATGTGGCTTGCTGCGAGTACGCTGTATAAATTTATTTTGACTGACGCGAACGACAATACACTGGGCACATGGGACAATATTGCCGGTCTGAATGATATAACCTCAAGCGTGACGCTCTCGGAATGGGTAACAACAAATCTCACGCCAGCTTTCGTTAGCACCGTATCTTTCTCCGTGCCGGGAAATAATACCGCTACGTTCCTTGTAAACCGCAGGGTTAAACTGGCGGTCAGTGCGGGTACTGTTTATGGATATGTGGTGTCATCTGCTTTTACCACAGTAACCACAGTGGTTATCCAGCCGGATTCAACGGTACTTGATTCTGGCGTTTCCAGTGTCAATGTCGGTTTATTGAGTTCCACTAATCCTTCCTACCCACAACAACTACTGTCGATGAATGCGCCAATTGCTTTAACTGCTGCAACGACGACAAACATTGGTGCTGCACTTTCGGCGAATATCTCCATTTCTGGCGTAACCACGATCACTGCTTTTGATAACGTGCTGGCAGGGATCATCAAGCTCGTGTATTGGGGTGCTGCCACACCGATTACTTACAATGCGACAACCATGCAGTTGATACATAGCGCAAGCCGGACGAATAATACGGGAGATACATCTGTTTTCCGTTCGCTGGGATCGGGCAATTGGAGGGAGGAAATTTATCAGCAGCATACAGGGAATATTACAGGTGATGTTACTGGTAATGTCACTGGCAATGTAACAGGCAATGTAACAGGTAATGCCACTACAGCTACTACAGCGACTAATTTATCTGGTGGGACGGTTGCGGCAACCACAATCTCAGGAACGACAATAACTGGAAGCAGCACAGTATCGGGAGCAACTGCGACGGGTCAAGCAACATTATCTGCGGTAGTTGGCGTGTCTTCTTCAACTGGATATGGTGTTTATGGACTTAGCGCAAATGGTGGTGGGGTCGTCGGTCAAAATTCTGCAAGTGGCAGTGGTGTAACAGGTTCAAGTGTCAGCGGCTTTGGAGTCTATGGTAGTACGTCACACGCTACATCCGGTACAGGTGTGTATGGGAATGGCAAAGGGTTTGGCGTACACGGTGTTAATACAAATACCAGCGGTATTGGAATACAAGGGGAGGGAGGGAGTGCTTCCGGCAACGGAACTGGTGTATATGGGAGTGGCGGATTATATGGAGTGCAAGGAGCTGGAACGCAAGGTGCTGGGCTATATGGATCAAGTACCAGTGGCTCGTCACTTTTACTTGTTCCTCAAGCATCTGTTCCGACTACAGGTTTAACTAATGGAGCTATATCTATCGGTGGTACGACTGGTACGATAAATGTTTATTTTGGCGGTGCTTGGTATCACTTCATAGCAGGTACAACTTCAGCGGGATGGACGGCATAAAATGGAAGTTAAAGATTTAATCAGGGAAAAAATGCTGGCAGAAATTATTTCAGAGCGGAATGAAATAATCCTAAATCAGCAAAAAATTATTGACGATTTAAAAAAAGAAAACGAGGCAATGAAACAGGCTTCGAACTTAAAATGACATCTTAATTCCAAGGAACCGAAATTCCAATTCCAAGAGCATCATTCCCAATAACTGCTGGTATTTTTTCACCAATGGTTACATATTGAAATGTAGAGCGCCATGAAGATGGCAGATAATATGCAATTATCGGATGGGCAATTGCGATAATCGAAAAATAAGTTGTAACAGTTTCAGGGCTGGGATGATCGCCAATTGCCCATGCGCTTACATCCTCCTTATAAAGTTCTGGATGTTTTGCGACAGTTAATGTTTGACCATAATCAATCACAAGGAGCGTTAAGAATGTTGCCTCCCGATAAGTGTCAGGACGTGTCCATTCATCCGCAGAAGCGGGTGAAGAAAGAAGTAATAGCAGGACAAGTAAAGTTTTCATTTTATTAACAACCGCCATGTGCGATTTTTTATTTCATAATTTATGATCTTCAATCCTCCACCAATTAATTCAGGCTGGGCTGCTGACGTAAAAATGGGGCCGGTTCCTGTCTGGACGATCTGGTTTCAAAACGTCTGGAACATGCTTAAAGGCGTGGTGCTGCCAGACGTTACCTTTGTGAGCACAACCAATATCACCCATGGCGGGACATTAACACGCTCAATGAGCGTAGTCAAGGTAGGTTGTTTGGTGACACTGATCCTGACTTATTCGGATACGGTTTCAACTTCATCCACGATTGGCACAACGACTTTTACGCTGCCTTATCCCCCGCTGGGCATATCCGTGGTCAGTGCGATCAATGCGACGACGCACGCCACGCTGGGTAACGGTTATGTGGCTACGAACGGAAATCTGTATCCGCCAACATGCACGACAGGTGCGGGTGAATCTGCCGTGATGACGGTAAGTTACTTTACGGGCCAATAAAATGAATGTTGTTCTTACCCGCGTTCCCTCGACTGATCAGGGGACGTTCGGTGCGTTCGTCCTTGAAGACGGCACAAGATTTCACTCATTGGAATTGCCATGGAGAAATAACGACCGTGGCTTGAGCTCCATTCCTCCCGGCGTTTACACCTGTCATTGGATTCACTCTCCCAAACATGGCGAGTGCTATCAGGTGATGAATGTACATGATCGGGAAATGATTGAAATTCACTCTGCAAATTTTGCAGGTGATTCAGGCAAGGGGTTTGTCACTCAACTGCTTGGCTGTATCGCCTTGGGAATATCGATAGGTATCCTGAATGGACAACTCGCGGTATTGAACAGCAAGAGTGCAATTGCAGCTTTTGAAGCAAAACAGGCCAAGCAGGATTTTCAGCTTACGATCAAGGAGAAATCATGATTGATGGTTTTGATACAAATGCAATGATCATTGGTTTGATGTCCGCAATCTTCATTACATTCTGGCTGGATACAATCGACAACGTTCCCAAAGCCGCTTCGGCAGTTCTTTTCTCCGGTTTGTTTTCCGGTATTGCCTCGCCGGTCATTGCAACATATGTTATTGGCAGTATCCCGGTATTCAAGCAATCTGCCAGTTCTTTATCACTACTCGCCGCTACGATTATTGGCGGATCGGTTACTTGGGGTCTGCCTATTTTGATTAACTATGTCAGGCATAAATGGGGGAAATCAGATGCATAATATTGCTTTTTATTTGGAAATGGCTTGCGTACTTGTGATTCTCATTCGCGCAGTCCAGATTAGTTCGAGTTTGACATGGAATGAATGGAGCGGCCATAAATTACAGTTTATTGGATTCGCAATCAGTTATCCGCTTTTATTGGGTGGGTCATTGAGTATTCTGTTTAATCGTGAGGCTGGTGCGCCATTGCTGCTGTTTGGCATGATGATATATTTTCTGTCTGAACGCAGAAGATTCAAATAATGACTATTTGGGTCAGGCTTGCCGGGATTGCCATTGTGCTTGCGGCACTATGGTTTTCTTATGAACATATCAAGCAGATCGGTTACGACGAAGCCAAGGCCGAATTTCAGGCTGTAAACCTGAAACTTGCTTTGGCCTATGCAGAACGAATTGTGAAAGCAGATGGAGAACGCGATGCGAACCAAACTATTATTGATCGGCTTAATGCTCAGCCTCATCGGGTGCGAATCCATTTCCCCGTCTGTCCAGCAACTCCCAGCACCGAAAATCAAAACGGAAGAACTGGGATACTTTCTGACAGAGTGGACAAAAGCTTTGGCAAGCTTCAGGGACGAGTTACAGAGTTATTCAAACGATGTGACGAAATAAATCTTGATGCAATCAAAATCAATGTGATAACACATTAAGTTTTTTCATGTGATAACTCATTAAGTTTTTTCATTTGCTCATCAACAAATTCCACTCGTTTCTGAAACGCTTCAAAATTGGCAATCTGTTCCTGCGTCATTTCGTGCGAACAATATTCAAACATCAGCGCGTCGATTGTTGCCTGCTTGTCGTTGATTATGCCCTTACATTTCCTGTGCTCACCAATCATTTCATAAATTAACTTTGCTTGAGCATCTGCTATTTCAAGCATATCGTTTAACAAATCTTTGTCGGTTTTTTTGGATAGCATTCTGGGAACATGCGCAATAAAACTTCCAACTGACCATGCAGAAATTAAGATATAGGCATACATCATGATGTCTTTTGGCATTATGATAGTCAATAATACCCAAGCCAGCAGTAATGAAGCCATAATCAAGAACGCTTTGTTGGTATTCATTTCCATGAAAATTTTCATATCTACTCTCCATTATCAAAATTACTTTCGCTGTTAAGTTTGTGCTTTGCAATCTGCATTTCAATATGCTCTGCTGACGCAAACGGAAATGCAGTAAATTCCCACAAGATATAATCTGCTTCCGCATCTGTTGCGTCAGGGAAGTATTTTTTGATCAGATCAAGCCAAGTCATCTAGTTTAAATTTCATTGTGGCTCATTTTTGATTGGTTTGAATTTTACAATCTGGTAAACAGCCTCAGTCAATATAAAAAACGCGAAATATTCAAGAAACCCGGTAATAGTATTTGTCGTCAGTCCATACACTTCCCAAATAATAAGACAACCCAATCCACGTATTTGAAATCCTATCCAAAGTTTTATATCGTATGGGCTAATTTTCATTGAAGAAGTCTCGAATGTCGCCCAGTTTGCAACCGGCTTGAAGAAACAAAAATCCCTGAATAATGTTCAGATCGGAAAAGTTAAAATATGGCACTATCGCGTCCGGATTTTTTATAATGTCGCAGGGTGTTGGATCATCTGCAACACTGATATGTGTTCTGCAAATAAACGGGCGTACTGTATAAATACTGCATTCGTTATTAACCAAAAATGTGCAGGGTTTGCCTGCATATTTGTCCACAACTTCTTCACGGCTAGTATTTTCTGGATTGTATCCTTCAATATCCGCCAATTTCCTTCCTGTTGCTTTGGCAATTCTGCCAGCCTCCCATGATGAAATAATTATTGACTGATAGCAGCAATGCGCACAGCCCTTTTTGCATGGCGAAACAGGGGCCGGCATTGCTGTAAGTTCATCCGTTATTTCAAGCATCCTGTTGCCGCGCCAATCAATATTTCTTGGTGAACTCAGAAGCCGCATTGCTTCAGTCATTAAACTCTGAAATCGACCAGCATACTTTTCTTTGACGCTATCTGACCTTTGTATTGGTGTCATTTTTTATCTCCGCAAGAATTGAATTTGGCAATTTAAAATCATCGCGGCTAAGTGTTATTTTTCCCAGAGATACACGACATTTTGTTTTTGGTCGGTAGCTCTTGATTTAATGAATTGGAATTGAAATTCCTGATGAGATTTGGTTAGAATTGGTTTGTGACCATGGGTATTCTGATTGCCAATCACAATATATGATCTGCATTCTTCAAGCAATAAATCCTCCTTGATTCCGTATATGCTGCCTCCACCCGGAGGGGGTGGCAAATTTGGATCAATCCAGTTCGTCACCCATTGCCCAATGATAATATCCGGTTTATATGTTTTTGCGGCATCCAATGCATCCATCTGTATTACATCTTTGGCATATTGAATAACGGGCTGTTTTGAAATGGCGTACATCTCTTTCACGTCCGGCCATGTCTGGCAATAATTATCCGTCATTGGAATGCCCAATGCACGTCCAAGATCACCGCATCCAGCGCCAATCTCAATTGCAGTTCTATCGCCAATGTACTTCTTTAACCATCCAATCAATTCTGTTGTTGGCAAGCCGTATCTGGCAAAGACATGGCAGAATAATCGTAACTCTATCGGATCAATCTCTTCATAAAAGGAGGCTGGTAAAATCTTGAGATACCCATTGTCATCAATTAATTGAAGTGCCAATTTCCCGATAATCCGTTCTGGATTATCGAACTTCATAATACTCACTCCCATTGATTTCATCATTTTTTCCCCACAAGAATTGAATCCGGCCTTGGAAGTTCAATTCCAATCGGCCTCCACAAGTGCAAACAAAACGGATGGTTATTCACATAATCACTCTTGGGCGGATGGTACTGGATTACACAATCCGAATCATCCCAGAATATGTCTTTCACTTGGCACATTTCTTCCCATGTCGGGCAGCGAGTTGGAGTTGACACTGACACATGCTCCCAGCCCATTTCTTCTGACGCAATTACATTTAATTTCTGGCTTCGGCGAACTTTACAGATGAATGCGCCATTGTTGCCGTAGCGTTCATCGGTTGCAAATTTACCTTGCCGGACGCGAAATTTTTCAGGAACGTGAAATGTCATGCTTCCCCCCATTCAATCACTGCCAAACGCGCCGCCTCGCGCTTACTGATGCTGGGTGGGTCTGGATCATCTGTGCCGCCACAGCATAAACAAGTGCCACGTATATGATTCACACCACCAATAATCATGCGCATATGGCACTCAAGATGCCATGTGCGCCCCTGACTATCTGTTATGCCTCGGTCGCCAGCAAGAATTAATTCTGTGCAGTGAATACAGGGCTTCCCAATTGGCGTGTAAACATGATCTTTATCGGTGCAGATTGGCGCACCCCAGCTTTTACCGAACCAGCCAATTTCTCTGTAAGACATACTATACCTTTCAAGTTATGCTTGACGCACAAACATATTATATGGGAATATTAATGTTAGCTCAATGCTAATTCTTGCGAGGATTAAAATGGATCGTTTTTACAAACTTGATGGAAAACTGGCTATTAAATGTTCGTCAGTATTTGAATGGGGTGACTGGATGGAAAATAATAGTCACCGTGTTGCCGATGAAACAATTGATGATATAAGAGTGTCAACGATCTTTTTAGGATTGGATCATAATTTTTCCGGGCATGGCGACCCTGTATTGTTTGAGACAATGGTGTTTTTGCCTGAAGGTGACGCCATAGGTCAATGGCGGTGTTTTTCGTATGCAGACGCTGAAGAACAGCATAAAAAAATTGTAGACGCCTTAAAGCAGAGAATTACTGAATCGCATAAAGTGACGCTTGATGCGATTTATAAACTGACACATCGAAAAATTGTGTAACTGACATGAGTAAATCAGAATTGAAGCGTATGGCTGGAATGAACCCAAGAGCGGTCTATGAGGCGATCGAGAAACTGCATCGTGATTTGGCGGAAGCGAATGCGAAACTCGCGGAATTGAAAAGTCTCGTCTCCAAGCCAACGAAGCAATATCAGGGTGGCCTGAAAGATGGCGATCCGTGCATGGTGCGTGATTATGACCATAGTGGCTGGAGCAAACGTCATTACAAAAAAGAAATTGACGGGTTATATTATTGCTATATTGAAGGAAGATCAAAATGGACAGAGGAAGGCCTAGCGACATGGAAATTTTGTCGCCCGCCAACACCAGAGGAACTTATGGATGCGTAAACAAGTTGGTTTGTATGGAATTTACGCCCAAAGCTAAGGGGGGAAAATGAATTTACTGGAACGAATCAAACTGCACATTAGGCAACTTGCCCCGCATATGATGCAGCGTGAATCTATCGTATTGTTACGCGAGGCGCAGACTGAGATTGAAATACTGCGCGATGCCGTTGTAGCAATGGCTGAAGATGGATGGCTATCTTGTGGGGTAGAAGGCGCAAGCGATGCCCAAGAGAAAGTTTTAAAGGCATATAGGCTTGTAATGGCAGAAAGATAAAGACTATAATGAATCGCTGAATTTATTTTTGTCAACTTGGTTTAAACGATCACATAGTTCAAAAAAATAGTTCAGTTGATAAATATTATTAGAAGCTCTCAGCTTGAGCTAGTTAAATCATCGTTAAATCATCGGGGTAAAAATGAAGAACTTAAAGTTAGTTGTATTGGTCATTTCACTTTGCATGTTTTCAAGTGCTGTTATGGCGGAAGGTGTCTATACGGCTCTTGATATTGGTCAAGGTAACGCACCAAAAGCATGTGAAGGATTGCCCTCTACCATGAGTTGTAGCCCCACAACTACAGCATATCGCGTTGGATTGGGCTTTAATGTAACCGATACTGCTGCTATTGAGATTCAGTATATCCAAGGTGGCAAGATAAACGCGTCTGGAACAGTGTCAGGCATACCAGTGACAGCGTATGTAACTCTTATTGGTTTCGAAACATCTGTTGTTGGTGCGCTCCCACTAAATTCAGCCGTGTCGCTTATCGGTAAAGTTGGCGTGGCTACGATTAAGGCCGAAGCGTCGGCTACTGCGACATCGGGTGGATTTAGTGCAACCTCAACATCGTCAGCAAACAACACAAACCTGACTTATGGCGTTGGCGTTAAATTTAAAACGAGTGATATGCTTGCTATTCGCTTAATGTACCAAAGCTACGGTGATGTTAAGACAAGCGACTCTGGCACCAGCGGCCCGGTCAACATGTTAAGCGCGGGGCTTCAAGTCGCGTTCTGATTTAATTCAAGCGCCGAATGAAAGAAGCCTGCTTTTGCAGGCTTTTTAACGTCCCTAACACTGTCGAATTAACCAGACAGGAATCTTGGGGTCAGAGAGTGGAATCTGAAATGAAACGTGTGATTGTTACAGCAAAACCAATTAAATGGGTAAGGGCTGACCCAGCGGAACTTGCGAAATTCGACCCACTAACCAAGGTATGCACAATGAATTGTGGCCCGCACAGGAAAGACCCGAGAAACGATAAGGAAAGAAAGTTTCTTTGCGACGACCGCATACCACGACATGAATGCTATTATTGAAACATGGGTGTAAAGGGAAGGAAAATGGAAAAGATTGATTTAAAACACGGTTGGTTGGTACAACTCGACCCTTTTCTGGTTCGTGACAAAATGTTTGCCGGATGTATTATGGTTGTGACTGAACCAAAAGAATGGGGCGCACAAGGATACATTCAATCCATAGGTACAAATGAGCAGTCTGGTGGACAGGTATACTATAGGGCGAAATGGGAAGAAATGGGATTGGTTGGAAATGCTGTTTGGGTAGTTGGATAAATGCCCCAGTGTGAATACAAAGAATGTTTGAACTACTTCAATTATCCCGACCATCCACACCAGAGATTTTGCAGTAAGCGTTGCGCAAAACTTGGCACGCAAAACAGACACAATGGAATGATTAATAGTCTTGAAAAAGACGCGCTGGAATATGCATTACTGCTCGTTTATTGTGGTTATTCATATAAACAAGCCGAAAAGTATTCTGGTGTGAAAAGATCAACAATCTGGAATCATTACAAGTTACAAAATTGATAACGGTTCAATATCTCTACGACCTTCAATCGGCCAAAAATTCAAGCATGGCACAGAAGGATCATTTGGGTGCGGCTCAAATAAATCTGCCATGTACTGCCGCTCACTCGCAATAGCACGTTTGCGATAACAAGATTGTTCCTGTCTACACCCGGTATGAGAGCACATCGTTATATCAGCCATTGCTGATTTCCTTTAAATCGATTCGAATCTGCTTGGCTATTTGCTCAAGGACATTGGGCAATACCTTGAATATTTCATACGGAACTTGCACTGAGAGTCCATTGCCAAGTTCACCATCTAAGATTATTAGAACAGAACCTTTTGCCTTGGCCGATATTCTTGCTTCTGTACAAATTTCATCGTATCTCTCCGGATTGTTCAGATTCATTGCAATTGTCTCCTTAGTTCCATCGCCTGTGATTGAGAACACCCGAGAAATTCCCGGATGTCTCTGACCTTTTTTTGACACTCTCCGGCAGCAATCGCCTCCCGTAACGTGGTAACAACATGCTCAACGGGATGAGTAATAGCATTGCTGTCGTTACTCGATATGGTAACACCGTTACTTAACGGTGCAATAACTGAAATTTCACGGCGCATAGCTTCATACCAAAGCAATGCCCCAATTAGCTCAAGCAGTATCGAGAATGTCAGGCCAATTACTACCGCCACTTGAGTCTCATTCAGCCCTGTTACTATTGCCAAACGGCTTGTTACTGGATCAGTAACAGGGATTTCAGCGATAGTAACGATAGCCGAAAGACGGCCCAAATCGGCCAATAACGCATCAGCACGTTTACCTTGGGCTATTTCTTCCCTCAATGCTGCGCGCTCCCGGCGATCTTCAGACAGAGACAGTTCAGCCGCTACTATCGCCACTGGGCGCGCTGTAATGCGACTCAAGGCTTCTTTGGCCGTATCGATCTGGCGCTGTGTACCAACTGCCAAAGCGGACTGGTGGGCGCGGGCCTCGGCGGCACGCAGCGTTGAATTCGTGAAAAAGGTCAAATGGCTGTAGATCGCCCCAAACAAGCAAAAGAACCAGACAAGCCAAGTTGCCCGGCTACGTGACATAGCCGGAAGCAGGTGGACGGCTACGACAATAACAACCGACATGGCAACTAAAACAGCCTTATCAGCGAACGTTCCACCACGATCCCAAGCTGCAATTGCGGTCATAGTGACGGCGGTTGATGTAACAAATATGGCGATAGGTTTGATCATAAAAACTCCTTTTTTGGTTAGAGAAAATATACAAATATTGTCAAATCAACAGGGCAAAAACATGCAATTTGGTGGCGTTTTTGGTGGCGTTTTGGTGGCTATGGCCTGACGAATTATGCTTAACCATGCAAAAACGATATTGATTAACATACTGTTTTTATTGATTAGCGTTAATCATAGTTCGTCACGGGGGAGGTTCGAATCCTCTCGCCCCGACCATATAAATCAATAACTTAGCTTCCTGTTTTTTCATTTGGTGGCGTTTTGGTGGCTATGCTTGAAAACATGCCATCCAGCTTTGAACATTCCTTGCTTCTATCTGCACCATTTATCCACTTCGCATAAACAGTCAAAAGCATCTGCATATTCGCGTGCCCCATCTGTTTTGATACCCACATTGGATTAGCCCCGGCCATCAGATTTAACGTGGCATAGGTATGGCGTGTCTGGTAGCAAGTACGCTCCCGCAATCCCAAGGATTTGATCGTGGGATTCCAGTAAGCGCGGCGTAATGGTCTGTCTTCTGTATAAGGTAGGCTGGTTTCTGGATTCTCAAACACATAGCCGTCTTTCAGGAAGGTATGTTTCTTCTGACGGGTAATAGCGGCTAGAGCACGCTTATTTAGCTCTATATCGCGTACTTCGAATGTCTTAGTCTCATGCTCCACCCCAAATGTTCTGGCGCGTTGTATGCGTGCTGTAGCCCCTCTAAAATCGATGTCACCCCAGCGTAGGGCAATTAATTCGCTTGGCCTCATGCCTGTAAAAAATGCAAACTCAAAATAGTTGGAAATTTGCTCATCGTATTTGCGCATGTGATTTAACACCAGATCAATCTCTTCGATTGTCAGCGGATCGGGCGGCTCTTTTTGAACCTTGACATTTTTAATTCTGGAAGCAGGATTGATGTTGATAATTCCATCCAAGAAGGCAAGTTCAAGGACTGAGCGCAACGGGATCAGGATGTTGTTACGGTTCTTGCCATTCCAGTTTTGTGAGTTTGCGAGAGCGGCGACAGTTGAAAATTGAATTTCATTAATTGGGGTGTCGCCTAGGTGCTCTAGCCAGAAATTGAGTGCTTGATTGTATTTTACGAGTGTGCCGTGGGCTAGGTGGCTGACAGACTTTTGCCACAATACAGACATGTCTCTAAAAGTTTTAGTCTTTGGGGGTTTTGGGGCTGATTGTGCCAACTTTGAAGTTGGAAAATCTGTTGCATAACGCTCAAGTGTGTATGTCCCAAGTGCAATTGATTTTTCAATCTCGCCTTTTAGTCTTTGTGCGTACTTGAGATTGGTTGCGGTTGCTTCTATTCTGAGCGTTGGGCGATAGCGTTCACCGTTCCAGTAGAACGTGACTTGTATGCCTTTCCTGTGCGGTTTGATCCCACCCATTTCAAATACTCCTCTAAAATAAAATGTATTCGCCCATCCGGCGATTTAATAAAATGTTTGCCTTCAGCAAATTCGCCCCTAGCGATTTTTGACCTCAGCGCATGTTCTGAATAACCAGATTCAACAACCAATTTTTGCAGGGTGATTAAAGGTAAGGACATAATATTCTCCGTAAACTAATACAATGCAAGAAAATATATTAGCTTTAAGCATACTTGTCAATGATAATTTATCTTTAAGCATAATTAATCATTCAACTTCAGGGGGATTCAGGTGATGCTCCTTGCGCAGCGCCTCTTCAATTAAAACTGCCATGGCTTTATTTTGTCCACGCATCCATTCCACAAGCCAATATGGCAACCTGTTAGTGACGGTGACTTTAATGAGCATTGGATGCTTGCGTGGTGGGCCTCTTTTTTTAACCATGATTTTCTCCTGATCGGTTCAGGTCAATCCTTCACCGTAAAGAGATTTTATGCTGCAATTAATATAATGTCAATACAATTATTATTAACGCATTAACTAGGAGGTAGTCTCTAGAAGGGTATGTCGTCTTTGAACTGTTCCGGGAAGGCAGGGTATGGCCCGGATTGTGGCGCTGACTGATGTGCTGCGCTGCTGGTGGGCGTTTCGCTTGCTGGTTTATTACTGGCAGGAGAGCCGTCTTTTTTCCCACCCAGCATTGTCATATCGGATACGATAATTTCTGTTGTGTAACGATCTTGGCCTGTTGTCTTGTCCTGCCATTTGCGTGTCTGAAGCTTCCCTTCAACATAAACCAGCGCGCCTTTTTTCAGGTATTCCCCGGCGATTTCAGCGAGGCGGCGATAAAATGTTAAATTGTGCCATTCAGTTTTTTCCTGCTTCACCCCCGCCTTGTCTTTCCAACTTTCAGAGGTCGCCAACGATACATTGGCAACAGCTTCACCATTGGACATGAAACGTACCTCGGGGTCTTTACCCAAAAAACCAACAAGAATTACACGATTTACAGTCATATAAATATTCCTTTCGGCGATCTTTTACGTTTTATATAGTTTTCTTTTGCATGAAGTCTTGCATGTTCCGATCTGGTCATTAACCGCAAATTTTTTAAATCATTATTTTTGCGATTATGGTCAATATGATGTACAACTTCATTATGAAGCAACTCTCTTCCAATATGCTCCTTCATGATAATGTTGTGTTCAAGTTTTCCTTTGTTTTCGCCAATTGTAATTTCTATATATCCTCTGGCATTAATACGAAATCCAAGAATGGTTTTGCGATTTTTTGCGGCAATGGATATATTTCTTTTCCACTCTGCTGTAAAAATTCTTTTTTTGCCTTTCGATTGAACGCCAAGTTTTTTTGACGCAAAATGAACTCCTTTGGCGGGAGAACGTAATTGAATATTATTCCTAATGAGTAAATTTCTTGCTCTGGAATATGGGATGTCAAGAGTTTTGGAAATATCGGGAATACTTTTTCGTTCCTCTATATACAATCTCTCAAGTAATGCCCTATCTATTAACACACGACTCCTTATTGACTGACATTTTTTAATCCTCATCATTGAAAGTAGGAATGGGAATATCTATAGTCCAACCGCGTTTTGTAAATTCATCAAACATGATTTTTGAAACTTCACAAGCACGAGAAACAAGAATATCTGGTGCAGTGAGTTTAAGTTTTTGGCGACCAGCCGAGTCTTCGCCATCCGGTTCGGCAGCAACGCAACCCCATCGTTCAATCATACGAGCGGCCATTTCTGCCTCAGATGTAAGGGCGCGTGTTCTGCATAAAATGACTTCTTCGCCTCTGTAATTTTTACGTTTAATTGCCTCTATGTCTGCCATTTCATTCTCCTTTTTTTGATTTTGCGCACTCTTGATTTGCTGCATCAATGATTTTTTTTAAATCGGAAGCCCATTCATATTCCACACGTAATGTTAGTGTGTCTTTTAGGAACCCAGAATGTTTTGTATAGGTATAACCAGCTTTATCAAGATGCTCCTTGAAGATCGGCAGCTTCCAGTCATCTATAACCACGCCAGCAGTTTTCATGGTGTCTCCATTTCTGTTTTCATGATTTCTCCTTTATTGACTAAGGCATTCGATCTAATTTGTCCTGCAACAACATTCTCAAAGCAGTGCTATTCCCATTGCAGAAGTTAAAGCCGGGATGCGCCCGTAATGTTGCTTGTGTTGCATGTGACACGAACTTGGTCATAACAATTGCAATATCCACATTCTTTGCTGAATCTCTGATCTGCTGAGACGGAACATTTGTACTAAAAAATTTTAGATCAAATGAGCGCCCGAATTCTTTTTGAACTTCGTTGGCCTGTACTGGCAACAAGCCAACAATCAGCACTTTCTTTTTGGCTACTGATTGTGGTGGTATCGGCTTAGGGGAGACTTGCAAATTCACGCCCGCTTGAGGCGATGAAAGCATGGCCGCTTGAAACTTCTTTTGTGCTTCTGGGTTTTGCATAAGTGTGGGCATGGCTTGCTTGAACATCGTTGCCATCATGCTGATCATCATGTCACTCATTTCAACAGCAGGCGCTGACGGCGCAACAAGTGGTGCAACAGGTGGCGCAACAGGCTGCTCTGGTATTGTTTCTGCAATAGGCTCATCAAAAATCTGATTCGTCTTTGGCGCTTTTGAAATTTGATCCAGTAGTTTCGGAAGCCATGGAATCTGGCTAACTGTATTCGGTACAGAATGTTTTTGTCTGTGTCCGGGCATTAGCAAATTCGCTTCGGCCATGACTTGAGCCCATGGATAAGACAAATTTGTAATACGAATTTCATACACATATTGCGCAAACTGAAGTTTTTCTTCATCACTCCAGAATGTTTTATGCTGCGATAGCTTACGCCCTTTTGTGCCCTCTGGGATAAGTTGTACATGGGATGGAACTGTGGATGGTGGAAAAGCTTTTGGTGCAGTATTGGGATTAGTGTGATTTATGGCAGGCGCGCTATTGTTGGCGGCATCAATTCTATACAGTGCGCGCTGAAGCCATGGCACAGAGCTTGGGTTTATAATGCCTTCGCCAATCCTGTGATTTTTAGGCATTGCATTATTTGCTGTTCGTATTGCATCTGTCCAAGTTGCACCGCCTTTTTTAGCCGTATGAACGATCTTTGCAAACTCTTCTTTTTCCTCGTCAGTCAATTTTGAAGCCTTGCCAGAAGTATTTTTGCCGGGACTTGTTTTGGCCTCGGAAGCTGTTTCAATATTATTTTCAAGCTGATTTAAAAGCGGTATGATCCATGAAATCTGCTTATAACTATCCATGTGGATACCAACCTGCTTGCCTTTCGGCATCATTTTAGAGGCTGCTTGAATACAGGCTCTTGGTGAATTGTTATTAGACTGCTTTCTGAATTCGAACACATATTTAGCAAACTGCATTCGTTCTTCTGGCGTATAACGACCACGATGTAAGGCTGTTTCTGTTTGCGCCTTTCCTGCTCCACGTTCTTCCGCTTCAAGTTGATTTAACATAGGCATTATCCAATGTAGTTTCGTTGGGTGATCAATATTTTTACTTATTCTTCTTTCGACCGGCAGTGCATCATGCGCAATTGCAAAAGCACCTTTCCAACCTGTTTCAGGGTTGGCTTTACGTGCTTCAAAGAGAGCTTTTGCATAGGTCAACCTTTCCTCTAGGCTCAACATCAATGGAATCTTGGTCTTTACTTTTGCTTTCGTCATTTCTATCACCTGTCTATATTTAGAAAAATTCATGTATTCGTACCAAACGGACATAATTTAGCTATCCGCTATATATTCTATACACAAATTATTTACTTTGCTATAAACAGTCGTCGATGAAACTTGTTTATTATTCAATGGCGCTTCGTATTTGCCGGACAAAGGCTAAAAAAGCTCTCCGACGTTCATTCAGCCTTTTCAACTCTTCCCCACATTCAGTACGGTTGAGCCTGAAAACAATGAGTTGCTTGTTTTCGGGGAAGTCCGAACAGTAACTTGCAAAATCAACCCATTGGCGCTCTGTACAATCAAGATGCCCAATAAGCTGCCAACGGTAAGCTGGGTCAAACGAACCACGGCGCAGCGTGGCATAGTGTGTCTTGGCGACGACCGATTTGATTTCAAGCACGCCATCGTCTCCAACGAGTCCATCGGGCGAGTCGCCATAATCAAGCCAGTCAAAAAAACCGCCATTATTTACATCTACAAAATTCTGTTCTTCGTATTGCAGACGGGCAACCGGCTCCTGTTCGTGTCCTCTTTCCGTGTGGTCGTTGCTGAAACTGAATTCAGCTTTTTTGCCAGTAACCTGTTCGAGAGCAAGTTGAAGCGCATAATCCTTTGCCGGATCACCAAACGCCTTACCATCGTTCGCCATGATGCAACCAAATTTGGAAGCTGTAACCTTACCAAGGCGTAGCGCCATCCACTCATCGGTGTTCTGCTGAACATCATGAAAGATCATTTTGAACTTCTCCGCATTGCTCTATTAGCAATAACTGATGTTCATTTGTCATGGAAACACGTTCAAGTACCTTAATGAGATTGCCATCACGCCGAAACGCTTCTTTGGCACCTTCCCAAAGCTTGATATTCTCAGGCGCGAGATACTTCTTTGTGACATTGTGCGCCCGGATGCGCAGGCCATCCATGGTCTCTTTGCCAAATTTCACGTTATGATCCACGTAAACCATGACCTGTACCTTGTTCCACTCGTCAATATAAGGCGAGTCTGTAATCACACGCATGGCTTTGCTGTTGGTTGCGTTCAAGATCATTGGCTTCAACTTCTCGCCGGGACGGATTTCTTTTTCAGCAAAATAGGCTGTATTGAAAACATCTTTTGTTTTTTTTGTTTTATCAGGCTCCAGCGAGACATGATCAATCGTCAGGACGATAGGCTCAACAATATCTGCGCTGGACAAATAGGGAGAATCAAAGGCTTTGCGATAATGAATTTTTTCGGTCATTTTTTGCCCTTTATCAGTTCAGGATGTTTTGTCTTCATATGGCGTGCAAGTTGTTGAAATGTTCTATTGCAACATGGGCAAACACCAGCAGATATACGTTTTTTTACACGATTCAATTCATTTGTGATTTTTTGTTGCGATGCTTTGGCTGTATTCAAGCGCGAAAGCGTATCTTGATGTCGCCGCCTCTCCTGCTCCAATAATTTGCGATATTTTTCTACGTCACTTTCGGAATAAGCCCTGCCATGTCCATTGGGGCAATACCAACCGTCGCCTGTGCGTTGCTTTTCTGCCTGCCAATATTCAGGAACAGCAAATAAAATTCCGCATTCCCCGCAAGTTATTTTGATCAAAGCTAACGAATAATTTAATTGAAATTGCATATTAATTTTTTCCCACATAATGTTTCGCGCACTCCAGCCAATAGTTCTCCACCACTTGCCGCAAAGCAACAAGGGCCATATGGTTTGCATAGGTATTTTCAAGCTTGGAATCAACAATTGCAGCGGCAATTGTGACAAAGACTAATTTTTGGTCGCTGTCAGGCGCATTACCGATGGCTTCTTCAAAATGATCAAATGTCCATGGGTAATACTCCTGTCCGGGCTGGGTCAGGAATTGGGCTTGTTCTTCGTGGTTTTCTTCGCGGCGTTCGCTGTCGGCTTCAGCATTGAGGTAGGCGTTCAAGTCGCGCCTGAACTCCCTATCACCGACTTTTTCGATATGTTCTGTGCTGGTTCCAAACATGATAACTGGCTTTCAGTTATGAACGTAATGGATAGAATATATTAGCACAAAGCATAATTGTCAACAATTATTTATCTTTAAGCATATTTTTGTGGGAATAAAAAATATCGACCTATGGCCGGGATGCTTATTATAAATAACTCAAACTACTTAATCTTTGACTTGAGGGTACTCTTCTTCCAGCATTTTTTTTGCAGCTTCGATAAGCTCTTGCTTTTGTTCTCCGGTCATTGCTCTGTACAATGATAACAGGTCGTCAAGTTCAGCTTGCATAAAGCCCTCTCTTCGCCCCATATACTTAACCCGAATTTAAGATGGAGCATATTGTCTATCGGTAATAGTCAATGTTTTCAATCGGGAAAGTGATTTTAAGATTAAAATTTTAAAAGTCAATAGAAATTACAACTTTATTTTTCTACGGGGGCGCTTGTTGGATTATGCACCGTTTAAGGTGCATATCGTGTAGTTGAGGGGCTGCGCTTCTCAGCAGTCCGCTCGAACGTAGGGTTGTGCGTCAATTTTAAAAAGGGAATGAGCATTATGAGACAACCAGAAATATATACTGCCAACCAGATAAAACTTTGGGAAGCAAGTGTTGAAGTTCCTTATAAGTATTGGATACCAGCAAGACCGATAGGGCATAACTTGTATTCATTTTGGCACAGGCTAAAAATAACATGGCTAGTTTTTTCCGGTAGAGCAGATGCTCTTATCTGGGATAGACCATGACGCACAACATACGTTAGGCACTCGCATTAGTCCTTCTATTCCATGCTGCAAGTGCATCCTCCTTACTATCGGCATGAATCTCAATTCCACATCCTCCGGAGTTGACTGTGCAATGCATGACGTAACACATTGCATCCCCATCTTTTCTTTCATTCATCCTATGATACGTCCGCATCTCAAATTCTTCGTTGTATATCCAAAGAGTACCCGATGGATAGAGCGTATCTTCATCGTTTAGGTCTGGCACCTTCCCGCAAAATGGGCAAGGCAGCAAGTCTAACCCTGCGCTCAAGGGCGGACAGGCCGCTACGGTTGTCGTTTCGTCGTTCTGTTTTGTGTTCATGGTCTATGTCCTCGTTCGTTGTGTTGCGGTGCGGCCTGCCCCTTAGCTATGCGTTAGCAGCCTTCGTTCTGGTTTTTCTGGTGTGCAACAATTTCAATCAGACGCTCGGTGCGCAATGGAACGTATTTACCATTGTTTAGCACGTCGGCGAATTCTTGCTTTGTGTGTGGCATACATACACATCCGTCAGTAAGTGAAATTGCAACATAACGACCACCGCCATCTTCACTTAATGCATCAGCTCGATAGCCGATTTTGTGCGTCACACTGGCTAGATAGCTCATGTCTACTTTTTCACTATCGTTTCTGTAGTAATACCGCCCTGGCTTAATGTCTTCTGCTTCCCAAATAAATTTCATCGTCTTCTCCTAGTTAAAATCCCGCTAACCCGTCAATCAACACGGACTCCGCAAAGGCGCGGAGCCCATAAGCTTTGTCG